>Ga0210386_10002673_pt1 | contig 15189 bp, 12 predicted proteins | sample IncBWH32OmetaG_FD_160091 | JGI IMG/M metagenome (GOLD analysis project Ga0210386, IMG submission 160091) | Forest soil microbial communities from Barre Woods Harvard Forest LTER site, Petersham, Massachusetts, United States - Inc-BW-H-32-O ... | reverse complement strand
GGTTTTTACTGTTCCCGCCCTACTCTTTCTTACCGGTGGAAGTGATTATTTTCACTACTTCCAGATATTTGTACTGGCCCTTTCAGGCGGCATTTTAGGCGTATTGTTCATGGTGCCACTCAGGCGTTCACTTATAGTAAAAGAACATGGTAACTTACCTTATCCTGAAGGTACTGCCTGTGCAGATGTGCTGGTAGCAGGTGAGAAGGGCGGCAAACTGGCGCAAAAAGTTTATTACGGCTTAGGGCTTGCATTCTTATATAAGTTACTGATGTCTATATTCGGTTTCTGGAAAGATATCCCTCAATATATATTCGATAGGAAATCGGTTTTGCCTAATGCAACCGTTAATGGAGAAATAACACCTGAATTATTGGGCGTTGGTTATATAATAGGCCCAAAGATTGCAGGTATAATGGTAGCAGGCGGTGTACTGTCGTCAATAGTGCTTATACCTTTAATTACCATGTTGGGTGACGGGCTTGCGAAAGCATTTCCGCCTGAAACAACGCAGCTTATTTCTCAAATGAGTGCCGATGATATCTGGGATCATTATATACGTTACATAGGTGCTGGTGCTGTAACCTTTGGTGGCTTAATGACACTAATAAAAACATTCCCGACCATTATAAGCGCTTTCCGCGATTCATTTAAAGACCTGAGAAAAAAAGATGATAGCGCTACAGTTGAAAAAACAAGGACAGAAAAAGATATGCCTCTTATATATGTATTAGTAGGCAGTTTGATCCTTATTGTTTTCATGTCGGTTATACCGCAAATACCCGGCAACGTTATATCGTCAGTCATGATCGTGGTATTCGGTTTTTTCTTCGTTACCGTTTCTTCACGCATTGTTGGTTTAATAGGTTCTTCTTCAAATCCTATTTCGGGTATGACGATTGCCACACTCATGGCTACCTCACTCATATTTGTAGGTATTGGCTGGACAGGAGATCATTATCAGCCAATTGCATTAGTGGTTGGTTCTATTGTTTGCATTGCCTCTGCAAATGCAGGCGCTACATCACAGGACTTAAAAACAGGATATATATTAGGTGCTACACCGGTAAAACAACAATTAGGTTTAATAATAGGTGTATTAGCATCTACAGTCGCAATTGGTTTCACACTTACTTTATTAAATGACAAAATAGGAATAGGCGCAATTACACCTTCTCATCCGCATCCATTGCCTGCACCACAGGCAACCTTAATGGCCACCGTAATCAAAGGTTTACTTAGTCACAACCTGCCATGGGGACTAGTAATGGTTGGTATGGGCATTTCAGCAGTTATGGAGCTTTGTGATGTAAGCTCTTTAGCATTTGCAGTTGGTGCGTATCTTCCTTTATCAAGCACTACGCCAATTTTTGCGGGCGGTGTTGTAAAATGGCTGGTAGATAGAAAAGTTAAAACCGGTGAGCCGGAATCTGATATCGGGCCGGGTGCATTGTTCAGTTCAGGTTTAATTGCCGGTGGTGCACTTACGGGAATACTTGTTTCTGTTTTAATTGGAACCAATATTACAGGATCAGATGGTAAAATGAAAACGCTTTCAGATATGCTAACCTTCCATATCGGTGGTGTTCCGTTTACAGATTACCTGACTACGCAAATTGGCGGATTTACTGATTTGATTGCCTTGGGTTTCTTTACCTTAATGGCATTCATTTTATACAAAGTGGCTATAAGCAAACAGGAAAAATTATAGAGAAGTGGAAAAGTATTTTATTAAGGACCTCAAGCTAGGTCAGGTGTTTGATCTCGGTTCATTAACTTTATCAGAAGAAGACATAATGAGTTATGCGAAGCAATATGATCCGCTTCCATTTCACATAGATAAAAAGATAGCTGAAGCAAGTATGTTTAAAGGACTTGTTTCAAGTGGCCCGCAGGTTTTTAATACCATGTACAGAATACGATGGGTGCCGCTTTTTGGTGATACCGTTATTTGTGGCTTGGAATTGAATAACTGGAAATTCTTAAAGCCTATTTACGCAAACACACCCATAACCTGCAAACTGACCATATCTCATTTAAATAAAAATGAAGAAAAGCATCATGCAGTGATCACATGGCACTACGAATTTTTCGACCCGAAGAATGAAATGGTGCAAAGAAGTGATGTAACTGTCATGCACAGATTGTAATCAGTAACCCCAAAATAAATCTCTATGTCAACTCAAAAGATCAACTTACAGGTAAGCGATGGCACTACCATGCAAGCCTATGTGTCAATGCCAGAAGGTAAAGGTCCTTTTCCGGCCGTAATGGTTTTCCAGGAAGCCTTTGGTGTAAACAGCCATATTAGAAATGTAGCTGACCGCGTTGCAAAAGAAGGTTATGTAGCCATTGCTCCCGAATTATTTCATCGTACTGCTGCGCCAGGTGCAGAAATGTCTTACGGTGATATGAATGCAATTATGCCTCATTTTCAGGGCATGACCCTGGAAGGTATGTCAACCGATGTGAAGGCAACATATGATTGGTTACAAAAACAAGCAAACGTAAAACATGATAAGGTAGGTTGTATTGGTTTCTGCCTTGGCGGAAGAGTTTCATTTATTGCGAATACAGTAGTTCCGCTTTCAGCAGCTATATCTTTTTATGGCGGCAGAACTTCTGACTATGTTGACCGTGCTCCGCTTATGAGTGGCCCACACCTGTTCTTCTGGGGTGGTTTGGATAAGCATATTACACCCGATCAGATAGATACCGTTATTAATGCTGTTAAAGCAGCTAACAAGCTTTATACTAATGTTGTTATATCGTATGCCGACCATGCTTTTCATTGTGATGAAAGGCCATCGTATAACGCAAAGGCAGCAAGTGAGGCATGGGCTATGTCAATGGCTTGTTTTAAAAATAACCTTTTTTAACAGAATTGTGTAAAGTTGGAGGTGTTTAGTATTTGAACATCTGCCAAATAAGTTGTAACTTTGATTTATGAAATCAGGGTTCATTAAATACACTTGGCTCATTCTACTTTCACTGGCTATTTCAAGTATTGGGCTGCTTAGCTTTAAACCTGCCATTAAAAAACCGGGCCTTGCTGTTAACTGGATGAGTTTTGATGATGCAGTAAGGCTGAGTAAGGCGCATCCAAAGAAAATTTTCATTGATGTGTATACTCAATGGTGTGGCTGGTGTAAGCGCATGGATGCAACTACATATACTGATAAGGATATTATTCAATACCTGAATGATAATTTTTATGCTGTCCGCCTTGATGCTGAAACACAGGATACTTTTCACTTCGACAACCATAAATTTTATAACCATACACCAGATCAGAGAGGTTCAACCAACGAACTGGCATTTTCTCTTTTAAATGGTCAAATGGGTTATCCCACTACGGTTTATCTCGATGAAAAATTCAATCGTGTTCTTATAGCGCCAAATTATTATCCCGCTTCTGACCTTAAGCAAATACTCACTTTTATTGTTCAGGAGAAATATAAAACAGAATCGTTCGACGACTATAAAAAGTCCTTGACAATTCCCGGGACAGGAACTCAAACCAACTAATTCTTTTATTTATTAAACAGCAAGTGTACGTTAAGTACACTGTCTTGCATATTTGCTGCGTATAACAACGTAACGGGGCTGTAATTGTATTCATATACATATTTGCCTGACGACACTACCAATTCATTATCTGTTGCATCATATTGCAAATGAGAAGCACTCACTCCGCTTATAAAAGGGGTCATTCCATTGGGGTTATATGTGTAAATGTATATTATGCTATTATCGAAACCCAATAAATAAGTCTGCGGATCAATTTGTGTAACTGAAAGCAAGTTTGCGGCCGGCATGGTAAGGGGAGAATAAAATATATTACCCGGAATATTGAACAGTTGCAAATAAGCCCCGCCTGAATTTTGATTCCCAAATACAAACAGATCGTTCACATCCATACCAAACATAGCTACCACCGGGCCTGATAAACTGCTCTGTTCATATCCGGCGCCCGATGGGGCATAATACACAACAAGGTTCCTTGTTGATGAACCAATGTTTTTCTCTTCAGCAAATAAATAATTATTCCACACCGCCGTTTTTATAGGACAAAAACTTGTTGCCGCAGCACTTGAAACCAAACCTGTACCGAGGTGGTTATAATATTTAATAAGGCCGTTGTACTGCGATATGTAAACCGCATCTCCATAACTATATGTATTTGTAAAATATGGTAATGGAGAAACTATTCCATTCATACTCCATGCAGTTGTAGCCGAAGGCATTGACAGCACAGTAAAGTTTCCTGAATCGGCTGCTGAAATATATAATTGCTGGAAGTAGGAATTTATATCCGATGCTGAATAATCACCTCCCTGGGTATATACAACTGATGCGTTAAAATTTGTATCGAGCTTTGAAACATGCACCCCGCTGCTATTGCGTGTAATGACATAAATACCTAATCGTACTGTTGGCACTGCATCAATATATATCTGCTGAAACCCATACTGCACGTTAGTACCATTATATGCTTTTACAACAATTGTATACTCACCACTTGCCAGGTGAAGGTCATTTAAAGGGTAATAACAAGTGAATGACATGCTTTTTCCCGTTATGTGAATGTTCGCTGTTGGCAATACGGGTATGTTCTGGGCATTGGTAATGTATACTACAATTGATTGAAGACTGGATGCATCACTTACATTTGCTTTTATAACCACAGTATCAAAAACAGCGTACGTGCTGAGAGTTGGGGGAGTAATAATCTGCACTGAGGGGTAACCAACCGAGGTATCTTTTTTACAGCAGAAACAAAAAAAAATTATTCCCGTTACAAGTAATGTAAAGCGTTTAATCATAATTTAAATTTACGCTTTTTAAGGGTGCTAAAAATATAATTTTCAATAGTGCAGAGAGATTGAGGGGTTGTTGATAAAATAGTTGGGGTGACCGAACCCTATTTTAATATTTTTGGCATCCCGATTTTTAACCTAGGAGGATTTTAATGAGGAATACAAAACCAAACAGAAATACATCTAAATCAGCTCTCAACTTTGCAGAGCTTGAAATGGGCAAACTGCCACCACAGGCGGTTGAGCTGGAAGAGGCAGTGCTGGGAGCATTAATGCTTGAAAAGGAAGCGCTTACTAACATTATTGATATTTTACGTGAAGATGTTTTTTACCGTGATGCACATAAAAAAATATTTGCAGCTATCAGGCGTTTATTTGAACACTCTGAACCTATTGATATTTTAACTGTTACAAATGAGTTAAAAAAGACAGACGACCTTGAAGCGGTAGGCGGGGCATATTACATTTCGCAGCTTACCAGTAAAATAGCTTCATCGGCAAACGTTGAGTACCATGCACGTATTGTATTGCAAAAATATATTCAGCGTGAGCTTATAAAATTCTCGTCAGAAACAATTGAGAACTCATACGATAACAGTATGGATGTTTTTGAATTGCTTGACATTGCTGAAAAAAGGCTTTTTGCAATTGGTGACGAAAATATTAAGAATGACCCTAAAAAGGCAGGTAGTCTTGTACATGAGGTAATTAAGCAGGTTGAGGCTGCCAAGAAAAGAAAGACTGGTATCACTGGTGTTCCAAGTGGTTTCTCCGAACTTGATCGTATTACATCTGGCTGGCAAGGCTCTGATCTTATTATTCTTGCAGCACGTCCCAGTATGGGTAAAACCGCATTGGCATTAACGCTTGCATGTAATTCAGCAATGTTATTCCAGGTTCCGGTAGCTATATTCTCTTTAGAAATGTCAAACCTTCAGCTTGCAACCCGTATTATTTCGAGCGAGACTGAAATACCTATGGAAAAGTTACGGAAAGGGAGTTTGAGTGATGAAGAATTCAATCAACTTGTAGGGCATAAAGTTGCCAAGCTTTCCGAAGCGCCTATATTTATTGACGATACCGCTGCTTTATCAGTATTCGATTTGCGTGCAAAGGCCAGAAGGTTGAAAGAGAATCATGATATTCAGATGATACTCATAGATTACCTTCAGCTAATGACCAGCGGTACAGAAAGCAGAGGCGGCAATCGTGAGCAGGAAATAAGTACTATATCACGTTCATTAAAGAGCCTGGCTAAAGAATTGAATGTACCTATAATTGCATTATCTCAGCTTAGCCGTGCCGTAGAACAGCGTGGCGGTGCCAAGCGCCCGCAACTTTCTGATCTTCGTGAGTCGGGTGCTATTGAGCAGGATGCTGATATGGTATTGTTCGTGTATCGACCTGATTATTATGGCGCTGAGAATACAGAGGACTCTCCACCTGATTCTGCAGAGATAATTATTGCTAAACATAGAAATGGCCCGCTTGATAGTGTACACCTTAAATTCCAAAAGGAATTTGCAAAGTTTGTGGAGTACGAACCTTCATTGAGCGATTATCATTCCTCCCCTCATGACGTTGAGACAAGAATAATGCAGTCGAGGAACTGGGATGATAAGAAAAACGATATTGAAGAAGGGCCGTTTTAAAATCTCGAGATCATAATAGAATGCGGATAACACAGATTTAGATAGATAAACACCGATCAAAAATCTTATAGAATCTGTTAAAATCTGCGGCATCTGCGTTCCAACTATTATTTTTAGTTTTATTAACATAATCGCATTGGCGCCTCAACTGTTTTTTGCCTAATTTAGAGACGCGCAAAAATGGTTATGAAGAAAAAGATTGTTTCTGCATTTTTTATTCTGCTTTCATTCATGGAAGCGCGGGCAACCTTTATTTTTATTCCTATGGATGAAAGTCAGACCAATTGCCTGAAAGCATACGGTATTGCGTATATGGCATTACAGCATGGCATTGGTGTTGAGTGGTTATTAAATTATCGGGGAGGCAGTTTCAGTTTTCCCGATGCGCCGCTTTTTGAGAACGAATGCAAAGTGCGTAATGTAAAATATGAACTGATCGCCGATGAACAGGAGTCAAATATTCTGTCTCAGATTGCTGACCCTTCAGTAAATATGGATGCAGTGAAACTGGAGAAACCACCAAAGATTGCTGTTTATTCACCTAAAGATAAAATGCCCTGGGATGATGCTGTAACACTGGCACTCACCTATGCTGAAATTCCGTACGATATTATTTACGATAAAGAAATACTGGATGGCGTTTTACCTAAATACGATTGGTTACACTTGCACCACGAAGATTTTACCGGGCAGTATGGAAAGTTCTATGGCGCATACCAAAATGCCCCTTGGTACCAACAGGATGTTAAAGAAAGTGAAACATCAGCACATGAATTAGGGTATCAGAAGGTTTCACAAATGAAACTGGCTGTAGCAGAAAAGATACGCGATTTTGTTACCGGCGGTGGTTTTCTGTTTGCTATGTGTTCTGCACCTGATTCGTATGATATTGCACTTGCAGCAGAGGGAATTGATATTTGCCCTGCGCAGTTTGATGGAGACCCTGCTGACCCGAATTGCAATAAAAAACTCAACTACAATAATTGCTTTGCATTTACCAATTTCACCGTCAGCTTAAATCCACTCGAGTATGTAAAGTCTACCATTGATGATTCGCAATACCGTGCACAAAAATATGGCCTTACCCAGGAAAATGATTTTTTTACCCTGTTCGATTTCTCAGCCAAATGGGACCCTGTACCTGCAATGCTTTGCCAGGACCATACCAAAGTAATAAAAGGCTTTTGGGGACAAACTACAGGCTTTAATGAAAGCTATGTAAAACCAGGTGTTACTATAATGGGCGAAAACAAAAGCGCAAACGAAGCCAGATACATACATGGAGATTTTGGCAAAGGCACCTGGACTTTTTACAGTGGCCATGACCCGGAGTGTTACCAACACCGTGTATATGACCCACCAACTGACCTTAGTTTACACCCTAATTCGCCGGGCTACAGACTTATATTGAACAATGTATTGTTCCCTGCTGCTAAAAAGAAGAAGAGGGAAACGTAAGTCGCCTAATCAGGAATAAAAAAATCAATTTAATTAAGCCTGCCTTAAAACCCAATATCCATAGGGTTTTCATTGTTATTTTATTTTTATTTGAAAAACCACCAAATCATTATACCTTACAATTAATTGATTATCAATAATTTATATCAACATGTCTGATTTGGACTCAGTGTATTTCATTGTAAATAACAATGAAATAGTCGTCAGTTGCTAGTCTACAGTCGTCAGGTAATACAAACCCTTCTGCTAACGACTGACCACTTATGACTAATAACTATAATAGGGTTGTTGAAAAACAGAACATATACTTATTGTAAATAGTTTTATCTGATGGAACTTTGTAATACGTTCTTTGAAAACTATTACCAGAGTTATTTTACTATTCATAAGCTGTTTTTATAGGGGGTTTCTGTTTTTCGAGGACCTGAAATACTTAATAAATTGATAACCAGTTATTTATTCATTTTTAAAGGACTGAAAACGGAAACCCACTGAAACCCCCTACCGCCCTCGGTGAATGTCGAATAAACGTAAGGACAGAAATTCATTTAAAGTCTCTTTAGGGGGTTGTATAAAACGTATGGACTTATCAGTAAGTGGCCAGATATGCGCCCCAGAAATGAGAGAGTAAAAAGCGCATAAATCAGGCTGAAAACGTGCTACTTACCACTAACTACTCACTACTAAAGACTATTTATTATATTTGCGCCCTTAAAAAAAACCAAACAGTTAATAATTATATACTATGAACACTGTCCTTTTTATTGTACCGATACTTGGAGTTTTAGCGTTGATCTACACCTTTGGTGTATCGAAATGGGTTAGCAAGCAAGATGCCGGCGATGCCAACATGCAGGAATTAGCAGGCTTTATTGCGAAAGGTGCAATGGCCTTTTTAAAAGCAGAATGGAGAATATTAGGCGTGTTTGTTGCTATTGCAGCATGTTTACTGGCATGGGCAGGTACAACGGTACCTGATTCAAACTGGTTTATAGCTGTAGCATTTATATTGGGTGCTATATTATCGGCTACTGCAGGTTATATTGGTATGAACATTGCAACCAAAGCTAACGTGCGTACAACACAGGCTGCACGTACAAGCCTTGCACAAGCATTAAAGGTATCTTTCACAGGTGGTTCGGTAATGGGTATGGGTGTTGCCGGATTGGCAATTCTTGGCCTTGGCGGATTATTCATCGGTCTCTATTGCATGTTCGTTAATGGCGCTGCTGCTAATGGCCCTGAAATGAAAAAGGCTATTGAAGTATTGGCCGGTTTTTCACTGGGTGCTGAATCGATAGCATTGTTTGCCCGTGTAGGTGGCGGTATTTATACCAAAGCTGCTGACGTAGGCGCTGACTTAGTTGGTAAAGTAGAAGCAGGTATACCTGAAGATGACGTGCGTAACCCTGCTACCATTGCCGATAACGTAGGCGATAACGTGGGTGACGTTGCAGGTATGGGCGCTGACTTGTTCGGTTCTTACGTTGCTACCATACTTGCTACCATGGTGCTTGGCCAGGAAATTGACGCATCGAAAGATCATTTCGGTGGACTGTCTCCTATCATTCTGCCTATGTTCATTGCAGGTATCGGATTGTTCTTCTCTATAGTAGGTACATTCTTTGTTAAGATCAAGAAAGAAACCGACAGCGTACAAAGAGCGCTCAACATGGGTAACTGGTCATCGATTATACTTACTGCTATTGTAGCGTACTTTGCGGTTACCAAGCTGTTGCCTGAAGGCACTATTGTAATGGGCCGTAACGGTAGCATTCCATTTACTTCGTTAGATGTGTACTATGCAATTATTACCGGTTTGGTAGTAGGTACATTAATGAGTATGATAACTGAGTACTACACAGCTATGGGTAAACGCCCTGTGCTTTCAATTATTAAGCAATCGGGCACAGGCCATGCTACGAACATTATTGGTGGACTTTCAGTTGGTATGGAATCAACCGTTGCTCCTATATTGGTATTGGCAAGCGGAATTATGGTATCGTACCACTTTGCAGGTTTATATGGCGTATCAATAGCTGCTGCGGGTATGATGGCTACAACAGCTATGCAATTATCAATTGATGCGTTCGGGCCGATTGCCGATAACGCAGGTGGTATTGCCGAAATGAGTCGTTTACCTGAAGAAGTTCGTCACCGTACCGATAACCTTGATGCTGTAGGTAACACAACCGCTGCTACCGGTAAAGGATTTGCAATTGCTTCAGCTGCACTTACTTCATTAGCTCTTTTTGCAGCGTTTGTGGGTGTTGCAGGTATTGAACATATTGATATTTATAAGGCTAACGTATTGGCAGGTTTATTTGTGGGCGGTATGATTCCGTTCATCTTCTCATCACTGGCTATTGCTGCGGTGGGCCGCGCTGCCATGGATATGGTGAATGAAGTTCGTCGCCAGTTCCGCGAAATACCTGGCATTATGGAATACAAGGCTAAGCCTGAATATGAAAAATGCGTGGCTATATCTACAAAGGCATCTATCCGCGAAATGATCGCTCCGGGCGCTATTGCGCTTATCGTTCCTATTATTGTTGGCTTCGCATTCGGACCTGAAGTATTAGGTGGTTTATTGGCAGGTGTTACCGTTAGCGGTGTGTTAATGGGTATATTCCAATCGAACGCAGGTGGTGCATGGGATAACGCTAAGAAATCATTTGAAAAAGGTGTTGAGATCAATGGCGAGAAATTCTTTAAGAAATCGGAACCACACAAGGCATCAGTTACCGGTGACACCGTTGGCGATCCTTTTAAAGATACCTCCGGCCCATCTATGAATATATTGATCAAGTTAATGAGTATTGTATCATTGGTTATTGCACCTCACATTTCAGTATTACATTCTGCTACTGCAAGTGCAACCACACAACCAACCAGCAAGACCATTAATGTTACTGCCTCTCCTGCATCAGTAATGAGCAAGAGCAAAACAGCAACTATCAATTAAGCATTATGCTTAATAATGGTGATGACTCTAAAAGTGTTATCTGGAGGAGGATCCGCACATACCTTATTGGCGTAGGAATTGGTTTGATAACCTGTTACTTTATATTTGGCACACGTGGTTGTAAATCGCTTACACCGGGCATGCTAAAGCTCGACCAGCTGGCAACCAAGGACAGTGTGTATTATTCCGACACTGCCATGTGCGAAATGAATTGCCAGAAAATATCGAAAGCAGAAGTAATAGAATCGTTTACCTACGGCAAGATAGATACCAAAAAGAGCCAAAGCTTCCACGTTCGGTACCCCGTATACAACTTTACCGGAACAACGCAAAAGGGCCGCACCTTTAATGTTATTTGCGTAGAACGTGATAGCATTACACGGGTTATAATGGTGAAGGATCTGGCAATGAAGGATAGTTGTAAGTGCAACTAAAAAAACCACGTCATGAGTAAAAAATCACTGGATAGAAAAGCAGCTACTCTGTTTGTAATTGCTAACAGAACGATTGGAAAAACTGATCAGGAAATATATACTCTACTGGCTGAACAATATTATGATAAGAAAGCCATAATACTCCTTATTACATCTACAGTCACCCCTGAAAATAAGAAGAAATACAAAACTTACAATGTTCTGTTACTTGGATTAATTGGAATAACAATCCTCTTTAAAATCCTAACCATTCTGTTTTTATCTATCACTACAACCAATGCATTATATCTACCTTTTCTCATTTTTCTACCAATTCTTAATATTTATTTTTTTTATGAAATAAACAGATACAATGGTGCCATGTATAGAATTCTTGGGCTTTTAACCATTGCAGGAATCCTACAAGGATTTGGATTTAAAAGAGAAGAAGGTTGGGTTTTGACGATAAATTTGATGTTATGCATTGTAGTCGCCGGACTTGCATTTTATCTTGATAGAAATATGGTTCCAGATTACAGACCAAATAGTTTAAAGAAGGATGTTAATGGGGAATATATTATACATCCCGAGCCTTAAAATTTCTCGAATACACCTAAGCCAAACAGCGCAAAGTCATATTTGACAGGGTCATTCGGGTCAAGTTTTCGAAGATTCTGTGTCAGTTCATCAACAGCTTTCCAGTCGTTTTGGGTACGAACAAGCAAATCCAATTTTCTTGCCACTCGTCCCGAATGCAGGTCAATAGGGCAATACAGTTCAGCAGCAGATATGTTTCGCCAAATACCAAAGTCAACTCCCTGCTTATCATTGCGGACCATCCAGCGCAGGAACATATTCAAGCGCTTGGCGGAAGCTCCTTTGGTAACATCGGCAATGTGCTTGGCAGTGCGGCCTACAGGCTGGATGCCAAAGAATGTATTTCGGAAAGCTATGAGCTTAACAAGCATGTCTCCGCTTACTGAAAAGGCTTTCTCTAGTCCACCTTCGTTCTTGTAAATATGTTGTAAGGATTGAATAAAATATATTGCATCTATTCCGTTAAAGGTGCGGTGCGCGAATTTTGCAAAGGTTTTCCAATCATTCCTTTTAGAGTTCATTATATATTCAAACGGAGCATTGTCCATTGCTTCCATCAACCTATTCGCATTGCGAATGATGGTTGGTCTTTGTCCCCAGGCCAGCGTTGCAGCAAAGAACGCGGCTATTTCTATATCTTCCTTTTTATTGAATTGATGCGGGACAGATATAGGGTCGCTTTCAATAAATAAGGGTTTGTTGTAGAGCTCGTACTTCTCATCAAGGAACTCTTTCAGCTCTGTAGCCTTTAACTTCATGCTTTAAACACAAGGGTAAACGTAGAGCCTTCACCCAATTTTGAGTCAACTGAAATATCAATATTATGAAAGTCGGCAATTGTTTTAACCATTGCAAGTCCAAGCCCATAACTCTCTTCAGTAGTATTAAATTTCTTAAACCGGTAGAATATTGATTCCATGTTTTCTGCTGCGATACCCTTACCTGTGTCATGAATAGTTACAATATATTCGTTCCGCCCCATTGTTCCGGTAATAAATATCTTACCGTTCTCCTTATTGTATTTTACGGCATTATTTACAAGGTTAAACAACATAGTGAATAATAATGAACGATTACAAGGCTTGTAAATAAAACTATCATTAACACTCAACTCAAGTTTAATATTCTTCTCTTCAAGCCGTACTTCTATTTCCGAAGCAACTTCTCCTATAAGTTCTGGCATATTGGCTTCTTCTCCCTTTGGAGCCTGGTTATTTTCAATTTGAGAAATGAGTAACAACGAACGAACTATCTGTTTTAATCTACCTAAGGTGCGTTGCGATTCCAGTATTTTATGTTCCGCTTCCTCGTTCAAATTACCTGCCTCAATTATATTCTCAAGCTTTGTCTGCAATATGGAAATAGGTGTGAGCAGTTCATGCGATACGTTCGCAATAAATTCCTTTTCTATATGAAACGCATTCCGGATCTTTTGCATCATTTCGCTTATAGTGTTATCCAGGTAACGGAAATCGGTAGTCGTGGTTTTAACCCTGTTAAAGTTAAATTTCTCAGGGTGTTTGGTAGCAATAAGTTTATTTTCAATTTTCTGTAACGGCCGCAACAGAAACTGTATGACTCCTAAATCAATAACAACCGTAAGGGTTACAAGTACAATTAAAAGATATAGAGCCACCTCTCGCAATATGGAATTAAGGTCTTTCACATATTGAATACTTTCACCTATTTCAAGCGAATAATTAACGTGATCGTATTGAAAGCAATGCTTAAGAATACGAAACTCAAGAATTTCCTCTTCAATATTACGCTCCGAATTAACTATAGTATCTTTCTCAGTAGAATCAACCTTTTCTATAGAAATGAACTTTTCTTTTAACACTGTATAGTCTGCAAAGGTGCTGTCTTCTTCTTGCAAAAACTCACCAATTCCTTTTGTATTAACAATATGCAGAATTTGCGCCTGCATCTTTCCCAGGCGGGCATCGGTATGCGAAACAGCTGTTTTATATATAAGTCCAGGAGTAAAAACAAGAAAACCTGCTACTATAAGTATACGCGTTAATGCGTTTATTAATGTTACTTTATAATACAGTTTCATGATAAAGTATTACAACAAGTTGAGACGGTATCCTATGCCTCTCACTGTTTCAATCCAGTCTATTTCCGCAAATTGCCCGAGCTTTTTCCGCAAATTCTTAATATGTACATCTACATAATTAGAATCGTAATCTACTTCCAGGGCATTATCCCAAATATGTTCCGTTAGCTGAACCCGGGTAAGTACGCGGTTTTTATTTATAAGCAGGTACTGCAGAATATCAAACTCTTTTTTGGTAAGACTGATAACAGTTGTTTTGAAAGCAATATTTCGGTTAGTAAGGTCTACTGTAAAACCATGTACATCCATGGTAGTTTTCTTAAGGCCATGTTTACGCCTTATAATGGCTTGTATACGCGATGAAAGCTCGAGTAACGAGAATGGCTTAGCAAGGTAGTCATCCGCGCCAAGATCAAGGCCCTTTACCTTATCATCTGTACTGCCACGGGCTGTTAATATAATTACAGCGGCCTCCTGTTTTGCATCTCTTGCCTCCTTTAGCAGATCAAGTCCTTCATAATCCGGCAGGCCAAGATCGAGCAATAAAAAATCGTATTGATTTACATATATCTTTTCAGATGCCTCTTTTCCGGTATAAGCAATATCGCATGTAAAGCCCTCATTCTTAAGAAATGTTTGCACCTCTTTTGCAAGCGATTTTTCGTCTTCAATGATCAGTATATTCATATTATTCTGATAAAGATTGTTTTATAGATAGCAGTATAACTTTACAGGCTTCCCTTATTTCTTTTTCGGTTATAATTAATGGCGGAGCTATTCGCATCGCATCGGGCCGGAACAAGAACCAGTCTACAATTATACCGTTTTTAATGCACTTTTCTATGACCTTTTTGCATAACTCTTCGCTCTTAAACTGAATGGCAAGCATTAAACCCATTCCCCGTATTTCTTTTATAGCTTTATGTTTTACCAGTGAACGGAATAGATTTTCTTTCTTTGCAGCAATATTGTAATATTTCTTGCTCAGTAACACTTCAAAAGCAGCGAGCCCGGCAGCACAACTTAAAGGGTGTCCACCAAAAGTAGTAATGTGCCCTAGTGCCGGACTATCAGAAAGTGAACTCATTATTTTTTGATTGGCAATAAATGCACCCAATGGCAATCCGCCGCCCATTGCCTTACCAATAGTCAAAATATCAGGGGTTACACCAAAATGCTCGAATGCAAATAGTTTCCCTGTACGGCCAAAACCGCATTGTATTTC
>Ga0210386_10002672_pt1 | contig 15189 bp, 16 predicted proteins | sample IncBWH32OmetaG_FD_160091 | JGI IMG/M metagenome (GOLD analysis project Ga0210386, IMG submission 160091) | Forest soil microbial communities from Barre Woods Harvard Forest LTER site, Petersham, Massachusetts, United States - Inc-BW-H-32-O ... | reverse complement strand
CGATTGGCGTCTCCACGGCCCGCCGTATTTTCTTGGCGGCGATCGCGAACTGGGCGGTCTTACCCGCCAGCGCCTCGGCTGCGTACGGCGTTGGGAAGGTGACGGTGATGGTCCGGCTCTCACCGGGCCGCAGCCCCTCGAGCTGCTCGGTGAACCCGGGGATGAACCCTTCGCCAGCCACTTCCACCTGCACGTCGGTCGCGGATCCGCCGGCGAATTCCTCGCCGTCGACCCGGCCAATGTAATCGATTGTCAGCGCCTCGCCCGTCGCAGCGCCGCGATCCCCCAGCTCCTCGGCTGGGATGTCCTCAAACGTGCGGTTACGCCGGGCGATGTCCGCCAACGCCTTGTCGACCGTCTCATCGGCAACCTCGGCCTTCACACGGGTCAGCACGACGCCGGAGAAATCCGGCATGGTGATCTCAGGCAGCAGCTCCAGCTCGACCGTGAACTCCAGATCCACCGCGACGGCGGTTCCGATATCCTTGCTGACCAGGTCCACCTTCGGCTGCATCGCCGGGCGCAGCCCACGCTCGCTGAGCACCTGCTGGGTCGCTTGGCTGACGGACTCTTCCAGCACCTCCGCGGTAACCGCGGTGCCGTAGCGCTGACGCACCACCGGTAGCGGCACCTTGCCGGGGCGAAAGCCCGGCAGCCGCAGTGTGCGGCCAAGGTCGGTCAGCCGCGCGGTCCGGCGCTGCTCGATATCCGCGGCCGGCACCACAATACTGAAGGCACGCCGCAACCCCTCCGAGAGGGTCTCAGTAACCTGCATTGGTCGGGAAGTCCTTGATCCTAGAAGATAGTCCGACGACAAGGCGCTGGTGCGGGCGGAGGGACTTGAACCCCCACGGCTTGCGCCACCAGAACCTAAATCTGGCGTGTCTGCCAATTCCACCACGCCCGCCTGGCGCACCAACTGAACATGCGCCCAGCCGGGTCCGGCCCCGCGAGCCTGAACGGGCGGCTTTAGCGCAGCCTCCCTCCCACGACAAGCAGTCATCCGGGATGCCGCCCATGCGGTCTGCCCACGCGGTTGTGCACATCTCCCCTTTGACCCGCCGGTCTCAGGGTGACAATCTTGAATATAGCGAACCTACTGACCGGTATGTGCACTGCCCTCGCAGGGTGCGGATGTGCCGGCCGATGTGACGATGGTCGGGGGATTGTCGATGGGAAGTCCAAGCAAATCAGGCGGCCGAACGGCCAGCAAGACCAAACCTCGGAGCCGCTCACGCGCCGCCCCGCCGGCCGCGGAAGCGGCCAAGCCGGCCCGTCCGGCCCGTGATCACGGCATGGCTGCGGTCGACCGCACGCTCGACCTGCTGGAGGCGCTTGCCGTGATCGGCCCAGCGCCGCTGGCCACCGTGGTTGACGCCGCCGGCTGCACCCGCACCGCGGGATCCCAGCTTCTTCGTACCCTGCAAAGCCGCGGCTTCGCCATTCAGGATGAGGCGCGGGGCGTCTGGTGCCTGGGGGCACGATGGGCCGCACTGGGCCAGGCGGCGGAAAGCCAGGGGGCCCTGGCGGCCACCGCCCTGCCGGTGATGAACGACCTCGCCAGGGCCTGCGGCGAGAACGTCTATCTGCACATCCGCGACGGCCAGATGGGCGAGACGGTGGCGATCATCCAGGCCGACCCGAGCCTGCGGGTCTACGGCGAAGTCGGCAAGCGCCGCCCACTGCACGCCGGACCCTACCGCCTGCTACTAGCGCATGCGCCCGAGGCGGTGCAGACCCAGGTGCTGGCGCAGAAGCTGCCCCGGTTCACACCCGCCACACGGACCGATCCCACCTGGATCGCGGCCGACCTGCAGCGTGTCCGTGCCCGCGGTTATCTGGTCACTGCCGACGAGATCGCGCCTGGCGCCGTTTCCGTCACCGTCCCGGTGCGTGATGCGACCGGCCAGGTGGTTGCCGCGCTCTGCGTGTCCGCCGCTTCGCTACGCATGCGGCCGCCGCGGCCGCGTGCCCTGGTGCCCACCATCGTCGAGGCGGCGGCCAAACTGTCGCGGATGTTGGGCCGGCGCGAGGATACGGATGAAGCGATCCCTGAGGCCTCCGCCCCGTTGCATCTCGGCGCCGGGCTGCACGTCGATGGACCCAACGGCAACGGCCATTTGAATGGCCACCCATTGCCGGGTCACCGCGGCACGACGCAGCTGGGTCTGACCTGACACCCAGGGCCGGTTCCTCGCCGCGATGGCGACGTGCCGATCAGGGCGGGGCGCTGTCGTACGGATAGGTCAACGTCCCCGACTTGTAGGCCTCCGGCAGCAGCACAACCTCGGTCTCGGGATCTTTGAACTGGGCGACGTCGTGACCGGTGATGCGGCGAAACTGCGTCCAAATCACCCGCGAAGCGGTCCACTCGCCCTCACCGCCAAAGGCGATCTCGCCGACCAGCGTCTTGAAACCGTGCGTGTGGATGTACTCCGCGAGCTTGGCGTCATCGAGGCTGCCGGTGGCGGTGACCGCTTGCTGCAGCACCTGCATCCGTGAATACGCGTAGGGCGGCAGAAACCAGCCGAGTGGATCGACGCCTTCCGCCGGCGCTTTGGCCTGGTAGGCGGTCAGGAAGTCCATCACCCCAGGAAATTGCAGCGCGGGGGCGGGAATCCAGTTCTCGTTCACGACCACGCCGTTCAGCAATGGCCCGAGTTGGGTCTTCATTGAGGTGGTTTGCAAGCCCACCAGGTTGCCACCGAACAGCCGCGCCTTGAGGCCAACCTCGTGCACCGCCCGCAGCATGCCGGCGGTATCGGCGGGATAGGAGGCCACATACACAATGTCCGGATTGGTGGCGCGGATTGCCCGCACGATCGGTGTGTAGTCGGTGGTGGTGGGCGGATAAGTGCCATCATAGACAATGCGCAGCCCAGCCGCCTTGGCGTTGTCCCGCGCCCCGCTCGAGGCATTGCGCGAGAACTCGGCGTCCGCGGCGACGATCGCGATAGTGCTGGGCTTCGGTGTCTCGCTCATCGCGAGATCGAAATAGCCTTTCGAGAACGCGTGCATCGGATCCGGCCCGGTCGGCAGCATCGCGAAATAGCGGGGATAATGGAATTCGCTGTTCACCGCGAGGCAAAACACGCTGATGAACGTCTTGCCGTGCGCCATGGCGATGGGCATCGCAGGCGCCGTCATGTTGGTGGCGTACGGCGAAACGACGAGGTCGACATGATCGACATCGAGCAGTTTGGTGTAGATGCCCGGCACGTTCGCTGGATTAGATTGGTTATCGTAATAGATCAGCTTCACCGGCCGACCGAGCAAGCCGCCTTTGGCGTTGACGTCCTGCGCCCAGATCTGTTCCGCCAGCAGGCCGGATTTGCCAACCACGGCAAGATTGCCGGTCAGCGCCTCGGCGAAGCCGATGGTGATGGGCTCGGCGGCATTGGACGGACGCACTAAGAGCGGTGCTGCCAGGCACAGCAGCGCCGCCACAGCCGTGCACCGGCGGCGGACAACAGTTGGTCGCATTGATGTTTCCTCCCGTCGGCAATGCCGGGAATGTAACGGGTCCGCCAAGCGGCGGATAGCGGGCGCTATTTGAGGACAGCGAACCCCACGAGGTCATAGCCATAGGCGATGAGGAAAACCGCCAGGATGCCCCACATGTCGGTCGTGCGCGGCTTCTCGGCGAGATCTGCTTTGGTCACAAGGCGTGGCAGGGTCGACGTCAGCATGGTCTCGATCCTGATGGTCGTCGCCTCACGCCTCGCGATCGCCGCCTTCGTGTCGCGCATATCATCCTCCAGCCGGGAAACGCGCACTTCCATGGCTGGAACGTAAGGGCCGCCATCGCGGCCTGCGATGGGTGTATCGGGCGGTGGTGCTGAACTCCCTCAGGTTCCAGCATCCAATGAACGCGTTAAAATTTCGCTGACCACTACATCATCTGATTTGCCAGCTGTAACAACATACGCACGTATTCTTCCGCGGCTGCCGGATGCGCATCAACGCCAATGCGCGCGCGGTACGCCTGCGCGGCCTGGGCGAAATCCGAGATATTGTCGGATTCGCCCAGCCAATTGCACAGCGCATGCAACTCGGTCAGCAGTGCCATATCAGGCTGTGCCCGCAGCTCATCGGCCAGACGCCGCAACAGCACCACCGCGGCCGCACTCGCACGGTCAACGGGACTGGCATCGACCTGGCGAAGCCGCCACGCCACGGCATCCTCCAGCTCAATCACCTCTTGCAGGTCGTCCGACATCACGCAGGACTCTGGAGGCAGAACACTGGCGCCTAGCGCGGCGACAGCACCATCACCATCTGGCGGTTTTCCATCCGCGGCATCTGCTCGACCTTCGTCACCAGATCCATCTCATTCCGGATCCGCTCGAGCACCCGCACGCCGATCTCCTGGTGCGCCATCTCGCGGCCACGGAAGCGCAGCGTCACCTTGACCTTGTCGCCCTCCTCGATGAACGACTTCATGGCGCGCATCTTCACCTGATAGTCGTTCTCGTCGATGTTCGGGCGGACCTTGATCTCCTTGATCTCGATGACCTTCTGCTTCTTCTTGGCCTCGTTCTTCTTTTTCTGCAGCTCGTATTTGTACTTGCCAAAATCGAGAATTTTGACCACCGGCGGATCGGCGTTGGGGCTGATCTCCAGCAGATCGAGACCAACCGCATAAGCGCGCTGGACGGCCTCGCGGGCGCTCATCACGCCCTGCATCTCACCGTCCTGATCGATTAGGCGCACCTGGAGTGCGCGGATATCTTCGTTCACGCGGGGCCCGTCGCGGCTTGGCTGCGCGGGCTGTGGGGGTCTTGCTATGGGTCGCTCCTGTCGTTGTTAATGGGTCCGCGGCAGCGCCGCGGTCGTTGTCCAGTGTGACCGATCCAGGCCGGATCGATCAAGTCAGACGGGCGTTACATGAGCGCGCCGCCGCCGCGCGCCAAGTGACATCGTGGGTTGTCACCGCAAATCCGGCGGCGTCGCCTCGGCGGCGAGGCGGTGGACTGCCTCCTCCAGCGCGACCACCTCCTGCGCCTGACTGCCCAACCGACGCAGCGCCACGGTGCCACTTTCCGCCTCCTTGCGGCCGACCACCGCGAGCACGGGCACATGTTGTAGGCTGTGCTCCCGCACCTTCGCGTTGATCTTCTGGTTGGTCAGGTCGGTCTCAACCACCAGCCCGGCCTTGCCCAGTGCCGCCGCCACCTCGCTGGCGTAGGCATCGGCGTCGGAAACAATCGTCGCCACCACCACCTGCACCGGCGCCAGCCACAGCGGGAACCGCCCGGCGTACTGCTCGATCAGAATTCCCAGGAACCGCTCGAAGCTCCCCAGGATCGCGCGGTGCAGCATTACTGGCCGCCGCCGCACCCCGTCCTCGGCGACGTATTCCGCGTCCAACCGCTCCGGCAGGTTGAAATCCACCTGCAGGGTGCCGCACTGCCAGTCGCGCCCAATCGCGTCGCGCAGCACGAACTCCAGCTTCGGGCCGTAGAATGCCCCCTCCCCCGGATTCAGCGTGTACTCCACGTCGGCGGTCGCGCATGCCTCTTTCAATGCGGACTCAGCATGATCCCACACCGCATCGGACCCGACACGCTGCGCCGGCCGGTCGGAGAATTTCACGCGGAACTCCGGAAAGCCGAAATCGTGATAGATCGAGGACAACAGCTCGACAAACCGTACCGTCTCCGACGCGATCTGTGCCTCCGTGCAGAAGATATGCGCGTCATCCTGGGTAAACGCCCGCACCCGCATGATCCCATGCAGCGCGCCCGACGGCTCATACCGATGACACGCGCCGAACTCCGCCATGCGCAGCGGCAGTTCGCGATACGACCGTATGCCCTGGCGGAAAATCTGCACATGGCATGGGCAGTTCATCGGCTTCAGCGCGAGGAACTTGTCCTCGTCCTCCACCCGCGCAACGAACATGTTCTCGCGGAACTTTTCCCAATGACCCGATCGCTCCCACAGCGCGCGGTCCACCAACTGCGGCGTCTTCACCTCCTGATAGCCCGCCAGATCCAGCCGTCGGCGCATATAGGTCTCGGCGCTGCGATACAGCTTCCAGCCCTTCGGATGCCAGAACACGCTGCCCACGGCCTCTTCCTGGATGTGAAACAGGCCCATGTCCTTGCCGATCCGCCGATGGTCGCGTCGCTCCGCCTCCTCCAGCATGTGCAGGTAGGCATCCAGCTCCTTCTGGTCGCGCCACGCAGTGCCGTAGATGCGGGACAGCATCGCGTTGCGGTGATCGCCGCGCCAATACGCGCCCGCCACCTTCATCAGCTTGAACGCGCTGCCGACATCGGCGGTCGAGCGCATGTGCGGCCCACGGCAGAGATCGATCCAGTCGCCCTGGCGATACAAGCTAATAACCTCATCGCGCGGCAGGTCCTGGATCAGCTCGGCCTTGTACTTCTCACCCCTGTCCTTGAAGAACTGGATGGCCTGCTCGCGGTCCATCACCGAGCGTTCGAACTTCGCGCCGCGCCCAACGATCTCGCGCATCTTCGCCTCGATCGCCGGAAAATCCTCCGGCGTGAACGGCTGGTTGCGCGCGAAGTCGTAATAGAACCCGTTCTCGATCGAGGGGCCGATGGTGACCTGGGTGCCAGGGAATAGCGCCTGCACTGCCTCAGCCAGCACGTGCGCCGCGTCGTGGCGAATCAGCACCAGCGCATCTTCGTCTCGGCGGGTCACGAACACTACCTTGGCGTCATGGTCAATGACAGTGCCGAGGTCGACCATCTTACCGTCGACCGTCATCGCCAGCGCCGCCCGCGCCAGGCCCGGTCCGATCGCCTCGGCCACCGCGGTGCCCGTCACCGGCGCGTCGAAGCGGCGCACGGAGCTGTCGGGCAGGGTGATGGCAGGCATGGACCGGCTCCTTTGCGGGGCAATACGGAGGGGGCGTTGTATGGGGGCGCCGGGAGCCGAGGGCAAGGCCCAGCCGGCCATCTCTGGCTTGACCCTGCCCAGCCCCTCCGCTACCCAGCCGCGGCCCGCGCTACGCGGCGTGCGCGTGGTCCCGTTCGTCTAGAGGCCCAGGACACCGCCCTTTCACGGCGGTAACACGAGTTCGAATCTCGTACGGGACGCCACGTAATTTCATTGACTTAGGTCTAATTATCGCTGGCAATCTCAGCGAGGTTGCTGAGTTTACCAAGAACCTTACCAAGAAAGCGGCTCCTGAACAGCATCGACCAGGACCGGACGACGGCCATGGATCACCGCCGCGCGATCCGCGCCGCTGGCACCTCGCCATGGCACGGCAAGCACCGGGCGCCAGCGCGGCAGGAACACCGGCAACCGCATCACGGTGGGGGATGAGGCGTGGCCCACACCACCGCTCGACTGGCGAGTCGCCAGTGACGATGGGACCGATGGGTGTCAACAGAAAGTGGCCCCCACGCGCCTTTTCCGGTGAGATTTTCGAGTTGGTCGGAAAATCAATCCAATCGGGGATTGCCCAGTGCCGCCGTCAAGGTCAGCCGCGGCAATACGAGCGACAAACAGCGTCGCCTTGGGGTGCCGTCTTTCCGTCGCGTCAATCGTCGCTATCAGCATTGCTCAGCCCGTGCCGTCGCAGTTCGCGGTGCGCGAGGACACGTTTGGCCATTGGGTAGTGGCGATCGGGATGCGCGAGCCGGTGGCCGCGGAGGCTGGGAAGGGTAGAAACCTCATAATCCGATATTCCTCGAAATGTCATTGACAGGCCGGCCTGTCGATGATAATTCGATAATCCATGAAATATCAGTGGTTGTGATGGACGCGAGCAAAACGGTCGAGGCTTTGAGTGCCCTGGCGCATGAGCATCGTCTGGCGATTTATCGCATGTTGGTCGAGCGCGGCCCGAACGGTCTCGCCGCTGGCGCCATCGCCGAGCTAGTGGGCGTGCCGCCCTCGTCATTGACGTTTCATCTTCAACATCTTTTGCGCGCGGGTCTCGTGACGCAACGGCGGATGAGCCGTCAGCTCATCTATGCCGCGGACTTCGCAGCCATGAATGCGCTGGTGAGCTTCCTGACTGAGAATTGCTGCGGGCGCGGGCAATCGGCGTGCCTGCCTGCGCCCGAAGTCGCACCCGCATTATCCAGAAAGGCTGCATCATGAATTCTGTGCCCTTGCCCGTTGCCGTCATCGGGGCTGGACCCGTGGGACTTGCCGCCGCCGCGCATCTCATCGCGCGCGGAGCGACGCCACTGGTATTGGAGGCGGGACCTGTTGCCGCGCACAGCGTGCGCCAATGGGGCCACGTCCGCATGTTCACGCCCTGGCGCTATTGCGTCGATCGCGTGGCGGCGGGCTTGCTGGCCGCGCACGGCTGGACGCACCCGTCTGCGGATGACGTTCCGACCGGCGCTGAACTCGTGAGGGATTATCTCGAACCGCTCGCGGCCTGCCTTGGCTCGCGGCTGCACCTCAACGCGCGCGTCGTTTCGGTCACCCGAAGGGGCGCTGACAAGGTCCGCACCGCAGGGCGCGGCGCTCTGCCGTTCGTGCTGCGGGTTGCTGACAGCGATGGCCGGATACGGACCGTCGAGGCCGCTGCGGTGATTGATTCCTCCGGCACCTGGGCCACGCCTAACCCGGCCGGGGCCGACGGCTTGCCGGCGCTCGGTGAGGTCGAAGCGGCCGGCCGGATCGCCTATGGCATGCCGGACGTGCTTGGCGAAGCGCGCGGACGGTATGCCGGCCACACCGTGGCGGTGCTCGGCAGTGGCCACTCGGCGCTCAATGCGCTGATCGAGTTGTCGACGCTCCGCCGCGAGACGCCCGACACGCGCATTCTCTGGCTGATGCGGAAAGAGCGCGTCGAAAGCACCTTCGGCGGCGAAGCGGCGGACGCGCTGCCCGAGCGCGGCGCCTTGGGCAGCGAAGCGCGCATGCTGGTCGAGAGCGGTGCGGTTGAGGTCGTTGCGTCCTTTCATGTCAGCGCGATCGCGTGCGAAGCCAACGGCGGCCTTGTCATCGAAGGCGAGCAGGCCGGGGCGCCGAGGCACGTCAAGGCGGACCAGATCATTGTCGCAACGGGCTTCCGGCCGGACCTGTCCATGTTGCGCGAGGTGCGCCTTGCGCTCGACCCCTGGCTCGAAAGCGCGGCCGGTCTCGGCCCTCTGATCGATCCGAACCTGCATAGCTGCGGCACGGTACGCCCGCATGGCGCCAAGGAGTTGGCGCATCCCGAGCCGGGGTTTTTCATCGCCGGGATCAAGAGCTACGGCCGCGCGCCAACCTTCCTGCTGGCGACCGGCCATGAACAGGTGCGCTCAATCGCCGCCCATCTGACCGGCGACACCGAAGCCGCCGCGCGCGTCGAACTCGACTTGCCCGAGACAGGTGTGTGCAGCTCACGGCCGGCGCCGCACCAGGTGGCGACGCCCGCGTCGTGCTGCGGCGGCACGATCCCGGCTGCGCCGGCTGTGTGCTGCACTTCGGAGACCCCGCAGGGCACATGCTGCGCGCCGAAGCCGGAATTGGCTGCTGCTGCCCCCTGCTGCGAACCAGCGACGGCTGCATGACAGTGACGATCTATCACAACCCCGACTGCGGGACATCGTGCAACGTGCTTGGCCTCATCCGCAACAGCGGTGAGACCCCAGTGATCGTTGAGTATCTGAAAACGCCGCCGGCGCGGGGCGAGTTGACGAATCTCATCCGCCGCATGGGCGTTGCGGTGCGCGATGTTCTGCGCCGGAAAGATACGCCCTACGACGCGCTCGGCCTCGACGATCCAGGGCTCAGCGACGACCAATTGGTGGATGCGATGATGACGCACCCTATCCTGATCAACCGCCCGATCGTCGTCACGCCGCTCGGCGTAAAGCTCTGCCGTCCTTCCGAAACCGTGCTCGATATTCTGCCCTCGCCGCAACGAGGCAGCTTTGCCAAGGAAGACGGTGAGCCTGTCGTCGATGCGCAAGGCAACTGAATTGCGAGGTCATCTCCATGAGCGACGCTGCAACCGCATCCTCCGGACATGCTCCGGTGGCAAAGCCTGCGATGAATTTATTCGAACGTTTCCTCACCTTCTGGGTGGCGTTGTGCATCGTCGCCGGCATCGCGCTCGGGCAACTGCTGCCGGGTGTATTTCACGCGATCGGCGATGCGACCGTCGCTCACGTCAACATTCCGGTCGCGGTTCTGGTCTGGCTGATGATCGTGCCGATGCTGCTTAAGATCGACCTGGCCGCGCTGCGGCAAGTCGGGCAGCACTGGCGCGGCATTGCATCCACCGTCGGCGTCAACTGGCTCGTGAAACCGTTTTCCATGGCGCTGCTCGCCTGGATCTTCATTGCCCATCTGTTCCGGCCCTATCTGCCGGCCGACCAGATCAACAGTTACACGGCCGGGCTTATTCTGCTTGCCGCGGCGCCCTGCACGGCGATGGTTTTTGTCTGGTCGAATCTGGTCGACGGCGAACCGCATTTCACGCTGAGCCAGGTGGCGCTCAACGACACGATTATGGTCGTGGCCTTCGCGCCGATCGTGGGCCTGTCGCTCGGCCTGTCGTCGATCACCGTGCCCTGGGACACCCTCCTTCTCTCCGTCGCGCTCTACATCGTTGTGCCGGTGATCGTGGCGCAGCTCTGGCGGGCGGCGACGCTGCAGCGGGGCGGCCAAGAGGCTCTCTCCCGCACCCTAAGCCGGCTGGCGCCGGTCTCGCTTTGCGCGCTGCTGCTGACCCTCGTGCTTCTGTTCGGCCTGCAAGGCGAACAGATCCTGCGCCAGCCCACCGTCATCGCATTGCTCGCCGTGCCGATCCTGATCCAGGTTTATTTCAATGCCGGCCTCGCCTACTGGATCAATCGCAAGCTTCGCGTCGACTGGTGCGTTGCGGGTCCCTCGGCGTTGATCGGCGCGTCCAACTTCTTCGAGCTCGCCGTCGCGACTGCCATTGCGCTTTTCGGCTTCCAGTCGGGGGCTGCGCTCGCGACCGTGGTCGGCGTGCTGATCGAGGTGCCGGTGATGCTATCGGTCGTGCACATCGTGCGCCGTTCGCGCGGCTGGTACGAACGCCGCGACATTGCCCGATGATCACCCTGAAACCCGGCTGGCGGGAAGTGAAGGGCCGGCGCGGCATCATCGTTTCCACCCTTGGCATAACGCAGACGCTGGCCTGGGGATCGACCTACTATCTGCCAGCGGTCTTTGCCGACCGGATTTCGGCGGATTTGCATCTGCCGCGGGAATGGTTCTTCGGCGTCTTCTCGGGAGCGCTGCTGCTGTCGGGCCTCCTCGGGCCGGTGGCCGGACGGGCGATCGACAAGCATGGCGGCCGTGATGTGCTGGCCGCAACCAATCTGGTCTTCGCGGCAGGGCTTGGGCTGCTCGCGCTGGCCTCGGGCATCGTCAGTTTGAGTCTGGCCTGGGCGGTTATCGGCATCGGCATGGGTTTCGGGCTTTATGAGGCATCCTTCGCGACAGTGACCGCCCTCTATGGCCGCGGCGCGCGCAACGCGATTACCGGCATCACGCTCTTTGCCGGCTTTGCCAGCACAGTCGGGTGGCCGGCCAGCGCCTTGTTCATTGACGTCTGTGGTTGGCGCGGCGCGTGTCTCGCCTGGGCAGGATTGCATCTTGCGCTCGGCTTGCCGATGAACCGCCTGTTGGTGCCCAAGGCCCCGGCTCCAATTCTCGAAGCAACGCACGAGACTGCCCCGTCTGCGGTGCCGCGGGCGATGATCGTGCTCGCGTTCGTATTCGCTGGCGGCTGGTTCGTCTCAACCGCAATGGCAGCGCACCTGCCACGTCTTCTCGAAGCGCTCGGCGCGACGCCCGCGGCGGCGATTGCAGCGGGTGCCCTGATCGGGCCGGCCCAGGTCGGCGCGCGTCTCGTCGAATTCAGCCTGCTGCGCCGAGCCTCGCCCCTCATCTCCGCCCGGCTGGCAATCGGCCTGCATCCGATCGCGGCGGCTTTGCTTGCGTTGCTGGGCGCGCCGGCGGCGTTTCTCTTTGCCATCCTGCACGGCAGCGGCAACGGATTGCTGACGATCGCACGCGGCACGCTGCCACTGGCGATGTTCGGGGCTGCCGGCTACGGGCTTCGTACCGGAATCCTCGCGGCGCCCGCGCGGATTTTGCAGGGCGCCGCACCGCTGGTCTTCGGCCTGGTGCTGGACCGCGCCGGACCGTACTACGCGCTGTTGCTCTCTGGCTCGCTGACGGCCGTGTCGTTTCTCGCGTTGTTCCTGTTGCCGGCCCTCCAGATGGAGCCGGCCACGGTCAGATCCAGCGCGCCGGCCGCCGAATAGGATTGCAGGACGATACCGGCGGCGTTGCAACGCGATGTACATCCTAATGATTCCATAAGTCTAGAATCTTCGAAACGATGCTTGTGGCCATCGTACAGCAACGTGCCGACTGGGGCGTGGCAATCGAGACCGTGGCGCAACGCCACGGGCTCGGATTCCTGCCGCTCCAAGTGGAGGAATACGACTTCGTCATTCCCACCAGGCGGTCCAATCGCCCGGCCGTGCGTCGCTTCGTGACACTGCTGCAGGACGGCGCAATACGCGCCGAGTTGGCAGGGATGGGTTTCGCAGCCGCGTAATATCGCGACCAAGCGGTGTGGGTACGATGAAGGATCTTACTGAGCCTACTGCTGGCGCGCTATCGTCCGATGCGGCTGGCGCTCCTTGCTCGGGCCTTGACTCTCACAAGAAGTGGTTGCCCCAGAGGGCGCGTGCCGGACATCCTCAACACCATCCGCGTTGCCCTCGGGCTTCTGGTCGGGTTCGATACGACGCTGCTGCACATCGTTGCGCTGTCTCTGGCCGTGAGCTTGTCGGCGTCGTGCGCCGCGATGGTGTGCGGCCTCCCCTTGGGCACAGCGCTTGCCGTGTTCCGCTTCCGGGGGCGCCGTCTGCTGATCCTGCTGGCGAACGCGCTGTTAGGGTTGCCCCCGGTCGTCGTCGGCTTGGGCCTTTATCTTCTGCTGTCGCGGTCGGGGCCGCTCGGGAGATTAGGGATTCTGTTTACGCCGACCGCCATGGTCATCGCACAATTCACGCTTGCGTTGCCGATTGTCGTCGCGCTCAGTCATCGCGCCATGGTGGGCATCTGGAGGGACTACGGGGATGACCTGCTGGTCTCCGGTGCGACCCGCTTCCGAGCTATCCCTCATCTTCTGTCGATTGGCCGGCTGGAAGCCCTGACGGCCAGTCTTGCGGGGTTCGGACGATCAGTCTCCGAGGTGGGAGCCATACTGATTGTCGGTGGCAATATCGCTGGCTACACGCGAACGATGACCACGGCGATCATGCTCGAAACCAGTGAGGGCCACCTGGGTTTTGCCCTGGCTCTCGGTCTGATTCTGGTCGTGATCAGCATTGCGGTGAACGCCTGCGCGTTCGCCATCGAGGCCCGCGTCCGACGCATCGTTCCTCAGGAGGCTGCATGAAGTCGTTTCGTCCTTTTCATATTGCCATGCCAGTCGTGTTGTCACTCCTCGTTGCGTATACAATTCGTGCAAGTGCGGCAGACCCTCAGACCATTGTGCTGGCGTCAACAACGTCGGTCGAAAATAGCGGCCTGCTGGCTCGCATCTTGCCGCAATTCACCAAGGAAACCGGCATCGAGGTGCATGTGATCGCCCAAGGCACCGGGCAAGCACTCGCGACAGCCGCGCATGGCGATGCTGACCTAGTGCTCGTGCATGATCCGGAGGCGGAGGCGAAGTTCATGGCTGCCGGCGACGGGCTGACCCGCCAAGAGATCGCCTGGAACGATTTTGTCATCGTCGGACCAAGCTCCGATCCGGCACACGTCGCGGGCGCTGGAGACGCCGTGGCTGCGCTGAAGATGATCGCCGCAGCGAAGGCCCCGTTTGTCTCACGCGGCGACAAGAGTGGCACCGATGCGCTGGAAAAACGGCTGTGGAAAGCAGCCGGACTGGACCCGGCTGCGGCCGGGGGCGGATGGTATCGCGACATTGGGGGCGGCATGGGAGCAGCGTTGAACACCGCGGCGGCAATGAACGCCTATACGCTGTCCGATCGGGGCACTTGGCTCAGCTTCGGCCACAAGGTGGATCTGGCGATTGTGCTTGAAGGTGATCCCCGCCTGCTGAACCGTTACGATGTCATCCTGCTGAATCCGCAGACCCATCCGCAGGCGAAGCAGGCACCGGCGCATCGTTTCGCCTCGTGGTTAGCCTCGCCGGAAGGGCAGGCCGCTATCGCCGGCTACATGATCGCCGGACAGCGTCTGTTCCATCCGGAGTCTGACCAAAAGCCCTAAATCCGGCCATCAGAACCATCCGTCCGCCACACGATTGACCGGGCAGGTTACGTAGTCGATGGATGTGAAGGGGTCTTCGGTTTTCACCGGTGGTGTGAACTTGACGCATACCATGCCTTCACCTTGTGGATGATCAGCCGGAGGCTCGGCGATTACGCCTCTGTGCAAGACATCCCCCAAAGGGGCCATGACGCGTATACCTACCGGTAGGTCGTTGGCCTGCTCCACTAGATTGACTCCCCTGCACGTGCGTGTTTGCGGGCCGAGTATCTTACTACACTTGCCCGGACAATCGAAGCGAGCGCAAGGACGGCAGATCGGAAGGGACGCGGCCCCGCCCGATCGTGGTGCCGTGCAACGCGCCCGAGTTGACCTCCCTCTTTCGCGGCAGTGGCAATAAAGTAACCCGCATGCGCGTCGAGACTGACCAGCTAGAGACACCTCCCGGCGTGCGCCCGATCGGGAAGGCGCGGCGAGGCTTTCTGAATATCCCGGCCATCAAAGTGCGTCAGGCGGCGCAGGCGGACAACGAGCCGCCGGCGTTCGTGCGCTCGCGTTTCGGATGGAGTGTTCAAGAGGTTTCTGGTTCGCTCGGCGATCTCGGCACCTTCCTCCCACACATCATCGGCGCGATCACGATTGTCCGCATGGACCCGACCGGCATCCTGACCACCTTCGGTTTGTTTTATGCCCTGGCGGGCGCATTCTACGGCGTGCCGATGGCGGTGCAGCCAATGAAAGCGGCATCGGCAGCGGTGTTAATTGAGCCGATGAATCCCACTGCAATCGCAGGGGCTGGGCTGGTCATCGGAACCTTCTTCCTTCTGCTCGGCGTGACTGGGATTGTCGGGCGGATCGCCCGCATATTGCCGCCGACGATCGCCGCCGGGCTACAGCTTGGGCTGGGGTTATCGCTCGGCGCGCTCGGCATCCGGCTGATGCACGGGCAGCTTTGGCTTGGCGTGGCGATCT
>Ga0210386_10002671_pt1 | contig 15193 bp, 16 predicted proteins | sample IncBWH32OmetaG_FD_160091 | JGI IMG/M metagenome (GOLD analysis project Ga0210386, IMG submission 160091) | Forest soil microbial communities from Barre Woods Harvard Forest LTER site, Petersham, Massachusetts, United States - Inc-BW-H-32-O ... | reverse complement strand
CTTACCGCCGCTGCGTTGCCGCATCTGTAAGCGAAATTGCTACATTTCTAGTTTTGTCAAAACCTGGCCGAGCGAGAGTTGCGAGAGCAGCGGAGTAAAGACGCCAACCTTCATGCCAACAGCATAGCTGCTTGCGAATCTTTGCGGTATACATCGGCATCGTATCCGCATGGGCCAGCAGACGATTCAGCGGAAACAGCTCTTGAACGCAGTCCTTGGCGGTAGAAACGTTACCTCGGCCGATGTCCGGGAGATCCGCCTCAATCCCGGCCAACAGAGCGGGCGACATCTTCATCCCTGCGCCGTTTTGGGATACATCGTGTCAGGAACCGCTGTGTATCAGATCGAGGGAGAAAGCGCGCAGACTCTGCCTGCGGGATCGGCTTTTTATGAGCCAGCGGACACCGTCATTGCAAACTTCGGCAATGCATCGGATTCAGAGCCTATGACATTTGTCGCGTTCTACCTGCTCGACGGCGAACAGGAGTTGATTCGCATGCTGGATAGCTAAAGCGAGTCATCCAGCCAGGGGCCGGCCGTGTAACCCAAGCCCTTCCCATTCAATTACATTGTCATCATGAGCGAAGCGCCTGAGGCGCGAAGTCGAAGGACCTGCTTCTTGGCATCGGCTATCGCAGCGTTGCGTTTCATCGCACAGCTGAGCCTGTTCTAGTGATCTGTGGCATCTTCGGCAATCGGCTTCAGCACCAGCACGATATACGCCATCGCCCCCAGAAACGTCACGCACGAACAGATGATCAGCGCAAGATGGAACGAATGTGTCCGGTCAAGAATCCATCCGGTAAGCACCGGCGCGACAGAGGCGAAGAGGAAGCTGCAGAAATTCTGGATCGTACCAACCGAGCCAACCAGGTGCGCGGGCGCGGCCACCTGGACTAATCCCCACGCGGAAGTGCCAGCGAAGTGAATAAAGAAGAGCGCCATGCCGATGACGGCGACTGCGCCCGAGCTGCTGGATGCGCGGGTAACCAGCAGCGTGCATCCGGACGAGCAAAGCATTCCGAAGACGATCAGCGCTTTGCGGCTACGAAGCGGATTGGCACCACGCCTTACCAATTTATCGGCGATGACGCCATTGACGAGCATGCCGATGGAGCCCATCAGAAATGGGATGGCAGCGAACCATCCTGTCATGGCGAGGCTCAAATGATGCGCGGCCTGCAGGTATCCCGGCAGCCACGCCAGATAGAGCCACGCCGTGTAGTTCACGCCGCTGAAGCCGAGCATCATACCCCAGACCGTCCGGTGGCGAAACAGCTGTCGCCATGCGATAAGTGAAATGCCTTGTCCTGTGGCGCCCTCTGTGGACTCGCTGTCGCGCTCTCCGCCATTTTCCTTGTAGACCGGATACCACGCCAGAGCGATGACGACGCCAAGCAGCCCGATGACGACGAACATGCTGCGCCAGCCATAATGCAGCAGCATCAGCGTTAGAAGAGGGGGAGCAAAGGCCTGGCCCAGCGTGGTCGACGCATTGAGGACGCCCATCGGCAGGCCGCGCTCGCGCACGTCGTACCAGTCGTGGATTACCTTCACGCCCCCAGGAAGAAACGGGGCCTCGCCAGCACCAAGTCCAACACGTGTCAGCACCAGCGCGGCAAAGCTCGACACCAGCCCGGTCGCCATCTGCGCCAGCGACCACAGCATCATGCCCGCGCTCAGAACCAGCCGCGCGCCGTAGCGATCGAGCAGCCAGCCCGCAGGGATCTGCGCAAGACCATAAGCGAGAGAAAACGCAGAGAGCAGCGCGCCGATCTGCGTGGCGGAAAAATGCAAATCGGCGCGGATGGTGGTGTTGGCAATCGACAACGCACTGCGGTCAAGGAAATTGACGATGCCGCCGAGAACGAGCAGAGACAGAACAGTGGCGCGCAATGTTCGTTGATGCGCTGCCTGCATCAGCGCGCGGTCCAGCCGCCGTCGATCAGCAGCGTGTGTCCGGTAATGAGCGACGCAGCGGGCGACGCAAGAAAGACGACCGCCCCCGCAACCTCAATTGGTTCGCCAATCCGGTGCAGTGCGGCGATGCGCTCGACGGTATCGGCATAAAACTGTGGGTCGGAGAGAACGGGCTGCGTGCCGTCTGTGCGGATAAACGTCGGAGCCACGGCGTTGACGTTGATGTTGTGCTTGCCCCACTCAACGGCGAGGCACTTCGTCAGGTGAGCGATTCCTGCCTTAGTCATGCAATAAACGGACTCGGTTGGCAGCGCAGCGAACCCGGCCTGCGAGCTCATGTTGATAATGCGTCCATACTTCTGTTCGATCATCATGCGGCCCGCAGCCTGGCTGGCGAAGAACGTTCCCTTTAGATTGACGGCCAGCGTGTAGTCGAAATCTTTTTCGGTATAGTTCTCTGCAAGATTGTCCGGAGCCACGCCTGCATTGTTCACCAGGATATCGAGCCGTCCGAAATGTTTTACCGTCTCGTCAACACTGCTTGTGATTTGCGCGAGGCTCGTCATCTCCATCTGGAGAGGCAGCACACGGCGTCCGCGTGCAGTAATTTCAGCTGCCAGACCGGAATCCGCGTGGATGTCGCGCAATCCGATGGCAACATCCGCGCCTGCTTCAGCAAGAGCGAGTGAGATGGCGCGGCCCAGTCCACGTGCGGCTCCGGTTACGAGCGCGATTTGTCCTGTGAGATCGAAGGATGGAAGTGCTTGCATGAGGGTGAGGATAGCAGGTACAGCGGTGCGGTAAACTTCGGCTAAATCCAGAGGGGATAATGCACCGTTACGTCTCAAAATTGCTCCTGCTCGCCCAGATGCTTGTCGCTGTACACCTTGTTGCGCAGACGCAATGTAAAGCAGGAGGTAGTGAATGGGGATGAAACTGTATCCGGACATGTACCGACCAGATATCTATTTCTTTTGCAATATGACAGGGACAGCGAAAGGCCAGCGCAATGTGCTATCGCCCGTCCACACAGGGGCTGACTTCCCGTCCGGTACAGGACCTGCTGATAAGAAAATCGGTGTGATCGCCGTGCACGCCATGCGCACCAGCACCGATCCGACACAGGCGTGGACCCCGGCTCCCAGGCCGACGTGAACTCCGATTCGTCTGCCCACATTGAGACATTCAGGTTCATCGAATCTCGCGGAATCGTAATTCGCTGACGCGACTTTTAGAATGACTTGCTGTCCCGATCGAACAGAAATTTCGCCAATATCGATATCCGCCTTCGCTTGGCGAAAGAGCGTATGCACGACTCCGGCATAACGTAGCAACTCCTCGGTTGCGCCAGCCATCAGCGCCGGATTCTTGATCAGTCGTGCCGCCTGATCCGGATGCTGAAGCAGCGCGAGCCACGCTTTGGCAAGAAAACTGGGCAGCGTTTGCGTCAATCCGGCAAACATTGGCTTGCTTACGGAGGATTTCCTGTTTTTCAACATGCTGTCCAGGAGAGCTTCCGCCTTCTTTAAGCGCCGTGACGACCACCTTCTGGAGAACGAAGTGAGAATGTTCTTGATCCTCGACGGATCAACAGGATGCTCTTTCTTGAAGAACAACTGTCCGGCAACCCATCTCAATTGACGGGCCTCCGCCGGTCCAGCCTCACTTAAAATCACCATCATCGCGACCGACCAGGGATGAATGATCTCCTTGACCAGGTCAAACGGTCGGCCGCGATCCACGTCATCAAGCAAAGAACGAAGAACGTTGTCCATCTCTCCGCGCCAGGTCGCGCCGCTCATGCGAGACATGTCTGCCTGCACCTCCGCGTAGAGCAATGCATGGGTGGCGCTATCGTCCGGACTGGTCGCCTTACCCTTCGATGTCGCCTGTAGAAGCGTGGGTTCTCGAAGGGCCGCATAGACATCGGAATAACGGCTCAACACCCATGCATTGCGCGAAGCGTCGAAAAGCGCCGCCTCGGCGGGCGCAGGGCGAAAGGGTTGTTCCATCGAAGGTGTCTCGGCAGTTGCCTGCTATGCGCAAACCTGCCGCTCCAGTATAGGAACGATTTCTTTTGGGTTTGTCACCCGAATGTCACGTTAACGCTCTTGTTGGTCAGACTGGTATCGGCTTCGATCCTCTGCAGACCGGTGAGGTGGAAAAAAGTGATCGGCCACCATGCGATTCTGCTACATGGTGGCCGAGGCTTCAAGGAAGACGAGCAGCGTTGTTATGCCACGACGGCGGATTGCACTGTCGCCGCAGCGATAGCCGGATCGCTCACGCTATCTCTGCCGGTTTCTACGTGTCCTGCCAGCTGACGTTGAAAGCTCGTGTCGGAACTGGCTGTTACTGTGAGGTCGTACCATCCGAACGATTTGTTCAGCTGCCAGAATAGTGTGAATGTACCGTGTGGTTCGAGCAGGCGAGTCGTTGTCTTACCGGAATAGGCGTCGACAATGCTCACTCGCTCTGCGGTTTTGCTGTGGTTGTAAATGACAAGCGCGATGCCTTCGGCTTCCGTGTCGTAAATGCTCTTGACGGTGAGATTAACGCTTCCAGCCGCGAAGCTTCCGGCGAAGGCGCGCAGGAAACCATTCGGGCCGTGAACAGAAAGATCGTACGACGCATTGCCAGCGGCGCCGAAGTTGTCAGAGATTTCATCGCCGACGCCCACGGTATACGTCCATGGTCCGGTTTGACCGTTCCCCGAGCGCACTTGGAAGACCGCCGCAGCTTTGCCCGTATTGCGGAAACGAAGCCCGATGGTTCCCGGCGATGTATTCGGTTCTCCGTCAACATTCAGTTCATACGGCAGAGCGCGGGCAGGACGCGTTCCCGGTTCCTGCGCGGGCAGCGCCTGGTCGGTCGGAACCGTAGGCAGGTAATCGGGGTGACGGTTGTCGTCGGGTGGTTGAAAGGCGACAGTGCTGGGTAGCGGAACGATCGCGTCGTTGGGCGAGACGAAGTTGAAGCCAGAGGTGAGGTCGCCTGTAACCGCGCGGCGCCACGGGGTGATATTCGACTCCGTGATGTTCTTAAACTGATTGCCGAAGCGGCGTTCGATGAACTGAATGAGCGAAGTGTGATCGAAGACCTCAGAGTTGACCCATCCGCCCTTGCTCCATGGAGAGATGAGAATCATGGGCACGCGCACGCCTAATCCATAGGGCCCGGCGGGGAAGCTCGTGACGGGGTAGCTGGGACTGCCGGTGAAGAGTTCATTCGTGGTGGCAACCGTTGAGATGCCTTCGGTCCGCGACTGCGGCGGCGTGGGCGGCACCATGTGGTCGAAGAAGCCGTCGTTCTCATCGAACATGTAAATGAAGACGGTCTTGCTCCAGACCTCAGGGTTGGCGGTCAACGCGTCGAGTACCTCGGAGATGTACCACGCGCCGTAATTCGCGGGCCAGTTCGGGTGCTCGCTGTAGGCCTCGGGCGCAACGACCCATGACACCTGCGGTAATTTGTTGGCCTTCACGTCCTGGGCAAAGATATCGAAGAGCGTCCCGGACTTGGCGATGTTTGTCCCGGTCCGCGCCTTTTGTGCAAGCGGGCTTGAATCGGGTGCGTTCTGGTACTGGTGGAAGTAGAGCAGTGAGGTATCTCCGAAATTGCCAATGTAAGCATCTTCGGTAAAGCCCCAGAAGTCAGCGGCATCGAGACCATCCCCCACATCCTGATAAATCTTCCACGAGATGCCCGCTTTTTCCAGCACCTCGGGATAGGTCGACCAGTCGTACCCAAGCTCGGCATTATCGATCACCGGGCCGCCATTCTTTCCATCGTTGCCCACCCAGCCTGTCCACATGTGGTAGCGGTTGGGATCGGTCGGGCCCAGCAGCGAGCAGTGGTAGGCATCGCATACGGTAAAGGCATCGGCGAGCGCATAGTGGAAGGGGATATCGTTGCGGGTCATATGGGCCATGGTGGTTGCGGTCTTTTGCGGCACCCACTGGTCGTATTTGCCGTCGTTCCAGGCAGCATGCGTGGTCGTCCAGTCGTGCGCCAGGTCCTCAATGAACTGCAGGCCAAGATCGGGGGCAGTGGGATGGAAGGGCAGGACAAAGCCGTCGGGATTGGTCGCGTCAGGCTGGAACCAGACGCTCTTACCCGAGGGCAGCTTGATCGTCCGCGGATCGCCGAAGCCGCGCACGCCGCGCAGCGTGCCGAAGTAATGATCGAAGGAGCGGTTCTCCTGCATCATGAAGACGATGTGTTCAACATCTTCAATGGTGCCAGTGCGATGGTGCGCCGGGATTGAGAGCGCGCGGGCGATGCTTGCGGGGAAGGCGGCTGAGGCTGCACCTGTCGATAAAAGCTTGAGGAAGGTGCGACGGTCTGTACTCATAGGGGGATTTCACCTCTCTGGATTATCGGTTGGTAATCCAGAGAGCCAGCCTAGTTCCCGATGATTGCGGTTGTGTGACTGGCAGGTTGCGATTGTGTGACTGGAGACATGGCATTTTCACAAAATCAAATGTCTGCGAACGTCACTCGCACATGGCGCTCTCAAGGGCTTCCTTAGCCGGCAACTACACTCACTCCCCAGCCATGGTCTCCGGTAGAATCATTACTTCATCCCCACGGAGCACAATATGAGCCGTGTCTTGATTATCGGAGAACACTTTCAACTGAGCCAGGAAATCGGCGCGGCACTCTCCGCTGCTGATTGCCCTATCGAGTATGCAGCCGGACACGCCGATGCTCTACAGCAATTACGCATGCGATCCTTTGGGGTCGTGGTTACCAGTTGCGATAGTGCCGTAGATGAAGACCTGGCATTGCTGGCCGAGATGCGCGGCATCAGGCCCGGTGTAAAGTGCGTTGTCCTCGCGCGCAGCAGTACTCCTGACGAAGTCATCGCCGCACTACGGGCTCGGGTCTTCGCCTGCTTTACACCTCCGTTCGATTCCGCAGAAATCGCACACATTGTCTTGAACGCAGCCTCCGACAATCAATGGCGAGACGACATCCAGATCATGTCGGCCAAGCCGGGCTGGGTGGCAGTCCGGGTCAATTGCCGCCTCAACACGGCAGAGCGCCTGCTGACGTTTGCCAAGGAGCTCAGCATTCAATTGCCCGTGGACATACGGGAAGAAATGCTGCAGGCCCTTCGCGAAATCTTATTGAACGCAATGGAGCACGGAGCCGCGTTTAATCCCGAGCAGGTGGTTGAGGTCACGGCCATCCGAACTGCAAGATCCATGGTGTTCTACGTGCGCGATCCCGGCGCCGGATTTCGCCGCGAAGAGCTCACCCACGCTGCCCTCACAAATGAAGAGCATGATCCCGCCGCTCACATCGCAGAGCGCGAAAAAGAAGGAATGCGCGCCGGCGGATACGGCCTCTTGCTGGCCGCCGGCACCGTCGATGAGCTCATCTACAGCGAAATCGGCAACGAAGTGCTGCTCATCAAGTACCTCGATTCGCCCAATAACGTCTAGAGCCTGTTATCACCGAAGCCCCGGCGAAGCCCTCAAGCCACGCGTAGTGCGTTGAGCGTCGCGAGGCTTTGCCTGCGCCCGCGGTCAGGATCGATCACCAGCTCAAGTTTCGTCACACCTTCCAGTTCGACGGCGTAATCTTCGATTTCCTGGCATGACCCGGTCGGGCTGAACTCCCATTGCTGGCGCACTATTTCGCGGTCTGTCTCCGTTCCCGACGAGTAGCGCAGCACAAACTCCTGCGAGCGCTCCGTTTTATGCTCGATAAAGTGCGCAAATATCCGCCGGAGATGTGTCGGCACCGTGAAGACCAGCGCAATTGTCTGCGGCCCAGCGCTGGCGGCGCGCCACCCTGCCTCGTTGCCTTCCGGATTTGTGCTCAGCGCATTCTCTATCGGGAAAGACGGGTCTTCTGAGGTGAGCTGTACGCGAGCGATCGATTCCAGATCAAGCCAGTCTGTGTCTTCGTGACTCTTTCCCGCACTCGTACTGTGCCCAATAATTTCCTTCTGCATCTGCCACCTCCCCATGCATTACATACGGATGAGAGATACACCGATGGTTCGAAAGGTTGTAGGCGATCCGACACACCAGGGACGCGCGGTCTTTCCCGTACTCGCAAAATTTCCATTAAAAACGGCGGCCACGAATCTGCTTCGGTTGAAACCGCTCATGGAAACGGGGAGAATGGCTAGCACTGATCGGAAAGGAGATACCACATGCACGTCTTACGCGATGTATTGGAACGGGCGCAGACAAATGGGGCTGCAGTCGGTCATTTCAACGTCTCAGATTTTGTTCTCCTGAAGGCGGTCTTCTCCTCGGCACAGGAGTTGAAGCTTCCAGTCATAGTCGGCGTGTCCGAGGGCGAACGTGCGTTCGTCGGAACCCGTCAGATCGCGGCTCTGGTGCGAAGCCTGCGTGAGGAGTTCGATTACCCGATCTTTCTCAATGCAGATCATACGCATTCACTGGAGAAGGCCATCGAGGCAGCCAAGGCAGGGTTTGACTCTATCGTGTTCGACCTTTCCGCGCTGCCTTTCGAGGAAAATGTGCGCAAGACCAAGGCTGCGGTCGAAGCTCTCAAAACAATCAATCCGGCAATCCTTGTAGAAGGAGAGATCGGCGACATCGGAACCGGTTCGGAGATCCATGACGAGGCCCCTGACCTGTCGCGCGGCCTCACCTCTCCTGAGCAGGCAAAACAATACGTTGAGTCCACCGGGATCGATATTCTGGCTCCCGCCGTAGGCAACATGCATGGAATGCTGAAGAGCATGGTGCAGGGAACAACAAAGAAGCGCCTCGACATTCCGAGGATTGCTCAAATCAAGAGCGCGGCCAAGGTTTTCATGACTCTGCACGGCGGATCGGGAACCGACGACGAAGATTTGCGCAAGGCAATCGCCGCAGGAATCAATATCGTCCACATCAACACAGAATTGCGGGTTGCATGGAGACGCGGCCTGGAGGAAGGCCTGGCGAAACATCCCCAGGAAGTCGTCCCCTACAAAATCCTTCCGTTCGCTGTGGACTCGGTGAAGCAGGTAACCAGCTCTCGCTTAAAACTCGTGAATAACGTTGAGCAATTCGCTTAGGGCTTAGCGGGTGCTCCACAACCTGCCCTGAGCAAGGTCGAAGGGTCTCGATTCAAGGCATGCATCACCCTCGTTCGGTGAGCAAAAAACCCCGTTATTCTGACGACCACGGGAGGAAGAATCTCAGCGATATATCCTGGCCAACATCGCTAAGACGTGAGCGGTCATGCAAGGGTGTCCCACATCTCGATTTTGAGATGTGGGATAGGATGTGAGCGACCAGCGAGCATCCATGCCGACGAACCCGCAATTCCCGACTCCCATCCACCAGCAAGCGGCAGAAGAAATCGGCCATTTCGCCAGAACTCTTCCTGTGCACGCCGTTTTGCTGGTTAATTCCTGCGCGCGCGGCGTGGCCACAGCGCAGAGCGATCTCGATATTGCGCTGCTGATCGATCCGAAATTACCCGCTTCCGAGAGACAGCAGCTCGACCGCGCCTGGAGTGAACGGTACCAGAACGTTCCCATCTTTCGAGAGCTTGAGCAGCTTGGCCGCTTCTCGTGCGTGCACCTTGATTTCTTCGATGGACAATGGACGCCCGAGGTATGGGACGACGGCGGTGGCCCCGATGCCTTCGAGATTGAAATCGGTAATTGCATCGCTCATTCCGCGCCGCTCTGGGAAGGCAGCAGGATGTTCGCCGACCTACGCGCACGCTGGCTTCCCTATTACGGGGATGAGTTGCGAAAGGCGCGCCTGAAGATGGTGATCGACGCCTGCCTTCTCGATTTCGAACGCATTCCGTTCCTCGTCGCTCGCGGTCTCATTTTTTATGCCTTCGACCGGCTCTACCACGCCTTTCAGGAATTTCTCCAGGCATTGTTCATCGCGCACCGCATTTATCCCATTGCCTATAACAAATGGATCCGCGAACAAGTCGAAGACTGGCTGGGACTACCCGCTCTCTACTCCGAGCTGCCTTACGTGTTGGAGGTTGGCCGATTGCAGCCTGAGGAATTGGTCGAGAAGGCCGAGTATTTACGACGATTGTTAGCCACGTGGGTTATGCCAAAGCTCGGGTGACTTGCAGCTCGTTTTGAGGTGCGCAGCAGTATGATCCCATGTCTCAAAATCGAAAACATGGGGCACCCGGCAGTCCAGCAACGCGCTCAATGATTGAGCGAAAGAGCTTCTAGGGCCCGCCCAGCCTCGTCCTGAATGCGCGTAGAGGTGACTCGACTCTCGATAATTACTGGAATCCACTCCGGAATCATGGCAGCAATCTGTCGAAACGCGAGCATCGCTCCATGCGAAATGGGATCGTGTTGGCTTGCGCTATTTACTTCGCTGATGTGAACTTGAACGAGTTTATGCGCAAATCGAGACAATATCAGAAAAGCCTCCGTCATCGAAGGATCACATTGCCTTGCATGACCGACATCAAAACAAAGAGAAGCACTTGGAAGAAGTGTGAAAAGTTTCTGCAGTTCATATGCAGTGCGACCGACTGGTTTTCTTCGGTCCATATTCTCAATCGCGACCCGTCTTCCAAATCGAGTCCATAGACTGAAATCAAAAATCGTATCGGGATGGAGGATGATCGGCCATTCTTCTGGCACTCCCCTATAAAGCATGTCGGCAACCCAAGCTTCCATTTCCTTAGGGAAGCTGCTTGGAGCATGAAAAGAGATATAAGAATAAGCAGAAAGATCGATCTGAGGTAACGCTGCAAGTAAAGGTTCTAATTCTGAGATACGCAAAGCAGACAGCTCTAAGCACTGGAGTTGTGCCTTGTGAAGCATAGAAAGTGCGCCCATAAAATCGCCATATGCAATCGCACCACTTGAAAAGCCTACTTTTCTCATCAAAATACCCCATATTCAAGTGTTAGCCTGCCGAGTTCCGTATCCTTTGTTAAAAACAACTCGCTTATTGCATCGCGAAAGCGGTGACTAATATTGCGAGCATCACTTGCAACGTCATCTCCTTCAATGTCCTCAGCGGGGAGAGTATCCAAGTGCTTGCGTTTGGTCAGCCCATTTGGAAGCAACGTATCATCCGCAAGCATTCCAACAAACTCATCGTACGCAGTAAACAGCTTCTTGATTGAGCCGTCAAAAGATTCATATTTCAGCAAAGAACTAGCCAGTATCTCTAAAGGCGGTTGGTTCAAGACTTCTCTCAATCGATCAATGACCGCCTCTACGGGTTTACCTCTATAAAAGTCTCGTCGCTGGGACGGATCTTCAAATCTGGTGTGGCAATCGAAACAAGTCAGCATTCCTGTTAAAAACAATAACTTGCGGGACATGCGTAGCTTCGTATTGCGCAAAAGGAAGCCGCCATCTGGTCGGGTTCTTTGCTTATACGCAAAATCAACCGCCATCGTCCGCCAATACCGGGCTACATCATTGAACAAGAATCGCGGCACCTTCGACTGATTCGAGCCAAACCAAAGCCCGCGATCTTCTTCTAGATATCTGTAAAGAATATTGTTTAGCACACGACCGTGTGCATCTGGTCTTCCAATCGCGATAGATTCCAACAGAAGCAGAATTCGCCTCGTTGTATTCGCGTTGGTATCGGTTTCGCCTCCGATACGATGAATCAAATCATGGCTGGATACAAAAGTGCCGAATACTCCCTCTCGCCCTGGTTGCTTCTTCTTTATCTGATCTAACGCCTGGCGGATATCCCGGGCAAGCTGCTCATCTTGGGGCCGAGAAATTCCGTCAAGCCAAGAGAGTCCAATCAACGTCGCTTCCTGGAGTGAATTCTTTTCGTGCCAGCGATCCAACCACTACAATGCAGGCATCCGCCGTAGGAAATGTATCGAGCGCTGCTGTAATCTCAGCGGATTCCAGTTCACTGGTCTCGCGAGCCAACCGAAGATGTCTCCAATTTGATCCAGTACGATTCTCAAGTGTCTCGAGTGCTTTCATTGTTTGTGTTGTGATTGACCCGTCGATTTCTCACATTCTATCTGCCTTGGGCAATACCTATTTTCCACAGTGTTCATGGCCGGGTGCCCACATCTCGATTTTGAGATGCGGGATCGTTATGCCGCAGACCTTAAGCCATGGCCACTCCGCATCTAAGTCACTGGTCAGACTATCTCCATCGTGCGTATTGCCGATCACTCACAATCAGTCGATGCAGGCAGCCTGACAATGCAGGAAAGACGGGTGAGGAATGACCAGAAAAAGAGATAGCTTCCTGAAGCACCATGCCCTGAGCATCGCTTCTGTCAGCATTTTGCTTTTATGGATTCTGCTTTACCGCTACGGTGATCCCGGCACGCATTGGGGCTCCTTCTTCGGCAACGCCATCGCCGACTGGTCCGGCGTTGTCGTCACCGTTATCGCAACCAAATACTTTTTCGAAGTAGGCTCTGCCGAGAGCAACCAGCCAAAGCCTCTGTTCCGCGGCCGTATTTTTCAGTTCATCCAGGACCATTCGCTCACCATCTTTCTTGCCATCACCGGCGTGGCGTGGATCGTTCTCTACGCAAAGATGAATTCCGAAGGGAAATGGGGACAGGTCGTCGGCAACATCGTCTCCGAGTGGACACAGCTGCTCGGCCTCGTTCTGTTAACGAAGAAACTGATCGAGGACAAATCAAAAGAGAGTCGCAGGTAGATGTCGATTGCGCTGAAAGGGTTGTCAGCACTGGCGATTTCTTCCATGTGTGCAAAGAGAGCTGATCGAAAATCGCTCCGGCCAATATCGATTTCGAAACAACGCCGCGTATCTGGTATCACATCCAATCGTTTGTCAGGAGAATTGAATGAACTGTATTCGCAAAGCTTTGATTTATCCCACGCTTGTTGCGGTCCTGCTTCCGGGAGGCATTGCCTTTTCGCAGGATCACCATGATGACCACCACGATAACCACGCCTACGTGCATCACGAAGAGTGGAAGCACGGCTACAAGATGCACCAGGAAGACTGGAACCGCGGTGAACGCATCGACTATCGGCACTATCATCTTCAGGAGCCCCCGCGCGGATATGAGTGGCGCGAGGTAGACGGCAATTATGTTCTGGCCGCGGTCGCAACCGGGCTCATCGCTTCGACGATCATTGCCTCGGAAGCACACTAATCGCGGGCAGTTATCCAACTAAGTTTGCGATACCATAGAAACAAGCGGGCAGCTGGGCGGTCGCTGCTGAAATGCGCTTGCGCATTTCAGGAGAGGAAAGTCCGAACTCCGCAGGGCAGTGTGCCGGATAACGTCCGGGATCGGAGCGTCAAGGCTTCGAGACGGCAAGTGCCACAGAGAAGATACCGCCTACGCCGCAAGGCGCAAGGTAAGGGTGAAAAGGTGCGGTAAGAGCGCACCGCTCCGCCGGTAACGTCGGAGGCAGGGTAAACCCCACACGGAGCAAGACCAAATAGGGAGGGATGCGCGGCCAGACCCAGATAGCCGCGCGGCGTGCCTGCCCGGCGCGCCAACGTGGGTCCTCCAAACTAGCGGGCTTGCCCGCAAAAGTGGAGCGGAAACCTTCGGGTAGGTTGCTTGAGCGCCGCAGCAATGCGTCGCCTAGAGGAATGACCGTCCTCGACAGAATTCGGCTTACAGGCTGCTTGCGAAATGATGGCCCCGTTTTTCCTGATCAGGAAAGCGGGGCCTTCCTTTTTTCGCAGGAAAAAGTCTTGTCAAGAGCCGCATCGCGCATCATGGCAAGCTAACAAGCTCATAAGAATGAGTTTGCTTGGCTCTCCCCATGTGCCGAGAATTTCAGTGGAATACTAGTCGTTGGTGACATGCCTGAGCCAGACGACAAACGTTTCGCTGTCGTCACTTTCCTGAATCGCGAGATGCGTCATCGTTTCTAACGCCATCGTTATTTGCGCACTTCTGCGTTATCGACTGAGACCACGGTGCAAGGCTCCTTCTGCTGCGCAGCCCTATTGCAGTTGTTAAGCGCCTTCTGCCGAGCCTGATCGACCGTCATCTGCGCCGTAGAAAAACCGTAGTGGTTCGGCGATACCGCGAATGCTTTGTGCGGTCCCAGCAGCAGGTAGCTGTCAAAAGTGCGCAGGCCGCCTTCACTCAGGCCCGGTGGCGGAGACACATCTGGCGGCTTGACTTCAGGCAATAGTTCAGCAAGAGGTGTCAGCTTCTGCGCATTCAGGAACTCGTCGACGGTTGCCGACCATGCCGAAACGTGACGAAAAAGCGAGTGGCCGTCCTGCCCGGTAGCGGGCGCGAGCACGAGTTGGTCCTGACCGCCCTGCGAGCGAAAAGCGGCGTCGAATTTCTGAGCAAGCTCCGGCCAAAAGTATTTGTCGTTCTGGGCGTAGATCCAGAGCATGGGCACGCGCGAGTGCTTCCCGAAGTTCTTATAGGCATGCACTAGATCGTCCGCGTTGCATACGTCATGATCGGCCTGCGAGCCGCGACCTCCGGCAAAGTTGATGGCTGCGACGAGGCCAGCGGGAGGTTTGGCGGTGAGAGCGACGGTGGCGAATCCGCCAGTGGAGATACCGACAGCGATGATACGCGTGTCATCGACCTGGGGGAGCTTGCGGGCGTAATCGATGGCAACGCGAAGGTCATCCGCTGAGTACTCACCCGCTTCCTGATAGGCGGTTTGCGGGCAGTGGCCTCCGAGATGCGTGTCGGGAATGCCGCCGGAATTCCCATAGCCGCGGCGCACGACGACGAGCACGACCCAGCCGCGCCGGGCAAACCACAATGCCTGCGGAATCTGCTGCCAGACGGTTAGTTCGGCGCGCTCTTCGGGCTTGCGCGAGGTTCCGTGCGTGAGCACGACGAGAGGATGCTTGCCGGGCAAATCCGCGTAGACAAGCATCGCGTCAAGGCCGCTCGGAAAGGCCACAGCCCATGGAATCAGAAGTTCACGTTCCACATAGTGCTGCGCCTGCGCAAAGGAGACCAGCAGGAGTGAAAGAGCGAAAGGCAGAAATCGTCGTAAAAATTGCACAGCAGAACATTACACCAACCGGTGTGAGCGGCCCTCGTGAATTTCATGTGCTTGCGCCTGGTCGCGGAATGATTTGAAATACCCAAGGCATGAGTGAAAGAACGTTAGCATTCCTATTTCCGGGACAGGGCTCGCAGGCCGTCGGCATGGGCCGTGATCTGTCTGAAAAATTCCCCATTGCAAAACAGACATTTGAAGAAGCCGACGAGGCACTTGGATTCTCCCTTTCGAAGCTGTGCTTTGAAGGGCCGGAGGAGCAGCTCAAGCTGACCGAGTTTACCCAGCCCGCCATCTTCACCGTTTCGATTGCCGCGCAGCGCGTGCTGGCGGAGC
>Ga0210386_10002669_pt1 | contig 15197 bp, 15 predicted proteins | sample IncBWH32OmetaG_FD_160091 | JGI IMG/M metagenome (GOLD analysis project Ga0210386, IMG submission 160091) | Forest soil microbial communities from Barre Woods Harvard Forest LTER site, Petersham, Massachusetts, United States - Inc-BW-H-32-O ... | reverse complement strand
TCGTAGATCCGCACCCCGAAGGGTGAGAGCGCGTCCTCGATTGCGTTCACGACCGTGGGCGGTGCGATGATCATGCCGCCTTCGCCCACGCCACGGAAGTTGACGTCAGCGTCGAGCGGCACGGTCTGCAGGTGCTCGATCTCGATGCGGGGAATGTCACACGCGGTCGGCATCAGGTAATCCATGAACGTCGCTGACTGGAAGCTGCCGTCCTCGCCGTACGCCGATCGCTCGAGCAGCACCGCGCCGATGCCCTGCGCGACGCCGCCTCGGATCTGGCCCTCGACGACGGCGGGATTGATAAGCGCGCCGCAGTCTTCAACGGCGACGTACCGCTCCACCTTCACGATGCCGGTCTCGACATCGACTTCCACGATCGCGCAGTGAGTGCCGCCGGACCATCCGCCTTCGCCGCCGTCGAACGTGGCCTCGACCTCGAGCGCGGTGTCCACGTCGGCACCGAACTGCCCTGCTGCCGCACGCCGCGCGACGTCGGTGACCGCGATCGCGCTGGCCGGGTCGCCGCGCACCCAGACATTGCCGTCGGTGATCAGCAGGTCCTGGGCGCTGACCTCCATGAGGTAGGCCGCGAAATCGAGCACCTTGGCCTTGAGCTGCCGGGCGCCATGGAGCGCCACGCCTCCGGTCATGGTGGCCGACCGGCTGCCGCCGGTCAGTCCGAACGGGACGACGGCGCTGTCGCCGACGACGACGCGGACCTGCTCGAACGGCACGCCGAACTCGTCAGCGGCGATCTGGGCCAGGGTCGTCTGGTGGCTCTGGCCGTGCGGCATCTGGCCGGTGAACAGCGCGACGATGCCGTCTTCCTCGAGCCGGAGGCGCATGGACTCATTGCCCAGGGCACCGTCGGGCCCCCGCGGGCCCGGAGCGGCTTCGATGAACGTTGCCACCCCGATGCCGAGATAGCGCCCTTGCGCTCGTGCCTCGGCCTGCCGGCGCCGGAACGCGGGAAAATCCGCGAGCTGGACGACCCGCTCCAGCGATTCCCTCGAAGTGACTCCCGCCAGTGGTCGCCCGGTAATCATCAAGGCCGGCGGATTGGTGCGCGCGGCGAGGTTCCGCAGCCGGATGCCAACCGGATCGAGGCCCAGGTCCTTCGCGATGAGGTCCAGGACGCGTTCCCGCACGAACGTCTCGGACGCCCACGGCCCGCGATAGGCGACGTACGACGCCTTGTTCGTAATCGCCGCGGTCGACTCGAAACCCAGGGCCGCGAGCTTGTACGGACCGGGCATCATCGCCTGCATGATGTCCGGGAACATCGTCCCCATCCCGGGGTACGCGCCGGTGTCCATGACCATCTTTACGTCCAGCCCGAGCAGGTCGCCGTCGTTGCTGACCGCGGCCCGGACGTCGAAGCTCTCCTCGCGCGCCTGTCCCGACGCGGTAAGGTTCTCGCCGCGGTCCTCGACCCACTTGACCGGCCGGCCCAGATGACGCGAGGCGGCGGCCACGGCGAGTTCTTCGCGTGATGCGCCGATCTTCAGGCCGAACGACCCACCGATATCCCCGGCCAGGACACGCACCTTGTCACCCTCGAGGCCCAGGCGCGCGGCCACCCCGTTCCTGGTGATGTGCACGCTTTGCGTTGCCGCGTAGACCGTCATGGCACCTAGGCCGGCATCCCAGCTCGCTATGCAGCCGCGTCCCTCCATGGGCACGTTCTGGTGCCGGTGCACGTCGATGTGGAAGTCGACGACGCGATCGGCACCGGCGAACGTACCGGCGACGTCGCCGAACTCGTTGCGCGAGTGCGGGCGGGAAATGTTGTCACCCAGGTTCGCGAACAGCGGCGGGCTGCTCGGGTCGAGCGCGAAGGCGGCATTCACCACCGGAGGCAGGTCGTCGTACTCGACCTCCACCAGTTCGCAGCCGTCTTCGGCGAGGTAACGGCTCTCGGCGACGACGATCGCCACCGGATCGCCGACGAAGCGCACCTTGTCCGTGGCGAGCAGGGTGAACTCCGGGGTGGGCCCCCCGGTAGTGAACAGAGCCAGCAGCGGATCCGGCGCCGACAGCGTCATCGCTTCCAGATCCGCTCCGGTGAGCACCGCGACCACTCCGGGCAGCGCCCGCGCGGCCGAGGCATCGACCGAGAGCACGCGGCCGTGAGCCAGCGGCGAGCGCAAGAACGCAGCGTGCAGCATCCCGGGCAGCTTGATGTCGTCGACGTACCGGCCTGCGCCGGTCAGGATGCGCGGGTCCTCCGAACGCTTGATGCTGGCGCCGGTGTAGCGCTCAGCCACGATTGCCGTCATGATTGCTCCTTCGCGCAGCGCTCGCGCTCGGCGGCCAGCAGGACGCCGTCGATGATGCTCTGGTAGCCGGTACACCGGCAGATGTTGCCGGACAGCGCCTCTCGGATCTGCTGTTCGTCGGCGTCGGGGTGGTCGCTGAGAAGCGCGGTAGCCTGCATGACGAACCCGGGCGTGCAGAAACCGCACTGGAAGCTATGCGAATCCCACATCGCTTGCTGCAGGGTTCCCAGCCCGCCGTCCGGGGCCAGCCCCTCGATCGTCGTTACGTCGCGGCCGGCGGCCTGGACCGCCAGCATCAGGCACGAACGTACCGTCCGGCCGTCGACGATGACCGTGCACGCACCGCAGACCCCGTGCTCGCAGCCGACGTGGGTACCGGTGAGACCAAGGTCATCCCGCAGGAAGTCCGCCAGCGTCTTGCGTGCCTCCGGCGAACCCGTGCGCGTCGCGCCGTTGACCCTCAAGGTGATGCCGGGTGGAGTTTCAGCCATCAGTTACTGCCTCTCGCGGCGTTGTCCGCAGCTGCTCGCAGGCCGCGGCGCACGATAGCGGCGGCGACCGTCTTGCGGTAGTCCGACGACCCGTGCAGGTCGGCCGGCGGGTCGATGTCCTCGGTCGCGCGGCGGGCCGCCTCGTCGAACAACTCCGTCGACGGCCTCTCTCCGACCAGCAGATCCTCCGCGGCGGCCGCCCGGACCGGTACATATGAAACTCCGGCCAACGCCAGCCGGGCATCGCTGATCACCCCGCCGGACAACACCAGTGACACCGCCAGACCCACGATGGCGAAGTCACCGTGGCGCCGGGCGACCTCCTGGAAGCTAACTCCCGTGCCCCGTCCCGCGGCCGGGAAGCGCACCTCCACGAGCAGCTCGTCAGGACGACGCGACGTGGTCAGATAACCCTCGAACCACTGCGCCGCCGGGATCACCCGCTCGCCCGACGGGCCGCGCACCACGAACTCGGCATCCAGCGCCCTGGCCACCGCCGGCAACTCGGCGGCCGGATCGGCGTGCGCCAGGCTGCCGCCGATCGTGCCGCGGTTGCGGATTGCCTCGTGACCGATAAATGGCAAAGCGGCCGCCAGCAACGGCACGGCGCCGGCCACGACCTCGGATTCCTCGGCCATGTACTCCCGCGTCATGGCGCCGATCGCCACCCAGCCGTCTGCCGCCGACACGCCGGACAGCTCATCTATTCCGTTGATGTCGATGAGCACCGCCGGGCGGGCCAGCCGCAGCGCCAGCAGCGGTATCAAGCTCTGGCCGCCGGCCAGCACGCTCGCCTCGTCAAGGTACTCAGCCAGCAAATCGGTAGCTTCGGCAACGGTCGTCGGCGCCTCGTACTCAACAGGAGGCAGCTTCATTGGCGCGGCCCTTCCATCGGGTGGTAACTCTTCTCGCCCGCCACGGCTCATTAGCTACCCTAACAACCTCGGCGATGGCGCTACCCCAGCTGGTCGCGGCGGCGCGTCAGATAGGCGACCTCGGCGGTGTTGCCCGCCAGCTCGATGGCTTTGTCGTACGCCGCGCGCGACTTCTGACTGCGGCCCAGCCGGCGCAGCAGGTCGGCGCGGGTCGCATGGTAGGGGTGATAGCCGGCCAGCTTGTGCTCGAGACGGTCAACGGCCGCCAGCGCCACTTCCGGGCCGTCAAGCTCGGCGACCGCGATGGCCCGGTTGAGGGCGATGATCGGCGAGGGGTCGAGGCGGACGAGCTGGTCGTAAAGGGCGACGACCTGCGACCAGTCGGTGTCGCGTACGTCGCGGGCACAGGTGTGCACGGCGTTGATCGCTGCGAGGATCTGGTAGCGACCTGGAGCCACCCGGGCGGCTAGGCGCTCGCGCACCAGCCGGTGACCCTCGGCGATCAGTGCGGCGTCCCAGGTCCCACGGTCCTGCTCGTCGAGGGTGACCAGTTCGCCGCTCGCCGAAACCCGGGCGGTGCGGCGGGCCTCGATGAGGAGCATCAGGGCCAGCAGCCCGGCCACCTCACCGTCCTCCGGCATGAGGTCACGGATCAGGCGAGTGAGCCGGATCGCCTCGGCGGTCAGGTCGTGACGTACGGGATCGGTGTCGGGGCCGGTCGCCAGGTAGCCCTCGTTGAAGACGAGGAAGAGGACGGCGAGTACGCCGGAGACGCGTGCCGGGAGATCCTCCGCGGACGGCACTCGATAAGGGATGCGAGCCGCCTTGATCTTGGCCTTCGCACGGGTGATCCGCTGCCCCATGGTGGTCTCCTGCACCAGGAAGGCGCGGGCGATCTCGGGCACGGTCAGACCGGCGACCATGCGCAGCGTCAGCGCCACGTGGGTCTCCATCGCGAGCGCCGGGTGACAGCAGGTGAAGATCAGCCGGAGCCGCTCGTCGTCGACGGCGTCGAGAGGCTTGGGTGGGTCGTCGTCGTACAACAGCTGAGCCTCCTTCTGCTTGTCGTCGCGCTTGTTCTCGCGCCGGATCCGGTCGATGGCCTTGCGGTTGGCGGTGGTGGTCAGCCAGGCGCCGGGGTTGGGGGGTACGCCGTCAGTCGGCCACCGCTGGACGGCGGTCGCGAACGCCTCGGCCGCCGCCTCCTCGGCGATGTCGAGGTCACCGAAACTCCTGGTCAGGGAGGCGACCACCCGGGCCCACTCCTCGTGATGGGCCTGGGTGATCACCTCCCGGACGTCGACTACGCTCACAGGAACGGCCGTACCTCGATCTTCCGGTTGCAGGCCTTCGACCCCTCGGCGGCGAGCTTGAGCGCCACGTCGAGGTCGGCGGCCTCGATGATCCAGAAGCCGGCGAGATACTCCTTCGACTCCAGGAAGGGCCCGTCGGTGAACATCACTTCCTCACCTCGGTTGTCGATGACGGTGGCCGAGCTGGGCGCCCCGAGGCCACCGGCGAAGACCCAGTGACCCTCCGCCTGGAGCCGGTCGTTGAATACGTCGATGGTCGCCATCTCGTCCGGGGTGGCGAGGCCGGCCGTGTCGTCGATCACGGAAACCAGGTACTGCATCGTAGATCATCTCCTGTGGTTCGGGCGCCCCTCGTGGGCGGCCTCTCACCCCTGCTACGAACACCTCTGCCTCGATCCGACACCGCCTCTAGGATTTCTTTCGAGGACTTTCTGGGAAAATTGTCTCCGCTCCGCAGGGCCGCAGGTGTGCTGGGACCGAAAACGTACGCCGGGCTGGTGGTGGCGAGAGATGCCGTGCGGTCAGAGCAACGCGCGCATGGTGGTCCGCCATGCGGGTACCAGTACCCGCATGGCGTGCCGCATCAGTGAGTTGGTGATCGACGGCCGAGACCCCGAACGCCTTGCCGCGTTCTGGTGTGACGTGCTTGGCTACGTCGTCCTCGAGCGGGTCGAGAACAGCGTCGAGATCGGCCCTGAGGACGAAGGCTTCGGCGGACTCCAGCCGACGATCGTCTTCGATCTGACCGACAAGCCCAAGGCCGGAAAGCTGCCGCTGCATATCGACGTGAGCCCCACCGATCGAGACCAGGATGAAGAGCTTGAGCGCCTGCTGGCTGTCGGCGCCGAGCCCGTCGACGTGGGTCAGACGGGCGAGGAATCCTGGCACGTCCTGGCCGATCCGGAGGGCAACGAGTTCTGCCTGCTGCGCCAACGCTTGGGCAGCTAGTCCGTGAACCAGATGTCGGTCAGATAACGTCGTCAGGTACCCGGCAAACCTTTCCGGTCACAGCAGAAGCAGAGAGGCAGGACGCATGCCGGTCATCGCATTGCGGCCGGTCGAAGATGCCGACCTGGACGCGCTGTTCGATCAAATGCGCGACCCCGAAGCGGTGCGGATGGCCGCATTCACCGCTGAGGATCCAGACGACAGGCCCGCCTTCGACGCTCACATGGCCAGGGTGAGAAGCTTGCCCGGCGTTACGATGCGGGCCATAACCCGTGACGGACAGCTCGTCGGCAGCATTGCCAGCTTCGCATCCGGGGACCAGACCGAGGTCACCTACTGGATCGGCCGTCCTTCCTGGGGCCGCGGAATCGCCAGCCAGGCCCTGGAACTCCTGCTCAAGCTTGTACCCGCCCGGCCGCTGCACGCCCGGGCGGCCAGCGACAACATCGCCTCGCTCAAAGTCCTCCAGAAAGCGGGCTTCAACATCATCGGGACCGAGAACTCCTATGCTCCCGGGCGAAGCCGCGACGTCGAGGAAACCATCCTCCGGCTGGAGTAAAGTCCCAGCTCAGCAATACAGGACCTAGATTTCCATGCCATGTGAGCCGCGGGCCGCGAAATCCGCCCGCAGGAAAGAATGGTTCGTCCTAAGGTCAGATAGTGGCCTGTCTCCCGGTTTACCGCCGGGAGACAGGCCAGTCCAGCGGGTGTTATCCGCGTGCCGGTCAGCTCTTCGTCAGGTACCAGAACTGCGGCGTGTTGTCATACTGGGTCAGGTTCTCGAACGCCTGCGGCTCGGTCGCCGAGATGTTCGTCTTCCAGGCCCAGGTGTAGTCCAGCACGGGCTGCCACAGCACCGGGACCTGCGAGGTGAAGTACGACGCCTCGGCGGTGACCGCGGCCGGATCGCTGCCGGTGACCGAGGCGTTGATCAGCGAGTCCGCCTGCGGGTTGCTGTAGTCGCCGATCTGCCCAGACCCGCCGGTGTTCAGGAACCCGAACTGGGTGGGATAGGTGGAGTCGGTCTCGCCGCCGAAGTCCTCCATGGCCCATTTGTTCTCACCCGCCGTCGAGGCGGCGTCGTTGTAGTTCTGGATCATGAAGTTGAAGTTGCTGCCCGACAGGCTCAGCTCGATGCCGGCCGCCTTGGCGTCGGAGGCCAGGTCCTCGACCTGCTGCGGGATCGGCGAGGTGGTGTTGTAGATCAGGTTGAAGGCCAGCTTCGTCCCCGGCGGGATGCCGGCGCCGCACTCACCGGAGCCCGTGCCGGGCTTGGCGCAGGTGTCGGTGCCGTCCGCCGTGACATTCCAGCCGTTGGCCTTCAGCAAGTTCATCGCGTCGGTGACGCTGAACGAGTACGGGTTGGTCGCCGCGTCGGAGGGCAGGAACGGGCTCTTCGGGAACGCCGGGATCGGGCCGTAGGCCGGGTCACCGTCCCCGTCGAAGTAGGCCTTGATCTGCCCGGCCTGGTCCTCCAGGTGCTGCATCGCCTGCCGGAAGTACAGCTGGGCCACGACGTTGTTGAAGTCGCCCGTCGTGTCCTTGAAGTTATAGTCCACGAAGTAGTCGCCGAAAGCGGGCAGGCCGTAATACGCGTAGCCGAGGCCCTTGAGCTGCGGGATCTGCGGATTGTCTTCCTGCGGGATATAGGCGACGTCGACCGACCCGGTCTTGACCGCGTTCCACTCCGCCGCGTTCGAGGTGAACGGCACGCCTACGTAATTGGACATGGGGGTCGCGTGCGGGCCGCTGTAACTGGTGTTCGGCACCATCGTGAACGCGCCGGTCGTGTCGTTGAACGAGCTCAGCTTGTAGGGCCCGTCCACGGTCTGCCACAGCGGGTTGGTCGCGTAGCTGGACACCGACTTGGACTGCGCGGTCAGGTAGTTGAAGATCTTCAGCGCGTTAGCCGGGACGGTGTAGTCCAGAGCCGAACCGCTGGCCGAGTCCTTCGACCATTCCGCGGCCGGCATGATCGGCACGGCACCGAGGATGTCCTCTTCCATCCAGGTCGGGTTGACCGGCTTGTTCATGTTGACCACCAGCGTGGTGGCGTTCGGGGTCGACATGCTCGTGATGGTGCTCGGGAAGAACCCCGGCACGTAGGGCGCCCAGTTCGCCGGAGACGCCTTGACCCCGGCCGCGATGATGTCGAACGTGAACAGCAGGTCCTTCGAGCTCAGCGTCTGGCCGTTGCTCCACTTCCACGGCTTGACGGTGATCGTCATCGTCTTGTCGCCGTTGGACCACACCGGTGCGTTCGCCGGGCTCAGCGTGGGGTCGACCGTCGGGGTGGACCCGTCCGGCGCATAGTACATCGGCGGCCACATCTGCCACTCGAAGTTGAACACGTTGTAAACCGAGTTCGACGCCGCCGTCGGCATGGGCATGATCCAGTTCGGCACCGCACCCGGAACCATCGCGTACGTGATCGTGCCCGCGGTCCCGCTGGGCGTTCCGGCGGCCGGGATCGCTCCGATGGAGCCTGGCTGCGTCACCTCGCCGGGAGTGGTCGTCGTGGTGTTGGAGCTGCTACTGCTAGCGCCGCTGCAGGCGGCGAGGGCGGTGACACTCGCCACCGCCAAGGCGAGGACGCCGATGTGCTTCTTTTCGAATCTGGTCCTCGCCCCCTTCCTCGCGCTGTTGGCGCCGTCGGTCCGTACTGGGATCATCAGCTTGCCGTCCTTCTCTCGCGGTTCGCCGGTGATCCAGTGCGCCACCGCCGCGGGGCACTGAGCACAAGTTCCATATTGCATCCAGGTCCCGGCAGAAGAGTCACAACTTGCCATCAATCTCGTGACAGTGACGACGAGCCAGCCCGCGACAGTATACGGACATTTCGGGATCTAGACACTTGTGTTAACTTCCGTTTCACCGAAGCACGGCGCTAGCTAACGGCGGCGGGTCACGATGATCGGTAGTTCGCTCGGCACCAGAGTGCTGCTCACCACAGGGTGTACGGCGGTGCCGTCGGCGAGCCGTAGTTGCCATCGGGCGGCGATCGCGCTGAGCAACAGGGTCGACTCGGTCCAGGCGAACCCCTCGCCAATGCAGTTCCTGATGCCCTGGCCGAACGGGAAGAATGTTGCCCGCATATCGCTCCTGCTGTAGTCGGTGGCCCACCGGTCAGGTTCGAAGCGGTCGGGATCGTGGTGCAGCCGCGCGTCGCGGTTGAGGGCGTACGGACTGAAGAAGATCCTGCTTCCCGCCCGGAGCAGGTGACCGCCGAGCTCGACATCGACGAGCGCCCGGCGGGGCAGTATCCAGACCGGGCTGTACAGGCGCAGCGCCTCGGTGATCACGGCGCGGGTAAAGGGCAGCCTGCTCAGGGTCTCGTAGCTGGCATCGGCGCCCTCCAGTACGAGGTCGGCTTCCTCTTGGAGCCGTTCTTGGATCTGCGGGTGCTGAGCCAGCAGGTAGCAGGCCCAGGCGATGGTATTCCCCGTCGTTTCGGAGCCCGCGATGACGAGGGTTGTCGCTTCGTCGCGCAGTTGCTTGCTGGTCATCCCCGCGCCGGTGTCGTCGTCGCGGGCGCGCATGAGGATCGAGATCAGGTCGTCGTGGTCCGCCCCCGCCCTCCGGTAGCCGTCGATGATGCGTGTCAGCAGGGCGCCCAAGCGCCGGTTAGCCGCGCTGAACCGGCGGTTGGACCGGGTCGGTACCCACGCGAGCCCCGGAACGTTCGCGGCGATCCCTCGGGCCACGAGTTCGGAGAGCAGCGTCCGCAGCAGCCGCTCGATTTCGTCGATCGCATCCGTGCCGACGTCGCTGGAAAGGAGCGTCCTGGTCAGCACGGTGAGCGTGATCGACCGGATCTCCCGGTCGAAGGCGAGCGTCCCGCCGTCTGGCCATGCGCTGATGCGCGGCACCGCGACATCGCGCATCGTGGCCACATAGCGGGCGATCTCGGCGCGATGGAACGCAGGCTGCATGAGGCGCCGCTGCCGGTGATGGTTCTCACCTTCCGACATCACGAGCCCGTTACCTATCAGCCGCTTGGCTCGGCCGAAGTTCAGGCCCTTGCCCAGCTTCCTGGCCTCGCCGACCAGCGCCTGCCTGATGGCGCTCGGACTGTTCAGCACGTAAAAGCAGAACGGCCCGAACCGGATGCGAACCACATCGCCGTGCTCCCTCGCCCGCTGGAACAGCGCGAGCGGGTCACGGCCGAACTCCAGCGCATGCCCGAGAACCCGTTGCCCACCCGGTATGACGGGAACCTCACGTGTGACTTCTCCGTTAACGACGGTCATCCTCCGCGCTCTTGACCGCATCCGCCACCGCCCGCTGGCCAGCGGGCGGTGGCGGACCGATCGTTGCTGATGGACCGGCGAAGGAATAACGCGCCGTCGGCCGCCAGGATGCCTGCTGCGAGCACGCAGGCCCTCCTCTTCAATCGCGGGAGGCGCGTGTCGTGCCGCGATGACCGTACGTGACGTCCGGGATGCTGCAGGCCCAGTCCTATCAGTGAACCATCGAGACTAGGCGACGAATCTCCATTGCTGGTTGCCGGAGGGCGTCGCCGGCGGGGTGACCGTGATCAGTTGCGCGCCTTTGGCCCCGGATTGCAGGATCTTGTGCGTGGCGCGGTTGGTCCAGGTAAAGAACCCGGCCTGCCCGGTGACCGGCGCCGCGATCCACCGCTGCCAGTTCGATCCGTTGCACGCGCGCAGGACGACGAGGCCGTCGCCGGGGTCGGCCGCGCACATGTTCGAGATGATCCCGTTAGGGGCGAATATAAACATCACCCCGCTTGCCGGGTTGCCGCCGAAGGCAAGGTTGACCCAGTCCGTCCCCGGGTCCGAGGTGGAGTCAGGCCAGCCGATGACCTTGTTGTTGGTTGCGGTTCCCTGCCCGGCCGAGTCCAGCACCAAGTCCGTGCTTGCGTTGTTCGCCTGCGTCCCGCAGTATCCCGCGTACGCGCCAGACGTGCATGCTGGCGTCGATGCCTGAGCGGCTTGAGCAGCGAGCGTGAGGGCGGCTACCGTCACGGGAGCCGCTATTGCGGCGAGCAGAAGCTTCGCCTTAATCAATTGCCACACCTTCTCCCATTTGTGGGTCCCTTCCGGACGGAACCGTACGCTGCCGCACATAGATACGCATCACCCTTGCCGAATGAACTTTTATTTGGCGCCAGAAAAATTGGTATGCGCTGGTATCTGGTGTCCTCAGATGTCCCAGAAATCTCTGGAGTACTTACCGGATTGAACTCGTGGTGTTCATGTGAATGTGCGTGTGCAGGACCTTGGCGGGAATGTGATGTCTCGCGTCCGGGATGCCACACGGGAACCACCGACGGTCTCTGGCACCATTTTTAACCTGGCCACCGGACTCAGTGCTTGGCAGTACTGCCGAGCATTTCAGCGCCGGGCTCGATCAGGCGGCAAGCCAGGAGATGAGCAGGCAACTTCCGTGCGTTCCCCGGCCTGAGACGCGAAACGCCCCCGCATCGCCGTGGCGGTAATGCGGGGGCGTGGCACGATGCCGGGCAGGAGCCCTGGTCATCAGCCGGCCGAGGTGCCGGTGCCCTGGGCGGGGCTGGCCGGGACGGCCGGGTTGACGGTGCTGGGGTGGCTGGGCACGGCCGGGTTGACGACCGGGCGGCTGGGCACGGCCGGGTTGACAGTGCCGGGGTGGCTGGGCACCGCCGGGTTGACGGTCGCGGTGCCAGGGCGGCTGGGCACAGCCGGGTTGACGGTCGCGGTGCTGGGGTGGCTGGGCACAGCCGGGTTGACGGTCGAGGTGGACGTGACCGCGGGGCCCGCCGGGGCGACGGGGGTGCTGCCGGATGAGGTGACCATCAGGGCTGCGGCGGTTACCCCGCCGGCCACGGCCACTGCGGCGCCGGCGCCCAGCAGCCAGCGGCGCCGGCGCGCCGAACGCTCCTGCTGGCCGTGGTGACGCCCGGTCTGCTCGGTGGTGTAGCCGGCCTCGTGGTCCAGGGTGGAGGACGTGGTGTTCATTTGGGGGTCTCCCTTTCTCGTTGTGCTGACAGATCCACTTTCGCTTCTGACGAGAGCAAAATCCCTGGGGAAACTCCCTAGTTCGCATCTCTAGGGAGCGCCGCCGCGGATGGAGTACGGTTCCGGCGAGCCGGCGGGGCTGGCTTGCCGAACAGCAGGATCGCCCTGCGCGGGCCAGTGCCCGGCTGCCGGCGGCCATGTCAGCGGCCGGCCGATGGCCCCGTAACCCGCAGCCATAGCGGCCCATGTCCGGATCAACCCGGCCCGCCGAACCCGCCCGGGTCAGTCGCTGCTGCGGGAACCGTGCTGCTGGGCGATGACCGCCCCAGTCAGCGGGGTGAGCCGGATCGTTACGGTATCTGGAGTAAGAACTCCCGACCACGTCAAGCGAGGCGGGACCAGATAATGACCGCTGTCCTGGCGAATTCGCGGCGGCAATGCACCTGGTCTTGAAGGACGAACTGCTCGACGCTCAGCTCTTGCGGACGGTCGGGACTCCGAGCGGTTGAGGCGCGCCGCGTCCGACCCGGTGAAGCTTCAAAGATCGTCCAGGGAGAGCCTCACAGCCTGTGGGCGTACGTCATCGCCGCCGCGCCTCCCGCGGCGAGCAGCGCGAAGCCGTCAGCCTTACGCCAGTACATCGACCTCAATGTCGACTGCAGGTAGCTGTTCACGTCAACGTGTTGCACGTCGCGCAGTAGCCCAAGTGCCCGCCCGGTGCTGTGAGCAGCTCCAATGGCGGCCGCCAGCAAGACCCCGTACCCAATGTTGCCCACGGCTGCGACCGCGAGCGGAAGCAGCCAGAATCCGGCGTAAGGATTACGGGTGGCGAACCCAGGACCGAGCAATGATCCCCAGACCAAAAACCGCCGCCGCCTCGAGACTCCTCGCACCCACTCCGAGGGAACCTGCCATCTGCTGCCCGGCGGTGCCGGCCGGGCCACGCCACCCGATTCCAGGACTCCGTAAAACACCCCGTACCCGGCCATGAAGACCAAGGTGATAGCACTCAGCGGCAGCAGGTTGACGAGCAAGCCCAGCGTTATCCAGATAGCAATCGCCGGCAAGACGTAGGCGGCGATCAGCCAGAACCGCCTAACAAGGCTCCCGACCGGGAGATCAGCGGCGAGTGAGGCCGCCGAGTTCGCGCCTCAAGGAGAATATGCCTTGGAGTAGCCGTTCCCGGCGGCGACGAGGACGGCCAAGATCGCGACGGTCACGATACGCCCTGACAGTGCCCAGCTAGCGCCCAGCCCGAGCGTGATGGCTCCCACCGCGAGCAGCGCCCTAGCCCATGACATGATGCTCTTTCCTCACTTGCGGGGCGCCGCCGTCAGAGCCCGGCCGCAGCCGGCAGCATGAGGTGTCACTGATCGGACATCTGGATCCGAAGTTGCTCCTCCTTGAAGTCCTTAGCGGTCTTGCAGTCACAGCAGACGCAGTCGGTGAGGCACGTGCACCAGTCCCTGCAGCGGTCGCGGAATTTGCAGTCCTTGCAGACCTTGTATCCGTAGCCGTGCCCAAGGCCGGTACATGCGATCCAGTACCCATGTGGCCATTCGCACCGGTAGCCCTCGTGGTTGAAGCAGTCGCCGTTGAACGATCCTTTGCACAGGAGGTAGCCGTGGGGGCATTCGGTGGGCCTGCAGCGGCTGCACCGTGACGTCGGGCCGCAGTGGCGGGCACAGTCGGCGTCCAGGGCGAGGGCAGGCGTCTCGCCGATCGAGATCGCGGCGATGCTGGCGGCACCACTGACAAAAACAGTTCGCAGAATATTTCTGCGTGACATTCTCCGGGTGGCCCGTTCCGTCATACGGCTGATTCGTGCGTCGAAACTTGAGCCGAACTGCCTCCCGGCCATCGCGCGATCCCCCTTCTCAGTCGGCTCCAGCGGCCGGGGCGGCCGCTTCGAGGTCGTTTTCGTGCTGTGGTGCCGCCGGCGTAATCGGGATGGATTCTCCCCCTGCCGGGGGAAGCAAACAGGCCCGGCTGAAGGTGCGGACCTCGGCGAGCTGGATGGCCGGGGCGGCCGCCCTGACCACGCCATCGCGGTCGATAGCCACCAGCAGCGGCGTGGAAGTCGCCCGGTATTCCTGCGTGGTGGCCTGCGCCAGGATGCGGCCGCACTCCAGCCGGGTAGTGCGGAACGCGTCAGAGACCTTCAGGTAACTCTTCGGGCTGGAGGTGAGCAGCAACACCCGCAGGCCGCTGAACTCGCCAGCGCGCTCGGCGGTCCCGAGCGCGAGGACGAGTTTCTCGCAGGCTAGGCAGGTCGGGTCGACGAACGCGAGCAGCGTTGGCTGCCCGTCCCCTGGCGTGAGGTACTGCACGGTGTCGTCGGCGAACCGGCTGTATTCGAGGCTTGCCGCCTTACTGCCCACCGCAGGCCCAAGCGGTGCGGGCGTATCGGTCTTGTGAAGCGTCCGTCCAAGCTGGCGGTAAACAACGATCAGCAGCAGCCCGAAGGCAAACAGCAGCGTCCATTGAGCCACGGCGAGATACAAGGGAATCTTCATTGCGCTACCACCTTCGGCTCTGGCTCGCTACCAGTGCCACGGGCCCTGGCGGCGGTGAACGCTGCCAGGGTCAGCAGCCCGGCGGCGGCGAGTAGCAACACCCGCGCTGTCGCGTCCAGCTGGAGCGCTGCCGCACCCACGTGCACCAGGGCGACGGCCGCAATACCCGCGATGACGGCGCTGCGCAGGACGCCTGCGGCGTCGAATTTCCGCTGGAACAGCGTCCCGAAACATCTGCATGACCGGCCGCGGTGGAAGGCATAGCCCATGGCGGAGACGGCAACAAATGCGCAAGCGATGGCGAAGACGAGGACGTCCAGCGCCGTGATCGCCGGGAGCGTCAGGCTGGCCACGCCGACAGCGACCTCCCCTAGCGAGACTCCGACGGCGGCTGCCGACAGCACCGGCCAGGCAACGCGGACCGGGATGAACAGCCGCACGGTCGAAGCGAAGCTCGCCGGGTCGGAGAGTTTGGCGCCACCCGCAACGATGAGCAGGCACGCGAGGGCCGTCTTGGCACACAGAACCAGGACGTTCACTGGCCTACACTCCGGCCCCGGCTGTGCGGCGCCGGAAGCGGCCGCGCGGCGCGAGATTTTCCTGCTCGAGCGGGAGATCCGCGAGCTGCAGGAGCTTCGTCACCTGCCAGGCTTCATTGACCAGGCTAGATGCCCGCACCCGGCCAGCTGAGTCGACGAATATCGCAAAAGGCGTCACCCGGACGTTATATGCGGCATACAGCGAAGGTGACCCAGTCAGGACAGAGATGCCGTCCAAGCCGATCGAGCGCAGCACCGACTCCGCCAGCTCGTTGC
>Ga0210386_10002668_pt1 | contig 15200 bp, 15 predicted proteins | sample IncBWH32OmetaG_FD_160091 | JGI IMG/M metagenome (GOLD analysis project Ga0210386, IMG submission 160091) | Forest soil microbial communities from Barre Woods Harvard Forest LTER site, Petersham, Massachusetts, United States - Inc-BW-H-32-O ... | reverse complement strand
AAAGACGGGTCGCTCGATGAGGAGACCGCCGTCTATACACAGCATGGCGTCTTCCGCCTTATTTCCGATCACCACATTCAACGAGGTCCCTACTTTCCCCACCCGCTGGATATGACCATCGATGTCGCCAAGGGAGTCGTGGTGACACGATCGCCCGGCAAAGACGGCAAGGACGAAGTTTCGACTGACCGCGTCAAAATGCCTGCCGATCTCTACAACGGCCTTGTCACGCCGGCGGTCAAGAACATCTCGCCCGATACAGGCGAAACCAGGATCGCCATGATTGTCGCCGCGCCCAAGCCTCGCATTGTGACACTCGTCATCACGCCGCGGGCGCCGGAGACGTTCTACCTCGCAGGGCTCCCCCGCAAAGCAACGGTCTATGAGATCAAAATTGAGCTGGGTGGAATCGCGGGCGTGATTGCGCCCGTCATCGGCAAGCAGCCGCCGAACATCTCCATGCAGATCCTCGGCGGAGAGATGCCGGCTTTCCTGCGGGAAACCGGACCGTTGTTCGAAGGCGGCGCGCCACTGTCCATCACCCTGATTGGACCGACGTGGTCCGCAGCATCGCACGACCATTCAGACAAATGAGCCGTTCCTACGACGATTCCGGGATCGCGGCGAAGTACTCTGCGACTTCCTGCCAGTTGTTCACGCGCACAAATCCGGTGGCCGTCAAGTTGTGCGGCGCCGTGTAAAGCAGTCCCTGCCCCTCAAAGCGCAGCAGGTTTTTCGGCAGGTCATCGATCAGGTAATCGGCGCGCAGAATGCGTTTGTCCCCGCAGAACACGTAATGCGTGGGCGGAATGAAAGGGAAGTGCCGCTGCAGCCAGCGATACTTTGGCCCCAGCGAGTTCGGCACCGCCATCGCCTGCGTGGCAATGAATATCTCAAATTGCGTCGAAAGCTTCTTCAGGACGTCCTGCGCATCGGGCATCAGCGGAAGGTCCTCGAAAAAATCCTCAGCATCGAGAAATGCGCGCAATTCTTTCTGACGATCCTGAGGCGTGATCTCCCACAGGCCTTTCCCGGCAAGGTCGTCCACCGTTACGTCTTCTTCGAAGGCCTGGTTATAGCGGCGAAGGTGCTCGGCCAGGGTATCGGCCATCACCTCGTCCATGTCGACGCACACGCGCTTCAATTTCGCTCCCGGGTTTTTCCCGTCTGGTTTTGCATCGCCCGATGAACTGAAAGACCGCCCTGCGACGAAGCCTTAAGCGCTACGCCCCTGCGTGACGCGGTTTGCGGATCGCCCGGCCGGTGTCCGCAGCAGATTCCGGTTGGGGCGTTTTGGGCACCGGCGACATCGCGGGGTCCCAATACAGCAGCCGCCCGCAACTGTCGCAGGTCAGCAACTCGCCTTCCCGCAACTGGTTCCACATCTGCGGGCGAACTCCCATGCGGCAGGTCATGCATTGCTGGTTTTCGGCGCGGGCAAGTCCGGTGCCTCGCTGCGAGGCGATCCGATCGAAACGACTTAGCAACTCACCTGGAATCTCGATGCGCAACGCTTCTCGTTCCGCACCAAGCGCAACCAGCTGCTCAGCCAGTTCCCGCTGGCTGACGGCCACGCGTTCCTTCGTCTTTTCCAGGGCCGCTGCCAGCTCTTCCACTTGCGCCCGGGCCGTGGCGAGCGTCGCTTCCTGCGCTTCGCTGCGCTCCAAGCTGGAAAACTCTTCATTCTCCAGTCGGTCGATCTCAGTCTGGGCGAATTGCACTTCGTGTTCAATGGCTTCAGCCTGCGCCGGCGTGGTCACGCTATCCTGTTGTGCTTTGTAGCGGGTGGCCTTTTGCCGGTGGCCTTCAATTTCGCGGTCGAGCTTGGTGCGCAGCGAGTCTTCGCGGTTCAACGCGTCAGATGCGGCAGCCGTCTTCGCCTGCATCGCCGCCAGAGCGGACTCGGCCTGGTTGATTTGGGCGGGCAGCGCCTTGGCGAGTTGCGCCAGTCGACTCCGTTCCACTTCCACGTTTTGCAGCTTCACCAGGTTCTCAATATGCTCTTGCATCGTTGTCAAGCAGTTTAGTTCATTGCACGTCTAATCAGAAAATGGGTGCGCGAGCCAAACGGAAGGCATCCAAGCCAAGAGATGGAGCATACGGAAGCCGGGATCCCACGCAGACGCATCCCCCGCTGGCCCTTTTGGGCGGGAGGGGTGATTCTTGCGCTCCTGGCGACGGTCGCGATCCTGGTTGACATCGCGGCGCACCGGGCTGAGCCGTTCGTCCGACAGCAGGTGATCCGGGCCTTGTCTGACCGCTTCCACGCCCGGGTCGAGCTCGACAGCTTTCATCTCTCCCTGGGCAATACGCTGCGCGGCGAGTGGGGCGTATGGGGCGAGGGGAAAGGCTTGCGAATCTGGCCCCCGGCAGATGTGGAGGGTGTTCATGTTCCTGAACCCAATCCGCCGGTCCAGCCTCTGATACAGCTTGCTGAGTTTCACTTCCACGCGCCCTTGCGTTATCCATCGGGACAGCCGATTCACATTACGCAGATTCACTTGAAGGGGCTCGACATCCGCTTTCCTCCGCGCTCGCACATGCAGAGAGCGCTGGAATCTCAACCGGCGAACGCCGCCGCGCCACCGGCAAATGCTTTGAATGTCAGCGTCGTGGTTGACGCTGTTGAGTGTATCGACGCGCGCTTCAGCCTCGAGACCGACAAACCCAATAAGCTGCCGCTTGAATTCGTCATCCGTCAGTTTCGGCTCAAGGGCGTCCGCTCAGGCGCTCCCATGGTCTTCGACGCGCTGCTTGAAAACCCCAAACCGCCGGGGACGATCCACACCTCCGGAAGTTTTGGTCCCTGGGTCGTTGCGGACCCCGGCAGCAGCCCGGTTCACGGGGACTACACGTTCAGCCATGCGGATCTGTCGGTCTTCACAGGCATTGCCGGCATCCTCAATTCGACAGGCCGCTACCAGGGAACGCTGCGCGATCTTATCGTTGACGGACAGACCGATACTCCCGACTTCCAGCTCTCGCACTTCGGCCACACCATGCCGCTCCATACCACCTTTCATGCTCGTGTGGATGGAACGAATGGCGATACCTGGCTCGACCCCGTGGATGCCACACTGCAAGGCTCCCACTTCACGGCGAGGGGACAGGTTGTGCGCGTTCTGAAGGTTGGAGACGATGGGCGGTTGCACAGCATCGGCCACGACATCGCTCTAAAGGTGAATGTGGATCGAGCAAGGATCGAAGACTTCCTGCGTCTCGCCACCGACTCGCCAAACCCCATCCTCGACGGAGGCATCGCGGTGCAGGCGCAACTCCACATTCCGCCGGGAAAGACGCCGGTGAGCCAGCGGATCGCGCTTAAAGGGCACTTCGTGTTGGATGAGGCCGAGTTCAGCAGTCTTCAGGTGCAAAAACGCATCCGCGAATTGAGTTTGCGCGGCCAGGGGAAGCTCGATCAGTTGAAGTCCGCCGATGAAGAGAAAGTCAAGTCACATGTGGAGGGGGATTTTACGCTCGATGCCGGTGTGCTCACGCTGCCGGCGGTCCTCTATACGGTTCCCGGCGCCGATATTCATCTGCATGGCACCTATCGCACGCAAGGTGGGATTCTGGATTTCATCGGCACCGCGAAGATGCAGGCGACGGTTTCGCAGATGGTCGGCGGCTGGAAAGGGTTGCTGCTGAAACCCGCCGATCGATTCTTCAAGAAAGATGGAGCCGGGGCCGAGATTCCCATTTACATCGCGGGAACTCGCGAGAAGCCGCAATTCGGTTACAACTCAGGAAACTCCGGCGGCACCCATCCCCAGCGCCCCGACACACAATAGCCACAAAGTCGCAGACCGTCCGCTCGTGAAACGCTGAGGCCGTGATCGAGAGCTAGCAGTTCGTCTGTATAATTCTCCGCAGATTTCACTTGCCAGCTAGCGGAGGCTCCTATGGAATTGGTCAGTCTGATTCTGCTCGCCGTTCTTGCGATCATCGTTCTTTCGTTCATCCTGGGCAGCTTCTTCACCGTCAGTACTGCTGAGGTCGCCGTGCTCACCCGCTTCGGCAAATTCCTGCGCGTCGCCGAAGCAGGGCTCAACTGGAAAGCGCCCTATCTCGATTCTGTTTCCGGCGTCGTAAGTCTGCGCGTCAACCAGATCACCTTGACCATGGAGACGAAGACCAAGGACAACGTCTTCGTCACCATCCCCATCTCCGTGCAGAACCGCGTGCGCCCGGAGCGCGTCTATGACGCGTTTTACAAGCTCTCCGATCCGGTGGCGCAGATCAAGTCCTATGTCGAGCAGGTGATTCTCGGCCATGTACCCGGCATGACGCTCGACGAAGTATTCGCATCGCAATCGAGCATCGCCGCCGCCGTGAAGCTGGAACTCGACTCGGACATGGCGGCCTTCGGCTACGAGATTGTCAATGTGCTCGTCACCGACATTGTTCCCGACGCCAAGGTCAAGTCGGCAATGAACGACATCAACGCCGCACAGCGCGAGCAGGTGGCAGCGACGGCGCGCGGCGAGGCCGACAAGATTCTCGTCGTCAAGAAAGCCGAGGCTGAGGCAGAAAGCAAAGCGCTGCAAGGGCAGGGAATCGCCAACCAGCGCAAGGCAATCGTCGAAGGTCTGCAGGCATCGATCGAGCAGTTCCAGAAAGCCGTTGAAGGCGCGACGTCAAAGGACGTCATGCAACTGGTGCTGGTTACGCAGTATTTCGATACGCTGAAGTCGATCGGCGAAAACGACAAAACCAACACGCTTTTCCTGTCGCACTCTCCCGGCGCGGTAAAGGAAGTATCCGATCAGATTCTTGAATCGATGCTGCTGGCGCAGAACTCAACCGTCATGACGCGATGAAGGCAGCAGCGGGATCCAGGTTAACCGGATGCTAACTACTGGGTGCAAGAGTGAGCAGAAGAGGCCTTAGTCCGGGACGTCTGGAGGCGTTCTCTGACGGCGTCATCGCGGTCATCATCACCATCATGGTGCTGGAACTGAAGGTGCCGGGGCCGGACGGCGTAGCCGGTCTGCGCGCAGTGTTGCCTACCGTCTTTCTCTATCTGCTTACCTTCGTGCAGATCGGGATTTACTGGGTGAACCATCACTATCTCGTCGACGAGGTGGAAACGGTCAGCCACGGTATCCTCTGGGCCAACCTGATATTTCTCTTCGGCCTCTCGCTGTTTCCGTTCGCCACGGACTGGATCGGCGTCAAGGGGCTGACCTCGTTCAACACCGCGCTCTACGCTGCGGTCAGTATTCTCCCGGGGCTCGGATATATGGCGCTGTGGAGTCGGATAAGGGCGCAGAATGCGGCGCCTTTAAATGCAACTTGGGGCAAGCAGATCGCGTCGGTTTCGCTTTATCTTGCTGCTATTCCCGCGGCCTGGTACCGGCCTTCCGCCTCGCTGGTGCTGATCGGGATTGTTGCGGTCCTTTGGTTGGTCCCCCCAAAGGCTGACGACCACGCGGAGTGAATTCAAGGCCAAATCTTCTCGCCTGCCGGTGGCCCCCAATGTGATAGTTTGGCGTGTTCATACCCTTGCCGAATTTACGAGCAACGGAAGTAGACCCGAGGACCGCAATGCACTGGACCAAATCTGTTGTAGCCGCTATCGCAGGATGCGCTCTGAGTCTTTCTGTCGGAGCATCAGCTCCTACCGCATCCGCTCAAACGCCAACTCCCTCAACACACACGCAGCCCACTGGCCCGGAGTGGTGGCGGCACGCCGTCATCTACGAGATCTACCCGCGTAGCTTTCAGGACTCGGACGGCGACGGTGTCGGCGACATCAAGGGCATCACATCGCGCCTCGACTACCTCCACGACCTGGGCATCGACGCCATCTGGATCACGCCGATGTATCCCTCGCCCGGAATCGACTACGGGTACGACATCTCCGACTACACGGCCATCGATCCGCTCTACGGCACAATGGCCGAGTTCGATAACCTCGTCGCCGAGGCCAAGAAGCGCGACATTCGCGTGATCATGGACTTCGTCATCAACCACACCTCCGACCAGAACAAGTGGTTTCTCGAGTCCCGCTCTTCCCGCGACAATCCCAAGCGCGACTGGTACATCTGGCGCGACGGCAAGAACGAGACCGCAACCGACAAAGGGGACCCACCCAACAACTGGCAATCGTGGTTCGGCCACTCAGCGTGGCAATGGGATGAGAAGACGCGCCAGTACTACTACCACTACTTCTATGTGCAGCAGCCCGACCTGAACTGGCGCAACCCCGAGGTCCACAAGGCCATGGATGGCGTGCTCGACTTCTGGATGAAACGCGGTGTCGCCGGTTTCCGCATCGATGCTGTTTCGCGTCTTTACGAAGATCCCAACCTGCACGATGATCCCTACCTGCCCGGCCACAACGCCTATGGCGATCGCAACATTCAGCACAAATACACCGATGATCTACCCGAAGTGCACGACGTGCTGAGGGAAGTCCGCAGCGTTGTCGACAAGTATCCCGGCGACCCTGTGCTTGTGACCGAAGCAGATGAGCCGAATGTGCAGGCACTGACGAAGATGTACGGCAACGGCGACGAAGTGCAGTTGCCGATGGACTTCCAGATCGCCGACGTCAACCAACTCTCCGCGCCGCGCTTCCGCGAACTCTTCAATCAGATTGAAAACAACTCTGCACACGGCCAGCCAGAATATTTCTTCAGCAATCACGATCAGCCACGACAGTGGGATCGCTATGGCGACGGCCAACACAACGACCAGATCGCCAAGCTGATGGCGGTGCTTGAACTCACGACGCGCGGCACGCCGCAGATGTACTACGGTGAAGAACTCGGCATGCGCACTACCGATCCCGCGCGCGTTGAAGATGTCCACGACCCTATCGGCAAACTCGGCTGGCCCAAGGAAAAAGGACGTGATGGCGAACGCACGCCTATGCAGTGGGACGCAGCTGCAGGGGCCGGCTTCACCACCGCAACGAAGCCATGGCTACCCATTCCGCCCAGTTCAGCACAATACAACGTCGAAGCCGAAAGCAAGAATACGGACTCGATCTTCAATGCTTACAAGCGACTTATTTCACTCCGCAAATCCGAACCCGCGCTCCGTGATGGCGTGCAGGTCAGTATCGGTAACGATCCCGATGTCTTTGCCTATCTCCGTCGAACCGGGGACGAGAGCATCATCGTGCTGCTCAATATGAGCTCTCAAGAGAAGGTCTTCGCATTCCGGCCCGAGGATATTCGGTTGAACGAGTCAAGTACGCTCAGCCCTCTCTACAGCTCAACACAGGTCGGCGAATCCATATCACCCGCCCACATCGTGTTGCCGCCGTTTGCCGCACTCGTGGTCAAAGCGAAATAGCTTCGACGGGGACCGTCGGCAACATCCGCTCCCGGCGGTCCTCATCTGCGCACGTCGTCTCCTCACAACCCGGCTTCAGCTACACGCGTCTAGGACAGGAGAGGCCCGTTCGAGATCCGGGTGCCTGCGGGATCCTTTCCCCTGGAGATCATTCCGATGAAATCCATTGTCAGCTGGTCGGCGATGTTCACCCTGTGCGCCACTCTGGCCACAAGCTCCATCCTCGCCCAGGTACGGGTCGTCGCTCATCCTTGCACGAAAGACGGCAAAGAATACATCTGCGATAAATCCAATTTCGAAAAGATCCTTCATGTAGCCAAAACCGTGTCGGTTCGCACGCCCCGGCTTCAGCCTTCCTCGGAGCAGCTGAACAAGCTTGCGCGAAGCCTCGGCAAGACTGTTCAATCCGGCTCGGCAGACCTGACCTTCGTCCTGGCGCAACCCGAAGCGGACGGCATCTACTACGGCCCATCCGATCGGGAACTCGCCGCGATTCGCGTCTACTACGGCGCCAATGGAAACGATCCCGGCACCCTGGTCTGGGTCGAGAGCTTACTACGGCCAACCCGGGACCGCGTGGCCGATCGTCGTCAATCACATCACCGAACAGTTCCGCGAACAATTCAGACGATAAGCACATTACGGCGCGAGCCATAGGCTCCTTCTGCCACTTTGAACTCCCGCAGACCCAGCCACTTGTGTTAGTTTTGCCCTGTTCACACCGTTGCCAATTCATGAGCACGGGAATCGGGGTTTGTACCCTCGCGTCTAAGCGCGGGACCGCCCCGGAGGACAAGGAGACCGCAATGCACTGGACCAGGAAAGCCCTATTCATCGCCGCAATCGCACTCATATTCGCCACCTCTACATGCAAGGTTGTGGCTCAATCCTCAGAGCCGGATGCCTCCAAAGAAAAGAACTGGTGGCGCAACGCCGTCTTCTATGAGATTTACCCTCGCAGCTTTGCAGATTCCAACAATGACGGCATCGGCGACCTGAAAGGCATCACCGCCCATCTCGATTACCTGAAGGACCTCGGAGTCGACGCCATCTGGCTCACGCCCTGCTATCCATCGCCGCAGGTTGACTTCGGCTACGACATCTCCGATTACGAAGCCATCGATCCGAAATACGGAACCATGGCCGACTTCGACCATCTCATTGCCGAGGCCAACAAGCGCCATATCCGCGTGCTCATGGACATGGTGATGAACCATACCTCCGATCAGCACAAGTGGTTCCTCCAGTCGCGTTCGTCGAAAGACAATCCATACCGCGACTGGTACATGTGGCACGACGGCAAAGGACAGACCGCGACTGACAAAGGCCAGCCGCCCAATAACTGGCAATCCGATTTCGGCCATTCAGCATGGGAGTGGGACGAGAAGACGCGCCAGTACTACTATCACAAGTTCTATATCCAGCAGCCCGACCTCAACTGGAACAACCCCAAGGTCCACCAGGCATTCAAGGACATCATTGCGTTCTGGCTCAAGAAAGGCGTAGCCGGGTTCCGCTTCGATGCGATTACTACACTCTTCGAAGATCCCAGCATGGCCGACGAAGACCTTGAGCTCGACAAAGATGGCAAGAGCTTCGTGAATAACTATGGCGACGTAGCTCTCAAAGATACGCGCACCAACAATCTGCCCGGCGTTCATGCCGTGATGGCCGAAATGCGGGCCGAAGCCGACAAATTCTCAACCGACAAGTTTCCTGGCACGCGCGTCTTTATCGGCGAAACGTACCTGCCCAACGTCGCCGAGCTCCTCAAGCAATACGGAACCCCCGAGCACCCCGAGTTTCAACTGCCCATGGACACGCAGATCGGCTTCATCAACAAACTCGACGTCGCGGCCTTCCGCTCGAAACTTGAAGATGCTGAGACAGACCTTGGCAGCAATGTCCCCTTGCTGGTCTTCGACAATCACGACAACCCGCGCCTCGATGCCCGCTACGGCGATGGGGTGCACGACACGGATATCGAGCGCGTTATCTCCACGATGCTTTTGGCCAACCGCGGCGCCTCGCTCTTCTACTACGGCGATGAAATCGGCATGAAGACTACTCCGCCCACACGCAAAGAAGACGTGAAGGATCCGGTCGGTATCACCGGCTGGCCCAAAGACAAGGGCCGCGACGGCGAACGCACGCCAATGCAATGGACGCCGGATACGAACGCGGGATTCGACGGGCCGAACGCAAAGCCCTGGCTGCCGGTCCCGCCCAACGCTGCCACGGTCAACGTCCAGATGGAAAAGGGAGATCCGAATTCACTCCTGGCCTGGTATCAAACCCTGATCCGGCTCAAGAAGACCAATCCGGCCTTTTCTCAAGGCACCGACACCATGCTCGACACCGAGAACACCAAGGTCCTGAGTTGGAAACGCGAGGCCGCCGGAGCACCTCCGGTGGTGGTGGCGCTCAACTTCACAGCCGAGCCGCAAACGGTGAACCTGGTGGGACCGGGATTGCCGGATGGTCCTCTTAACACGCTCCTGAAGACCCCCGGCGGCGCCAACCCGGCCTCGCTGAAGACCATTCAGCTAGGTCCCTATGGTGTCTACATCGGTCAGCTCCAATTCATGATCAGCCATTAAGTCGGAAGGCATTCGAGCCGAAACTGACTCAATCGGCGGTTCCAGTGACGTGGAATCGCCGATTTCCTTTTTGCAACCAAATCAGTTTCCAATCCTCAAACCATCGGTCGCAGGAGTAATATGCTGGAGCGTCCCTCCAGCGGGACGCGGGCCAGTCTGGCCCATCTTCGTCAGGAACAGAAACCTCCATGCCTGAAACCACCCCCGACCGAGCCGCAATTTTCCAGGCGGCACTCGCCGAGCACATCCAGATCATTCAAGCTCTCAAGGACCAGCAGCGCGTCCTCGACCAAATCGCTTGCGAGATGGTTCTCGCCGTCCGCATGGGCGGCAAAATCCTCTGGTGCGGCAATGGCGGCAGCGCTGCCGACGCGCAGCATCTCAACGGCCAGCTAGTGGTCCGTTTCCGGCAGGATCGCGCAGGCATCCCCTCTATCGCCCTGTCGACCGACACGTCGATCCTCACAGCAGCCAGCAACAACTACGGTTACGAGCACATATTTCAGCGCCAGGTCGAAACCCTGGCACGCAAAGGCGACGTCGTGGTCGCCATCTCCACCTCAGGCAACAGCCGGAATGTCTTTCTCGCCCTCGAGGCTGCCCGAAAGGTCGGCGCTGTCACCGTGGCGTTTACCGGCAAAGGCGGCGGCAAAATCGCCACGGCTGCTGATTTTCTATTTGAAGTCCCATCGGCAGACACTCCGCGCATCCAGGAGGCCCACATCCTGGCGGGGCACGTCTTATGCGAAATCCTTGAGAAGGAACTCTCCGTGGGACAGGGTGTGGCCAACCAGAATGGCGTGGGGATCAGAAATCCTCCGCCGTTTCGTCCTCAGTAATACTGGATTCAGAATCCGGAATTTCATTTTCTGCCTCCCGCAACTGGGAGAGAGCCTTCCGGTAGAACCATGCTGCTGCCAGTCCTCCCAGCATGACCGATGCGGCGGCTACGACACCCATCTTGACCCAGCCATTCCGGTCCGCGCCCTGTCTGGAGGCGTCCACTGCTGTGCCTGCATCACCTGAACTTGCTGAATTTGCGTCGCTTGTCATCGGTTGTCTGTCAAACATCCTGATCGCTCGTTGCTTTGGTTTCGTGAAGAATCGTCTTTAGACTCTGACTTCACACTAAAGGTTTCATATCCCGCATGGTGAGAAAATCTAAATTTTTGTATTTGCCAAGAACAGAATCTATAGTATCGTGTAGATATTCCAGTGATGGAGAGCGGTCTTCGTGACCGCACCAAAGCTGGAAGTAGTTTGCGTCACTGGCCTCCCGGCACGAACAGCAAAACGTTCGTGCCGTCTTTTTTTGCTCCAAGCCTGAAAACTCATCATCGCGGATGTGCACCCGGTTTCTCCTCTGCGATGGCAGCGACTCAGGGAGCTTCGATAATAAGCGTGGGGTTTGGCGGCGCAACTGTCAATTTGCTCAGTAATCTCAGATTCTGCAAGTACATCCTCGCTCGTCTAAAATAACGAGGAGAGCATCGTCCAATGATCTTCGCCAATCGCCGCTTTGTCCTCGGATTAGCTGTCTTCGCCATCACGGCTGGCAGCTATGCGCAGTGGTCCAACCCCGCCGAGGATGTTCCGGCATACCATCCCGCTGCCCCGCTTAAGGTCGTGGCACTCCCGCCGATCATCTCGGGGGCGAAGCTGACCGGCGAAAACTTTCGGTATCCGTGGCAAGTGCATGTGTACCAGGATGCTGCGAAGATCGGCAACGTGCTCTACCAGCTTCCCTGCAACTGTCGTTGCGATCGCGCTCTCGGCCACACCAGCCTGCGCAGTTGCTACGAGGGTTATCACGGAACGGAGTGCTCCACCTGCGCGCAAGAGGCCTTCTACGCCTACGCCATGACCAAGGCCGGCAAGACTCCGACTGAGATCCGTGCCGGCATCGCCAAACACGCGTACGAGCAAATCGACCTCGAAAAGCAGTAAGGGAAGATGTGAAAGCGTGAGAAAGCTCGCCATTCCCGATTTCGTGCTCAGCGATCAATGCCCATCCAGTATTCAAAGATGACGGCGCCGAACCCGGCGGCCATTGCCGCTACCTTCGGGCCCGGATCGCCATAAATCTCAAATCCGTCTACCGCACACACGGCGGCCAGCTTCGGAACCCATTCCTGCACCACCGGACCCGTGAAATGAGCCTCGATGGCACCAGCATCGGCATAGGTCTCTACCAGCCTGAATCGCTTTCCATCCGCTTCGGCGAACCACTCGTAGCCAAGCGTGCCCGGCTCCGATTGGGTGCCTTCAGTCATTGTCTTCGCAATGCGCTTGAACGCGTCGATCTGTCCTTCGTTGACCGTGAGATTAACCGTGAGGCGTACTATTTCCTCAATCACTTCGACCTCTCTTTCAACCCTGTTACGGTGGATATCTGCCAACCTGTCATCCCGGCCTCTGGTTTGATATCGAGCGCACTGGATAGCGCGGTCAGAGTATTTCAGTCTCCTTGATCCGGATGACAAGACAACCCAGAGTTCTCTCCCCGGCCAGCAGCAACTGGTAGGGTGTTCCGGCTGCTATGTGAACCACGTCTCCTGCGCGTAGTTCCCGCCTCGAGCCGCCGCTGCTGATCGAGTTCGTGACCTGGCTGGTTGGGCTAGTCTCCTCGATTTTGGCGCCGCTGACCATCGCCGCACGCCCCTCCAACACGATGAAGAGTTGAGCACACTCCTCATCGACTTCAGCCATTCCACTGCGTTGTCGCACACAAAGCATGGCGTTGTGTCCAGGAAAAGCCTTGAGCTCTTCGCTCGCTGCCCCATCTCCGAACCTGGCGAGCTTATGCAAGTAGGCGACGCGTTCCAAAAGCACGGGTGAGGACCAGTGATCGCAGGACCGTAAGCCAGCCGTGTCAGGAGACTTCGTAGGCCGAGGCGTCCTGCATTCCCCTGAGAGCAACTTCCCTAGCAATTCTGCCTGCTGCATTCTGTCCAATTAGCCCCCCTCATTGGCTCGTGATCGCGCCGCCGGGGTCTGTCCGGAGACTCCGCCTGGCCAGTCTAGAGACATCGTAGCCTCCCTGGCTAAGGAAACAGCCACCGAACAATGTGTCGAATTTGCAATACTCCGGATCCCTATAATTCTTGTTTCCAGGCAGTTGCGCTGCTCCAGATGAAGATAAAATTAAACCCTTTTAGACCACTATGCTGTGACATCGGCTTCATGTGGCCTAGAATAGAAACTGCAGCACGAGCCAGTTGGTCCGGCTCGCACCCGACCGGGCTGCTGGTTCATCTAATTGGTGGCCGTTCAGTTCCGGTGAGGTCAATGGGGGCGTCACGGTTTCGACGGGATCGATTGCGGCATGGGAGGCATGTCGGGGTGTGGGCACCCGTAATCGCCTGCAAAAACAAAGTTGCCAACGATAACCTGGCACTTGCTGCTTAATTAACTAAGCAGCCGTCTTTCGCGGCCTTGCCTATGGGCAGCGAGTAAGACGTCATTCAGTAGGCTGGTGACTGCTTCTCGGTCCGTGTTGCAGCCATGAGATCATCGGACTAGCTTCAGGCGCATCTTGTCCGTTCTGAGCGTCTGAGGCGAAAACATGCGGAACCGGACTGAACATGGATTCTCCCGGCTGACAGCGATTTCGGACGCGGGTTCGACTCCCGCCGCCTCCACCATAACTAAGTTATTTGTAATCAGCGATATCTATACAGGTGTTCGGAAATTGTGCACTTTCGCGTTACCGGAAGGCCGGGCGCAAGGAGCAATGCACGATGAGCCCAGTTCGCTGGTTTTTCAACTGCAAGCAACACCGCCGTTCGGCCAACACGCGCTCGTGGTCTGAGGCCGAAGAGGGCAAGCGCGAACTGGTAGACCAGCTGAGCGGTCGTGTGGTTGAGACCGTTGCAACCGCAGAGTGGACATCCGGTCAGCCGTGGATGTGTTCATCGCGGAGAAGCAGGCAGAAGGTCTGACATCTGACCTCGTCAAGAAGTTCACACTCTGGCCAGGTCGGCTCGTGTCGTTCTGCGAAGGTCGTGGGGGTTTATACGTTGCGCGCCATCGACCGGGAACTCCTTATCGCCTTTTTGCTCCAATTGGGAGACGCTATACCCTTCGCCGATGACCCGTTCAAAACTCCTCGAACGTTGCAAATCGTTCTTGCGTTTCTGTGTTGAAGCCGGGTGGTTGGCGGCTGTGCCGAAGTGGCCGAAGATACAGGTCGAGACCACACCCACGATGCCGTTGACCTTGATTGAATACAACCGGCTTCTGGATGCTGCGTATGCTGTCGTCCGGTCTCCAGAGAATCCCACAGTGGAGAACCGGACGTATGAATACTCGGCATCGCGGGTACGAGGGTTGTACGAACTGATGCGGTGGTCTGGTCTATCCATTCAGGATGCCCTAATCCTCGACCAACCGGAATGCTCTTGTTCCTCGTGTGTACCTCTAGCCGCAAACAACAAGCAAACGAATCACCACCCACCGATATTCGAAACAACAGTGTCCCATGTAGCGATATCTGAATCGGGACAATCATCAACTTGGTTCATCCTCGCGACGAAATCTCACTGCTATGATTGTTCACGTGCGACCAGCGCAGTATAGCATTCTCCATCTGGGCAAGTTTTATCCTCCATCAAACGGAGGTATGGAGACGCACTTGCACGATTTGGCAATAAGACAGGCCGCTTCGGCTAAGGTCAAAGTACTTGTATCCAATAGTTCGGCTCGTAACGAATCGCTGCAGATAGACGGCTTACAGATCGAGCGTGCTGCCAAGTTGGCGACAATTGCTTCGATGCCCGTATGCCCCGGGTTGACATCCGCAATTCATCGCTCTCCCGCTGATATCGTTCATTTGCACGTGCCCAACCCAGGAGCAGCACTAGCATTTTTATTGAGTGGGCATACCGGAGAGCTGGTTATAACCCACCATGCAGACACACTTGGTCGGCAGATACTCCGTCGATTTAGCGACCCAATCATTCAACGCGCTATGTGTCGTGCTCGCCGCATTATCGTTACATCAACCCGCTATCTCAATTCATCTTTAGAACTGAAACCCTTTCGCGAGAAATGCTCTGTAATTCCTCTCGGGATTGCACTTCCTCGCTCTATAGACTCAAACGGACCAGCAGTACAGCAGTTACGAGCCAGATTTGGGGACCGGATCGTCTTGGCCGTTGGACGGCTTGTTCCGTATAAGGGATTTGACGTTGTTATCCGGGCAATGAAGCCCGTGGACGCGAAACTAATTCTGATTGGAGCAGGGCCACAATATAGCGAGTTGAAAAAGCTAATAGTATCCGAAGGTGTGGAGCA
>Ga0210386_10002667_pt1 | contig 15210 bp, 12 predicted proteins | sample IncBWH32OmetaG_FD_160091 | JGI IMG/M metagenome (GOLD analysis project Ga0210386, IMG submission 160091) | Forest soil microbial communities from Barre Woods Harvard Forest LTER site, Petersham, Massachusetts, United States - Inc-BW-H-32-O ... | reverse complement strand
CGTGGCATGCGCCGCGTTTATGCCTGGATGGACGAGCAGAAGCGGAAATAAGGCCGTGCGCTCGCCGCGCTTAGCCGGTCGAGGCCGTCGGCGCCACGACGATGGGCTGGTTGGGGATGACCTGCGAATTGACCACCGAGCTTTGGCGCGACGCCAGGATGCCTACGACGGTCATGATGGCCGCGCCGGCGGACAGCATCTCAATTTCGTAGGCGGAACCCAAGCGGGCCTTTTTCACGCCGGCGGGATGGCCGGGGGAAAGCGGCTGGGCAACGGCGCGAGTGACAAACAGGCTGGGCGGCTTACCACGCCAACAAAGACAAGCAGGGGACCTGACCGGATCAGCCAGTGGTCGTGGTGGATGCAACGATTGGCTGGCTTGGGAAGGATTGGGAATTGACCGTCGAACTTTGGCGCGAGGCCAGGACGCCAACGACGGTCATGATGGCCGCGCCGGCGGACAGCATCTCAATTTCATAGGTGGAACCCAGGCGGGCCTTTTTCACGCCGGCGGGATGGCCGGGGGAAAGCGGCTGGGCGACGGCGCCAGTGACAAACAGGCTGGCCGCCACAACGGCGCCGCAAACATTACGCATTGAAAAGGCTCCCAAACTGCGCCGCATGCCGCGAGCGCCGATCCTTGTAACCGGCCCCCCGGGCACTGTCCTCATAAAAAATGGCACAGACTGGCGCCACAGTACCCGGCCCTTGAAACCGCACCTGGACGCACCATCTAGAGACAGTACCGCCTTCTCTCCCCCCGAGGGCGGCCCAGACTTCGCTCTTCCCCCCTTGAGCGAGGTTACATTGGCGGGCGGCGCGCTCTAACAGGCAGCGCCGCCCGCCTTTTTGTTTGGCCGCGCAGCCATACCCCGCCACCAGACAGGCGCGAGGGATTTTTTGACGCGCAACGAACCCGTTACCGCCCTCGCCCGCAACGCGGGCTCGAAGCGGGGCCAGCTTTTCTAAGCTCGCTTCGCTCGCCAAGAAAAGCTAGGCCAAAGGACCGCGCCCTAAGTCGCCATGATCAGGTGGGGCAATGGCATGCCCGGACCGTCGCCCATCACGTGGGTGAGGGGAATCCCGTTCTTCTCGATGCAGGCGCGCGCGGTGTCATAGCCTTCCTGGATCGCCTGGTCGAATTTCCTCCAATCGCGCAGCTGGATGTCGGGCATGGGCGGTTCGATCAGATAATCGCACTGTTCGCGCACAATGCGGCGCTGGGCTTCCGAACCCACCGTACCCGAACGCATCAGGATCGAGATGATGGAGGGATTGCCGCGCATGCGCTGGCCGATCAGCCACCACCAGGGCCGCTCGCCATAGCGACTGTCCTGGGCCTGAAGGTCGATCTCGCCCGTGATGTCGCAGGCAATGATCGGGCCCGCCCCGCCGGCCTGCTCGCGCATCACATCCACCGGCAAATTGTTCATCACCCCGCCGTCCACCAGGAGATGGCCGTGATGGGTGACAGGGGGCAGGATGCCCGGCAGGGCGACGCTGGCGCGCAAGGCGCGCCACAAGGTGCCTTCGCGATGGATATGGATGCGCCCGGTGGTGAGATCGGACGACACCGCGAAGTAGGGCAACGGCAGCTCCTCGATCGCCACCTCGTCAAAATGTTCCCTGAGCCTCTTGCTGACTTTCTTGCCGCGCACCAGCGCAATCAGCGGCAAAGTGAAATCCGACAGCGGATTGTCGGCGACGAAGACCGCGTGCATGCGCTCGCGCATTTCCTCAAGGCCCCATTCCCGCGCCAGGCCCGCGGCAATGATGGCGCCCATCGAGGTGCCGCCCAGCTGGTCGAAGGGCACGCCCGCCTCCTTCAGCGCCTTGATGATGCCGATATGGGCGAAACCGCGGGCGCCACCGCCCGCCAGCACCAGGCCTACGGCGCGTCCGGCGATGAAGCGGGCAACTCGCGCCACATCGGCCTGATGGCCGGCGCGCAGGTGATGATGGGTGCGAAACAGCCCGCCCCTGACCGAGAAATGGTCCGGCAGGACGGCGCTGGCGCCGTCGGGATGCAGCAGGAGCAGGTCCGGCAGGCCCGAGGCCCGCGCCTTGAAGGCCGGCAGGCTGAGCGGCGCCAGCGGCAGGGGCTGGTTGGCGCGGGCCAAAAGAAGAATGCGGTCGGCCTGGCGCAGGCAGAGATGGGTCCAGGGACTGTCCGGCGCATCACCCCGGTAGAAGACCACATCATGGGCGGCCTCGAAACTGTTGAACCATTCCGCGGTCTGGTCGGAAGCGCTGGCGTCCAGCACCGCGGCCCGGCAGCCCATGCCGGCCAGGGCATTGGCCAGGCGCTGGGCGATGGGCACTTCGCCCAGGCCATCCTGCAGGGGGACGATGGCGAAGGTCTTGGGCCGGGATTTGCTGGACCGGCCGCGATTGGCGTCCTTGAGCCGCTTCACCAGCATCTGCATCAGGTTCATCATCACCCGGGGATGGCGCGCGATCAGGGCTTCGAATCCGTCCGGGGAGATGCGCAACAATTCGGTGTCGCGCAGCGCCACCAGTTGGGCGCTGTGGTTGCTGGAGCCGGCGATCAGGGACATTTCGCCAACGGTTTCGCCGGCGGGCACATGGGCCACCATCTGGCGCTGGCCCTGTTCTCCCTCGACAAAGACCCCCAGGCTTCCGGTGACGACCAGGAACAGGGCCGCGTGGTTCTCGCCGCCGCGTTCCAGCAGCATGCCACCTGGCAGCGCAAACCAGTTGGCTTCGGACAGCAGGTTGCGCAACGCCGCGTCACCCACATTTTCCAGCAGCGCAAAGCCCTTGAGCCGCTCATGCAGCTCTTCGGGATAGATCGTCTGCTGGCCGATGCGGAATGAAGACAGAAACGCCATTGGCCTTGAGCCTCACCAGGCGGTCCAGCCGCCATCGACAATCAGGCTTGAACCGGTCACATAAGTTGAAGCAGGCCCAGCCAGGAACAGCAATGGTCCCGCGATCTCGCTTGCCTGCCCGATCCGGCCCAGCATGGTGCGGGCGGCAAGCCGGGGCTCAAGCCCGGGCGGCATCTTGCCGGCCCTGGGAAAGGCGCCAGGCACCAGCGCATTGACACGGATCTTTTCCGGTCCCAGTTCTGCGGCGAGATGGCGGGTGAGTTGCTCAAGGCCCGCCTTTGCCGGGCCATAGTGAAAGGGGCTCTGTTGCTCGCGCCGGTCGTAGAGCCGCCCATCCGGTGCCGCCCGGCCGTACATCGAGGAAACATTGATCACACTGGCATCGCCGCCGGCGGATACCGCGGCCTTGAGCGCGGGAAGACCGGCCCGCACAGTCTCGAATGCCGTGGTGACGGTGGCGCCATAGGTGGCGGCGAAATCCTCCGGCGCCAGATCCACAAAGGATCTCGCCTGCATGAAGCCGATATTGTTGACCAGCACGTCCAGCCGTTTGAGCCGGCCGAAAAAGTCCCGGATCGCCGCCACGTCATGGGCATCAAAAGCTGCGGCCTCGACGGAATGACCCGCGCTGGCAAGGCCGGCGGCAAAGCCCGCCAGAGCCTTAACGTCGCGGCCATTGACGATCACATGGGCCCCGGCCTCTGCCAGGGCGCGCGCCATGGCGGAGCCCAAATGGCCGCGGGCCCCCGAAACAAAGGCTGTCTTGCCGTCCAGCCGGAAAAGATTTTGTTCCATCACCGCTGCCCAGGAGGCCATCATTCAAGCTGACAGCGCTTGGTAAACAAGTCTTTATGCTGGCCGCTCGCGCCCGTCGTTTCATGCTGCGGCGCAACATGCCCTGGGGCGGATTTTATTGGAAACGGCGCTTCGCCACAGTAAAGTTGCAAATCCGCTCACAATAGGACACCCAACAGGGGCTTCTTCGCTGGCCGCCAGGCCGCATTACAAAGGGACAAGTTTTATGACCAGCAAACACCTCTTCGCTGCCCTGACGGCGGGTCTCCTGCTCGGCGCGGCGACCAACGCCTTTGCCGCCGGCGACACCCCACCGGCACCGCCGAAAATCACTTCGGGCGTGCTCAAGGCCCTGTCCGCGGCCCAGAAGGCCAACAACGACAAGAAATATCCGGACGCGCTGGCCGCGCTCGAAGACGCCAAGAAAGTCTCCGACCGCACGCCCTATGACAATCTGATGATCGCCCGCTTCTCCATGAGCGTTCATGTCGGCATGAACGACCTGGATGCCGCCGATGTGGACGCCGAGGCTGCCGCCGACACCGATGCCTCGGTCATCCCCGATGCCGACAAGGGCGGGATCTATCGTGCGGCGCTTCAGCTGGCGCTGAGGGCCAAGCATAACGACAAGGCCGCGAAATACGCCAAACTGTACGAGGCTTCCACGCCGCCGCCGCCGGCCGCAGACCAGGCCTTGATCGCCCAGGCGCTGTATCTTGGCGGCGATTTTGCCGGCGCCGCCCAGCTGGCGCAGAAGAATGTCGACGCCGCCAACGCGGCCGGAAGAAAGCCGGAGCGCAATGACCTGGATGTGGTGCTCGCAGCCCAGGTCAAGCAGAAGGACGAGGCCGGCGCCGAAAAGACACTGGAATCGCTGGTCTCCAACTACAATGCGCCCGACGACTGGAATCAGATCATGGGCGTGGCGCTCACCACCAAGGGCATGCGCGACATCGACTATGTCTATATGGGCCGGCTGATGTTCCTGCAAAGCGGCGGCAAGGTCTCCGCGTCCGACGCGACGCTGATCGGATCGACCGCCAGCAAGGAAGGTCTTTACGGTGATGCGGTCCAGGCCGAGAAGGCGGGCGGCTCCGGTTTTACGCCGCCTGACGCTAAGGCCGACTCCGACAAGAAGTCCATGCCGCAGCAGATCGCCGCCGGCGCCAAGCAGAACGGCCAATACAATGTAAAGCTGGCCGAAGCGCTTTATGGCTATGGCATGTATCCGGAAGCCATCACCGCCGCGCAGGCCGCCAAGACCAAGGGCGGCGCCACCGATCCCACCGAGCCCGACATGGTGGTCGGCATGGCGCAGGCGGCTTCCGGCCAGTTTGGCGCCGCCGCCACGACGTTCGGCGGCATCAGCCAGTCCAATCCCGCCAGCGCGCGCGTCGTCCGGCTTTGGAGCTATTACGTCAAGGCCAAGGCCAATCCCGCCACCGCTTCCGCCGGGCAGTAACGACGGTTCTTGGAATACGGGGCGCGGAATTATCGCCGCGCCCCATTTTCTTGGGACCATGCAGGGCGCGCCCGCATGGCGTGTCGAGGGCGGCATGAATCTGATCATCGGCTTTGCGCCGTTCATCCTGTTCGCGGTGCTTTCGCGCCTCTCCGCCGATCTGGCCTTGTGGGTTGCCTTTGCCGCGGCCTTTGTCGTGACCATCCGCGATTTTGTGGAAAGCCCGTCGCTCAGGCTGCTGGATGCCGGCAGCCTGGCGCTGTTCGCGGCCCTGGCGCTGGGGCGCGGATTTCTCGACCCCAATCTGTCGCTTGTCGCGGTGCGTTTCATCGCCGAAGCCTTTCTGTTCCTTCTTCTGGGAGTTCCGCTGATCTGGAAACGGCCTTTCTCGATGGCCTATGCCAGGCTGGACCCGCGTGAAGCGGGGTGGCCGCCACAGCTGTTTCTCACGGTCAACTATCTCGTGTCCGCGGCGTGGACCGCAGCCTTCCTGGCGATGGCGGGGGCCGATGGCGCCGTCCTGCTCGATCCGCGTTTGCCGCTTTACGTCAGTATCGCCGTCAGCGTCATCGCCCTGGGTCTGGCCGTCAGCTTCACCCTCCGCTACCCCGCTCTGGCAGCCAAGCGCCTGAGTCGCTAGGGTCGGGAAGGCTTTTCGGAGAACCGCGCATGAAACAGGCCGTGATTGTTTCCACCGCAAGAACCGGCCTTGCCAAGTCGGTGCGGGGCGGCTTCAACCAGACCCACGGCGCGGTGATGGGCGGGCACACAATCAAGCATGCGATCGCGCGCGCCGGCCTGGAGGCGGGCGAAGTCGAGGATGTCCATATGGGCTGCGGCTTTCCCGAAGGCGCCACCGGCAACAATATCGCCCGCGAGAGCGCCATCTGGGCGGGCTGCCCGGTCACCACCTGTGGCGTCACCATCAATCGCTATTGTTCCAGCGGGCTCAATGCCATCGCGTCCGCCGCCCAGCAGATCATGACCGGAGGCGCCGACATTGCGGTAGGCGCGGGCGTGGAATCCATTTCTTTGGTGCAGATGGGCGGCATCAATCTCAAGCACTTCACCGAAGAACATCTTCTCGCCGTCAAGCCCGCGCTCTGGATGACCATGATCGAAACCGCCGAAATCGTGGCGGAACGTTATGGCGTCAGTCGCGAGCGCCAGGACGAATATGCGCTTTTGAGCCAGCAGCGCACCGCCGCCGCGCAAGCCGCCGGCAGGTATGCGGACGAGATCGTGCCGCTGACCACGCAGATGAAGAAAGTGGACAAGGCCAGCGGCGCCGAAAGCATGGCCGAGGTCACGGTCGGCCAGGACGAGTGCAACCGTCCGGACACGACGCTGGAAGGCCTTGCCGCGCTCAAGCCGGTCCATGCCGGCGGCCAGCAGGTGGCGGCCGGCAAATACATCACCGCCGGCAATGCCTCGCAATTTGCCGATGGCGCCTCGGCCTGCGTGTTGATGAGCGAGGAGACGGCGGCAAAAAAGGGCCTCAAGCCCTTGGGCATCTTCAGGGGCTTCGCGGTCGCCGGTGTCGAACCGGAGGAGATGGGGATCGGCCCGGTCTTGGCGGTGCCGCGGCTTTTGCAGCGCCACGGTCTTACGGTGGACGACATCGACCTTTGGGAATTGAACGAGGCTTTCGCCAGCCAGACCATCTATTGCATGGACAGGCTGGGGCTCGATCCGGCTAAGACCAATGTGAATGGCGGCGCCATTTCCATCGGCCATCCCTATGGCATGACGGGTGCGCGGCTGACCGGCCATATCCTGATCGAAGGCCGGCGGCGCGGCGCAAGGCTGGGCGTTGTCACCATGTGCATCGGCGGCGGCATGGGCGCGGCGGGGCTGTTCGAGATAGTCTCCGGCTGATCATGATTCGCCCGGTATTTTTCCTTGTGGCCGCACTGTTGCTGTCTGCCTGCGCCGAGGTGCCGGCCGCCGTCCCCCCCGCGCCGCCTGATCCCCAGACCCAGATGGCCGCGCTGGAAAGCCGCATTGCGGCCTTGGTGGAGGAAGAGCGCCTGAAACTGGACCCCAAGGCCAAGCCCCTGGCCGTCGACCAGGAGCTTTGCAGGGTGGCGCGCGCGCGGGCTTCCGACATGGCGGCGAAGAATTATCTTGCCCATCAAGGGCCGGATGGCGCCACCAGCGCCTCGGTCCTGATGAGCGAAAATGCCAAGTGGCAAGGGCTGTTGGGGGAAAATCTGGCGGCGCAGCATTACACCAGGGTGACGGGCGTGGGGGTGGAGGATTTTGCCCGACGCTTCCTGGACGAATGGCTTAAGAGCCCGCCCCACCGCGACAATATGGCCTTCGCGGACTATGACCATGCCGGTGTCGGCGCCGCAGTAAATGGCGATACGGTCTATGTCGCGGTGCTGTTTTCCACCGACATGGGGCTGCCGCCGCCCAAACCGGAGGGACCCGCCAGCGCCGTCACCACCTGGTCCAGCCCCGCCGCCGCCAGCGCCGGGCCGGACAAGCCGGCGGGTGAACCTTTGCGACTTCGTGGTGCGGAAGGCGGAAAGTGATCGCCGGATTCACGGTCGGTTAAGCAAAACAATTCAACTATCTGTGCATGAGTATGCGCAGTTTGGGTGGTACAGCCACTCGTCCGGTCAACCATTCCTTTACACAATATCTGGCCCCCGGTACTTTCTGTAGCGGGTGTACAGGGCCTGTGAGTCGAGATGCGCGCAGAGCTTCCCTGGAATGTGGCCGGGATTCCGCCGGAAGCGCGGGAAGCCGCGCGGGCCGCTGCCCGACGGGAAGGTCTGTCGGTCGGCGAATGGCTCACCAGGCGCATTTTACGCAGCTTTTCCGGCATGGAAGAGGAGCTCGCACCCATGGCCTATGAGAATCGCGCCTCCACCGGAGCAGCCCTGGACAGTTGGGGCTTGCCGCCCTCCGCCGTCAGCCGCCGCGAGACCGAAGAAATGATGGCCCGCGTCGGGCGCAGCGAGAACGAATCGAACGAAGCCTGGCGGCGCATCGAGGACCAGCTCAGGGGCCTGTCGCGCCGGTTGGACTCCAGCGAGCGCAGCAGCGGGGAATCCAGCCGCGTCCTCTCACGCACCGCGCAGGAAATGAACGTCGCCGCGCGCGAACAAGCCGAGGCTTTCGATCAGCTTGGCGCGACAGTGGGCGCGCTTAACGAACGGCTGGCGCGGCTGGAACGCACCGCCGCCCATGACGGCATGCGCGAGGCGGTCAAGGCGCTGCATCAGGGCCTGTCGCGCCTGGCAGACCAGCTCACGGCCACGGCCAACAATTCCGCCAGCCAGGTGGTCAGCCTGACCTCCAACCTGGAACAGCTTGCCGGGCGCGTCAGCCAGGCCCGTATCGATTCCGAACAAGCCGACAGGGCGCTTGAAGTCCGCATCAACGAGACCGCGGCCGTGATGGCCGACCGTATCGGCGCGATCGATCACGCGGTGGATGCGCGCCTGTCGTCGCTGGATCCGCGCGTCTCAGCCATGGACACGCGGCTTGCCGCCGTCGAAAAGTCGGCTCAGTTCAATACCAATGCGCTGGATCACGCGCTGGAAAAGATCGAGGCCTCCGCCAACCAGCGCGCCGGCGATCAGGTCGAAAACCAGAAGCGCGTGTCCCGGCATGAGGAAAGCCTCCACAGGCTGGAAGATTCCATCGCGCGTCTGGAGATGCGCCTGCCCGACGCGGAGTTCGAGCGCCGTCTGGGTGGCGTCGAGCATTCCATGGGCGGCATGGCGGACCAACTGAAGGAATTCGGTTCCGTCGAAAGTTTTGACGCCACCCTCAAAGTCATTTCCAGTCGCCTGGACGCGATGGAAAAGGACCATAGCGATCTGCTGACGGAATTGCGTGCCCGCGGGGCGGCTGTTGTCGAACCGCCACCTTATGCGCCGCCATCCCATGAGCCGCCGGCTCTTGAAGAGCTGCCGGCGGAGACCGCGCCGCAAGCTTTCGAACCCCCGCCCTATGCGGAGCTGCCCCCCGTGCATGAGCCGCCGGCCGAACCGGCATCGGCTGAACCGCCTGAGGCCGAGCTGACAACGGCTGAACCGGCAACGGCCGAACCGGAAATGGTTGAACCGGAAATGGCTGAACCGGAAATGGCTGAACCCGCGATGGCTGAACCGGTGATGGTTGAGCCGGAGATGACCGAGCCTGCGCCATTCGCAGACATTGGCGATGACGCGCCGCACGCCTTCGCCTTTGCCGACGCCAAACCGCATGGTTTCGCATTCGACATCCCGCCCGAAAACCCTGATCCTTTCGCAATCCCGGAATACGAAGACGTCTTCGCCGCAGAGCCCGAGACGGAAAACTTCCTGGCTCAGGCCCGCCGTTCGGCGCGCGCGGCCTCGCAAAAAGCCGAAGCCGAAGGCCGCGGCCGGCTCAGCGCCTTCCGCTGGGGCGAGGATGCCCCGGCCGCCGGCGAAGAAAAGCCCAGGCCCCGTTATCTCCTGCTCGCACTGCTGGGGATGTTGCTTGTCGCGGTAGCCGCGGCCGCGCTGATACTGAACCAGCGTGCCAGGCATATCGACAATGCCGCCACATCCGTAACCCGGCCGGCCACGGTGCAAAGACCCGCCACTTCGCTCCCCGCTGCGCCCAAGAACCTTGACGCACAATTCGCCGCCGCGCCGCAGGCTGGAAGCCAGAATGGCGGGGAGACGAATTTCGACACGCAGCGTTCGGCCCCAGACAGCCGGGAACCAGGCAGCGGGAATATTGCGCAGCAGGCCAATGTCGCACCAAGCAGCGCGGCGCCCGTAAATCCCACGCCGCCAGCCGCCAAGCCCAATGGGACGCAATCCATTGCCGCCCAATCCAATGCCGTCAAGACCAGCGCGCCCGCCGCCAACGATAAGGTGGTCCAGCTCGCCAATGCCGGCAATGTGATGGCGCTGACCATCCTGGGCCTGCGCGACCTGGATGGGCCCAAGGGCGCGCCCGTCAATTTGCCGGACGCGGTGAAATTTCTTTCGCAGGCGGCCGACAAAGGCCAGGCCGTGGCGCAGTACCGCCTGGGCACGCTTTATGAACGCGGCCTGGGTGTCGCGACCGATCCCGTCAAAGCGGCGCATTGGTATGAATTGTCCGCCAACCAGGGCAATCGCAAGGCCATGCACAATCTGGCGGTATCCTATGTGAGCGGCGCGGCCGGCAAGAAGGACATGGCGGAAGCCGTGCGCTGGTTTGCCAAAGCCGCCGCCTTGGGATTGTCGGATTCCCAGTTCAATCTGGCGATCCTGTACGAACGCGGTGACGGCGTGCCGCAGAGTCTGCTGGATGCGTATAAATGGTATTCCATCGCGGCGGCCGCGGGCGATTCCGAATCCAAGCAACGCATGGGCGTGCTGCAGACCCAATTGAGCGACACCGACAAGGCCGCCGTCAGCAAGTCCGCCGCCGGCTTCCATCCCACGCCGCTGAATCGCCCGGCCAATGTGCCGCCCGAACCGGCCGACCTCGGCCACTGAATTCCGGTAGACCACGCGACGTTGCGGGTTGACCCGTCCTTCGCGCGCGCGCATGGTCACTCGCAAACCGGCGCGCGATCTCGCGCATCTCAGAAGTTCTCGCCATGGAGATATACCTTCCCGTCGCGGAGATGTCAGTCAATTGGCTGATCATCGTCGCGCTGGGTCTGGGCGTGGGATTTCTATCCGGCATGTTCGGGGTCGGCGGCGGTTTTCTGATGACGCCGCTGCTGGTCTTCACCGGCATCCCCTCCACCGTGGCGGTGGCCACCACCTTGAGCCATATCACGGCCTCCTCCATGTCGGGTGCACTGGCGCAATGGAGAAAGCGCGCCATCGACTTCACTATGGCGGGCGTGATGCTCGCTGGTGGCATCGCGGGGACCCTGGGCGGTGTCTGGCTGGTCGCCCTGATGCGCCGCCAGGGCCAGATGGACCTGATCGTGGCGCTGACCTATGTGATCATGCTGGGCACCATCGGCACGCTGATGCTGCGTGAAAGCCTGGCCGCGCTGAAGGCCCATCGCAGCGGTGTCGCGCCCAGCCGGCGCATGGTCAATCGCGGCTGGATCCAGGCGCTGCCCTTCAAGATGCGATTCCGCCAGTCCCGTCTCTATATCAGCGTGATCCCGCCCGTGGCGATCGGCGTGGCCGTTGGCGCGCTCAGCGCCATCATGGGCATCGGCGGCGGCTTCATCATCGTGCCGGCCATGATCTATATCCTGCGCATGCCCACCAGCGTGGTGATGGGCACGTCGCTGGTCCAGATCATCGCCGTGACCGCCATCACCACCGTGCTCCAGGCCACCAGCAATTACGCCGTGGATATCATCTTGGCCGGCCTGCTGGTGGCGGGAGGCGTGGTGGGCGCGCAGCTCGGGGTAAGGGCGGGAGGCAGGTTGCGTGGCGAGCAGTTGCGTCTCCTCCTCGCGCTTGTGGTTCTGGCGGTGGGTGCGGGGCTGGCATGGCAACTCGTGGTCAGGCCTGCCGACGTTTATTCCTTGTCCCTGGAGGCGCCATGAGGGGGGCCGCCCTGTTGTTCGTTGCTTGGCTTTGGGCAATCGCCTTTCCGGGCTTGATCGGGGCAGCCCGGGCCGAAGATCTGGTGTCCGGCATCAGCCAGGACATCATCCAGATCACTTCCAACTATACCGGAACCCAGATCGTGGTGTTCGGCGCCATCGAGCGGGCCGAGGCCGCGCAAGGCCGCGATGTTGTCGTGGTGGTGCGCGGTCCTGACGAACCCATGACGGTGCGCCGCCGCGACCGGGTGGCGGGGGTGTGGGTCAACCGCGACGCCGCGCACTTCGAAGGCCTGCCGGCCTATTACTATCTGGCCTCGACCCAACCGGTGTCGCGCATCGCCTCGCGCGACACGCTGGCCCGCTACGGGATCGGATTGCAGCAGCTCAAGCCCAGCGCGATCGGCAGCCATCATGATCCGGAACCCTTCCGCCAGGCGGTGATCCGGCATTTGCAGCGCTCGGGGCTTTATGCCGAAAGCCCGGGCAGTATCGACTTCTACAGCGAGACGCTGTTCTCGACCCGCGTGCCGGTGCCGGCGGGCGTCGCCCGCGGCCAGTACAATGTCGAGGTCTATCTGTTCCGCGGCGGCCAGATGGTCAGCGCCCAGTCCACGCCCTTGTTCGTGGATGCGAGCGGACTGGAGCGGCGGCTGTTCAATCTGGCGCAATACGCGCCCTTCACCTATGGCATGGCCTGCGTGCTGATGGCCGTGTTGCTGGGGTGGATCTCGTCGGTGCTGTTCCAGCGTCCGACTTAGGCAACATTTCGGGGAATGGCATAGACCCGGGCCTGGCCCAGCATATAGGCATGGAAAGGGCCCGCGAACAGCGCGGCAATGGCCGCGTCGGCAACATCCAGGCCGCCGGTATAGGCGCCGAAGGATGGCAGCAGCAGCCTGAGACCGTCGGAGACAAAGCAGCGCCGGCGTACGCTGCGCCCCCATCCGGAAACCCTGGCGCAGGGATGCAGATGCCCCGCCACTTCGCCGGGCTCAAAGTCCCGCAGTGGCGCATGACGGAAGGTGAGCCCGCCCAGCCGGAAGCTTGCCGCCACTTCGCCGCCTGCCCAGGCCGGTGGATCAGGATCATGATTGCCTGCGACCCAGACGAACTGCGCCTGTTCCCCCAGGGACAGGAGCCGCACCCGATCTTCCTTGCCCAACCGGCCGGCGGCACCGCCGTCATGAAAGGAATCGCCCAGGGCGATCACCCGTGCCGGCCTGTGGCGCGCCATGGCCTCGGCCATGCGCGACAGCGTGTCGGCGGTATCATAGGGCGGCAGGAACTGGCGGCCGCGCGCATAGGCACTGCCTTTTTCCAGATGCAAGTCGGCAAACACCAGCGTGGCATGCGCCGGACTGAAGGCTGCGCCGCAACTATCGAGCAGCAGCGTCTCGCCATTTACGCTGATCCGGACATCCCGGCTATCCACAGCGGCGGTGGAATCAGTCAACACGCATGGCATCCCGTATCAGCGCATCCTCATTCTCGCGCAGAATAGCCTCGTCCACCGCGCCCGCAACCATTTCGCGTGAAATCTCCAACAGCGCCGGCACCGCCAGTGGCGACACCCGCGGCAGCCGCCGTGTCACAATCCGCCTTCGGACCCGCGCCAGCATGTCTCCCAGCCGCGCAATGTCCAGCAACCCGGTTCCCGCGTCCTGATAGGTGGCGCGCAACAGGATGTGATCGGGCTCATGGCTCCTGAGCACGTCATAGATGAGATCGGAGGAAAAAGTCACTTGCCGGCCGCTTTTTTCCTTTCCCGGAAAGCGGCGCTGGATCAGTCCGGCGATGATGGCGCAATTGCGGAAGGTGCGCTTGTAAAGATTCGATTCGGCCAGCCAGCTGTCCAGATCATCGCCCAGCATGTCCTGGTCGAACAGGGCGTTCACATCCACCGCGCTCATGTCCTTGGCCCCCCAGATGGCCAGGGCATATTCGTTGGCGACAAAACCGATGGGATGCAGGCGCGCCCGCTCCAGCCGCCGCGTCAGCAACATCCCCAGTGTCTGATGCGCCAGCCGCCCCTCGAAAGGATAGCAGACCAGATAATGGCGGCCACCGCGGGGGAAGGATTCGACCAGGAGCTGGCCCGGCGCGGGGATGACGCTGCGCCATTCCTGGATTTTCAGCCATTCCTGCACCGGCTCGGGCAGCTTGTGCCAAAGCGCGTGCGCGGAAACCATCTCGCGCACGCGCCCAGCCAGAAAAGTGGAAAGCGGAAACTTTCCCCCATTGTAGCTGGGGATTTCCGCTTGCGGGTCTTTCGACTTGGTGACGAAAGCGCCGGTTTCGCGCAGACCTTCGAAGCGCAGCACATTGCCGGCAAAGACAAAAGTGTCGCCGGGCGAAAGCTGTTCGACAAAATACTCCTCCAATTCGCCCAGTTTGCGGCCGCCGGCCCCGACCGGCCGGCCCTTGCCTTGCAGCCTGATCTCCACCATCGGCTCTTCCACGATCACGCCGGCATTCAGGCGGTATTCCTGCGCCAGCCGGGGATGGGCCAGGCGCAAGCGGCCGTCCTCGGTCTTGCGCAGGCGCGCATAGCGGTCATAGGCGCGCAGCGCATAGCCGCCGGTGGCGACGAAATCCACCACCGCATCGAAGTCCTTGCGTGTGATGTGGGCGTAAGAAGATGCCGTGCGCACTTCCGCGAACAGCGCATCGGCATCGAAGGGCGCCGCACAGGCCGTGCCCAGAATATGCTGCGCCAGCACATCGAGCGAGCCGGCCTTTAACTTTTCGCCATCCAGTTCGCCGGCCAGGACGGCGTCGCGCGCGGCGGTGCATTCCAGCACCTCGAAACGATTGGCCGGCACCAGCAGCGCGGCGCTGGGCTCGTCCAGCCGGTGATTGGCGCGGCCGATACGCTGGACCAGGCGGGCCGCACCCTTGGGGGCGCCGATGCAGATCACCTTGTCCACCGCGCCCCAATCAATGCCCAGATCCAGGGTCGAGGTGCAGACCACGGCGCGCAAGCCGCCTTTGGCCATGGCGGCCTCCACCTTGCGGCGCTGTTCGAGCGCCAGGCTGCCGTGATGAAGCGCGATCGGCAGGTTGGCATCGTTGATCGCCCACAATTCCTGGAAGGTGCGCTCGGCCTGGCTGCGGGTATTGACGAAGACCAGCGCGGTCTTCGAGGCATGGATCGCCGCCATCACATCGGCCATGGCATGGCGTGCCAGATGCCCCGACCAGGGCACGTAGGAATCCGAGGTACTGATCTCGATTTTGGGTTTTGCGCCGCCTTCGGCAATCACAAGCTCGGACAGGCTTTCCCCGGCCGGCGGCTGCGGCATCAGGAACCGCCTGAGCGGCATGGGGTCATTGACCGTGGCCGACAGGCCGACCCGGCGATGTTTCGGAGCCAGGCTTTCAAGCCGCGCCAGGCCCAGCGCCAGAAGATCGCCACGCTTGGAGTTATAGAGCGCGTGCAATTCGTCCAGCACCACGGCGCGCAGATTCTCGATCATTTGCCGGCTACGCGGATGCGCCAGCAGCAAGGACAGTTGTTCGGGGGTGGTGAGCAGGATGTCGGGCGGACTGTGGCGCTGGCGCTGGCGCCGCGCGGCGGATGTGTCGCCGGTGCGGGTCTC
>Ga0210386_10002664_pt1 | contig 15217 bp, 15 predicted proteins | sample IncBWH32OmetaG_FD_160091 | JGI IMG/M metagenome (GOLD analysis project Ga0210386, IMG submission 160091) | Forest soil microbial communities from Barre Woods Harvard Forest LTER site, Petersham, Massachusetts, United States - Inc-BW-H-32-O ... | reverse complement strand
CCAGCAGCTCGCGCTGTAGCGCGGCCACGCGGGCGCGTCGGGCCTCACGCGTGGGTCGCGAGCGCAGCACGGCGGGGCCGTCGATCGGATCGGCTCGTGCACAGCGCTCACCACGCGCTCTCGACGTGCTCGATCAGACGCACCGCCCCGCGCGTGTCGAGCACGATGCCGATCGCATCGAAGCGGATCGCGTCGGCGGAGCGTCGTGCGTGCGTTTCGCGCAGCCACGCGGCGGCGAGCCGGCGCAGCCGCGCGCGCTGAGGGGCGCCGAGGCCCGCGAGCGGCAGCTGGTGGGCGCGGAGCGTTCGCTGCGATGCGCCGACGCGGCGCGTCTTGACCTCGACGAACACGAGCGTCGCACCGTCGCGCGCGACGATGTCGATCTCGCCGGATCGAGTGCGCACGTTGCGAGCGATCACGGCACACCCGCGAGCGCGCAGGTGCGCGGCGGCGAGCTGCTCGCCGCGTCGGCCCAGCGCGCGTCGCCGGTCCTCGCTCACTCGGCCGAAGCTACGCGGCGCCTGTGATGCGGCGCGCGATCGACCGCGCGAGACGGCTCGAACGGGCGGCTCGATAGCCTGGGGTCCCGTGCAAGACCGATCTCCAGGCTCGCAGGAGCCGAGCGCGGCGAGCGAGGAGCCGGCGGACGGGCGCGGCGAGGACCCGCGCCGGCGTGAGCGCGAGCGCACGATCGGCGGGATCGACGGCGTCACCGAGTTCATGGGCCTGCGCTGGGAGGACCCGCAGACCGTCCGCCTGACGATCCGCCCCGAGCTGATCAACGCCGGCGGCCTGCTCTCGGGCGTCGTCACGTACGCGCTCGTCGACTACTGCATGGGCTCGACGCTATGGGCGCAGACGACCGCCGAGGAGCGGATCGCGACGATCAGCATCTCGGTCAACTACGTCCAGACGGCGACCGACGGAGACGTGATCTGCCGCACGACGTTGGACCGGCGCAATCGCCGTACGGCGGTGATGCGCAGCGAGGTCGTGCACGAGGACGGTCGGCTGCTGGTGACGGCGATCGGCAGCTACACGATCTTCCCGCCGCGCCGCCCCGCCGCGCCCGCCGCTCCCGCCTCCTGAGCGATGCCGGACCCGCGAACGCCCGTCGCGCTGACGATCGCCGGCTCCGACTCGGGCGGCGGCGCCGGGGTCCAGGCCGACCTGAAGGCGTTTGCGCGCTGCGGCGTGCACGGGACGAGCGCGATCACGGCGATCACCGCGCAGAACACGCTCGGAGTCGAGGCGATCGATCCGGTTCCGGCCGCGACGATCCTCGCGCAGGTGCGAGCGGTCCTCTCCGACTTCCGCGTCGACGCCGTCAAGGTCGGGATGCTCGGGAGCGCCGAGGCGGCGCGTGCCGTCGCCGTCGCGCTCGACGAGCTTCCCGCGCGGACCCCGATCGTCGTCGACCCGGTGATCGTCGCCGAGTCCGGCGCGCGACTGCTCGACGCCGGCGCCGAGCGCGTGCTCGTCGAGGAGATCGTCCCGCGCGCGAGCGTGCTGACGCCGAACCTGCTCGAGGCGCGCGCGCTGCTCGGGCGAGCGCCGAAGCCGGTCGCCGAAGGGCGCACGGAGGAGTCCGAGGAGCGCGCCGAGGCGGAGGAGCTCGCCGAAGCGCTGCTGGCGCTCGGGCCGGCCGCGGTCGTCGTCACCGGCGGCCACCGCGCGCGCGCCGTCGACGTGTTCCTGGTCGCCGGCGCCGGTGCGGTCGAGATCGACGGCGAGCGTCACGCCGACGGAGCCGCGCACGGGTCCGGCTGCACGCATTCCTCGCTGCTCGCCGCGCATCTCGCGCTCGGCCTCGAGCCGCTCGCCGCCGCGCGCGCCGCGCGCGAGCTCGCGGGCGAGGCCGTCAGAGACGGGCTGCGCGACGTCGGCGCCGGCGCCGGCCCGGTCGATGTGCTGGGGCTGGCGCGGATCCGCGCCGATCGCGCGTGAACGGGCTCGGGCCGGCTCGCGGAGAGGCCGCGGTCGCGTCGCAGACTGTTTGCCATAATCCGTGCACGATGACGCACCCCTTCGCGCGGCGCACGGGACGATGAGGCTTCTGCGCATGAAGCCGGGGCACGGCGAGATCCTGCTGGCCGAGGGCGACGTCGAGGTCGCCGAGCAGGAGCGGCGGCTGATCGAGGCGTTTCGCCGCGAGCTCGACGCCGGGATGTGGGCGGCGGTGCCAAGCGAGCGCACCGACGGTCGCCGTCAGGCCGAGCTGGTCAAGAGCTTCGGCGACGTGCCCCGCGACGCCGAGCGCGTGATCTTCTTTCCGCGCGCCGCCGGCGGCGCTCCGCGGACGGATCGCTAGCGCGGCGATGCTGCTCGCGCTGGGCACCGCGGCGCTCGTGCTCGTGGTGCTGCTGTGGGAGCTGACGCGCTCGCGCGTGCTCGGCGCGGCCGCCGAAGCGCGCGCTCGGCTGCAGGCGATCCGGTCGCGCTCGCGCGAACCCGCGCAGCTCGACTACGACCCGGGTCGCGAACGGCGCGCCGAGCAGCGCGCGCGCGAACTGCTGCGCTCGTGCGTCGAGCAACGCGACTGGGAGATGTATCGCGACCTAGGCTTCCTGCGCGTGTCGGGCGGGCTCGGCGAGCGCCGGCAGGCGGCCGGGGCCTCCTACGCGTATCTGATCTACCCGCATCGGCCGATCGTCGCCTACGTGCCGCAGACCGGCGCGCTGCTGAACGAGTACTGCGTCACGTTCCCCGACCACTCGCGTCCGTACGGCAGTGCGCGGCTGCCGGACGCCGACGACGTGCTCGCGAAGTGGATGGCGCTGAACGCCGACGAGCGACGGCTGATCGAGGAGGCGAACATGCACCTCCCCGGTCGCCAGATCGACCCCGAGCGCGTCCGTCGCGACCTCGCGCGCCTGTCGCGCTGGGAGCGCGAGACGCTCGGCGGCGCGAGCCGGCGCGAGGTCGTGGGCGACGGCGACGCAACAGGTATCGTGCGCGCCGCGTGAGCACGCGGACCGAGTTCGACGTAAAGCACCGCAGCCGCGCCCTGACCGAGGGGCCGGAGCGCGCCGCCGCGCGCGCGTACCTCTACGGGATCGGCTACTCGGCCGAGGACCTCGCGAAGCCGATCGTCGGCGTCGCGCACTCGTGGATCGAGACGATGCCGTGCAACTTCAACAACCGCGTGCTCGCGGCGAAGGTCAAGGAGGGCATCCGCGCCGCCGGCGGAACGCCGATGGAGCTGAACACGATCGCGATCTCCGACGGGATCACGATGGGCACGGCCGGAATGCGCGCGTCGCTGGTCTCGCGCGAGCTGATCGCCGACTCGATCGAGCTGGTCGCGAGCGCGCACGCGTTCGACGCGCTCGTGACGATCTCCGGCTGCGACAAGACGATCCCGGGCACGGTGATGGCGCTCGCGCGCCTGGACATCCCAGGTCTGATGCTCTACGGCGGCTCGATCAGGCCGGGCTGGTTCGAGGGCGAGGAGGTGACGATCCAGCAGGTGTTCGAGGCCGTCGGGCAGTTCGCGTCGGGCAAGATCACCGAGCAGCAGCTGCACGAGCTCGAGCAGGCCGCCTCGCCGGGCGCCGGCGCGTGCGGCGGGCAGTTCACGGCGAACACGATGGCGATGGCGTTTGAGGCGCTCGGGATCTCGCCGGCCGGCTCGGCGATGGTTCCGGCCGAGGACGGGCGCAAGCTCGAGGTCGCCAAGCAGTGCGGCGAACTGGCGCTCGACGTGCTGCGCCGCGGACAGCGCCCGAGCGACGTGATCACGAAGGGCGCGCTCGAAAACGCGATCGCGGCGGTCGCGACGAGCGGCGGCTCGACCAACGCCGTCCTGCACCTGCTCGCGGTCGCGCGCGAAATCGGAGTGCCGCTGCGGATCGACGAGTTCGAGGCGATCTCCGAGCGCACGCCGCTGCTGTGCGACCTGCAGCCCGGCGGGCGCTACGTGGCGACCGAGCTGTACGAAGCCGGCGGCGTGCCGCTCGTGCTCGCTCGCCTGAAGGAGGCGGGCATCCTCAACGCCGACGCGCGGACGGTCACCGGCGCGACGATCGGCGAAGCGGCCGACGAGGCGCGCGAGACGGCCGGGCAGAAGGTCGTGCGGCCGCTGTCGGACCCGATCAAACCGACCGGCGGCTTCGCGATCCTGCACGGCAACGTCGCGCCCGACGGGTGCGTCGTCAAGCTCTCCGGCCACGAGCGGCGCAAGCACGTCGGCCCGGCGCGCGTGTTCGACGGCGAGGAGACCGCGATGACGGCCGTGCTCGCGCACGAGATCGAGCCGGGCGACGTCGTCGTGATCCGCGCCGAGGGTCCGGCCGGCGGCCCCGGCATGCGCGAGATGCTCGCCGTCACGGCGGCGATCGTCGGCGAGGGCCTCGGCGAGGAGGTCGCGCTGATCACCGACGGGCGCTTCTCCGGCGCGACGCACGGCTTCATGGTCGCTCACGTCGCGCCCGAGGCGGTCCGCGGCGGCCCGATCGCGGCGCTGCAGACCGGCGACGAGCTGACGATCGACGTCGACGCCGGCCGCCTCGACGTCGCGCTGAGCGATGAGGAGATCGCCGCGCGCGTCGCCGCCTACGAGCGCCCGCCGCGCGCCGACGAGCACATCGACGTCGCGATCCGCAAGTACGCGAAGCTCGTCGGCAGCGCCTCCGAAGGCGCGGTAGCGCTCTAGTCGCGCGCGCCGCTTCCGATAGCAACTGTATGTACGTCGTAGATACGTTTGCTATCGCCGCGCGAAAACGAACACACTATCCCCGATAGGACGGCACGGCTCCCGCCCGGGATGCGCGCGACCCGACCGGGCACGCGACCCCCACCGGACACGCGACCCGGACGAGCGCAGCGGCGCTATTCGGAGAGGAATTCCTCGAGCAGCGCGTTGAACGCGTCGGGCCGCTCGAGCATCGCCATGTGGCCAGTGTCGCCGAACACGACCTTGCGCGAGTTCGGGATCAGCTCGGCGAACACGTCGGCGTCGCGCACGCTGATCAGGCGGTCGCGCTCGCCCCATACGATCAGCGTCGGGCACGCGATCTCGCCGAGACGGTCGCGGATGTCGTAGTCGATCACGGCTTCCAAGCCCTGGATGAACCCCGGCTTGCCGGCGCCGCGGACCTGCTCGGCGGCGAGCGCCGCGTCGAGCCGGTCGGGGTGGCGCACGACGACGCCGAGCGCGGCGTCGCGCAGGCGCGCGCGCCGCACGACGGCATCGGACTTCGACGCGGTCCACGCGCCGGACGCCATCAGGATCCGCTCGAGCCGGCGCATCGCCGGCACGACGGTCAGCGAGCCGCGGTGGTTGTACGTCGAGAGCCCGGCCGCCGAGACGAGCACGAGCCGCTCGACGCGCTGCGGGAACGCGATCGCCAACTCGGCGGCGATGAACCCGCCCATCGAGTTGCCGACGACGGCCGCCGCGTCGATTCCGAGCTCGCCGAGCAGGCGATCGAGGAGCCGCGCGTAGCCGGCGATCGAGATCGTCTGCCGTGGCATCGGCGAGTGGCCGAAGCCGGGCAGGTCGAGCGTTACGACGCGGCGCTCGGAGGCGAACGCGGGCAGCTGCTCGAGCCAGTTCGGCCACGAGCCCGACAGGCCGTGGACGAACACGAGCGGCTGCGCCGTGCCCGCGTCGCGCTCGGGGCCGAGCTCGACGACGTTGACCGGCGAGCCGTCGAGCACGACCCAGCGCTGATGCGCGCTCCAGTCGACGTCCCGCCAGCGGGGGCGCACGGCCGTCTCGAACATCTACCGGCCCTCGGGTCGCGGCGCGTGGGGATCGCGGATCGGTCGAGCTACGGCCATACGCGTGAATGTAGCGTGGGCCGCGCTCGGCAGGGCGTGGGGGGCGTTGCGGCGAATTACGCGAGCCATGAGCCCGAACAGGGAAGAGACGAGCATCGGCACGGACGAGCCGACGCAGCTGCGCGATCGGCGCGAGGCCTGGCGCGCCGCGATCGGGCTGCTGATCGACGATCTCGTGCGCCGCGACGCCGCCGTGCGCACGCGGCGCGCATACGGCGCCGACCTCGAACAGTTCGCGCAATGGGCGCTCGCCGGCGGCGCGACGCCGCGCGAGGTCACGCCGAAGCTCGTGCGCCGCTACATCGCGTACCTGTCGCAGCGCGGCGTCGCGCCGAGCACGAGCGCGCGCAAGCTCGCCGCGTTGCGCGCGCTGTTCGCGAGCCAGCGCGAGCATGGCGAGATCGCCGAGAACCCGGCCGATCTCGTCTCGACCCCGCGCCGCCCGTCGCGTCTGCCGCGCGTGCTCAGCGCGCGCGAGGCCGGCGAGCTGCTCGACTCGATCCCCGCCGGCGACCGGTTCGAGTTGCGCGACCGAGCGATGTTCGAGCTCGCATATGCGTGCGGGCTGCGCGCGGAGGAGCTGGTATCGCTGCAAACGATCGACGTCGACTGGGACGGAGAGCAGTTGCGTGTGGAGGGCAAGGGCCGCAAGACGCGCTTCGTGCCGGTCGGCGAACCGGCGATGCGGGCGCTTCGCGCATATATCGATCGCGGCCGCGACGCTCTGAGCTCGGCGAGCGGTGTGCGAGCCGGGACCGACGGGCCGCTGTTCCTCTCGAAGACCGGTCGCGCGCTCGGCACGAGCGACGTGCGTCGGCGTCTGCGCACGTGGAGCGGGCGCGCGCCGGCCGGCGCCGGACGCGAGGGTGGCTCGATCTCGCCGCACGCGCTCAGGCACAGCTTCGCGACGCATCTGCTCGACGGCGGCGCCGACCTGCGCAGCATCCAGGAGCTGCTCGGACACGCGAGCGTGTCGAGCACCCAGATTTACACTCGGGTAGAGTCCGCGAGACTCAAAAGCGCCTACGCGCGCAGCCACCCTCGGGCCTGATACAAGGGGAAGCGATCCTGGAGACAAATGTCAAACCGATCGAGCTGCGCGAACTCTGGCGGCGATACAAGTCCGACAGCGACACGCAAGCGCGCGAGCGGTTGGTCGTCGCGTACTCGCCGCTCGTCAAGTACGTAGCCGGCCGCACGGCCGCCGGGCTGCCGCCGCATGTCGAGGAGGCCGACCTGATCTCCTACGGCCTCGTCGGCCTGATCTCCGCGATCGAGCGTTTCGACTTGTCGCGGGACATCAAGTTCGAGACGTACGCGATCATGCGCATCAAGGGCGCGATCATCGACGAGCTGCGTTCGATGGACTGGGTCCCGCGCAGCGTCCGCGCGAGGGCGCGCGAAGTCGAGCGCGCGAACGCAAAGCTCGAGAACACGCTCCAGCGCGCCCCGACCGACCAGGAGATCGCCGACGAGCTCGGCATCACGGTGGACGAACTGAACGAGTCGCTGCTGGCGATCTCGCACTCCTCGATGGTCGCGCTGGACGAGCTGTGGAGCGTGTCGGACTCCAGCGGCGACCAAGTCTCGCTGATGGACACGATCGAGGACCCCAACGCGCCCGACCCGGCGCGCTCGCTCGACGTCGGCGACCTGAAGGATCGGATCGCGGACTCGATCGCGAAGCTGCCCGAGCGCGAGAAGCTCGTGATCGCGCTCTACTACTACGAGAACCTGACGCTTCGCGAGATCGGCGAGGTGCTCGGCGTGACCGAGTCGCGCGTCTCGCAGATGCACACGAAGGCCGTCCTGCGCCTGCGCTCGCGGATGCAGGAGGAGTCGTTTGACGACTGATTGACCGCGGCCCGCGCGCGGCGGTATCGTCCTCTGACAGCTCAGAGAGGAGATCGCATGCGTTCCAACGGAGGCCGCCCGGCGGCGGATCGGATTCGCAACGTCGCCCTCGTCGGCCATCGCGGCGCCGGCAAGACCTCGCTGCACGAGGCGCTGCTGTTCGAGGCCGGCGCGGTCGGTCGGCTCGGCTCGGTGCCTGACGGCGGCACCGTGTCGGACTCGGATCCCGACGAGCAGTCGCGTCAGATGTCGATCTCGGCGTCGCTCAGCTCATTCGACTGGCGCGAGCGCAAGATCAACTTGCTCGACACGCCGGGCGAGCCGAGCTTCGTCGCCGACGCGCTGGGAGCGCTGCGCGTCTGCGAGTCGGCGATCTTCGTCGTCAACGCGGTGATGGGCGTCGAGGTCTCGACCGCGCGCCTGTGGGCGCGCGCCGCCGAGCTCGATATCGCGCGGATGCTGTTCGTCAACATGCTCGACCGCGAGCGCGCCGATTTCTTTCGCGCGCTGGAGCAGATCAAGCGCGCGTTCGGAGGGCATGCGGTCGCGACCGAGATCCCGATCGGCTCAGAGCACGACGTCGAGGGCGTGATCGATCTCGTCGACATGAAGGCGTTCCGCCAGGACTCCGCCGAGCGCGGCGCCTGGAGCGAGATCGCGATCCCCGACGCCGAGGCGGAGCGCGCGCGGGAGTACCGCGAGAAGCTGATGGACGAGGTCTGCGAAGTGTCCGACTCGCTGATGGAGCGCTACCTCGAAGGGGCGGAGATCTCCCACGAGGAGATCGTCGACGCGCTGAAGGAGGGCACCAACCACGGCAAGATCTTCCCCGTCGTGTGCGGCGTCGCGACGCGCAATCTCGGCACTTCGCGCCTGCTCGACGCGATCGTCGAGGACCTGCCATCGCCCGTCAAGCACGGCTCGTTGAAGGTCGGCGAGATCGAGCTGGAGGCGAGCGCCGACGGCGAGCTGTTCGCGTTCGTGTTCAAGACCCGCGCCGACGCGTACGCCGGCAGGATCAACCTGCTGCGCGTGTACCAGGGCGTGCTGCCCGCCGAGAGCCAGGTGCTCAACACGCGCGCCCACGTCAAGGAGCGCGTCGGCCAGCTGCTCGTGTTCGCCGGCAAGGACTCCGAGCACGTTCAGGAGTTCGGTCCCGGCGACATCGGCGCCGTCGCGAAGCTGAAGGAGACGCGCGCCGGCGACTGGCTGGCGGCGCGCGACGAGCCGATCGAGATGCCGAGACTGAAGCTGCCCTCGCCGGTGATGGCGTTCGCGATCGAGCCGAAGAACAGAGGCGACGAGGACAAGGTGTTCGCGTCGCTGCGTCGGCTGCAGGAGGAGGATCCGACGATCGACCTGCACCGCGACCAGCAGACCGGCGAGCAGATCGTCGCCGGCCTCTCGCAGGTGCACGTCGAGGTCGTCGTAGATCGGCTTCGCGATCGCTTCGGCGTCGAGGTGACGTTGCAGCCGCCGCGCGTGCCCTACCAGGAGACGATCCGCGCTACGGCGAGCGCGCGCGGGCGCCACAAGAAGCAGTCCGGCGGCCGTGGACAATTTGGCGACTGCGAGATCGAGATCGCGCCGCTGGCGCTCGAGCAGGAGTTCGAGTTCGTCGACAACATCAAGGGCGGCGTGATACCCGGCTCGTTCATCCCCGCCGTCGAGAGGGGCGTGCGCGAGGCGATGGCCGCGGGCGTGCTCGCCGGATACCCCGTCAAGGGCGTGCGCGTGCGACTGTTCGACGGTCAGCACCATTCCGTCGACTCCTCCGAGATCGCGTTCAAGCTGGCCGGCGTTCAGGCGATGAGGCAGGCGCTCCAACAGGCCGAGCCGGTGCTGCTCGAGCCGATCATGCTCGTCACGCTGTCGGTCCCGGAGGCGTACGTCGGCGACGTGATCGGCGACCTCAACAGCCGTCGCGGACGCCCACAGGGGATGGAGCCGGCCGGTGCGATGACCGAGATCAAGGCCGAGGTGCCGATGGCCGAGATGCTCAGCTACGCGCCCGATCTGCGTTCGATCACGGGCGGCCAGGGCGACTACACGCTCGAGTTCCTGCGCTACGAGGAGATGCCGGCGCACCTCGCGCAGAAGGTGATCGACGGGGCGCCGGCGGAGCGCGCCGCGACGCACGCTTGAGGCCGCGCGCTTGACGGCCGAGCTACGCTGCTGGACTGATGGCGACCCGATCGATCGTCACGTCTCAGCCGGACGTCGCGTGCGACGTCTGCGAGCGTCGCTTGCTGCGCGGCGAGCAGCCCGACCTGTTTCTCGCCGCCGGACAGCCGCGGACGGTCTGCGAGCTGTGTGCGCCGCGCGCCGCGCACCAGGGCTGGAAGCGCGGCTCCGAACAGCACACGGCGAGCGCCGAGCCGATCTCCTCGCGTCGCGGGCGCCGGCTGCTCGGCCGTTTGCGCCAATCGCGGCGGCCGGACGAACGCGACGTGGCGGGCGTCTATGACGCCGCCGCGCCGGCGCTCGACGCCGAGCGGCCGTACGACGCGCTCGGCGACGACGTCGTCGCCGAGCAGCCGCACGGCCGCGGCGGCGGTCTCGCCGCGCCCGTCCGCGCCGGCGCGCCCGTCGATCGGCCCGCCGAGCAGACGCCGGCGCCGGTGGCCGACGGCCCGCTGCAGCGCGCGCTCGACGCCTTCAACGCCGGCGAGTACACGCGCCGGGTCGCCAGCCTGACGCGCTCGCTCGGTGCGCCAGAGGTCACCGTCCGCCCCGGCGAGGCCGTCGCGAGCTGTGTCGTCATCGTGCTCGCCTGGGAACTTTGCTGGTATGCCTACGAGGTCGACCTCGACGACCGATCGAAGCTCGGCCAGCAGAGCATCGACGTGCGTGCGATCGCGCAGGGCACCGAGCTCTCCGAGCTCGGCCCCGACGACCGCCTCGCCAACGCGCTCGCCGACGAGCGCGGCGCGCTCGCGCTGCGCTAGCCGCTCGCGCCGCAGGCCGGCGCGCCAGCCGGCCGCAAAGCGCCGTCGACGGCGCCGGGACGTGTTGCGGCTCTTGCTATCTGAAAGACAGGCTGTAACATCGGCTGGAGATGGTCTACTGCGTCGTGCCAAAGCCGCTTGCCGACGAGCTCTACCCGAAGCTCGTCAAGCACTACGAGAACGACGACAACGTCACGGTGATCGTCGACCGTCGCGTCGCCGACCGGCGCGCCCGCCACGGGCGTTCGTCGATGCGCGACGCCGGCGATCACGCGCAGCGGCGGATCGTGCGCGACCGTCGCCGTGCGCGCGTCGCCGGCGACCTGCTGCCGCTCGCGCAAGCATCCGCCTAGACATCATCGGTTCCGCCCGGTCGCGAGATACCTTCCCGCGGATGAGGCTCGTTGTGCATGTCGACGGCGGCGCTCGCGGCAACCCCGGACCGGCGGCCGCCGCGTGCGTGATCGCCGGCGCCGACGGCGAGCCGCTCGCCGAGGACGCGCAGTTGCTCGGGCGCACGACGAACAACGTCGCCGAGTATCGCGCGCTGCTGCTCGGGTTGCAGCGCGCGCGCGAGCTCGGCGCCGACGACGTCGAGGTGATCGGCGACTCCGAGCTGATCGCGAAGCAGGTGCTCGGCGAGTACAAGGTCAAGAACGAGGCGCTGCGCGCGCTGCACCGCGAGGCGACCGCCGCGCTGCGCGCGTTTCGGCGCTGGTCGATCCGCACCGTCCCGCGCGCGCAGAACGCCGAGGCCGATCGCCTGGTGAACGCCGCGCTCGACCAGCAGCGCGACGCCAGCAGGCTTTAGTGCAGCGGCCTGGCTGAGCGGGCGATAGCGAGCATCTGCTCGTTCGAAAGGTCCTCGAGCAGCGTGTTCGTCACCCAATAGAGCATGTTCCCCTCGCGCCACGCGACCAGGTGGATGTGGCTGCCGTCGGTGAAGATCATGTACGTGACGTGGTCGATTTTGCGCTGCTGGTTGGGGTGCGCGATCAGCGGCGGGTTCGGCCAGTCGGTTCCCTCGAAGTCGTAGTAGCCCCCCAACGTGTCCTGCTGCCAGACGGCGACGTAGGCGTGGCGCAGACGCCCTAGCTGATCGCGCAGGTCGTATGCGCGCGCCGGCTGCTCGACGCCCGCGGCGGTCTGCAGCGACGGGTAGAGCACCTGCAGCGGCATGTTGACGGTCGCTTTCGCCAGTTCGTCGTTGCCCGTGATCGATGACGACGCGAGCCCGAGCGATGCCGCCGATGGCGTCGAGGAGGAGTGCGAGGCGTGGTGGCCGTGCGCGCTGTGCGACGGCGCCGGGCTCGGGTGCGGTTCGGTCACCGTTTCGTGGCCGTACAGGAACTCGTCGAGCGTCGCGCGCTCGAGTTCCGGCGTGCTCGTCACGTACGAGCCGCCCTTCAGCGCGAAGTTCGTGCTCGTCGCGCGGAACTTGACCTGGCGCAGCGGCTTCCCCTGCGAGAAGCCGATCAGCTTCGCCAGTTCGATCAGCTGGCTGGCCGAGGAGCTGAACCCGGCCGTGACGATCGCCTTGCCGACGGCTTTCGCCACGTGGTCGATCTGTCCGAGCACGTCTTCCGGCGAGATCTGCTCGCGCAGCGCCCGCAGGAAGTCCTGCTGGCGCGCGACGCGCACGAAGTCCGAGTCGCCGTGACGGTAGCGCACGTAGCTCAGCGCGTTGTTGTAACAGAGCTTCTGATAGCCCGGCTGGAGGTTGATTTCCGAATATTCTTCGCCGCCTTCGCCGTTGACGTGCAGATAGCGGTGGTCGACGTTCACGTACACGCAGCCGAGCGTGTCGACGACCTTGATGAAGCCGCCGAAGTTGACGTCGATGATCCCGTTCAGTTTCAGGCCGGGGAACACTTCGTGCTCGATCGTTTCCGCCGCCAGCACGAGCGAGCCTCTGACGCCGTCGAGTTTCGACCCGTACGTGTACGCGGCGTTGATCTTTTCCTGCGGGTAGTACGCGCCGCTGCGGCTTTTGATGTCGACGAGCAGATCGCGCGGGATCGACAGCACCGAGGTCTGACCCTGTTCGGGGTCGAAGCGCACGAGCAGGATCGTGTCGCTATGCGGCGGGTCGCTGCGGTCGAGCAGGTCCTTCGACTTTTCGCGCCGGTCCGAGCCCAAGATCAGGTACGTCTGCGGGCCGCCGTTGTAGCTGATCAGCCCCTTCGGCGCCTTGATCGGGTTGACGATCACCTCCTTCGCGAGCTTTTCGACCGTGTTCAGCGCGACCGTAGCCGTCGCGCCGCCGGCGAGCAGCACGATCAGCACCGACGCGATCGAGAAGCGCAGCCACATTCGGCGCGCGTGGGAAGGCGGCAGCTCGTCATCCATCGGTTGTCAGCTCTCTACGGCTCATACCGCCACGCGACATACGCCGCCCCCGACTGGCACGCACGCCCGCCAAGGCTACCGAGACGTCCGGCGTGCCCGCGCCGCGTCGGGAGGTACCCTCGCAGCCGTGCTCAGCGCGAGAAACCGCGAGCTGTTGGGCCTCGTGCCCTCGGCGCTTCTGGTGATCGCCGGCTTCACCGCGATCTTCATCCAGTCCGAAGACAACGCGCCCGGCGCTCCCGCGAACATCGCGCTCAACCACGCGTCGAGCGTGTCGCTGACCTACGGCGCGCTGTTCCTCGTGCTGTGCGTCGCCGGACACCTCGTGATCCGCTTCTCACTGCCACACGCCGATCCGTATCTGTTCCCGATCGCCGCCGTGCTCGCGAGCATCGGCATCGTGATGGTCTACCGGATCGAACCGACGCTCGCGCGCCAGCAGGCGCAGTGGATGATCGTCGGGCTCGTGCTGTTCGCGGGGACGATCATCACGCTGCGCCGGCGCGGCGTCGCGGTGCTCGAGCGCTACCGCTACACGATCGCCGCCGTCGGCATCGGCATGACGATCCTGCCGCGACTACCCGGCATCGGCGCCCAGGTCAACGGCGCCTACCTCGACGTCCACCTCGGCAGCATCTCCTTCCAGCCGTCCGAGCTGGCGAAGATCGCGATCGTCGTTTTCCTCGCCAGCTACCTGCACGACAACCGCCAGCTGCTCGTCACGGCCGGCCGTCGCGTGCTCGGCCTGACGATCCCGCCGATGAAGCAGTTCGGGCCGATGCTGATCGTTTGGGGCGCAGCGATCGGCACGCTGCTGTTGACGCGCGAGCTCGGCACCTCGTTGATGTTCTACGGCGCGTTCCTCGCGCTGCTGTACGTCGCGACCGGTCGCTTCTCGTTCCCGTTGATCGGCCTCGTCCTGTTCGCGCTCGGCGCGTGGTTCGTCGCGACTCACGTCAGCCACGTGCAGGCGCGCGTGCTCGCGTGGGAACGCCCGTTCGACCCGGTGCTCTACAGCAGGCCGTTCGGCGGCAGCTACCAGCTCGCGCAGTCGCTCTTCGCGCAGGCCGACGGCGGGCTGCTTGGAACCGGCTTCGACCAGTCGCTGCTGCGCCTGCCGCACGGCGGCGGCTCGATCCTGCCGGTGCCCGAAAGCGACACGATCTACGCGGTCATCACGAACGAGCTCGGCCTCGCCGGCGCCGCCGTGCTGTTGCTCGTCTACCTGCTGTTCATCGCGCGCGGCCTGAAGACCGCCGCGCTCGCGCGCGACTCGTTCTCGAAGCTGCTCGCGACCGGCCTCTCGTTCGTCGTCGCGATGCAGGTCTTCGTGATCGTCGGCGGCGTCACGCGCGTGATCCCGCTGACCGGCGTCACGATGCCGTTCGTCGCCTACGGCGGCTCCTCCGTCGTGATGAACTTCGTGCTGCTCGCGCTGCTGCTCGTCGTCTCTGATCGAGCGCGTCGGCCGTACGCGGGGCGCTCCGCGCGCTGAGCGCAGGAGGGAGAGGGGAGGGGTCGCTCTCGATTCGGCGCCGATGACAATTGTCCATACAGCGTATGTACGTTTGTACGTTGCGTGAAAACGTGGACACATGCCGACTGCGGGCCGTCGGACGGTCGTCTTCGGGCGAAGCACGCATCGTCCGCGTTCCGCAGGGGACGCGGCGCCCCCGTCGAAGTCCTCGCCACGATGCGGACCTCGACGATCGCCGCCAAGCCGCGGCTGCTGATGCGCGCGCCCGTGCGCGCCGCGCAGCAGCGCTACCGCGGCGAACCGATGCCGCTGCCCGGCGCCGAGCGGATCTGCTCGCCCGCCGGCCTGCAGCGGCGCCCGTGGCTCGCGCGCCTGCGCCGTGCGCTCGCCGACGACCTGCTTGTGCTGCATTATCAGCCGATCGTCTCGCTCGCCGACGGGCGCATCTCCCACCACGAGGCGCTCGTGCGGCTGATCGACGAGGACGACGGCGGCCTGATCGGTCCCGCGAGCTTCCTACCCGCCGCCGAGCGCTACGGGCTGATCGGCGAGATCGACCGCGTCGTGCTCGACAAGGTCGCCGAGCAGCTCCGCCGGCGCTCGGGCGAGCACGGCAGCATCGCGATGAACGTCTCCGCGCTGTCCGTCACCGACCGCGACATGCTCGGCTACGTCGAGCGCGGGCTCGCGCGCCACGGCGTCGACCCCTCGCGCCTCGTAATCGAGGTCACCGAGACCGCCTCGATCTCCGACATGCGCATGGCGCGAGCCTTCTGCGACGGCGTGCACCGGCTCGGCGGGGCGA
>Ga0210386_10002663_pt1 | contig 15231 bp, 26 predicted proteins | sample IncBWH32OmetaG_FD_160091 | JGI IMG/M metagenome (GOLD analysis project Ga0210386, IMG submission 160091) | Forest soil microbial communities from Barre Woods Harvard Forest LTER site, Petersham, Massachusetts, United States - Inc-BW-H-32-O ... | reverse complement strand
CGCACCAAGATTTTCATAACTACATCCACGGACATTTGCTATTGTTCCAACTAAACAAGCGCAAGTCCCTGTGTAATGAGAACCGTCTACTTTGCCGTCAATCAACGCTTGGCGCAGTTCTTCAACTTCAGATGGGGCGCAAGATAAAACAGCCCAAATATCATCTCTAATAAAGCTAAGGTTAGCCGAGCTAAGGTTAGCCGAGCTAAGGTCAGCCGATCTAAGGTTAGCCAAGCTAAGGTCAGCCGATCTAAGGTTAGCCAAGCTAAGGTTAGCCGATCTAAGGTTAGCCAAGCTAAGGTTAGCCGATCTAAGGTTAGCCGATCTAAGGTTAGCCAAGCTAAGGTTAGCCGAGCTAAGGTCAGCCGATCTAAGGTTAGCCAAGCTAAGGTTAGCCGAGCTAAGGTCAGCCGATCTAAGGTTAGCCGAGCTAAGGTCAGCCGATCTAAGGTTAGCCGAGCTAAGGTCAGCCGATCTAAGGTCAGCCGATCTAAGGTTAGCCAAGCTAAGGTCAGCCAAGCTAAGGTCAGCCGATCTAAGGTCAGCCGATCTAAGGTCAGCCGATCTAAGGTCAGCCGAGCTAAGGTCAGCATTTGACTTAACCGCTAATTCGACCGCCAGCTTCATTGAATCCGCTTCACATTCAAATATTACGCTAAAATCCCATCGGTTTTTAATTTGAATTTTCACTTAATTCTCCTTTTTTATTGTATTGGGTCAGGTATCACTAAACCAAGTGATTCTGCACTCCATTGTTGGATTTCTTCGATATAACGTTTAAATTCACCTGTCAAAAGTTCCGTTGTGCTTTTTGTTATATGAAAGAAATATTTTTTATCCTTTTCTTTAATAATCACCTCTTTATTTAAAAACTTGTGCTTTAGGATTTCGTGTACTTCTTCGGGTGAAAATCCGGTGTGCTCACTAATCAATCCTACGCAAACAGACCAATAAAATCGGTTCTGTGGATTAGATCGAATAGTTGATACAAAATGAAAGCGACATTTTGGACAAGTAATCATATTAATTGTTTAACCAGTTTTTCTAAATCTTCACAAAAGAGTTCTAGTTCTTTTTTAAGGAGTTTTTGAAATTGTGTATTTGGTTCTTCTCTGACAATTACTGGTTTGAGGCCAGGGTAGTAGGAAATAAAATCACACCATTCACGACCAGTAACCAATAATTGTCCTTGAACTTGGGCAAAGTATTCTAAAGGACATTCTCCCTGATCCATAAAATAACCAACGTGAGTACCGCCAAGAGGACATTTAATTTCGATTAAACCATTATCCCCAACTATACCGTCCGGGGAACATCCGTATTTTCCATCATCTGTTGTGCAAAATCCTATTTCTTTGACTTCAACTCCTCGGATTAATTCGTAAAACTTTCTAGAGGTATCCTCACGCTCAACACCTTGAATCATGGCTTGTGATTGAAACTTATCATCAGTAAGTCCAGAAACCTTTTCAGCGGCTAACTGGTATAGAAATTTCTGCCTTGATTTGCTTGGTAATCCTCCCGTGGTGACAATTTTGTCAAAACTGCTGGCCGTAGGCACTCCACGCCGTACTTCGTACCATTCATCTGATCTTTGGGGAAAGTCGTATATTTTCATTTTTTAACCTCTGTTGATTTAGTTTTAGCTGCTATCGCTGCCATGGCTTCCATGTAACGGGAAGCAGGTAATTCTTCTAACTTATCAATCTTTAAAAACTTTAACAATCCCGCTTCTGACAATTCTTTAGCTGATAAACAATCAAGAATAGTGCTTAATTGTTTTTCTGTGATTACTTCTTTAATCGAAGCCTTGTTGCCATCATCATCACTTGTTGGAATGTTCCAGATCATGCACATTAATGTATTTCGAGAATAAGTAAATGCAGATTTTTTACCATGTATAGCGGTCATATTAGCATTACCTTTAAAACCGACACCGTCTAAGGGCATATCAACATGGTATGTTTCTTTGTGTCCGTCACAATGCAGAACATCCGCAAATGTTCGTATTTGACCTTCTTTGGGACAGTCGCCCTCATAACAGATAACCGAAAACCCTTCTTTTGTATAGACAGGTTGTGCGGATTGGATAATATCTGCAAGTTCCGCATATTTACTGTGTGTTTGTTGATTAGTTTTTGTCTTTATTACTGCCTGAATATTAGCCTGGGCCATGGCAAAGCTTCTCGCGAAAGATTTCTTGGACTTCCAAGCATCGTCTTTGGCTCTCAATTCAAGCATTTTCTCTGCTACCACTAGGTCAATTTTATTTAAAAATGCCGTGTTTATTAATTCTGACGTTGTAATTTCTGTTATTGCTGTATTTTCCATTAGTCTAAATCTCCTTGTGTAGTCTGTTCCGGCGGAATATTCAAATTAATCACATTTTTAGGCATACTTCTTAAAGCCAGAATATCGTTGTTAGCCTTAACTACCGCAAACCCTTCCCAATATCCTTCTTTAAGGTATTGGTCAATAAGCTGTTGTCTTAAGGTTTCATAGACATCTTCTATATTTTTAATGTGGGCTTTGTAGTGAAAGTCAAGGTCTGAATAGTCCATTAGGCGGTTTTTCATTTATTCCTCAATTTCAATTGGATGGTTACAAACCCTATCCCAATCATGTCTATGTGGTATTAATTCCGTTGTGTCTAAATTCTCTGCTAATACACAATTCTGTACTACTTTTAAATGACCATCTTCGCCAGTTTCTAAATATTCAGCAGCGAAATAATTCTTCTCAACTTTACGCTCTAATGCTCTTGCTTCATGTAATATCAACGCCATCCTTAAATGATATACAATTCTTTCATTATTCGGATGAGGCATACAATTAGCACAATGGCGGGTACGATCAATCAATATCCGTATGACCTCTTGCGTTGTTGTACCATTATGTTCGCGGCCTTTTTCTTTGTTTATGAAGGTTATTTTTTGTTCCTTTGGTTCTTGGCTATCATCTGTCCATTTTCTCATTTTTGGGGAATAGATGTGTCCCTTTTCAATTACGTTCATTTTAATCTCCTTAATAAAACAATCATGTTATGCTTCCAGTTACGGTTTCCTACAGGGTCAACTGAAAACGGGCAATATCGATTAGCAAGGAAAACTACAAAGCCATTTAAATCGCTTCTATTGTCCTTATATCGCTTCCAATTATTCCAAACGGTAAGCTTACAGGCTAAACGGTAATTATGGGTTTTAAGGCTTAAAATACCATAATTCGGGTTTCCTTCGGTTATCCTGATGCAATCTGCCCATTGATTTAAGGTGTAGGCATGAGACAAACTGCAAGAACCTATCAACATAAGCCCCGCAAGGAATATTGTCCCAAATACCATCCATGCGCTAAATATGACTTTTGGAGATTCTTCTAGATGATCTTCTATTTGGATTGGCATATTGCCCCTTAGAATCTTCCTCATTGATCTGTACTGTTTGGCTGTATAATCACGCTCGAATTTGCTGGTCATATTACCTCGGGTCAATACAAGTGATGGTTATGATTTCCATATCATCCCACATACGCTTTACATCTCCCATCCCTATCCATGTTCTTTCATAAAGATGGCCAAACATTCTAAACGTGACCAAAACATTCTGAATTTTTCTCATTTTAATTCCTTTTTAGCCACTTCTTAACTAAATCAGTTAGAATTTTACGCATTGACTTCTTTTCTTGTGCTGCCTTAATCTTTATCAGCGCGTGTAAATCATCTTCTAATTCCAATACTAGCCTAGAACCTTTCCCAAATCCTAAATTTCTATGTTCTTGATCGTGACAATCTCTACATAAAACTTTTAAGTTTTTTATTTCATTATTAGAGCAATTCTGATCTTTGTGGTGAACTTCTATAAAATTCTCTGATTTGCATAACTCACACTTTTTACCTTTTCTCTTAAATAGCTCAATCTTGGAATTATGAAAGTTAACCTTCTTTTTCATTTTGTTCTTTCTGTTGCAAATAATAGTTTAATAGCTTCTGCCAATAACATCTTCATTGTTGTTTTACTCTTAAATGCCATGCGCTTTAATCGTTCTTTTGTTTCTATGTCCGTTTCTATTACGATTCTTTCCATTTGTTTAATCCTCACTTTCTTAATTCAAGTATATCATGTTTGTTTTGTTTGTCAAGTAGAAAGTTTATTTATCTTCCCAAGCCTAGTCTTGCAACTCCGCAACTCTTTCATAATTAAACGGTATTCTCGACTAGAAATAACTACAACTAATTGACCAAAATATTTTGATGGTAATTTAATGCCGGAGGTCTTTTTTCTTTTGTAATTGGTGCAACGGGCGAGCTTTCCTATGCGGGTGTGAATAATCATACCAATACCATTTGTCCTTCCTTATTTGTAATAGCGATTAAAGTGTATTTAACCCAGCGTCTGTTTTCGTTGTGCTGCCATTCGGAAATTATCTCATAGCCTTCTTGTCTTAACAAAAGGATATACTGGCTTAATCTGGTACACCTAAATGATTGGATTTCTTCCCAAGATGTAATGGATTTTGTTTTTAATAGATGATGGCGGATTTCTTCAAGTTGATTCATTTTTCTGTTTTATCCATGCGCTATTATTTCTCCTAACATAGTTATAAACTAAGTAGTCAAAATATTTAAACGTACAGCCCGCCTCTGCCATCCTCAACCAAAGATTTCGGTCATGTTCTTTCGTTCCTTGAAAACCACCTACTTTTTCCCAAGCACTTTTACGGAAGAAAGAACCTGCTGGCATACGGCCATGCTTTAAGAGAAGTTTTGGGGTGATGAAAAGTTTTTCTGATAATTCGTATTCTTTTTTTCCAAGGAATTTTAGGAATTGTCCTCTTATATCATCTTTAGGCAGATATCCGCTAACATTAATTTTGAAATGAGCAACGTCAGCATCTATGCCTTTGTGGATTTCGGCGATCATCTTGGATAAACCTTCGGGATAGAAATAGTCGTCATCACAGAAACAGCATACCCATTCTGTTTGAACAAATTTTTCAATAAGAATATTGTATGCTTGTGGGATAGTTAAATGTACACCAACGTAATCCAGACAACCTGCATCTTTATATTCATTTTTGTGGAGTATGCTTCCTTCGTCGAAATGTATTATTTCTTCGTCAAATCCTTGTGCACTATTAAGCATCTTATTAAGAAGAGTTGTGTCTCTATTATTAGTTGTGCAAACCAGCGTTATCTTTTCACGCGCCCAAGTCTTAGGGTTTGCATACTTATCAAACGCTTCCTCATAATTCATATCATCATTAAATTGTTTTATTTTCATATCACCACCCAAAGAAGAATATTCCCGAATTGATTATTTTTAGAGACGGTTTATTCACATCAAGCCATGCTTTACGTTTTGCTTTTCCTGTTTTGGATTTTCTGTATTTTGTTAAATACTCTTTCGTTTGTGGTTTTCTCATTTGTAAATTATACTAATGCCTATCGAGCGGTTTTGAGGGTTAGATTTGTTCGGGCCAAAGCAATCGCAAAGCATGATCGTACCACCAAAGGTTTTAATGTTTTCGCCGTTAGCTTCAAGTTCTTTGCGGTAACGGATACAACCGGACTTGTGGTCTCCTGGGCCTTCGTCAAGCAACGTGTCGTGTAAAAGTACAATTCCCCCCGGTATTACGCTTGGAGAAAACCTTTCATAATCACCTTTAACCATGTGGTAGCGGTGATCTGCGTCAATATGAAGAAAGTCGCACTTGTCTATTTCAGCCATAGAAGAGGGCTGTTCTTTTACCACAAAAACTATATCTGGGCGTCTGTGATTAATTTCTTCGATCACCGCATCAAGAACGGGGTCTATTTTAATGTCAACGATAGTGAAATTACAACCTCCTGCCCCGAAAAGCTGTGAGTATAGCCACACCGTGCCCCCGAAGCATGATCCTATTTCAACCATGCTGTGAAACTTCCTGTCGCCTATCTCTGTGACTAATTGTTCAAGTTCGTCAAGACTTTGCAAAATACCTCCGTGTTTTACTGGAAAAAGTTTGTCGTATTCTTGGATTAATTTGTAAAGCATAGTTCTCCTTTAATTTCGTGTTTAGAGGGGGTTGGCGTAGTTCGCGACGCCTACGTTTTAGTTCTCACCCAACTGCTTATCATACTCATTTGGTCAGTCTCACCCGCGCCGTATCGTGTTACAGGACATCTTTCAGCCTGTCTTCGAGTGAAAGCCCCCCTCTAAACAATATATGTTTCCTTGTACCATTTAACCGTTTCTGCCAATCCTACTTCAAGAGGGATTATCGCCTTAAAACCAAACTCTTTGTATGCACGTGAAACTTCCAAACTACAGCGTGGCTTGCCATCTGGCTTTGTTGTATTCCAAACAACCGTACCTTTGAATTTAGTGTACAAGCGTATCATCTCAACAAGAATCTTTATGGGCACTTCAACACCTGTACCAATATTCACAGGATCAGATTTATCATACCTTTCCGCAGCCATAATAATTGCACGGGCACAATCGTCAACGTGTAGAAATTCTCTTGTTGCATTTCCGCTTCCCCAAACTTCCACAATGTCTTTACCTTCTGAAAACTTCTTTATTAAAGCTGGTACGACATGGGAAGTTTCAAGGTTAAAATTGTCATCCGGGCCGTATAAATTGGTAGGCATAAGAAAAATACTGTTAAATCCGTACTGCTTGCGGTAAGCCTCGGACATGACCAAAAGCATTTTCTTTGCCAAAGCATACGGGGCAACTGTTTCTTCCGGGTATCCTTCCCATAAATACTGCTCTTCAAAAGGGGGAGAGAGATGTTCAGGATATGAACAACTTGACCCAATATTAACAAATTTCAGGATACCAAACTGACGGCCTTCATCCATTAGGTTCAGACCCATCATCATGTTATCGTAGAAGAATTTTCCAGGGTTTGCTTGATTAGCTCCTATGCCACCCACAGCCGCCGCTAGATGGATTACCATATCAAAATTATGAGCTTTAAAAATTGCTCTTACGTGTTCTTTCTCACGAAGGTCATAATCATAGCGATTTACGGGGTAGACGTATTGACACTTCTTTTGAAGCTGGGCAACAACATGACGGCCTAAGAACCCCGCTCCACCAGTTACGCAAACGCGTCTTTTATTCCAAAAGTTTTTCATTGCGGATTCCTTCTTGGCCATTTAGCGGCCACATTTTGCCAGTTATTGACATCTATTTTTATTTGAGGTTTGAAGCGTTTGGCCCAATAGACACCACGAAATAATGGCATATCGTGTTGGGTGCAAGCGGCTGCCACGGGGCCATGATCCCCACTTCCCGAGGGCTGCCACGAGCAGTGATCCAAACGGTCTTTTTCAATGATAAACTTCGCCCCGTAGAATTGTGCTCTCATAGAAAAGTCATTGTAGCAATAAGCCATCGATTCATATTTGCAATCGAATCCACCAATCTCCATAAACAACTGTTTTGATACAAGGCCATTCATATATAGCTTAAAGTGAAGAGGTATATTAAAATGGTGGAAATCTGCGTGATACCAAGCGTGATAATACCATGGTGTCAGCATCCATTTTGACCAGTGATCGCTTTCTGTATACGGACACACGATAACGGTTTTGTAATCCATTCTGTTGTTATAAAGCGTCGTCCAAGCCCTATCTAAAATATGTGGGAAGAACTCACAATCATCGGTAGCGAAGGAAAGAAGATCATACTTAGCGTTAATCCACCCAATTTGTAAAGCCCTACTCGGACAGCCATAATCCCTTATCCAATGGACTTCACCCCTGTCTTGAAGTTTCATTGTCGGTAAATCGTATGGACTTACAAATATTATCTCAAATACGCCTGACCATGTGGTTAGAAAGCTGTCGTAAACTTTCTGATACATCGATGGCCTAATTGCAGGGATTATTAAGCTTACTGATCTCATTTAAACCTTTCATTCCAAATTTCTGGCGTATGTTGCCAATTATCCAATTCAATATTTATCCTATCATTCAGCTTCGCATAAATCTTTTGGAAATTCTTAATATCACGTTGCATCGCAAAATGAATTGGAGCGTGTGAACCAGTTTTGCCAGGTTCATGTGAACACTTAAACATAACATCCGGCATTAACAACATCCTTGCGCCTGCCTTTTTAGCTCTGATACCAAGGTCTGCATGTGCCATTGTTGTTGCCTCAAAATTCTCTGCGTCCCATCCGCCCAGTTTTCGGATGAATGAATTTCTAATTATCCCGCAGTTGAAAATGTAATCTTGCTGTGGCACTCCTTTGATCCTATATGTCTTATGATATTTGAAACGGTAATAATCGTCCTTTTCCATATCAGGGTTAGGTGTATCACCCTCCAAATATTTACCAACGATAATAAATTCGCCGCCATCTTCGGAGGTTGCAAAGTTCATGGCATTGATTGCTTCGTCTAGTGCGCCGGGAAGATACTGACCGTCATCAGACGCAAAAGAAATATATTCGCCAGTTGCATGACAAAAAGCTTCTTGTTGTGCCGCATTTGGACTTCGCTTTGTCAGAATTACTTTTATATTCTTACATCCTGAAAGTGGCCATAATATCGGATGAGGGCCAGCCACAATCATTTCAAAATCACCTTCAAATGAATCCATAATTGATTCATATAATGCTGGCAAACCAAACATTCGTATCGATGGCACTATGACGGAGAGTTTCATAGTTTCATCCCATTAAAAATATGTTCACATAAAAGGGCATCTAAACATTCATTAAAGCAATCATCTTCCTTGATTATCTCAAGAAATATATGCCCTAAAGGTAAAATAAATGGTATAAATTCCAGTTCACTATTACACCCCATGTTGATGCTATATCCGTTTGTCATTTCTCCCACCTTCCCTGTGGCCCAGCCGGTACAGTTAAAATATTGTCATAGTTAAACGGTTGATGCGCCAATAACCTAACAGGTGAGACCGTCCCATACTTTAAAGTCTTTTCGTCGTAAGTACCATAACCTTCTTCTACCCAACACTCCTCTAAATACCTACGGTCGTTTTCGTAACCAGTTCTAAATGAGTTTTTTCCTAAACGGTATTTGATCTTATTTATGAAGCCACCATGACATTCTTCATGGTTAAGATAAACTTTAGATAATGGAACATTAACAATCCGTCCACTATCTGCAAGAGCATCACAAACTATTGAGTTTTCAGCTTGGCCACTCACATAATTTCTGTCGTATCCTTTTAAAAACCAAAACCATTCGCGGTTTAAAAATGCCATTGGACACATTTGAGGAGTATCTTGGCAGTTTCTAAAAAGATGGTGTTCCCGTGAAACATCTTTTCCATTCTCAATAGTTTTTTGAGTATAAATAATCTTCTTAGCATCAAACGGTTTCCCGTATAAAGTTTTTCCTTCTTTATAAAATTTCCAAATACTATCCAATGAGTTTTCATCATAAAACGCATCATCTGCCGTCCATCCTATCAATTCACCTTTAGAAAAATAACTAGCTGCTGCGTAGCATTGTGTGGGCTTAAAATCGCATTTGTAATATCGAAAATTAATTGGCATTTCTTCCAATGGGGGGTTAGGCCCCACTGCCACAATCTCCCACTTGCACTTATTACCAACAAGTGATTTGTACATACGCTTCCACCACTTCGGACGTGCAGCTGACATAAACAATGAAATTTGCATTAAATCATTCCTTTCAAAACATCCCATACTTCCTCAACCGTTATGTCTTTTACATTTGGCTTATAAATTAACTTCGGCAATACCATCCCGTCACGAGTCTTTTCAATTCCTTTTTCGTAAGGAAAAAAACGGCCCAATTCACTACCCATAATACAAATCGATGGAACGTCTAATGCGGCCGCAAGATGTGCTCCAGCAGAGTCATTAGCGATTACCAAAGAAGCGTTGGCTATTAAACTCACAAATCTAATTAACTGCGTGTGTCCTGTGAGATCACAAACGTGACTTGGCAATCCTTCAATTTTTTTATCATTACAAACAAAAATTTGATGTCCGTAAAGTCTGTGCATAAGTGTAATAAACCTCTTTAGTGGCCATTCTTTGCGCTTACGAAATGACCCTGGGCATATAACAATATTTGGAAGCATCTTTTTTGCTGTAGGAGATAGACGCGATATGTTTATTTGTGGAACGGTGCTTTTAAAGTCCTTTCTTCCAAGACCACGCAAGAAATCAGCATTGCGACAAAGTTCATGCACATCAGGACGCATGGGAATTGAACGTGTGAAGTAGTTTTGTTTCTCTATTGGGAAAGATCCTTCACAGACAATCTTTTGTTGTGCCCCTGAAATAGCCACTATCGGAGGCTCAAGAGTAAACTTTACCGAGTGACGCGGGCAGATACATATTTCAAAGCCTTGCTTGCGGATGAACATAAGCATTTGAAGGCGATAACACGGATTAAGCCTAAACTTCATCGTGTCTAAAGGTATGACTTCGTCCCAATAAGGCAAGGATTTGGCTAGGTCGTACCAGTTGCCATTAACTAACAAAGTTAGGTGTTTGTTATGGTATAACTTGCGGTACTCTTTGGCAGAATCTAACCATAAAATAAAGTCTCCTAACTGATCTAGACGTATAATTAGAACGTCGTTGAAATCCTGTGGAGGTACAAAGGATACAAGCCAATTAAAAAAGCTGACGTATAGCTGTTTTAGGGATCTAATCATTTCATCCTTTTAATAATATCACCAATATTTTCTGGTCTTTGTTTTAAAAATGATCTATTTGCTTTGTGAGTTTTCTTTAAAACATCAACGAAAGCCTCTACTTGCCTAACATAACGGTGATCTATCTGACCATTAATTACAGGTATCTTTTCATCCTGACAGTATTGTATGATTCTTTTTTCTAAGTCTTTGATTTTCATAAGTAGTGTTTAATTTTAACGTCTTTACCTTTAGGACAATCGCAAGCTATTTCGTAGTTAGTAGCAGATAAATATTTCCCATTACCTTTACACTTAGAACACAAATCTTCTTTATAATCCACCCAATCACGCCAATTATTAAAAAATGTACTTCCGTTTTGGACAAATCCCTTTATTACCCTAGAAGATGTTAAATAATTACCTAAGGCGGTATGAATGTCATCAAAGTCTTTCTCTGTTTTTACAGTAGCCTTAAAGTGCTTAAGAGCATCTTTCTTACCCACTCTATTAGGGTATTTGCTCCATAAGTCCTCAAAGTTAAAAGAAATGGCTTTATTAAGTGTAGTTGTATTGAAATCTCCATTTGCATTATCATTTTCCATATGATTATCGTGTGATTTTCGTATGTTAATCATATGATTATCATGTGATTCTTTTTTTGGTCTACCAGATTTGTTGTTACTCCTTGATAAACAAAAGGTTTTGCGTTTTTCTGCCTCTACACGCATACGCTCATTATAGTAGAATCCATCCTGATCTATCTTAAACTTGGTTATCACTGGCGAGTCACTTGATTTACATACGTTAATCATATGATTCTTTGGTATTTTACCTAATTGGTGCTGTTGGCATAGAAGTAAGATATATTGACCTCGCTGTTCATCATTAAAGAAAGCTGTTCCTGAAATAAAGTCACTTGTATAAAATAAAACCGCAGGATCTTTAGCCATAAAATTAAAACCTCCCGCTCGCGAAGAGTAAAGGAGGGTCTTGGGAGACAGTCCACGGGAGGTCGAAATTTTTAAAACTAAATTTTTTGGTGAATTGTTTTTTCATAATCAACGCGCCTATCTCCCAAGTTCTATTTTTAGTTTACTTATAATTTTTTCCATGTCAAATAAATTCTCAAATATTTTCCTATCACAAATAAATTAAAAGTAAATTGACACAAGGTATAATAGTGCTATGCTTAATTTGTAGCACACATAAAATATTTTGCGATACCTTCCTTTCGAAAGGGGAAGGTATTTTTTTGGGACAAAATGCAAACACTCACTGAACCCACAATGCAAAAACCATTCGAAGCAGGCAATGGTATTGAACTTAAAAACCTCGACGACAAAATTTTAATTAGTGCGAAATGCACAACGCGCCTCAAGGAAGGAAACTTCCTGATCGAGGGCGATTCCGTAGAAATTCGTGCTGGTCATGGAATTAAAATATCTTCTATTCATCCGAATATTTTAGTTGTAAGCGCAGACACAGCAAAGCAAGAAGAAAAGATTTTTGATTTCAATAAGCGCCTTGAAACCGTAGAAAAAAGTTTAGTTAGTGTTTTGAATATTTTAAAAGCGTTGAAAGTGACACAATGACATTACACTGGCCTTGGCACAACATGATTATAATTTCCGTGTGCATTTTATTCTATGCACGGATCATAAATTATTTGCTCGTCGTGGATGATTTAAGCCAATTCGAAATAAAGAAAAGTGGTCAGACTTGCAAATTAAAAGATGCGGGTTTTGTTCGTTGGATAAAGTATAAACTTTATGGGTTTGGAACTCTTGGAGTTGATTTCACCAATCAAAAAACGCAACGCAATTCAATCCGCAAAGATCATGCGCTCACATTATTTTTACACACAATAATCTGCTGTTTAATTTACGAAACGCTTGGCCATAATGATATTTCCTTCTGGGCGGCAATCCTGTACGCCGTGAATCCAATTAACCATCAAACAGCCATCTGGTCAAACGGGCGCAGATATGCCCTGAACGTCATCTTGGTGCTTGTGATGTTGTGGCTCCCGAAGCCTTTTGGATTGTTGGCCTGGGTTTGTACACCCTTCTTACATTTAACCGCTGTCTTTGCGCCAATACTTATGGGTTGGAAATACGCCCTAGCAATCCCCGTCGCTGGTTTAATCGCCTGGTACTGGCAATACGGTGATTACAAGATGCGCATGGGCACGCAGAAGTCAGATGAGATGTTAAATTGGAAGCCCACAAGATTGATCCCGAGCGTTAAATTGTTTGGGTTTTATTTTGTCAGAACGATATGGCCTGGAAAAGTGATGATGGTTTATCCTCATTTGTATGCGTGGGGCTTGACTAAACAAGGAAATGAAGATGCTCACCGATTAAATCTTTCTTTTTTTCGTGGGGTTTTGGCTCTAATCTTGGTAGCCGCCGGATTGTTTTATTTTAAGGGTCAGAATCTCTTTTATTTCATTTTTTCGGTTGTATCAATGCTTCAATGGGCGGGCTGGATAATAGCGACGCAACACTCGTGTGACCGCTATGTTTCTGCCGCAACTCCTTTTATGATGTACTTATTTGTATGGACTATCTTTAAATTTTGTGGAGCAACATAATGCCTAAAGGTGATACAACAAAATTATTATGGCAAGATGCTGAAAATGTTTGCGGAAATAATGAGAGATAACAAAATTGAATCTTTAGAAATGGCAATGGAATGTGAAGAACTTTGGAGCTTAAAAAATAATAGAACGCTCTGTGAAAGTTGTCACAAGAGAACAGACACTTATAAAGGTAAAGGATTGGTCAGATGCATGTCTACCCCGAAATGATTTTAGGCATAATGTTTGGTATGTATGTGGTAGAGCTTAGTTCCGTTATGGGGATGTATAAAAGTATTATTAGCTTTCATGAATACCACAATCACCACTACAAAGACAACATTATCTCCCGAGCTTCAATGGTACACGGCATGATGGGAGAGAAACAACCGTTACAAGCGTGGTATGAGATTGTCGAAGCATTGAAATATAATCCGCAAGATATGAGAATGAATCTTTTAGCCGCTGAAATATGTTTGATAATGGGTGATCGCAATTCAGCTCAACAACATTTAAATATAGCAGTAACAAACTGCTACGAAGGACAATTTGAAGTACAGAAAGGTGCTTTCCAAGATTTACAAAATAGAATTAAAAAGCCAACGGTTTTCCCCAACGAGCAAAAGCGAACTAATCGCTATTCTCCGTCGGTGGAAGATGCGAAGCACAAACAAGTGTGTAATGGCAACAGTAAGAATATTTGAGATTTTACAAAGACAAGAAGATGGTTTAATTTCTATTAACCATCCGTTTCCAAATCCGTTGATAGCTCTTGATTTGATTACATCAGTGCAAAAAACACTTATAGAACAATGCGCCAAGACAATGGAACCAAAGAAAGAATCGCAAATAATAACCGGAGAGCAAGGGAAGGCTCTCATTACATAGGAGAAATATATGCCAGTAAAAATTGGGGGAGGATTATCAGGCGGCACAACAAGTGACGGTGAATCACATTCAGATTGGGTAGGACAGATGGAGAAGTTACCTCAATCAAATGGAGGCGTTCCCATGAAGATTACCAGCCACATGACCGGTAACAATTCAGAAGGCATTATCGGTGGCATTGATAACAAAGGCTAATATGGATAAGCGCAAAATGAAAATAGCTTTACAAATAAAGCGCAAAAAAGCCGGTAAGTTAATTAATGGCAACGTGAATATTCCCGCAACTGAAGGGAATAATTTTAGGCATAAGAAATTCGCAGATGGTCATTCAACAAAAGGTGGGAGTCATCGCCAAGTTGGTGGGCCAGATAATATATATTCAAAATAGGGGGAAATATGGGACGAGAAAATAATGGCGTTAAATCCAAGATTTATAATGACGTAGGCCGTGGATCAGAAAATCGTGGAAGTGGTCAAGCCGGTAAAATGGGTGAAGAAGGCGGCCTAAAGCCAGTTGGCGCTGAAGTCAATCCACATGCTCGCACAATGGACATGAGTAAAGGCCGAAGTGCTGAAGGATCACATATTCAAGCAGGCCGTGGCACAGTTAAAGACATGGGTGGTGTTGGTAATTATGGTATGGATGACCAAAGACAGGATTTTTTCAAGGAAAAACATTAATGAATACACCAAAGCATGAGAAATCCATCAAAGAATTATTCCGCCAAAAATGCTGGTCTTATTTAAACGTAAATTTTCGTAAGTTTACCACAGAGAATAAGATAAAGATTGCTTTGGCGCTCGTATGTAAGGACTTAGAGAAAGATCAAAATAATGGCGTTGACACCAAAATTATCATTATCCGTGATGATAAAAAACCTTTAGTCATAGAACAAAAGCAAGAGGAATCAAGTGGACGTAGAATATCGGTTAACGCATAAGCAAGATACTGCTTTTGAATACCTAACAAACGCTGAAAGCTGTTCTGTGCTTTATGGAGGAGCCAAGGGCGGGGGCAAGTCTATGCTTTTGTGTTTATGGACATTCTATTGGGCTAAATACTTGATTGAGTATTTCAAGATTGACAAAATTTCACATCCCTTACCAGTAGGATTCATTGGCCAAACAAGGA
>Ga0210386_10002661_pt1 | contig 15240 bp, 8 predicted proteins | sample IncBWH32OmetaG_FD_160091 | JGI IMG/M metagenome (GOLD analysis project Ga0210386, IMG submission 160091) | Forest soil microbial communities from Barre Woods Harvard Forest LTER site, Petersham, Massachusetts, United States - Inc-BW-H-32-O ... | reverse complement strand
GGCCGCTCGGATCGGATGGCGAATCGCGGCTCGGCGCGCCCGAGGACCTGGTGTTGCGCACGCACACCTCACCGATGCAGATCCGCGCGATGGAGGCTCATCCACCGCCGCTGTATGTGGTTATTCCGGGCCGCGTATATCGGCCCGACAGCGATGCCACTCATACTCCTCAGTTCCATCAGGTGGAGGGCCTGGCGGTCGACGAGGACATCACGCTCGCGGATCTGAAGGGCACGCTGCTGGCATTTGCCAAGACCGTGTTCGGAGACGAGCGCGACGTGCGCCTGCGCCCACACTTCTTCCCGTTCACCGAGCCGAGCGTCGAGGTCGACGTTTCCTGCTTTCACTGCGCCGGCAAGGGATTCATGGGAGACGGATCGCGCTGTCCGCTGTGCAAGGGCGAGGGTTGGCTCGAGGTGCTCGGAGCTGGGGAGATCGACCCGAACGTCTATTCATATGTGCCCACCACAGAGCACAACACCCCTGGCTATGACCCCGAGCGGGTGCAAGGTTACGCGTGGGGCATGGGAGTCGAGCGGATCGCGATGCTCAAGCACGGCATTCCGGACCTGCGCCTCTACTACGAAAACGATCTGCGCTTCCTGGAGCAGTTCGGATGAGGGTTCCGCTGAACTGGCTGCGCGAATACTGCGATCCCGACCTCGACACCGCTCAGATCGAGGAGCGGCTGACGATGACCGGCACGAAGGTGGAGACGATCCTCCATCACGGTGTCCCCTCCGTCGAGAGCTTCGTCGTGGGTCGGGTGCTCACAGCCGAGCCTCATCCCGATGCCGACCGGCTGAAAGTGTGCACCGTGGACGTGGGGGAGGGCGAGCCGGCCGGGATCGTGTGCGGGGCACCGAACGTCGCCGCCGGGCAGACCGTGGCGGTGGCATTGCCGGGCGCGCTGATGCCCGACGGAACCAAGATCAAGGCCGCGAAGCTGCGCGGGGTGCCCTCCAACGGCATGATCCTTGCCGCCGACGAGCTCGAGATCGACGACGACCACGGCGGCATCATGGTGCTCGACGAGCTGATCCTCGACGCGGAGCTCGCTCCCGGCACGCCGCTCGCCGACGTGCTCGCGATCTCGACGGACGTGCTGGAGCTGGAGATCACGCCCAACCGGCCCGACTGTCTGGGGATCTACGGGGTTGCGCGCGAGCTGCATGCCGCTACGGGCGCCGCGCTCGCGCCCGAGCCGTGGGCAGGGGACCCCGGCAGCGAGGGTCCTCTGACGATTGCCCAGGTGACGGTCGAGTGTCCCGAGCTGTGTCCTCGCTTTACCGCGCGCGTGTTCGAGAACGTCACGATCGGACCATCGCCGCCCTGGCTGAAGGCGCGTCTGTCAGCCGCCGGGCAGCGTCCGATCAACAACGTCGTCGACATCGGCAACTATGTGATGTTGCTGTGCGCGCAGCCGCTGCATGCTTTCGACCTCGACCGGGTCGCGGGTGCCCGGCTCACCGTCCGGCGTGCCCACGAAGGCGAGCAGGTCACGACGCTCGACGGGCAGTCGCGCAAGCTCGACGGCGAGATGGTCGTGATCGAGGACGCGGAGGGACCCACCTCGATCGCCGGCATCATGGGCGGGGAGCGATCGGAGGTGCAGCCCGAGACGAGGCGTGTGCTGATGGAGGTCGCCAATTGGAGCGGGCCCAACATCCACAGCACCTCTTGGGCCCTCGGTCTGCGCAGCGAGGCCTCCTCGCGCTTCGAGAAGGGGCTTGCCCCCGAGCAGTGCATGTACGCGCAGGCGCTTGCCACTCGCTTGATGATCGAGTTGTGCAGCGCAACCGTCGTCGCAGGGACGATCGACACGGCGCCAGAGGGGCCACCCCCACAGACGATCCGCTTGCGCGAGCGGCGCGTGCAAGCGATCCTGGGTATGCCCGTGGCGCGTGCGCGGCAGGCGGAGATCCTGCGCGCGCTCGACTTCGCCGTCGCGGAGGTGGACGAGCTCGGCGACCTGCAAAAGAGTGAAAGCGCGGGTGTGCAAGAAGGGGGTGTGCAGGGTAGGGGTGTGCAAGGAGAGGGTGTGCAGGGAGGGAGTGATACAGCGCTCGAGGTAACCGTCCCGCCTGTACGTCGCGAGGACGTGACCCGCGAGGCCGATCTGATCGAGGAGGTTGCCCGGATCCACGGTTTGGCGGAGCTCCCGGCGACGTTGCCGGCACGCCGCGGTGCATACGGCCGTCTCTCTCCGGTTCAGCAGCTGCGTCGTCGCGCTGTCGATGCGCTCGTCGGGCGCGGCCTGTACGAGGCGGTCGGCTGGACGTTCACCGCACCGTCACTCCACGACCGCTTGCGACTCGCGCGGGACGATCCGCGCAGGCGTGCTCCGATCCTCGAAAACCCGCTGTCAGACGACCAATCGCTGCTGCGCACCACTCTGCTCGGATCGCTGCTCGACGTCGCCGCCCACAACTCAGCACGCGGTATGGCCGACTTGAGGCTGTTCGAGGTTGGAACATTGTTCGTTCTGGATGGCGACAAGTCGGCCGCGCACACCAGCGTTGGCATACCCGAGGACGCCGTAGACCAGGACGCGACGCTTGGACTCGACGACCAGCGGATTGGCTCGCACGCGGCGGACGCTGAGACAGGTGTGCGCGAGCATCAGTCGCTCTCGGTACTGCTCAGCGGAAGGGTCGCGCCCGTGACCTGGGGCGCTCCCGACCCTGCTCGCGCCGATGTGTTCGCGGTCAAGGGCGTGCTCGAAGCCCTCGGCGCGGCGTTGCGGGTGCAGCTCGACTGCCGCCCCGGCGTGCAGCCGTTCCTACACCCCGGCCGTTGCGCGAACGTTCTGTGCGGTGGCCAGGAGATCGGCTGGTTGGGCGAGCTGCACCCGCTCGTCGCGCGCGAGTGGGACATCGACGGCGCCGCGGTCATGGAGCTCGAGCTCGACCGGCTGCTTGCGATCGCCGCGACCCAGAGCGCCTATCGCGACGTAATCTCCTATCCGGCGTTGCGCCAAGACCTGGCCGTCGTGCTCGCCGAGGACGTCCCGGCCGCACGCATACTCGAGGCGGTGCGCGAAGGGGCGGGCGTGCTGCTCGACTCCGTAGGAGTGTTCGACGTGTACAGCGGCCCGCAGGTGGGCGAGGGCAAGCGTTCGCTGGCCCTCTCGCTCGCTTTCAGGGCACCCGATCGCACACTCACCGACGAGGACGTGACACCCGTGCGCAAGCGGATCGTTGCCGCTCTCGGTGAGCTCGGGGGTGAGTTGCGTGGTTGACTCGGCCGCGACGCTCGTCGTGTGCGTGCAAATGCCTGTGGAGTTTGGCCGCGTCGTCGAGTCACGCGCGAAGGGTGCCGCGTCTTGTGCGTATGTGCGCGCGGGAGGTAGGGCGCATGCCTAGGGTGCTCGTCGCCGGCGCCACCGGCTTCGCGGGTGCGCTGGCCGCGCATTTGCTGTGGCGCCATCCCGAGTTCGAGCTGCAAACCGTCACAGCACGCACCGATGCGGGCCGGCGCTTGGACCGGCTGTATCCGCGCTATCGCGTGCCACTGGAACTGCAGGAGCTCGACCTGGACCGCCACGTCGACGTCGACGCGGCGATTGTCGCCTATCCGCATGCCGCCTCCGCCCCGGTCGTCGCGGCGCTGCGCGCTCGCGGCGTACGCGTATGTGATCTAAGCGCCGACTTCCGCCTGCGCGAGCTCGCCACCTACGAGCAGTGGTACGGCTCGCACTCGCACCCAGAGCTGCTCGACGAAGCGGTCTACGGGCTGCCCGAGCTGCATCGCGCGGCGATCGCGCGCGCCGCTCTGGTGGCTACGCCGGGCTGCTATCCGACCGCTTCGCTGCTTGCGCTCGCCCCGCTAGCGCGCGCCGGTCTGATCGCCGATCTCGTGATCGATGCCAAGCAGGGCCTCTCTGGCGCGGGACGCTCCGCCACCTGGCAGACGCACTTCTCCAACAGCGGCGAGAACATTATCCCGTACAACATCGTCCATCATCGTCACACCCCCGAGATCGAGCAGCAGCTCTCCGGTTTGGACCGCGCCCTCTCGAAGTTGCGCGTGCAGTTCACCCCACACCTCGTACCGCTCGACCAGGGTGAGCTCGTCGACTGCTATGTAACTCCGACGCGGCCCGTCGCCCAAGACGAGCTGGATGTCATGTACGAGGACGCCTATGCGGGCGAGCCGTTCGTGGAGCTCGCGCCGGCGCCCGCGGAGGTGCGGGACGTACGCGAAACCAACATCTGTCGCTTGCACGTAGCGCTCAGCGAGCACACGGGCAAGATCGTCGTGCTCTCGGCGATCGACAACCTGTGGAAGGGAACCTCCTCGCAAGCCGTTCAGAACCTCAACCTGATGTTCGGCTTCCCCGAGAGCGAAGGATTGTCGTGATGGCGCGCAGCGGAGACGATCGCAAGCAGAGCGTCGAGAATGAGAGCCGGAGCTGGGAGAGGCAACGGTGAGCGCCGGCAAAGACGTGTGGGGTGACCGGTCCGCCGCGGGACCACCGCAGCCGTTCTTTCACTCACACTGGGTCGCCCCGCCCGCACATGTGCGCGAGCTCGGCCCCGACGCCGGCCTGCCCGCCGGCTTTCGCGCCGCCGGCGTCGCGTGTGCGATCAAGCCCTCGGGCAATCCGGATCTCGGCCTGCTCGTGTGCGACTCCGCGAGTCCCGTGAGTGCCGCTCGCTTTGCCGACACCGGCACACCGGCGGCGCCCGTGCTGCTCTCGCAGGAGCGTTGTGAGCTCTCCGCCTTGCGCGTGATCCTCGCCAACTCAGGTTGTGCCAACGCGGCCACCGGCCGTCGCGGCCTCGAAGACGCCGCCAAGACCCAGGGCGCCGCCGCGATGGCGGTCGGGGCACGGCCCGCGGAGGTGCTGCTGGGTTCCACAGGCGGCATCAGCGACTATCTGCCTGTCGAGAACATGCTGCGCGGCATACGCGAGGCCCAGTCTCGTCTACGCCGCGAGGGCGATGGCGACTTCCAGCAGGCGATCCAAACGACCGACGCTTTCGAGAAGCGCGCCAATCTAAGCGTCGAGCTCCCCTCCGGCAATGTGCGGCTCTCCGCGCAATGCAAGGGCGCCGGCATGATCTCGCCGCGTTTCGCCACGATGTTCTGCTTCGTGCAGACAGACGCCGCGCTTGCCCCGGAGACGGCCGAGCTGCTGCTGTCGGTGTGCCTCAAGCGCTCCTTCGACCGCTGCAGCGTCGACGGCCAGCTCTCCACCAACGACACCGCCGCGCTGATCGCTTCAGGCGAGAGCGGAGTGACGATCGTCCCGGAGAGCGAGGACGAGCTGCGCTTCGGCGAGGCGCTGGATGCGCTCATGCGCCGGCTCGCGATCCTGATGGTGGCCGACGGCGAGGGTGCGAAGCGGATCGGACGGCTGGTCGTGCGCGGAGGACATCAACCCACCGTGGACGTGGCGGCTCGCGCGGTCGCCAACTCGCCGCTGGTCAAGACGGCCTTGCACGGTGCCGACCCCAACTGGGGGCGGATCGTCCAGGCCGTAGGCGGCGTACTGGGAGCGGGGGTCGCACCGCTCTCGATGGACATCGTCATAGAGGGCACGCAAGTCTGCTCGGCAAGCGTTGCCGTCGACTACGACGAGGCTGCGCTCACCAAGGCACTCGAGGGCAAGGAAATCGACTATGAGATCACGCTCCCCGGCGAGGGCGCCGAGACCGAGGTCTTTTTCTCCGACCTATCTCATGAGTACGTGACCATCAACGCCGACTACACCACGTGAGGGGACCCATGCGCGACGTAGCCACGCTTCTGGAGGCGCTCCCCTACATCAGGGAGTTCCACGGCAAGACGGTAGTCATCAAGTACGGCGGTGCCGCGATGGAGGATGCCACGCTGCGGGAGGAGTTCGCGCGCGACGTCGTGCTGCTCAAGTACGTCGGGCTCAATCCGATCGTCGTGCACGGCGGCGGACCCGACATCACCGCCTACATGGAGCGCCTGGGTCTGCCCGTCCAGTTCGTCGGCGGCCTGCGCGTATCCGATCCGCAAACGGTCGAGGTCGCGAAGATGGTGCTCGTCGGCAAGGTCAACAAGGAAATCGTGCTGCGCCTCGGTCGCCACGGCCAGCCCGCCGTCGGCCTCTGCGGAGACGACGGCTCGTTGTTCAGGGTTGCCCGCCGGGAGGGCCCCGACGGCGAGGACATCGGTTTCGTGGGCACGATCGAGCACGTCAACGTCGACGTGCTCCAGCATGTCGCCCTCGACTACATCCCGGTGATCGCGTCCGTAGGGGCCGATCGCGAGGGCAACTCCTACAACGTCAATGCCGACGAGGCCGCCGGAGCAGTCGCCGCGGCGCTCGGTGCCTACAAGATCGTGTTCCTCACCGACGTTGCCGGTTGGCTTGCGGACGCAAACGATCCTGCGTCGTTGATCGCTCAGGCGAGCACCTCGGAAATAGAGGCGCAAATCGCAGAGCTCCAGGGTGGCATGCGCCCCAAGCTCGCGGCCTGCGTAGAGGCGATCACCTGGGGTGTCACCTCCGCCCACATCATCGACGGACGTATTCCCCATTCGCTGTTGCTCGAGCTGTTCACCGACGCCGGGATCGGCACCAAGATCGAGGCGGCCTCCTGATGCTCGCCCCTACTTCGACAGCCCGACTGGACACGCTCCGCACGCGCCCCAAGGCGATTGTGTGCGATCGCGTGTCCGTCGCACCAGGGGCTTTGCACACCGGCGGGCACGCCCAATCCATCTCCCAAATCGCATGACTTTGAACGCCCTGCAGGAGATCGAGCGCAGCAGCGTGATCCCGTCGTACGCACGATTCCCGGTCGAGTTCGTGCGCGGCGAGGGTTCGCGTCTGTGGGACGGCGACGGGGTGGAGTACCTCGACTTCCTGTGCGGTATATCCGTCACGAGTCTCGGTCACTGTCACCCACGAGTCGTCGAGGCCGTGCGCGAGCAGGTCGGCCTGCTGATGCACGCGAGCAACCTGTTCTACACCGAGCCGGCCATGCGGCTGGCCGAGCGCCTGTCAGAGTCGAGCATTGGCGGCAAGGTCTACTTCTGCAACTCCGGTGCCGAGGCCAACGAGGCCGCCATCAAGCTCGCCCGCAAGGCCAAGCCCGGGGGGCACGTGATCGTCGTGCACGGCGCTTTTCACGGGCGCACCTACGGGGCGCTGTCGGCTACCCCACAGGAGTCCAAGCAAGCGCCGTTCGCCCCGCTCGTCCCCGGCTTCAAGGCGGTCGCCCCGACCCCCGAGGCGCTCGGCGCCGCCGTCGACGAGCGCACCGCACTGGTCTTGCTGGAGCCGATCCAAGGCGAGACGGGTGTCCATGTCCTCTCCGAGCAGCTGCTCGTGCGCGCGCGCGAAGCGTGCAGTGAGTATGGAGCGGCGCTCGCGTTCGACGAAATCCAGTGCGGCATGGGTCGCACCGGCACGCTCTGGGCCTACGAGCAAACCGGCGTCGTCCCGGATCTCATCACCGTGGCCAAGGCGCTAGGCGGCGGTTTGCCGATCGGCGCGCTCATCGCCGGCCCGGGACTTGCCGACGTCTTTCAGCCGGGCGATCACGGCTCGACCTTCGCCGGCGGACCTGTCGTCGCGGCTGCCGCGCTCGCGGCGCTGGACGTCACTTCCGCATCGGCACTGCTCGCGAGCGTGGCGGAGGCAGGTGCCTTCTTGCGTGCCCGTCTTGCCGAGCTCCCCCACGTGCTGGCGGTCAGGGGACGCGGCCTGATGCTCGCGTGCGAGATCGACCTCCCGGCCCCTGAGGTCGTGCGCCGCGCGCTACTGGCCGAGCGCCTGATCGTCAACGCCACCGGTCCCACCACGATCCGCCTGCTACCGCCACTCAACGTCTCGCCCGTGGAGCTGGAGGAGGCCTGTGCGCGGCTCGGCAGGGCGTTGGCCGGGTAAGGTTCGCGCCCGTGAGCAGCTTCTCCGAGAACTCTCCGCCGCCGACGGCCTCCTACGAGGCCAGTCCCGAGGACGTCCACCGCGTGCTGTTGCTCTACTCGGGCGGTCTCGATACGAGCGTCATGCTCAAGTGGATCCAGGACTCCTATGAGGCAGAGGTCGTCTGCCTGACCGTCAACCTCGGACAGCCAGGCGAGGACTACGAGGTGATCTCCGAGAAGGCGCTTCGCCTGGGCGCGCTGGAATGCCACGTGGTCGACGCTCGCGAGGAGTTCGCTCGCGAGTATGTGGTTCCGGCGATCAAGGCCAACGCGCTCTATGGCGGCGGCTACCCGCTGTTCACCGCGCTCGGGCGCCCGTTGATCGCGAAGCTCGCGGTCGAGTACGCGCGCCGCTCGGGTTGCAACACGATCGCCCATGGCTGTACCGGCAAGGGCAACGACCAGGTGCGCATCGAGGCGACAGTTGCCACGCTCGCCCCCGAGCTGAAGACGATCGCGCCCGTGCGCTCCTGGCAGATGGGCCGCGAGGAGGAGATCGCCTATGCGCGCGAGCACGGCATCCCGGTCAAGGGTGGGACGGAGGTGGCCCCCTACTCGATCGACGACAACTTGTGGGGCCGCTCCTCGGAGGGACGCTGGATCGAGCAGCTCGACCACGCCCCGGAGGACGACGTCTTCCAGCTCGTAACGCGCCCCGAGCTTGCCCCGGACGAGGCGGAGATCGTGGAGATCGAGTTCGAGCGGGGTGTGCCAGTCGGCTTGAACGGGGAGCGGCTCGAGCTCGTAGACCTGCTCGAACGCGCCGCCGAGATCGCCTCCCGCCACGGCGTCGGCATCGTCGACCACATCGAGGACCGCATAGTGGGCTTGAAGGTGCGCGACATCTACGAGGCGCCCGCCGCCGCAATCCTCTTGCCTGCCCACCAGGAGCTCGAGAAGCTCGTCTGCACGATCCACCAAAACCAGTTCAAGGCGGGCCTCGACCGCCAGTGGGCTTACCTCGTCTATGCGGGATTGTGGTGGGAGCCGTTGCGCAGCGACCTCGATGCCTACATGGATGCCGTCAACGCCCAGGTCAGCGGCACGATCGGCCTGAAGCTCTATAAGGGTCACGCGCGCGTAGTCACACGCTCCTCCGCCGGCGCTGTCTACGACCAGGCGCTTGCCTCCTTCGGCGAGTCGGGCGGCCTGTTCTCGCAAAGTGCCTCACCCGGCTTCATCGAGCTGTGGTCGCTGCAGTCGCGCATGGCCTGGCGCCTGCGCAACCAGTAGCCCAGCGCTAGAGTCGCTTTCGCACTGCACGCGGCCTGGCAGCCGCACAGGCAGTAGCCCGACATCGTCGCTCGACCGAAGCGCCTTTCCGCGCGGTCGGGCCGAGTGCTCCCTGGTTCGACAAGCGGGAGCCGTCCGGGCCCGTCTCTAGGGTTGTGGCCGATGATGATGATCGAGGAGAGCGAGACTCCTGATGGCGGCTCACAGTCAGACGCGGCCTCCGACGTCCTGGCCGAGCGTCGTGCCCGTCGCAACGGCGATCCCGTGGTAGCGCGTCGTGCCGAGGCCGCTGAGGCGGCCGTGCGCAATCTCGAGACTCATCTAGCCGCACTCGAGCAGCGTCTGGAGGAAGTGGCTCGCGAGCGCGAGCGCATAGCCCAGCAGTTGATGGAGCGCGAATCGGATGTACGCGGCGCCAAGCAGCGCGAGTATGCCGAGCAGCAGTTGCGCGTCGAGGCGGAGGAGCGCGGAGAGCGTCTGCAGCGCGAGATGCGTGGGCAGATTCAAGAGCTTGGCAACCGCCTGGAGGAGACCGAACGCGACGTGCGCGAGCTCAGCGCCGAGCTGGCCCAACTACGCGAGCGCGATGCTCGCCTCACCCCGATCGTGCGTGAGTTGATGGATGTCGCCGCCGGCCTGCGCGCCGGTTTCGAGCGCGAGCTCACCGCGCTGCGCGAGGAGCTCCAGCAACAGGTTGTCTGGGAGCGCGAGACTTACGTGCGCGAGCTCACGGCGATGGGCGCCCGCATGGAGGACCTTCGCTTCGAGCTGACCCGCACCGCCGACGATCTGCGCGCACAGCTCAACGAGCCGCTCGATCCGGCGCTGCTGCAGCACACGACCGAGCCGGAGTCCGAGCGCGAGGCCGCCCATCGCCGCGAGATGGCCGACGCGCTGGTGGCGGCGGTCGAACGTCTCCGCGCTCGCGTCGCCGAGGTCAAGGAGGCCGAGGACGAGGAACAGCAGCCTGCGTCCGCCGACACGTCTCTTGGTGATTCAGCTGCCGCGGATACCCCCAGCGAGGAGCCACAGGCCCTCGAGGCACCCCTGGTCGTCGAGCGGCTGGACGTCGCCGAGACGGTCGAGCCTGAAGAGATCGAAGAGTCGGTTGCCGTCGAAGCGCCCGCGGACGTCGAGCCCGAGACCATCGCGGTGCCGGAGACAGATGGCGCCCTCGAGTCGGCCGAGGCCGAGCCAACGGAGTCCGTGACATTGGAGCCCGAGCTCACGGAGTCCGTAACGGTCGGGCCTGAGCTCACGGAGTCTGTGACAGTCGAGCCTGAGCTCACCGAGTCCACGGCGGTCGAGCCCGATGTTCTCGAGGGACCAGCCTTGCTGGAGGAGGACGAGAGCCAACCCGAGATGGTCGAGGAGCCCGTCGTCGAGCAGTTCGAGGCGGTCGAGCCGGAGATCGTCGAGGAGCCTGAGCCCGACGGCGAAGTCGAGATGGTCGGGGCCGAGCACGTCGAGGCCTCTTTCGTCGACGATGAGCCGGCGATGCCCGCGGAGTCTGTTGCGGTCGAGGGTCCTGAGATCGTCGAAGCCCCTGAGACTGTCGAGGAGTCGCTCGTCGAGGACGAGTTGCAAGTCGATGAGGAGTCACATGTAGATGAGGAATCGCTCCTCGACGAGGAGTTGGATGTCGCCGAGGAGGAGTCGCGTGGCGGAGGCCTCGCCGCACCGATAGCGCCGGCCGATCGGCTGGCGCCGATGGAACCGTCGGTGCCAGGCCTGGGACCCGGCTCGGCGATCGCCGCCAACGCGGTCAGCTCGGAGCCGATCGCGCTTCAGTCACGGCTGCTGGTCGTGCCCGAGAAGCGAATCTCGTGGCTCGCGCCGGCGATTCGCCGGCTTGCCACAGAGCGTGACGCGAAGCTCGCCGCGGAACTCGTGATCGAGCTGATACCAGCTCAGCGGGAGACCGTCGCAGGGTCGCTCAACTACGAGATCAAGATTCGCGAGTTGGGCACTTTCTACGTGACGCTCGATCCGGGCCAGGCGACCATCTCCAGGGAACCGCGCGGCTCGGTCGACTTCTCGTTGGAGGGCCCCGTCGCGGCATTCAGCGAGCTCGCCGCCGGGGGCACCTTGCGCAGGCAGCGAGGTCTTCGCGTAAGAAAGGGCAGGCGTAGCGCACGACGCTTCCTGAAGATGCGCCGGCGGCCTATCGCGCTTGCCGATCTCGCCTCGGCCGGGGTGGACGTCTGGCCCGGCTTGCTCTTGCTGGCAATGGCCGAGGCAGTCGATCCGGCTTGGACGAGCGGACGGCGATTCGAGCTCGCGTTCGACATCCAGGGCACGTCTGGCATCGTCATCTATCTGCGCGTCTGCGACGGCGAGCCGATCCTCGTGAGTCGCACGGCGACGGGCGAGCCCGTCGCCACGATTTCACTCAGCGGCCACGCTCTCATCTGCCTGCTCGCAGGTACCCAACCGCCGGCCGAGGATCGAACCTTCGTGACCGGTGACGCCACCTCTGTGGACATGTTCCTACAGTGGACGGCTCGTGCGCAGGGCCTGTCGGTCGCGGGCGCCTGAGCTCTCCCTCGCCTGACCACAGGGCCGGCTCGCGATCATCCCAAGCGGTCCTCCTGTCCGCCGATCCAGGGCATACCATCCAGCCTCGGTGACCCACCAGTCCTGCGCCCATCTGCATGTTCACTCCGAGTACTCGCTGCTAGACGGCGCATGCCGGATCGAGGCGCTCGCGCAGCGCGCCGCCGAGTTCGACCAGCCCGCCCTCGGCCTTACCGACCACGGTGTCATGAACGGCATGGTGGAGCTTCACAGCGCGTGCGCAAAGCACGGTGTCAAGCCGATCTTCGGCTGCGAGATCTACATGGTGGACGACCACACCGCCCGGGGCCCCGGGCGCGTAGAGCGCAACCATCTGACGCTGCTCGCAGCCAACGACACCGGCTATCGCAATCTCGTGCAGCTCTCCTCCGCCGGCTTCCTGGACGGACTGCACAGGGGCAAGCCGACGCTCGACCTCGCCCAGATCGAGCAGCGCTCCGAGGGCATCATCGCGCTCACCGGCTGCCTGGCCTCACGCTTCTGCCAGCGTCTGCTCGACGATCGTCCGCAGGACGCGCGCGCCCACGCCGATGACCTGACGCGCATCTTCGGGGCGGAGAGCGTCTACTTCGAGGTTCAGAAGAACGGGCTCACAGCGCAAGACAAGTGCAACGAGGGAATCGTTCGCATCGCCCGGGAAATGGGGGGCAGACTCGTCGGTACCGGCGACGTTCACTACCTGCGCCGCGAGGACTACGACCACCACACGGCGCTGTTGTGCGTGCAAACCAAGAGCACGCTCGCCGCGCCCAAGATGACCTTCGAGACGAACGAGTTCTACCTGCGCGACAGCGCGGAGATGGCCGGCGCCTTCGCCGAGTGGCCCGAGGCAATCGCAAGCACGCTGGAGATTGCCGAGCGCTGCAACGTCGAGCTCGAGCTCGACAAGCAGCTGATCCCCAAATACGAAACACCCGATGGCAGCACGGAGAGCGAGTACCTGCGCGAGCAGGTACTGCGAGGCTTGCACGTGCGCTATGGCGACCCACCGCCCGCCGAGGCGATCGCGCGCATGGACATGGAGCTCGGCGTGATCGATCGCATGGGCTTCAACGCCTACTTCCTGATTGTCTGGGATTTCGTCAAGTTCGCCAAGGAGAACGGCATCGCCGTGGGCCCTGGACGTGGCTCGGCGGCAGGCTCGATCGTCTCTTACTGTCTGGCCATCACCGACGTCGACCCGCTCCGCTACGACCTGCTGTTCGAGCGCTTCCTCAACCCCGAGCGTGTATCGATGCCCGATATCGACATCGACTTCTCGGTGCGCGGACGCGAGCGCGTGATGCGCTACGTCACCGAGAAGTACGGACGCGAGTCGGTCGCCCAGATCGTCACCTTCGGCAAGATGTTCCCGCGTGCGGCCACACGCGACGCGGCGCGTGTGCTCGGCTATGACTACGGCGCCGGCGACCGTCTCGCGAAGCTGATTCCCGATCCGATCATGGGCCGCTCGCCGTCGTTCGAAGACTGCATGAAAGCCGGAGAACCCTTGCGCAAGGCCTACGACGAGGAGCCCGACGCGCGCCACATCGTCGACGTCGCCAAGGGTCTGGAGGGGATCGTGCGCAACTCCTCGATCCATGCCGCCGCCGTCGTGATCGCCGACCGCCCGCTGACCGACATCGTGCCGCTGCAGCTCGCCGACGCCGGTACCGGCGAGGATGGCGAGCGCTCCTACCGCACGGTCACACAGTTCTCGATGAAGCCGATCGAGGAAATCGGCCTGCTCAAGATGGACTTCCTCGGCCTGCGCAATCTCGACGTGATCGAGGACGCGCTGGACATCATCGAGCGCTCCTGCGGCACGCGCCCCGACATGTCAACGCTTCCCCTCGATGACGCAAAGACCTACGAGATGCTGACCCGCGGCGACTCCGTCGGCGTGTTCCAGTTCGAGTCCGAGGGAATGCGCGAGGCGCTCAAGCGCGTGCGCCCCGACGAATTCAACGACCTCGTCGCGCTCAACGCGCTCTACCGCCCGGGGGCGATGGATCAGATCCCGATTTACGCCAAGGGCAAGCGCAATCCCGAGCACATCTCCTATCCAGACGAGCGCCTACGCCCGATCCTCGAGTCCTCCAAGGGAGTGATCCTCTACCAGGAGCAGGCGATGCAGATCTCCAAGGAGATCGCGGGCTTCTCGGGCGCCAAGGCCGACGACCTGCGCAAGGCGATCGGCAAGAAGAACCGTCAGGCGATGGCGGCGCTGAAGCCCGAGTTCGTCGAGGGCTGCCGCGCCTCGGGCACCAGTAGCGAGGTGATCGAGTCTCTATGGCAAACCAACGAAAAATCGGCCGACTATTCGTTCAACAAGTCCCACGCGGCCTGCTATGGGTTGATCGCCTATCGCACCGCTTGGCTGAAGGCCAACCACACCGCCGAGTACATGGCGGCGCTGATCTCCTCCGTCATGTCCACCAAGGACAAGGTCCCCTTCTTCGTGGCCCGCTGCGAGGAGATGGGCATCGAGATAATGCCGCCCGACGTCAACCTCTCAGACCACGAGTTCACGGTCGGAGCATCGGCGCGGCCTGCCGCGCCGGACGCTGCACAGACGGCAGGCGGCAACATCCGCTTCGGTCTCGATGCCGTCAAGGGAGTCGGCTATCAAGCGGTCGAGGCGATCAAGCGCGCGCGCGAAGAGGGCGGCCCCTTCGGCTCTCTATGGGACTTCTGCGAGCGCGTCGACAGCCGCGCCGTCAACAAGAAGGCGATCGAGGCATTGATCAAGTGCGGGGCGCTCGGCTCCACCGGAGCCAGCCGCAAGGGGATGCTCGCCGTACTCGAAACCGCCCAGGCCGCCGGTCAGAAGGCACAGCAGGACGCGCTCGTCGGCCAGGGCTCGATCTTCGACCTCGACCCGCCCGCAGCCGGCGCCGCAGGCAGCACGGCTGGAGGTTTGGCGCCTGGCGCAGGACTACTCAGGCCCAGCAATCCGCCGATCCCAGTCGAGGAGTTCGACCAGCCGCAACTGCTCGCCGTCGAGAAGGAAGCGATCGGGCTGTTCATCTCCGCGCACCCGCTCAAGCCGATGCGCGAGGCACTCAGGGCCCGCGTGGACTGCTCGCTCGCCGCGCTCTCAGACCGGCGTGACAAGGACTGGGTGACCGTCGGCGGGATCATCACCGAGTCAAAGCGCATCCGCACTCGCAACGGCGACCACATGATGTTCGCCACACTCGACGATCTCGAAGGCGCCGTCGAGATCCTCGTGTTCGGCAAGGCGCTCGCCGAGCAGGAAGCGCTCGGCACAGGCGCGAGCGCGCTCGCTGTCGACCAGGTCGTGCTAGTCAGGGGGCGCGTCGATCACAAGGAGGCCGGCAAGACCTGTGTCGTCGTCCAGTCGGTCGAGCGGTTCAACCCCACCGAGCAGGAGATCGAGCGCGCTAACAACGAGGCCAAAGCGGCCTCCGTCGCCCAGGCTGCCGCGGCTCAACCGGTCCGTCTGCAGGTCGATGCGGCCCGTTTGCCCGCAAGCGCGATCGAGGACGTCAAGGACATCATCGAGACCAATCG
>Ga0210386_10002660_pt1 | contig 15241 bp, 11 predicted proteins | sample IncBWH32OmetaG_FD_160091 | JGI IMG/M metagenome (GOLD analysis project Ga0210386, IMG submission 160091) | Forest soil microbial communities from Barre Woods Harvard Forest LTER site, Petersham, Massachusetts, United States - Inc-BW-H-32-O ... | reverse complement strand
CGGCGGTGTGCGTCGAGATCGGGATCGCGCTCGAAGATGACGTCCGCCTGATTGACGCTGAATGTGCGACTTAGCACGTCGTATGCGCGGAGGTCGTTGACGCGGCCGACGGGATTGTTGAAGTTGTTTTCAAAGTAGCCATCGAAATAGAAGTTGAGCGTTGCACCTCCGGGGAGCGTGGTGGGAAGCGGCGATGCGGAGGAGGGCGTGGGTGTGACCTGTTGCAGCGAGACTTCAAGCGGTGGCGCCGCGGCATTTCGTCGCAGGCTCAGGGCGGCACGGGAAAGTGCAACGGCGTCGTCCGAACCGCCAGATGTGGACGCCCTCAACAAAGCGTTGCGACCTTCAAGTAGAGTCACTCGCGCCTGCAGATCGGTAACCAGCTCCTTCAGCTGGTCCACCTCGGCTCGGAGCTCCTGCACCTGGTTTGAGTCTGTTTCGGCTTTTGAAGCCGTGGGCAACAACAGAAGCACCAGCAGCGAGAAAACTTTTGCGTGGGAATGAAGCGGAGAGGGGGCGAGGTTCGACATAGTTCTACTCCTCCATGCCGTGCTCAGTCACCAAGGTTACACCTGTCCCGTACTCCCTTCCCCGAATTCCGAAGCCCCAATAACCATAGAGCCGAACTCCTGAATGTGATGGGGCCATCCGTCAGTAATGAAGTAGTTGTTGCTGGTGTGGTCCGCCGCATGCGCTCCGGGAACTCACTGGATTGCAGCGGCGGCCCTCCTTTCAGAGGGCCGCTTTGCGTTTGGGCTACTTGCCGCCGTCTTCGGTGTTTTTGATGAAGTCGGCGGTGGCGTCGTGGAGTTCCTTCAGTGCGGGGGTGGTGATGTAGACCATGTGACCGGTCTGGAAGAAGCGGTAATTGATGTTGCTTTGGAGCGACTGCGGGATCTGCAGATGCTTGTCTTCATAGGTCGCGCCGAAGTAAGTGCAGCCGAGGTCGTAGTAGCCGCCCATGAGCAGGACTTTGAGTTTCGGGTTTCGCTTCATGGCCATGGCGAGGTCGGGCATCACGTTGACGCTGGAGTCGTCCCAGCCCTGGCCCATGCCCGGTGGAACGTGCTTGAGATCCCAGTTGAAGCCGCCGGCCTCACGGGCACTGGGCTTGTAGGTCAGGTTCTCGCCGTACTTCAGCGTGCCCCGCGCGTACTGGTTGATCGCGGTGTTGTAGGCAGAAGATGTCGCCGAGCCGAAGGGATCGTACTCGGCTTCTTCGCTGAGGGGGTCGATGTCTGGTCCCTGGTAGCGCGTGTCGAGACGGCCGGTGGTGATGCCCATCTCGGACTGCAGCTCTTTGGAGAATTCGCCGCCGCTTACGCGGAGATTGGCCTTGATCCAGTAAGCTGCGGGGACGCCAGTGTAGCTTTCGAGCTTGGCCGCGACTTCCTTTTTCTGGGACTCGGAAAGATCGGCGCCTTGAAGCAGGGCTGTGGCGTAAGCGCCGAGCGAAAACTGCTCCACTTCTTTAAGCAAGGGTTCGAGGGTTGCGGGCTGGTTGGGGATGCGGTGGTGATACCACGCGGTCGCGGCCATCGAAGGCAGTGCGAGAAAGTAGCCGTTGTCTGTTCCGGGATTGCCTTGCGGGCCGTCGGCGCTCGAGTCGAAGCTGAGGATCTGCGAAAGGAAGATCGATCCATTGAGATCGAGATGACGCTGCAGCAGATTGGTGAGCACTGCCGTGCGTGTCGTCCCGTAGCTTTCGCCAAAGAGATACTTCGGCGAATTCCAGCGATCGTACTTCGACAGAAAGCGGCGGATAAAGCGATCGAAGGCGTGGGCGTCGGGATCGGTCCCGTAGAAGGCCTTCGCGGCGTCCTTGCCATAGATGCGGCTGAAGCCGGTGCCGGGAGCATCGATAAAGACCAGGTCGCTGACATCGAGAAGGCTGTATTCGTTGGGGACGATCTCGTAAGGCGCACCTTCCTGGTGGGCCAGATCCTGCGGAAGGACGAGACGCATGGGGCCGAATGCGCCCATGTGGAGATACATCGTGGCGCTGCCGGGTCCGCCGTTGTAGAGGAAGGTGATGGGGCGGTTCTTCGCGGGGTTTTTCTGGAAGTAAGCCGCGTAGAAGATGCGCGCAGTGGCGGGACGATCTTCCGGCTTGGCGCTCATGTCAATGGTGGCGTCGGGCAGGTATTTGCCGTCGAAGGCGATCATGGCGTCTTGCGGATCAGAGGAGCCGACGGTCAGGGTTCCAGCGATGGCGCGATACTCGATGGTCTGGCTGCCTACCTTGAGGGAGCCCTCGGTGATGGAGTCGGCGGGGGCGTCGGGGGTGGGAATGTTTTTGGCTTCAGGCTTGGCTGGCGCGTTGTTCTGCGCGATTGCGAAAGAAGCCGCAACAAGGCCAAGCATGAGCGTAGCGAACCAGCGACTGCGTACACGATGCAGCATAGCGGGGAACGTCCTCCTGGAATGATTCGTCGGTTCCCGGAGTATACCTGAGCAGCGCGTGCGAACGGGATGGCTTTGGAGGATGCGAGGTGAATGAGCGAGGCATGCGTGTGGCGGGAATTCGGCAATCGATGACGAGCGCGCGGGAACTCAACAGCGGGAGTGCGATAAGCAGGCTCGCGGATTGAGCGAATTCAAATTGCAGGAAGAATGAACGGGAAGCAGACGGATATGCCGGCTTGCGCCGGCATGCGTATGCGACAACCAGGGCCGAGGTTAGCCGGCGATGGCGTTGGCGGTTTGGTCGCTGTTCTCAATCAGGGGGCGAAAGGCGTTGATGAGATTCTCGACCTGAGCTTTTTGCATGCGGAGGAGATCGAACTTCCGTGTGATCTCGTTCAGTTCCGTCATGGCTTGTTCGTAGGCTACGCGATAGGGATCCATGTTTACTTTCTCCACTTGGCGAAGTGTAGCATCGGAAAACAGCAGAAAATCAAAGGTACGGTGCAGTTAACCATCCCAAAGTAATGAATGGCATTCCTGAGTGAAGCTGAGCCGCAAGCATTCGGGAACCATGGGTTTGCGGCAGGAATAAATCACGGGCCGGGTGGAATCGTCGCACCCGGCCCATGACGCCAGCCACCCCGCCTGAGCTTTCCAGGTCGTATCGGCTAGACACCTGACCAGTTTCGTTGAACGCTGTTTTCAGAGCCTTGTTGATTCATGTTAGCTGGAGTTCCGGATGGGTAAAGTGGATTGTATCGGGCAATGGTAACGGAAGTTTGCCAGTATGATTTGCACTGGTTGGAGGCGCATGAATGAAGGCTTCGATTCGAGCTGCGGTGCAGGCGGATGCGGGCGCGATTGCGCGTGTGCACGTGGAGAGCTGGCAGACGACATATACAGGGATCGTGCCGGATGCGTATCTGGCAGGCCTGGATGAAACTCTGCGCGCCAAGTTATGGAGTGAGTGGCTGAAAAGCGAGACGCTGGTGTTTGTCGCGGAGTGGGACGGACGCGTGGTGGGATTCGCGCATGGAGGGGCGAATCGCGAACAGGGGGGAGAGTGCGATGCGGAGCTCTACGCGATCTATTTGTTGAAGGATGCGCAAAAGAGGGGGATAGGCGCGGGGCTTTTGCGGGCGATGGCAACCGCGCTGCTCGAGCGACATTTCAAAAGCATGACGGTGTGGGTGCTGGAACAAAACCGCTCCCGCAGTTTTTATGAAAAGGCCGGCGCGCGGTTGACGACGTCGAAGGTGATTGATATCGGGGGCGCCAAGCTGATGGAGGTCGCCTACGCCTGGTCGAGTTTGAATGAATTGGCACACTCGCTGCAATGGGTCGTCGAAAAATGAGGAAGACGAACGGGCGATAATCGCAGGTAGGGCGCCTCACCAGAAGCTGGCAGGCGTAGATTCTTAGTTTCAGAGGAAATGACGAATTGCAGTTCATTACTATTCCAAAGGATTTGGATCTCGTCCTCGATGAGGCATGGAGTGCGGCAAGCAAAGTCCCCGGCTTTTTGCTGGAGGGGGAAGCGCGTCTGCTTGGAATGATTGCGGCATGTAATCCGGGCAATGGGGAGATTATCGAGATCGGAAGTTTCAAGGGAAAATCGACCGTGATGCTGGCCAAGGTTTGCCAGCACTACGGACTAGCTCCCGTGGTTGCAGTCGACCCGCACAATTTCAACTCCGTTGAGCTTCGGCAGCACAAAACAAGCGAGGACGCTTCTTCATACGCGGAATTCCTCGACAATATACGGCTTGCCGGTGTCTCTGAGTTTGTCGAGCCGATCCGCGCCTACTCGAGCGATGTAGCCCTGAAGTGGAATCGGCCCATTCGATTCCTTTGGATTGATGGTGACCACACTTTCCGTGGAGCCAAGAGAGATTTCGACGGCTTCTTCACCCACGTGGTGCCCGGCGGTGTGGTTGCCTTCCACGATGCACTTCACGAGTTCTCCGGCCCCATCCGGGTATTCGCGGAGGATGTGCTGCGATCGAATGAGTTTGGTCCCGCAGGATTCGTTGGTTCGATTGCGTGGTCGCAATTCAGGCCGGCAGATGGCGCGAACTTCCGCGAGGAGCGCGAAAGACTTTTGCGGTTCGCTGAGAATTTGATTCCATTTGTGAAAGACGATGCGAAGCTGCAGGGGCTCCGCAAAATGCTCTTTAAGCTGAAACGCTCGAAGGTTCCGCGCGCTTCGATTCGACCCGAGCAATGGGCTTCGCTTCTGAATCGCTAGAAGCGGTCGCGCGGGGCGCAAAAAAATTGCTCGCGAACCAAAGAAACACCTGTCGACTGCCCAAAAGCCAAAGGCCGGGATTGCCCCAGCCCTTGCTTCTGTCTGCTAGATTCTGCCGAAATCCGGTGGCTTACAGCGGCTGAACGTCCGCGGCCTGCCAGCCCTTAGGACCCTTCACGACGTTGAACTGCACGGCTTGGCCTTCCTGCAGACTCTTAAACCCGTTCGAGTTGATTGCAGAGTAGTGCACGAAGACGTCCTCACCGTTCTGGCGCGAGATGAATCCGAACCCTTTCGCGTCATTGAACCACTTCACAGTGCCTTGTTCCATTTTCTTTGTGTTTCCTGGTATTGAATTGCGCTGGATGAATCGGAGCGACCACTGGCAGAATCTTGCTTGGTTCGGCGTCTCAGGAAAATCAATGCCCTTAACGCTATGGGCGAGTACTGCTCACGCCCGGTTCGACTCTAACGCTGGTCCAAGTGTACCATCACACTCCAAATTCTCGAGTTGATTTAAGCCTGAGGATCGAGGCGGCGCAATTGTTGGGTGTCGCGATGATGTTTAAAATGAATTAGTTACGGAACCACGTTTGTCTATGATACGGTGGAGGGTCGCTATGACCCATGATCCTGTCCCCGAGCTGCTGGCGCGCGCTACCGAAGAGCTGGAGCGCGAGTTTGGCGCACTGCCTTCCTTTGAACCGGCGAGAGAGAGCGATACGGATACCGAGGGGATGGCCGCGGTGCTGGAAGAGACGGCGCGGCGGCTGGGAAACAATTATCCCTACTTTCATCCCCTGTATGCCGGGCAAATGCTGAAGCCGCCGCATCCGGTGGCGCGGGCGGCCTATGCGCTGGCAATGTCGATTAATCCGAACAACCACGCGCGGGATGGAGGGCGAGCCAGTTCCGCCATGGAAATTGAGACCGTGGCGGAGATCGCGGGAATGTTCGGGTGGGCGGAGTACCTGGGACACCTGACATCGGGCGGGACGATGGCCAACCTGGAGGCGCTGTGGGTAGCGGGGCAATTGGCGCCGGGGCGTCGGATTCTAGGGTCGGAGCAGGCACACTACACGCACCATCGCATTTCGGCAGTTCTGAAGCTTGAGTATGCCTCGGTGGCCGCAGACGCGCGGGGAAGGATGCGCCTGGATACGCTGGAGGATGAGCTGCGCGCCGGCGATGTCGGCACCGTCGTTGTGACGCTGGGGACGACGGCGGTCGGCGCGGTGGATCCACTGCCGGAGATTCTGTCGCTGCGGGAGCGGTATGGGTTCCGGGTGCATGTCGATGCAGCGTATGGCGGGTATTTCAAGCTGATTGAAAATACGCTGGACGAGCCGGCACAGCAGACGTATGCGGCGATTGGACAGGCGGATTCGATCGTGATTGATCCGCACAAACATGGGCTGCAGCCGTATGGTTGCGGTTGCGTGCTGTTTCGGGACCCGGGGGTGGGGCGGTTCTACAAGCACGATTCGCCGTATACCTATTTCACTTCAAAGGAGTTGCATCTGGGCGAGATCAGCCTGGAGTGCTCGCGGGCCGGGGCGGCAGCGGTGGCTTTATGGGCGACGCAGAGATTATTGCCGTTGAAGCCGGGCGGGGAGTTTGCCCGTGGGCTGGCAGCCGGACGGCGGGCGGCGCTGGAACTGGATGGGCGACTGCGGGCCGATGGGCGGTTTGTAGCGCTGACAATGGGCGGTCCCGAATTGGATATTGTGGTCTGGAAGATGAAGGCGTCAACGGCGGAGCGTTCATCGGCTCTGGGACAATCGATTTTTACAGCTTGTGCCGCGCGCAATCTACATCTGGCGCTAGTACAATTGCCGCAATTCTGGTTTGGGCCAGCAGGCGGTTCGAGTGCAGTTGAAGGCTACGTGACCTGCTTGCGTTCAGTTCTGATGAAGCCGGAGCATGAAGCGTGGCTGGACCGCATCTGGAACGAACTGAGTGCGGTTTGTTCGGGAGTTGAGAAGGGGTGAAGATGACGGAATTGCAGACGTCTCTCACCAAAACTGAAAACGTTCTCATGCGGGCCGGGGGGTGCGCGGTGGCGATTCTTCCCCAGTTTGGCGGGAAGATCGCGTCGATTCGGATTGGAGAACGGGAGCTGCTGCAAACGCCGCTCGCGCCGATTGCGACTCGGACGCGGAAGATAGCCTTTGATGCCTGCGATGCGAGCGGATGGGATGAATGCTTGCCGTCAGTGGCTGCCTGCAGCGTAGAGACGCGAGCGGGCATCGTGGAGATTCCGGACCATGGCGATTTGTGGCGAGTGGAATGGATGAGCCAGGGGGGGAGTAGGAAGAGGGGAGTAACAGGCAAATACACCCATGACTCCATGACGCTCAACGGGAAGTGCTTTTCTTTGCCGCTGGAGTTGGAGCGCGGGTTGAAATTGTCAGACGAGGCAGATGGATGGCGACTGCGGCTGGAATACGCGTTGAGGAACACGGGTTCGCAGACGGTGCCTTGGAGTTGGTCGGCGCATCCTTTGTTTGCTGTCGAGGAGGGCGATCGAATTATATTGCCCCAGTCGATCAACTCGCTGCGGCTCGAGGGATCGGGCGGCGGGCGACTGGGCAACGGTGGCGACCCGGTCGCATGGCCGATAGCCGAGTTGGCCGACGGAAGTCACGTGGATCTGAGCGTGGCAGATGCTCCGGATTCGGGAATTGGAGACAAGCTGTTTGCGGGACCGCTCAGTGCATGGGAAAACTGGTGTGCGCTGGAAAGGCGGTCTGCGGGTGTGCGAATCCGCGTCACGTTTGATGCTTTCGCAACACCATATTTAGGCTTGTGGATTTGTTATGGGGGATGGCCAGAGAGGCCGGGACCGAAGCAGATGTGCGTGGCGATGGAGCCAGCGACGGCGCCGGTGGATTCGCTTGCGATCGAAGGCGCGTGGTCGCGTGTGCTCGCGTCCGGCGAAGCGTATTCGTGGAACATGGAAGTTGAAATTGAAAACATTGAGAGCTGAACAATGCATGACCCTGAAGTTTTGCGTTCCTTGCATGTGAGTCGTTTCAAAAGTGAACCGGAGATCTTTGCTGCGCCCGGGCGTGTAAACCTGATTGGCGAACACACGGATTATGCGGAAGGATTTGTGATGCCTGCGGCGATTGATTTCGCCACGCTGGCGGGCATTTCTCCGCGCAGCGATGGCAAGATCGTCATTTACTCCGAAAATTTCAAAGAAGAGCGCACGTTCGATGCGAATGCGCTGCCCAGGACTGGCAGCAAGGACTGGAGCGACTATCCGCTGGGTGTGATGGTCACTTTGGCGGGCGAGGGTCATCGGATTCCGAGTTTGAGTTTGAGCCTGCTCGGCGATGTGCCGCTAGGATCGGGACTTTCGAGTTCGGCTGCGATTGAAGTCGCTACGGCGCTGGCGGTGACATCCCTGTTGGGCGTCGAATATGCGCGGCCGAAGTTGGCGCGGTTGTGCCAGCGTGCGGAGAACGAATTTGTCGGCGCAAATTGCGGCATTATGGATCAGTTCATTTCGGCGAACGGCGCGGAGAATCATGCGCTGCTGCTGGATTGCCGCGACTTGAGTTTCAAGCTGGCGCCGATTCCGGCGAGTGTTGCGCTGGTGATTGCCAACACCATGGTGAAGCACTCGGTCGCCGGCGGTGAATACACGACGCGGCGCGCCGAGGTGGAAGAAGCTGCCGCGGTGATTGCACGTCATCGACCGGAGGTGAGGTTTTTACGCGATGCGACCGTAGAGGATTTGCACAGGTGGGGCGCGGAGATGAGCACGAATGCGCTGAAGCGCGCGCGTCACGTGATTACGGAAAACACGCGCACGGTTGCCGCGGCAGATGCGTTGATGGGGCACGATCTGAAACAACTGGGAAGACTGATGGCTGAAGCGCACGCGAGCTATAGCTTCGATTTTGAGGCCAGCTGCGTAGAAGCCGACACCATGGTAACGCTGGCACACGACCTGCCGGGGTTGATCGGTGCAAGGCTGACGGGCGGCGGTTTTGGCGGGTGCACCATCAATCTTGTGGAGCAGGGAAGGGCTAATGAATTTGCCGCCAGCCTGGCTGCAAGTTACGCCACTGCAATGGAAATTGTTCCGCAGATTCACATTTGCCATGCTTCGAGCGGAGCGCACAAAGTAGTTGGAAGTCTCTCGCATTGAAAGGCGTCGGGGCTGACCAGATTGAGGGTTACAGCATCTCATTACCATGAGGTGGAAACAGGCTCTCGGAAGTTACCCCCCAACCGGAATCCATCTCTATAACAAAAGCGTTTTTCCTTGCTAGAATCTTTCACAGGTTTCCATTGTTTTTATCGATACAAGACCGACGCGGGAAGTTTTTTTGCCCGGCGGGCGTTTTGAGATTTTCGACTTCAAATTGTAGGCATTTCGAGCGCCGCAGAGAGATGTATAAAAATGCAACAGAATTCAACTAAACCCTTCTCCTACGAAACAACCCCCATCTGTGGATTGGTCGCGTACTTTTCGATGGAGATTGCGATTGATCGCGCGATGCCCACCTACTCCGGAGGCCTGGGCATGCTGGCCGGAGACACACTGCGTTCAGCGGCTGATCTTGGCGTTCCGCTGGTCGCATTCTCGCTGGCGCATCGCAAGGGATATTTTCAGCAGCATCTAAACCAGTCGGGCGACCAGACGGAGGAAGTGCAGCCGTGGAACCCCTCGGACTTCTGCACGGAAGAAGCTGCGCGCATCAAGGTTTCAGTCGAGGGGCGCGAAGTAACGGTGCGCGCCTGGCGCTACGACCTCGAAGGACGCTACGGGCACATCGTTCCGATTTATCTGCTGGACACGGACCTGGATGGCAACTCGGGGTGGGATCGCGGGCTGACAGATCACTTGTACGGTGGCGATACCAACTACCGGTTGCAACAGGAGATTGTGCTGGGCCTGGGCGGCGTGCGCATGGCGAATGCGCTCGGCCTGAATGTGAATGTTTATCACATGAATGAAGGCCACGCGGCGTTGCTAACCCTGGCGCTGCTGGAGAGCGAGATGGGCGGCGGTCCTCTGAATGCGCCGACCGAGAGTGACATTGTGCAGGTGCGCAATAAGTGCGTGTTCACGACCCACACGCCAGTGCCCGCGGGACATGATCGCTTTTCGACGGAGCAGGCAATCAGGATTCTCGGCGGCGAGAGAACGGCGCGTCTTGAAAAGCTTGGCGTCTTCGAGAACGGCTTGCTGAACATGACCATGCTGGCGTTGCGCTTCTCCCGTTATGCGAATGGTGTGGCGATGCAGCACGGCAAGGTTTCGCGCGCCATGTTTCCGCAGTACGAGATCGATTCGATCACGAACGGCGTGCATGCGCCGACGTGGGTCTCAGAGCCGGTGCAACAAATGCTCGATGTTCAGATTGGGTCTTGGCGGCGCGACAATCTGACGCTGCGCAATGCGATTGATCTGCCGGAACAGGAAATGCTGAATGCGCACCGTCGCGCGAAAGAAGCGCTGCTGACGGAAGTTGCAACGCGCACCGGTTTGGTTTTGAATCCAAATGTGCTGACGCTGGGATTCGCGCGCCGCGCCGCTACGTACAAACGTGCGAACCTGATGTTTGCCGATCCGGAGCGTTTGCTGAAGATTGCGACCCAGGCAGGCGGCTTGCAGATCTTGTATGCGGGCAAGGCGCATCCAGCGGACGAGCCCGGCAAGGCGCTTATTCACGGCGTGATTGAGACGGCGAGTAAGCTGTCGAATGACATGCTGCGGGTTGTGTATCTCGAAAATTACGCCTGGGACCTGGGCGCGCTGCTGACGGCCGGCGTGGACGTGTGGATCAACACACCGCGGCGTCCGTACGAGGCTTCAGGGACGAGCGGAATGAAGGCTGCGCTGAACGGCGTGCCGAGCCTGTCGATTCTCGACGGGTGGTGGATTGAGGGCTGCATTGAGGGCGTGACGGGCTGGGCGATTGAAGACGGCGAGAACGATGCGCAGGAAGCCGAAAATCTTTACAAGAAGCTGGAAAATGCGGTAGTTCCGCTTTACCGGAGCGAGCCGCAAATGTGGGCAAGGCTCATGCGGACAACTCTGGCGTTCAACGGTTCATATTTCAACACCAACCGCATGGTGAAGCAGTACACACGCAATGCCTATTATCCAGTAAAGCTGATTGAGACGGCGGCGAAGGCAGAGGAAACGGCGCCGTCGTATGCGATGAAGTAAGGCGAACGCAGAGCAGCAAAGCCGCTTGATCAAAAGTAAAAGCCCCATGCTTGTTCAAGCCATGGGGCTTTTCGTTTCTTTCCACTCTCGACTCTCGAGAGTTCTGGCAGTCCCATTCATGCGACGCCGTGCGCGCTTAGGCGACGGCAAGGCCCAGAGCGCGGTTGATGCGGTTCTGGATCGGATCGAGGATCGGCTCGGGGATCGGCGAAAACGCGGCGGGGGTGACGGGTTCGGGCACCGGCACGGCGCGAAGAATCGGTTGCGCAATTTCGGGCTCCGGTTTTGCCATTACCGGCTCCGGCTGAACGTGCTCGGCCTGACGGGGTTCGTAAGAGACCGACTTGGCGGAGCGAAGGAAGGGTTCGAGCGCGCCCAGGACGTCCTCGAGTTGCTCTTTGCGGAGCTGAAGGTTATCAAACTCCCCGATGATCCGGTCGAGGTCGGAGTGCGCCACTTCAAGCGCAGCCAAATACGTTTCGCGATAGACCTGTGAGCCCATATGGGTTCTCCTCTAGCAGTTTTCGAGGCGACTTTCCGCTTATCGGTGAGCCTTGTTGTTCAATTCAGGCCCATCGGGGAGGCGCGGAGGAGAAACAGCAGGTCGAAAAATGCTATGAAAGGAAGTCTAGACCCGGGTAACCACGCGAGGCATTACCCAAAGTGTGTAGCGCGGCGGACTTTTGTGGACAATTGATTTCGGTAAGCCTATGAAATTAACCGACCTGAGGCTCACGCGCAGTTAACATCCGCTTCCAGACGGCCTGCGGCGACAGAGATTACCGGGAAGAGGTTCCAATCACAAGTGATGTCAGCAGAGCGGGCGGATTTCGCTTGAGGTGCCTCCGGCGGCGGGCACATAGCATTTCTGGACGTAGTCCATAACCATGCGGTCCGCGTTGAAGCGCCAGCCCAGGGTACGGATGGTGCGCTTCATGCGTTTGATCCAGCCGCGCGGTAGGCCGTCGCGGTCACGGTCGTAGAAGAGCGGAATAAGTTCGCCGGAAAGGACCCGGTAAAGGTCTTCACCGTCGCGGGTGTCGTGGACATCCATGTTGGAGTGGGTACGACCTTTGCCGATGGCGAAGCCATTGAGGCCGTCGTAGGCCTCGGCCCACCAGCCGTCGAGAACGGAGAGATTGAGGCCGCCGTTGAGCACGACTTTCTGGCCGCTGGTGCCGGATGCTTCAAGCGGGCGACGTGGATTGTTGAGCCAGACATCGACGCCCTGGACCAGATGACGGCCGACGTTGATGTCGTAGTCCTCGATGAAGAGGAACTTGTCGGCGAAGGCCGTGTCGCGCATCATTTCGGCGATCTGCTGCAGGACGCGCTTGCCGGGCTCGTCGTGCGGATGGGCCTTGCCGGCAAAGAGGAACTGCAACGGGCGCTTGGGGTCGTTGACCATGGTGGCGAGACGCTCGATGTCTCTGAGCAGCAGGTTAGCGCGCTTGTAGGTAGCGAAACGGCGGGCGAATCCGATGGTGAGAGCGTCGGGTGAAAAGGCCTTGCCGAAGCGCTGAAGGGAGGACGAAGATTCGCTGCGGCGTTCGGCCTGCTCGACGGCGCGGCGGCGGGCGAAGTCGAGGAGCTGCGCCTTCAGGCTGAGGTGCGTCTCCCACAGCTCGCCATCGTCGACATCCTCGATCGCTTCCCAGGTGCTCTTGGAGCCGCTGCGCTTTTGCCAGTCCACTCCGAGGTGGCGATCGTAGAGACGAAACATCTGCGGCGCTAGCCATGAGGGAACATGGACGCCGTTGGTGATGTGGCCGATGGGGACCGCATCTTCAGGGCGCCCGGGATAAAGACCCTTCCACATGGCTCGCGAGACCTCGCCGTGGAGCGATGAGACTGAATTGACGCGGCGAGCGAGCTTGAGACCGAGAACGGTCATACAGAACGTCTCGCTGTAATCAGTTGGGTGTTCGCGGCCGAAGCCCATGAGGTTTTCCTGGGAGATGCCGAGCTCATCGCGCAGGGGACCGAGGTGTTCTTCGATGAGGTCCGGGCTGAAGCGGTCATGCCCGGCGGGAACAGGCGTGTGCGTGGTGAAGATGACTTCGCGGGGAATCTGACTGGCAGCTGCGTAGAAATCGAGTCCTTCGTCTTCCATGCGAGAGCGGATGGCTTCGAATACGGCGAATCCGCTGTGGCCCTCGTTGAGATGGAGGACTCCCGGCGAAATGCCCATGGCCTTGAGGGCGCGGAAGCCGCCGACGCCGAGGAGGAGTTCCTGGCGAATGCGAGTGCGGGAGTCGCCGCCGTAGAGGCGAGAGGTGGTGTCGAGATCTTCAGGGGCATTGCCGGGAACGTTGGAGTCAAGAAGGAAGAGATCGCAGCGGCCAACCTTGACTTGCCAGACTTTGGCGCGGATGGCGGCGCCGCGGGTGGCAATTTCAACCACAACGGGCTGGCCGTCGAGGCCGATCGCGGGCTGCATGGGGAGCTGCTTGATGTCTGTTTGGAGATATTCTTCGCGCTGCCAGCCTTTTTCATCAAGACGCTGGAGAAAGTAACCCTGACCGTAGAAAAGGCCCACGCCGACGAGCGGGATGCCGAGATCGGATGCGCTCTTGATGTGATCGCCGGAGAGCACGCCAAGGCCGCCGGAATAAATGGGCAATGACTCGTGCATGCCGAATTCGGCGGAGAAATAAGCAACGGGGCGGGGACGGAGAATGCCAGCGTTGGCTGCCCCCCAGGTGCGATCTTCCTGCAGGTACTCCTGGCGGCGGCGGTAGACATAGTTGATGCGGCTGTGCAGAACTAGTTCGGTCGCGCGGCGCTCGATTTCGCTGAGCGGCATTTCGTTGAGCAGGGCGATGGGATTCTGGTTGAGCTGGCGCCAGCGGACGGGATTGAGGTCGCGGAAGAGATTGGTGCAGTCGTGATCCCAACTCCACCAGACGTTGTGAGCCAGGGCCCAGAGGCGCTCCTGTGCCGGGGCAACGAAACGGTCGAGGGTGCGGGCTTCGCTGACGACCGGTGCGACCTGTTCGGCGGCGTCGGCGAGCATGCGGATCTCGTTGTCGCGGAAGACGCGGGGTTCCTTGGTCTGCACAACAAGAACGCCCTGGAGGATACCGCGATCGATGAGAGGAACGCCGAGGAAGGAGTGGTACTCCTCTTCGCCGGAGTCCTTGAAGTACTTGTAGCGCGGGTGCCGGCTGGCGTCGTCGACGGCGACGGGACGGACCTGCTCGGCAACAAGGCCGGCAAGTCCCTCGTGAAGCGGCATGCGAAGCGCGCCGATGCTGCGGGCGTGAAGGCCGAGAGAGGCGGCGAGAACGAGGTTGGAGCGATCGGGCTCGAGGAGATACGCGGAGCAGACATCGGTGCGGAAGCGCGAGGCGATGAGCGCCACCACGTTCATCAGCGTGTCGGCGGGCCTGCCTCCATCCTGCGTCAGGCTGGTGATCTCATCGAGGGTCAGAACCAGGTTGGCGTCCATCGCTTCAGGAGAAATGCTCATCGGGTACCTCCGCCCAGTGATCGGTTGCAGATGGGGAACACGGATGTGCTTGATAAAGATGGCGTCAGCGCGAAAGGCCAGCAGCGAACTGTGCTTCAGAAAAGGTGCAAAAGCCTTTGGAGAATGGCTGAAGAAAATCGATCACGCCTGAACTTGAGTTGTTTTGACGATACCACCAGTTCGCGCATATTCGCCAATGGGGACCTCGGCGCGAGCGGGCTCGTTGGCCTTCTGCACAGGATGCGGTGCATCGAGACACTGAGCGCGCAGTCGCGAAGAGCGTGCGCGGAGCGCAGCGCTTATCGCATCGGCTGGCGCAGGATGGTCCTTAGCTTGGCGGGCGCGGTGCGGCGCGGGTCGCTCAGGTAGATTTCGTGATGCTTGCCGTAAAGCTCCTTGCCGGCAGCATGAATGGTGTCGTGCATGCGCTGGATGGTGGGGGCCTCTTCGGAAAACGGGCCGAGATAGAGCGTTTGTACGGAATCGCCTTCGTCGAGAATTTCGAAACGAACGCAGTCGAGGGCTGCGGGGTTTTTCTTTTTGCGGACTTGATCGAAGGCGGCATCGACATTGGCGCGAGAGATGAACTCGGGCTGGACGATCATCGCGGTCCACTTCCATGTGGACTTGTCAGCCTCGAAGAAGACGCGGGGATCGTCGGCCCACCAGAGGCCTTCGAGGGGCATGACACCGTAGTCGATGGCGCGGGGACCTTTCTTGAGCGAGAACTTCAGGGTGTAGGAGAGAGAGTAGAGCGCTTCGACGGCCTGCTCAAATGCTTTGGATTTGTTGGGGTCGCCTTCGCCGTCGACCATGAGGTAGGTGAGCGGTGGAACCCGAACGAATGTGATTCCACCCGTCGGGGGCTGATAGAGGTTTCTCCATTGTTTTTTGAGGTCGAGTTTCTCCATGGTAAGCATGG
>Ga0210386_10002658_pt1 | contig 15249 bp, 14 predicted proteins | sample IncBWH32OmetaG_FD_160091 | JGI IMG/M metagenome (GOLD analysis project Ga0210386, IMG submission 160091) | Forest soil microbial communities from Barre Woods Harvard Forest LTER site, Petersham, Massachusetts, United States - Inc-BW-H-32-O ... | reverse complement strand
GGCGATCACCGGCTTCGGGTTGGATAACGGCGATGACCCGGCCTTCGACTACGTCATCCAGGCCGCCACCGGGATAGCCGCCCTCACCGGTGAGCCGGACGGGCCGCCGACGCTGCCCGGCTATTCGTCGGCGGACAACTCCACCGGAATGGCGGCTGCACTCGGGCTGCTGGCCCAAATCACCTCGGGGCGCGGCGGGCAAGTCGATGTGTCGCTGCGGGACGTGATGCTGTCCCAGTTGAACTACCACGCATCCGCCTATCTCAACAGCGGCATCGAGCCCCGGCGCCGACCGTTCGGCGCCCACTCGTATTACGTCCCAGCGCAGATGTTCCCGACGAAATCTGGCTACCTGGCGTTGTTCATCACCCATGACGGCTTCTGGAAGTCCTTTGCCAATGAAGCGAACATCACCGGGTTCGAGACGATGGCCGAACGGGTGTCGCGTCGCGACGAGGTTCTCACCTCGGTGACGGCCGTGCTCGCGACCGACACCGCGGCCAATTGGGAAGCGCGCCTGCGTCCGCTGGGGGTGCCCGCGGCGGCGGTGCGCACTCTCCCCGAGGCGTTGGCGGCCACACCGGAAATCGTGGTCACCGCAGGTGATTTCCGCCTGGTGGGCAACCCGATCCGGGTTGCCGGCTACCAGCCGGACTACCGCCCGCCGCCGAAGCTGACTGACGCCTGACGAGGGCCGGTGAGGTGGGCTTCGGCGAGTTTGCGGAACGCCGCCACCAATCGGCTGCGATCCGCGGTGCGGGTCGCCAAGACGACGTGGCTGGGCTCGACGCCTTCCAAAGGGACCGTGGTGATGTCGGGGCGCACGCTGTTGCCGTGGAAGCCGGCTGTGATGGCCACCGCCTGCCCGGAAGCTATGAGTTCGAACTTGTCCTCGAGCGCGTCGATGAGCGGACCGTCGGGTGCCCTGCGTCCGTCGGGACGAGGATCGATGCGCCAGAACGCACTCCACGCCGGATCGGAGTGCCGCACCCGCGGCATGGGCTCGTCGGCGATGTCGTCGAGGGTGACGGATTCCCTGCCCGCGAGGCGATGGTCGATGGGCACGGCCAGCACCCGGGGCTCGTCGTAGAGGACCGTCACGCGTAGCTGGTCGGTCGGGAACGGCAGGCGGGTCACCACCGCGTCCACTCGATGGCCGAGGAGCGCATCGCGCGCCTCGTCCCAGTCCAGGTGCGAGACTTGGACGTCGGCGTCCGGGTGCTCGCGGCGCAACTCGCGCACCGCCGGGGTGACGATCATGCCCGTCGTGTAGCCGATGATGACGCGGCTGGGCTGGGCCGCGGCCCGGGCCTGCGCCGCGGCTTGGGCCGCCGAACGCAACAGCGCCTTGGCCCGCGGCAGGAACACCTCGCCCGCCTCGGTCAGCCGGGTGCCTTGCGGTGTGCGGTCCAAAAGTCGGACGCCCAGCTGATGTTCCAGGCGGCGAATCTGCCGACTCAGCGACGGCTGCGCAACGCGCAATGCGCTGGCCGCGCGGCCGAAGTGCCGGTGCTCGGCCACCACAACGAAGTACCCGACCAGTCGCAGGTCGAGGTCCACCACCGGCGATGTCGAGTCAGTCATGCACCGATTGTAGTGGGCTGCTAAATACCAGATCCGTATATAGCCCTTATGAGCTGTGGTGATGCCTAAACTGCATCGCGTCATATGGAATAGATCTTGGACACTCGGCCAAGCCGCTCGTTGACTTGACGGCATCGAACGCCAATCAGAAGGGATCTGAAACCCATGCACGTTTTTGTTACCGGCGCGAGCGGACACATCGGTTCGGCCGTCGTCGACGAACTCCTCGAGGCCGGCCACCGGGTCACCGGCCTGGCCCGTTCGGACAGCTCCGCCGCGGCGCTGACGGCCAAGGGCGTTGAGGTGCACCGGGGCGACCTCGGCGATCTCGACGGCCTCCGGGCGGCCGCCGCGGCAGCCGACGGCGTCATTCACCTCGCCTATCGAGACGACTTCGACAACGACTTCGTGGGTGCCGCCGAGACTGACCTGCATGTCGTCAACGCAATGGGCGAGGTGCTCGCGGGTTCCGGCCGACCACTGGTGAACACCTCCGGCACCCTATTGCTCGCGGGAGTCGCGCAAGGACGGACCGCGACGGAAAACGATGTCGCCGAGGGCGGTCCGCGGATCGACTCGGAGAATGCGACCATCGCGATGGCCGAACGCGGCGTGCGATCGTCCGTCGTCCGGCTGTCGCCGCTGGTGCACAGCACACTCGATCACCACGGCTTCGCCCACCGGCTGATCGGCATCGCCCGTGAGAAAGGCGTCTCCGCCTACGTCGGCGACGGTTCCAACCGGTGGCCCGCCGTCCACACGCTCGATGCAGCGCGCCTGTACCGGCTTGCGGTCGAGGCGGCTCCCGCGGGGACCAGGTTGCATGGTGTCGCCGACGAAGGCGTGCCGTTCCGTGAGATCGCGGCCCTCATCGGCCGTCACCTGGATCTGCCGGTGGCGAGCATCTCCGCCGAAGAAGCCTATGAGCACTTCGGATTCCTTTCGGTCTTCGGATCCCTGGACAATCCGACATCAAGCGCCCTGACGCAGAAAGTGCTCGACTGGCATCCCGACGGTCCAGGCCTCATCGAGGATCTCGACGCGGGCCACTACTTCCAACAGTGACGGCTTGCCAATCGCTGGGGCGGGTGGGCGTTTGCCTGCCGGCCCCGTTCACCGCCGCGGCGGACGCATCGAGACCCAGCCGTTATTGAACGGGATCGTCGGCGACCTCGATGTCGCCGGCGGCGGCAGCGGCGCGCAGTTGATGAAAATCGTCAAGGGACTTGTCGGCGTACGTGTTGGACCACTCGGCGACGGCCTCGCATACCGTGTCGCTGGTGCCGACGTATCCGCGCAGTGTCGATGCATTTGCGCTCTGTGAGTGCGCCCGCGCCAGCAGAACCGCACAAGCGGTGACGTACTCAGTGAAGGTGGAAGGCGACATGCCTTCTGTTTCGATGGTGCCCTTCATGTCGTGGAATTGACGGACGTAGTAGTCGCGGCCGTCGTTGCATGTTGTCCCGAGGAACACATCCGACATTGCCTGCAGTATCAGCTGGCCGTCGACAACACGTACGCCCTGCCCCTTCATCGCGACAGCAGTTTTCAGCGTATCCGGCTGGCGCCAGCCACCGTACTCCTCGAGGACGGATCGATTGGCTTCCTTGATCTGTAGGACCAGCGGCGTGCCATTGGGGCCGACCAAGATGACCAAGTAACACCGGGTACCGACGCTGCCGACGCCAACCACCCGCAGCGCGGCATCGGTGACCCGAAAGTGCGACAGCAGCACCGCGATGTCGGTCGGGACTGCGGCCAGATACTCGCCGACTGAGTGGAGCAATCGGTCTTCGGTTTCGCCGGCAACGTGTTGGAGAATCGGCGGCGCTTCCCGCAGGCGCGGGGTGCCGTCCGGCCCGGTCTCCACGGTTTGTTTGAAGACACGCGCCGACGTTCGGGTGCGGGCCCGCGACGTCGTCCGCTTGAACGCCGCTTGCAAGCCCTTGGATACCTTTGCGGTGTAGTTCTCGGGTTCCGCGCGCAGGTAGTACCGGTCCAGAACGTCCATGTCGAGCATGGCGTGCAGACCCGAACGGTAACCCTCCAACGACTCTCGCACACAGCGCCGGATGGCCTTGGCAGGATAACCCGCATGTCTGCCTCCGATGATCGCGCTGGTGATCAGGCGCTTGACGTCCCACTCGGCGGGCGCCACCGCAGCTTCGTCAAAATCGTTGAGGTCGAAGACAATTTCGCGATGCGGTGCGGCGTACAACCCGAAATTCGAGATGTGAGCGTCGCCGCAGCACATGACTTCGATCCCGCTCGACGGGCCTGACGCCAGATCGGCGGCCATCACCGCCGCCGAACCGCGATAGAAAGAAAAGGGATCGACAAGCATGCGCGCGAACCGCAGTGGGACAAGTTCGGGCAGCCGGTCGGTGTTTTGGGCGACCAAGATTTCGGTTGCCGATCGCCTGGCGGGATTCAACTGGGCAAGGGCCCGCCGTGGAACATTCTTCCGGAGTGCTCGACCGCGTGCCATGTCCTCGGGCGGGACTTCGAGCTCGATCAGACGTTCACGCAACACTTGTTGCGGCATCCGCCCAGCATACGGCGGCGGCCCGCAGCCGTAGTGGGCTTTCGACGACCCTAACCAGATGGTGTTGTGGTGCAAACGGATTAGCGGAGCACCACCGTTCGGCTAATCCGACGCGGGGTTGGCGTAAACGCGGGTGGGTGAGATCAGCACGGCGGTGCGACGTTGCTCGCGCATCACCCGATCGTAGGTGTCCCAGTCGTCGTGGGTTCCGCCTGCGGCCGTGAAGATTTCGCGGAGCAGGAGCCGCAACCGCTCCTCGTCCACCTCCGGGTGGGGGTCATCAGGACCGATCAGCTGGGCCGAACCTTCCACCGTGGCCCACTGCCAACCGGCGCGGGCTACGACGGTGGTCCGCGGGTCGGCGCGCAGGTTCGCCAGCTTGCGCGCGCCCCCGATGGCCACCAGTGCGACCACCGGCGCACTCGTCAGCGGGTGTGGCATGACCCCGGCGTTGACCACCGACGCCTGGGCACTGCCGTCGCGGCGCAAGGTGGTGAACACGATAAGCCCGTGATCGGCGGCGGCGAGATCAGCGAAGGCTGAAAGGTCGGTCATGATTGAAAGTCCGTTCCAGCCCGGTTATTCCTTACGCCGCTGCAGTGCGGGGCTACTCGTAAACCACGACAACCGACGTTGTGTCGGGCACCGCCTGACACGTCAAAATATAACCGTCGGCGAGCTCGTCTTCTTCCAGCACGTCGTTGGTGCGCATGGTGGCGCTGCCCTCGGTGAGCCTGGCCATGCACGTCCCACAGTTGCCGGCCTCGCAACTGAACGGCGGCGACAGTCCGGCCCGCCGCGCCGTTTCCAGCAGCGTCTCGCCGGCGACCTGCGGCACCGACACCTTCTTGCGCTCGAGGTGGATCGTCACCGTGCCCCCAGCCTCGGCGCTGTCGGCGGCCACTTCGGATGCAGGCCCTTTGACCGGTGGTGATGCGTCGAAGTCCTCGACCAGGACTCGCGCCGCATCCGGCAGCGCGGAGCGCACCACGGCCATGAAGCCTTCGGGGCCGCACACATAGCATTCGGGATCGGTATCGCCGCCGACGAACCTCGTGACCGCATCGGGGTTCAACAGCCCGTGCTCAGCATCGATATGGCGGTCCACGGACAGCCGGTCGAGATAACGCTGGACGAGTTCGTCGATGGCCGCCTCGAAGATCACCGACGTCCGGTCGCGGTCGGCGCACAGGATCCGCACCGCCCGGTCCGTGGTCGCTAGCGCGCTCTTGGTCAGCGACAGGATCGGCGTGATGCCGCTGCCGCCGGCAAACGCCAGCAGCGGCACCGAGGTTGGACTCAAGACGAAGGTTCCCGCGGCTCTGGTCATGGTCAGCTCGTCGCCCTCGACCACGTTGTCGACGATCCAGTTGGATACCTTGCCGCCGGTGACCCGCTTGACCGTGGTCATCAGCTCACTGTCGGTCTCCGGTGCGCTCGACATCGAATACGACCGATACAGCTCCTCGCCGTCGACCGTCACCCGGAATGTGCAGAACTGGCCGGCGCGATAGCCAAACGGCTGCTCGTGTGGGGCGAGCACATAGCTGCGGGTGTCGGCCGTCTCCTTGATGATCCGAGTCACCGTGGCCTGCTGGAACACGTGGCGTTCCGTCATGCCCGCACCCTCCACACTTTGCGTTCTTCACTTCAGAGAATACTATTCTCTCAAAACGATAGGGTGTTCTCAATGTCCTTCATGTCGCAGCGCGGGTTGTCGCCGCCGCGTGGGCCGACTGCGCTCGTATTCGAAGACCGCCACTACAGCCTCGCGCAGCTCAAAGCGCTGGCTGACGGGCTGGCAGCGAGCCTGGGCGAACGTGGCGTGACGGCTGGTGCGCGGGTGGCGTTGATGGCCTCCAACCGCCCCGAGTTCATCGTCGCGTTGCACGCGATCTGGCGGCTGGCCGCGACCGTCGTGCTGATCAGTCCCGCCTGGAAGCGCGACGAAGTCGAGCACGCGCTGGCGTTGACGAATCCGTCGCACGCCGTCGGCGACCATGCGGTCTTGTCGGAACTGCTGCCGATGCTGCATCTCGACGAGCCGATCTCGCCAGGCGAAGCGTTGTTCGGCTCACCGCCGCCGGATGCTGACGCCGTGTTGGCGTTCAGCTCGGGCACGACCGGTCTGCCCAAGGCCGTCCGGCACACCCATGCGTCGTTGCACGCCGCGGTTCGCCATTGGCGTGACGCGCTGGGCTTGACCCCGCGCGACCGAATCCAGATCGCCACGCCGCCGTCGCACATCCTCGGCTTGCTGAACATCGTGACGGCACTGCAGACCGGCGTATGGATGCGGTTGCACCGCCGGTTCGACATCGACCGAATCCTGCAGCACATCCAAGCCGACCGAATCACCGTCGAGATGGCCGTCGCACCAATCGCTTTGGCCATCGCGTCGCACCCGCACCTGGAGTCCTACGACCTCTCGTCGCTGCGGTTCATCATGTGGGGCGCGACCCCGGTCAGCGAAAGCGTCGCCCAGACCGTCACAAAGCGCACCGGCGTCGGTTGGGTTCCCGCGTATGGCACCACCGAGCTGCCGGTCATCACCTGCAACCCGATTGACGGCGCCCGGCTCGATTCGGTTGGGCAACCATTGCCGGGCGTGCAGGTGCGGGTGGTGTCGCTGCAGACCGGCGAGCCGGTCGGCCCGGGTGAGGCCGGCGAGATCCAGGCGCGGTCGGACTCGCTGATGGCCGGCTATCTGCCTTGCGAGGCGACGCGGGATGCGTTGTGCGACGGCTGGTATCGCACCGGTGATGTCGGATCTTTAGACACCGGCGGTTGGCTGCGGATCACCGACCGGGCCAAGGAGATGATCAAGGTCCGGGGTTTCCAGGTCGCGCCCGCCGAGATCGAGGCCGTGCTGCACGCGCACCCTGCCGTCGAAGACTGCGCGGTGTTCGGAATCCCCGACGGCGTCGACGGGGAGTCGGTGGTCGCCGCCGTCGCCACGCGGGAACCGGTCGACGCCGCCGAACTCAGTGCCCGGGTGGGCGAGCGGCTCGCGTCGTACAAACGCCTGAGCCGTGTCGTGTTCGTGCCCGAAATACCTCGGCTGCCCTCGGGAAAGGTGCTGCGCCGAGTGCTGAAGGAGCAATATGGATGCACGTCTGACAGCTGAACAACAACAACTGCGCGACGCCGCGGCCAAACTCGCCGACGACCTCGGTCCGGGAGCGGTCCAAGGTCTCGCCGACGAAGATCGAATTGCCAGGCTGAACAAGCAAATCGAGATCACCGGTTGGCGATCGCTGCGTTCTGACGGTGCCTCCGGCGTCGAAGTCGCCATCGTCGCCGAGGAATTCGGCCGCGGATTGGTGGACGCGCCGTTTCTCGGTCCGGTCCTGGCCGACGATCTGGCGCGGCATGTCGGCCACGACGGCTCCGGGTCGACGGTCGCGCTGGGTGCCCGCGGCATCGACGCACGGGGCTACCAGCGGGCGTTAGCGTTGGATGGGACCACGGTTCTTGTCGCCGAGCTGGGCGCCGCCCGCGACGCCGTCGACCTGACCCGGGCCACCGCCGATGTCGTCGGAACACCGGTGGCTGTCGGCGAAGTCGACTCCGATGTCGCCGACCAGTGGCTGGCACTCGCCCTGGCCGCTACATCGGCGGACCTGGTCGGAACGGCCCGAGGCGCACATACCCTGGCTTGTGACTACGCGAAAATCCGCGAGCAATACGGTCATTCGATCGGTTCGTATCAGGCCGTTGCGCACCTGCTCGCGGAAAGCCTGGCGCTGATCGAGGGCTCGGTGAGTGTGCTGCGTCATGCCGCCTGGGCGGTTGACGAGCTCGCCCCGGTCGAGGCGATTCGGGCCGCTCGGGTAGCGAAGATCTACTGCGCGCGCGCGGCGCGAACCGTGTGCGAGACCGCCATCCAGGTGCACGGCGGCATCGGCAATACCTGGGAGTGCCTGGCGCACGTCTATCTGCGGCGTGCGCTGACCGCGACCGAACTGTGGCCCGTCAAGCTGGAGGAGATCGACGTTGGACTATCGTGATTCGCCCGACGAAGCCGCCTTTCGGGAGCGGCTACGATCGTGGCTTTCGGTGCACGGCAAGGAATTTCCGAGCTCGGGCGACGAGTATTGGGCCCGCCAGGGTGAATGGCATCGTGCGCTGTATGTGGGCGGCTTCTTCGGGTTGTCCTGGCCGCGCGAGTACGGCGGGCAGGAACTGCCGCCGGTGTACGACGTCATTCTCGACGAAGAGCTGGCACGGGCCGGCTCCCCGCCCCGGCCCAGCCTCGGCTACCTCGTCTCCGGCCTGACCCGACACGGCAGCGAAGAGCTCTGCCGCCGGTTTCTGCCCGGCATGATCAACGGCACCGAACGGTGGTGCCAGGGCTTCAGCGAGCCCGGCTCCGGGTCCGATCTCGCGTCGCTGACAACCGCCGCCACCCGCGAGGGCGACAACTACGTCATCCAGGGACACAAGATTTGGACCAGTTACTCCGACGTCGCTGACTGGTGTCTGCTATTGGCCCGTACCGATCCGGACGCCAAACGCCACCGCGGCATTTCGGCGTTCATCATCTCGATGAAACAGCCTGGCGTGCAACAGCGTCCGCTGCGCATGATCAACGGTGTCACCACCGAATTCGGCCAGGTGTTCTTCGACGGTGCTTTGGCGCCGGCGGACCACATGGTTGGTGCCCCGGGCGAGGGGTGGGCACTTGCCATGACGGTGGTCGGCCACGAACGCGAACCCTCCACGCTGGGCTACGCGGCCCGCTACGGCAAGCTCGTTCGTGAGCTGGCCGCGCGCACCGACGGACCGGCGGGCGAGGAGCTCGCCTGGGCGGTTGTGCAGACCGAGATGCTGACCCATCACGTCCGGCGGCGATTGTCCGAACAGCTCGATGGTGTTACGCACACGTCGGACGGATCGCTGGACAAGCTGCTGATGACCTGGGTCGAGCAGTCGGTCGGCCACGCCGCGTTGGCTGTTGCCGGCATCGACGACCCCGGCCTGCTGAGCGCCTATCTGTACAGCCGCGCGCAAAGCGTGATGGGCGGAACATCGCAGATCCAGAAAAACATCATCGCCTCGCGAATCTTGGGATTAGGAGCCTGACATGTACGACATGCCGACCGAAATCGACGTGCAGGCCGAGGGGCCGCTGCGCATCATCACCCTGAACCGGCCCGATTCGCTGAACTCGGTCAACGACGACCTGCACCACGGGCTGGCAAAGTTGTGGCAGCGGTTGAGCGACGACCCCAGCGCCCGCGTCGCGGTGATTACCGGTGCGGGCCGGGCCTTTTCGGCCGGCGGTGACTTCGCGTACCTGGCCGAGTTGGCGGGCGACGCTGATCTGCGCGCCAAGACTATCGCCGACGGACGCGAGATCGTGCTGGGCATGGCCCGCTGCCGGATACCGGTGGTGGCCGCGGTCAACGGCCCGGCCGTCGGATTGGGCTGCAGCCTGGTCGCGCTGAGCGACATCGTCTACATCGCCGAAAACGCCTACCTGGCCGACCCGCACGTGCAGGTGGGATTGGTGGCCGCCGACGGCGGGCCACTGACCTGGCCGCTGCACATCAGTCTGCTGTTGGCCAAGGAGTATGCGCTGACCGGTGCCCGGATCTCTGCCCAGCGGGCGGTCGAGCTGGGCCTGGCCAATCACGCGGTGGAAGACCCGGTCGCCGAGGCAATGAAGGCCGCGAAAAAGATCCTGGAACTGCCGCAGCAGGCGGTCGAGAGCACCAAACGCGTGCTAAACGTGCATCTCGAGCGCGCGGTGCTGGCCACGATCGACTACGCGCTCAGCGCCGAGAACCAGTCCTTCCAGACCGAGGACTTCCGCTCGATCGTCGCCAAGTTCAACGCCGGTAAGAATTGACGACGAGGGTCAAGCTCCGCCAATCAGATCGATAGTGTTCACGGCTGCCACCCGTGTCTCCGACTGACGCGACGCGCGTTGACCGTTTTGCCCGCCTTCGCGCGACAACCGGTGCTCCGGCCGCTAAGCGATGATGCCAGCCGACATGACGTCTGGCTGTCCGCAGCGACAATCGATGTGCCCGCCTCTTAGCGATTTGCATCGGTGTTCCCCCTCTTGCAATTCTTACTCTCGATTCAAGAGAATAGTATTCTCGTCTGGCCGCGGGCGACTCGGGTCCCGCTTGCCGAATTGGAGAGAAACCGCGATGTGCGAGGTTCCGGCTGCATGATCATCAGATGACCATCGCTGATCTGATCGAGGCCGCGCGTGGCGGTTCGCCGCGTGCCGCGGGCCGGCTGCTGAGCCTGGTCGAGGGTGAGCAGCGTGACGAGGTGCTGGCGAACCTCGGTCCGTCGTCGATTCTGGTCGTCGGGATCACCGGGCCGCCGGGCGCGGGTAAATCGACGACGATCGCGGCGTTGGTGGGGGCTTATCGGCAGCGGGAGTTGCGGGTGGCGGTGCTTGCCGTTGATCCGTCATCGCCGTTCAGCGGGGGTGCGCTGCTCGGCGACCGAATCCGGATGGCGGCGCACATCAACGACCCCGACGTGCTGATCCGCTCGGTGGCCACCCGGGGACATCTGGGCGGGCTCGCCGCGGCTGTGCCGGCGGCCATCCGGCTGCTTGGGGCATTGGGTTACGACGTGATCCTGCTGGAAACGGTTGGCGTAGGGCAGTCCGAAATCGAGATCGCCGCGGTCGCCGACCCGACCGTGGTGATCCTCAATCCCGGTGCCGGCGACGCGGTCCAGGCTGCGAAGGCGGGACTGCTCGAGGTCGCCGACATCGTGGCGGTCAACAAAGCCGACCGGGACGGCGCCGAGCAGACCGTCCGCGACCTTCGCGGCGAGACCAACGCCCCGATCATCAGCCTGATCGCCGCGAAAGGCGAAGGGCTGTGGGACTTGATGCAGGCGATCGACGCGCACCACCGCTCCGACAGCGCCGCGCGCCGGTCCGCTCGCGCGCGCGCCCAGATCCTGTCGTTGGCGCAAACCCTGCTGCGCACGCACCCAGATCTGGATCGGCTCGCGGAGTCGGTGGCCGATGGCCGCGACGATCCCTACACCGCGGCCGAACAGCTGCTAGCCCCCGCACCCCAACCGCACTGTGCCGCAGAGGAGAAGACGCATGACAACGCGATCGACGGCTAACGAGGTTCTGGTCATCATCGGTGCCGGCGGGATGGGGCTGTCGATCGCCCGCCGCGTCGGAGCAGGGCGGACCATCGTGCTGGCCGACGTGAACGCGGCAGGCCTGAATGCCGCCGCCGATGCGCTCACCACTGACGGGCATCGGGTGCTGACGCGAGAAGTCGACGTCGCCTCGCGGCGTTCGGTGGCCGCCGTTGCGGAGATGGCACGCGAGGCCGGCCGTGTGACGGCTGTTGTTCATACCGCGGGACTTTCGCCGCAGCAGGCATCCGCTGAAGCGGTTCTGGCGGTCGACCTGCTGGGGGTCGCGCTCAGCATCGACGAGTTCGGCCGCGTGATCGAGCCTGGTGGCGCCGCGATCGTCATCGCCAGCATGGCCGGCCACATGCAACCGGCGCTTGATCCGGCAGTTGAGCGGCAGCTGGCGAGCGTGCCGAGTGACGAGCTGCTCGGCCTCGAAGCGTGTTCGAAGATCACCGACAGCCGGATGGCGTATCCATTCGCCAAGCGGGCCAACCAAATCCGGGTTGCCGCGGCGGCCGGATCCTGGGGTGAGCGCGGCGCGCGGATCAATTCCATCAGCCCAGGTGTTATCGCCACGGCGATGGGTCGCTTGGAGCTGAGCAGTGAATCCGGTGCGCTGATGCAAGCCATGGTCGACAACTCCGGCCTGCGACGACTTGGGACGCCCGAGGACATTGCCGCCGCCACCGAGTTTCTGCTCGGCCCGTCAGCCGCATTCATCACCGGCACCGACCTGTTGGTCGATGGCGGCGTCGTCGCCGCGATCCGAACCGGGACAATCGATCTCGCCCAAGCACTCGCCGAACGCTGACCCGCGTCTTTGCAGACGGCGCGTAGCGGTCTTGATTTATTGTCTGGCAACGTGTTTCATAAAGTAATGACTCGTTCCGCTGATGAGCTGGTAACCGAATTCTGTAAGCTGTGGTCGTCCCCCGACCCGGAAGAATTGGCCGGGTACTTCACCGAAGACGCCGTCTATCACAACATCCCCATGGAGCCGGTGCGGGGTCGCGAGGCGATCAAGCAATTCATCGCGGGATTCGTCGCCGCGGTTGACGGCATCGACTTCAACGTTCAACGGCAGGTCAGCGATGGCACGGTGGTGATGAACGAACGCACCGATGTGATGCATCGCAAGGACGGCGGCGAGGTGCCGCTACCGGTGATGGGTGTCTTCGAGGTACACGACGACAAGATCGCAGCCTGGCGTGACTACTTCGACATGGCAGCCGTCACGAAGGCCTTTACCTAGTCCGTCAGCTAGTCAACCGACTTGCTCGTTGCCGCGGTATAGCCGGCGCGGAATCCGAAAACCATTGCCGGGCCGATGGTCCCGCCGGCGCCGCCGTACGCCCGCCCGGTCACGCCGCCCATCGCATTGCCAGCCGCGAACAGACCCGGTATCGGCGCGCCATTGACGTGCAAGACCCGTCCGTCGCGGTCGGTACGCGGCCCGCCCTTGGTTCCCATCGCACCGACGGAGACCGGCACCGCGTAGTAGGGGGCGGTATCGACGGGGCCAAGCGTCTTGCCGGCCAGCGTCGTCGCGCGGTCGTCGCCCCAGTAGCCGTCGTATGCGCTTGAGCCACGGCCGAACTCGGGATCCGATCCCTCGCCGACATTGTGGTTCCAGTCCTCGATCGTGCGGGTGAGTCCGTCGAGTGCGATGCCGGTCTTGGCGGCCAACTCGGCCAGATCGGCTGACGCGCAGAACCAATCCGGGACCGGCTCATCCGGCTCGACACCCAGGAAGCCGTAGCGCTTGAGGTGCAATGAATCGAACACGATCCACGCCCGATCGTTGATATAGCCGTCGCGTGGGTCCAGGTAGTGAAACGCGCCGGCCATCGAGTTGTAATCGCAGGCCTCGTTGACGAATCGCTTCCCGGCCCGATTGACGATGATGCTGCGTGGGCGAGTTCGTTCCAGGCGTACGCTGCGGCTGCGCTGCTTGCCGTCGATCGTGTCGCCCGGGATCTGGACGATCGGCACCCACCACGCTTCGCCCATATTGGCCAGATCGGCACCGTGCGCCATCGCCATGCGCAACCCGTCGCCGGTGTTGTTGGGCGGCGAGACGGCGCCGTGCATCGGTCCGCGCAGGAAGGCGTTGACCAATGACGGATCCCATTCGAATCCGCCGGTGCCCAGGATGACGCCGTGACGGGCGCGCACCCTCAGTTGCTCTCCGGCGCGGCTGATCCGGACCCCGACAATCCCGCCGCCTTCGGCGTAAAGCTCCTCGGCCCGGGCATTCGTGACGGGCGTGACACCGGAGTCCAGTAATCCCTTGAGCAGACCGGCAATCAGCGCGGTCCCCGCCACACACAGATCCGTTGTGCTCTCATCGATAGCCGCGTGCAGCCTCGCCCGGGTTTCGGCGTCGAAACCGACGTTGGACCAATCAGCCGGGAACGAGGTGATCCGATCCCGCCATTCGCCCAGTCTGGCGAGATCGAAGGGAGCTGCGGTCAGCGATCGTCCCCCGGTCGGCCGGCCGCCGGGCAGCTCCGGTTTGTAATCCGGGAAACCATCGGCGATCTCGAAGTGCAATCCGCTGTGCGCCTCGACGAAGTCGAGCATCGCCGGACCGGTTCGCACAAACGTCTCGACCAGCGCCTGGTCCATCGAGCCGAACGACTGCGCGTCGAGATACTTCAGCGCATCATCTACCGTCAATTCGCCGTCGGTCGCTCGCTTATGCGCGGGGATCCACACCACGCCACCCGAAACCGCTGTCGTGCCACCGACAGTCGCGGCCTTCTCGTAGACCGCAACCGAAGCGCCGTTGGCCGCCGCGGTGAGTGCGGCGGTCAGAGCGGCCCCGCCGCTGCCCAGTACGACGACATCGGCTTCGTGGTCCCAAGACGGCATTAGCTCGTTTCCTTTCAGCTCAGGTCAGCTAAGTAGCGCCGATAATTCCTTGGCTGCCTTGATGACTGCGCCCTGGCCGCGCATCACCACGTCCTCCCGGTGCGAAATCAGGTTGATGCAAGTCGGCGGCGACGGTGCTGGACGCCGCACCGGGACGGCCAGGCCGTAGGTGTTCGGCTCGATCTCGCCGTGGGTAATCACCCAGCCCTGCTCGCGGGCGCGGGCGACGAGGTCGCGTTCGTCCGGGCGGGCGGGCATGCTCGCCAACAACGCGATGCCCGCGGCCCCCCGGTCCAGCGGGTAGCGGCTGCCCTCGTGGAAGGCCAGCTGGTAGGCGACTTGGGTGGGGACGATCACCGCGATGGCCACCTGCTGGTCGCCCTCCGCGACGAGCAACGACACCGTGGTACCCAGATCGTCGGCGAGCGCGCGCAGGGTCGGCAAACTCAATTGGCGCACATTGCGGTCGAACGACGCGCCGAGAATCGCCAGACCCGCGGCCGGCCGATAGCGTCCGTCCTCACCCTTGGCGACGAATCGAAATTGGGTAAGCGTGGCGAGCAGGCGATAGGCGATCGTCCGATGCACGCCGACGCCATCGGCGACCTGCTGCACGGTCAGCCCCGCCGGGGCATCGGCTACCAGCTGCAGCGCAGTGAGCCCCCGGGCCAGGGTTTGCGAACCGGGCGCGGTGGTGGTCGGCGTCTCCGCCATGTCAGCGCTCCGGGGCGGGGGCGGCCAACGCGACCTGCGCTTCCCTTGACAGACAACCGGCGGAGAGTGATGCTCTATACATAGTGCACATCAATGTGCGATTTTAGCACAGGGTGTTGGCGTTCAACGAGAACAAAATTTCCGTTAGGGGCCGCGCGCCATAACAAGAGAGGAAACGGTGGCCGAGCACGAAAGCGTGTGGAGCGATCTGCAGGGCGTCCCTTTCGAGCAGGGCTACCTCGATGCCGGCGGCGTCCGAACCCGCTACCTGCGATCGGGCGATTCGGCCAAGCCGGTGCTGGTGCTGTTGCACGGATCGGGTGGCCATGCCGAGGCGTATGTCCGCAATCTGGAAGCGCACGCCGAGCATTTCTGGACCTGGTCGATCGACATGCTGG
>Ga0210386_10002657_pt1 | contig 15255 bp, 13 predicted proteins | sample IncBWH32OmetaG_FD_160091 | JGI IMG/M metagenome (GOLD analysis project Ga0210386, IMG submission 160091) | Forest soil microbial communities from Barre Woods Harvard Forest LTER site, Petersham, Massachusetts, United States - Inc-BW-H-32-O ... | reverse complement strand
TGGCCGTCCTGCCGCTGCCGTCGAACAGTGCCATATAATCCATCGGCCCCGAGCCATTGTGGACGGACGGATGATGCGGATAGTTCGGCCCCGCGCCATGGGCGATGCGCTCCGCCAGCGGGACATGGGTGCGCGACAGCGGACTGGATGCGGTGTAGGGATCGGCGGGAAATGTCATTCCCGGCACCTGGGCTGCCGCAAGGCCAGGCGCGAGGATCATTGCCGCGGCCACAAGTCCGTGTCTGAATTTCAGCATCGCCCGCTTGCCCTCCACGATCGCCGCGTCAGATGGAACCGCTCATAAAGCTTTCCTTGTGCGGTCCGACTTTCGTCTCCAGTGCATAAAGCGACGTCGAGGCGGTGATAAACAGCGTGCGCCAATCCGCCTCTCCCCAATGCATGTTGGCCACCATTTCCGGAACGGCGACCTTGCCCAGCAACCGGCCATCCGGCGCAAAGACCCACAAGCCGTCAGGGCCGGTGCACCAGATATTGCCCAGAGCGTCACATTTCATGCCGTCGGGCCGGCGGCCCGGCTGCGCCTCATCCGCGATGCCGCTGGCAAATACACGCATGTTTTTCAGTTTGCCGCCTTCGACGTCAAAGACGCGAATATTGGCCTGATCGGTGTCGTTGATGTAGAGCCGCGTTTCGTCAGGCGAAAAGCATAGCCCGTTGGGTTGGGTGAACATGGCCTTTTCCACCACCAGATCCAGCGTGCCGCCGCCAGGAGGAATTCGGTAGACACCGCGAAAATCGAGTTGGCAGGGCCGCTCCACGCCATAGACCGGCATGCGGCCATAAGTGGGATCGGTGAACCAGATCGCGCCGTCCGCCGCCGCCGCGACATCGTTCGGCGAATTGAGTTCTTTGCCCTCGAAATGGCCGGCAAGCACCTCGCGCCGGCCGGCCGAAAACCGCGCCACGCTTGAGGTCGCATGCTCGCAGACCAGCAAATTCAGCGAGCGGTCATAGGTCATGCCATTGCCCATATTGGAGGGCTTGAGTACTTCGCGGACGCCGCTTTTGTCCCAGCGCCGCCGGATACCCGGAGGGATGTCGGAGAACAGCAGATACTGTTCCTTCGGATGCCAGACGGGCCCTTCGGTAAAGACAAAGTCCGTGGCAAGCCTGCGCACGGTCGCATTCTCGTCCAGCAGCGAGCGAAAGCCCGGTTCGAGCACCTGATGAGCCATATGCCTGTTTCCTGTTACCCCGGCGGCGATGCCGCGTCTTTTATGAAAGCGCGGCTCTCTTCGCCGCGCCAAATGAGCATATTGGGCAGTATTATTGGTGACAAGGGATGGCCCTCCCCAGGGCAGCGGAGATCGAGAAGCAGGTAAACCTGTGCAGTGCAGCATTGACCGTTCGCCGGCATTACGAACAAACCGGGATGTGCTATCTCCGCAACCGTCCAGGCACGGGCGATGAGGGGACGCTTTCATGACCGAAACATTCCAGAGTCTCGACGAGCGCTTTGAGCGTCTATTCAGCCCGACCGCCCATCTGCATCGCCTCTATACCGGCTGCCGCTGGGCCGAAGGCCCCGCCTATTTTCCGGCGGGCCGTTATCTTGTGTGGTCGGACATCCCCAATAACCGCATGCTGCGCTACGACGAATGTAATGGCGAGGTATCCGTCTTCCGAAGCCCGTCGCATCACGCAAACGGAAACACCGTCGATCGCCAGGGCCGGTTGGTAACCTGCGAGCATAGCGGCCGAAGGGTGAGCCGTACCGAGCATGACGGTCGCGTCACCTGCATCGCGGACCGCTATCAGGGCAAGAGGCTCAACAGTCCCAATGACGTGGTGGTGAAGTCGGATGGCTCGATCTGGTTCACCGATCCGACGTATGGAATCGATTCCGACTATGAGGGCGACCGGGCGGAAAGCGAAATCGGCGCCTCCTATGTCTATCGCGTGGACGCGCAGAGCGGCGAGATCCGCGTGATGGCCGCCGACTTCTTCAAGCCGAACGGCCTCGCCTTTTCACCGGACGAGAAAAAGCTCTATATCGCCGACACCGGTCGCACGCACGGACGGGACCTTCCCGCGCATATCCGGGTCTTTGATGTCCGGGACGATGGCACGCTCGGTAGCGGCAAGGTTTTCGCGGACTGCACCGCCGGCCTGTTTGACGGCTTCCGCGTCGACGAAGCGGGGCGCCTTTGGAGCAGCAGCGCGGAAGGCGTGCACTGTCTTCATCCCGACGGTACGCTGATCGGCAAGCTGCTGGTTCCCGAGGTCGTATCCAATGTCTGCTTCGGCGGGGCCAAGCGTAATCAGCTTTTTATCTGCGGCACGACATCGCTCTACACCGTGCATCTGCACACCAATGGCGTGAAGACATTCTGATGGCGAACAATGACCAAGAGACCGGCACCAGCCGCGGGGCGGGCGCGGCATTGTGCCTTCAAGATGGGCATCCGGAACATACGCTCGGGCCGACCGCATCGGCCCTCAGCCATCAATTCCGGCGAAGCCGTGATCCGCGAAACGATGCGAATCGGATACAAACGGGGCCAGGTATCGGCAGCCCATGGTTGGCGCCTGTGTCATAAGCACTGTTCCAATTGCATTTCTGAACAGGGGAAGATTGCGCCATGTCGCTTTACGATTGGCTTTTCAATCCGTCTGGTCTGACACCCCACGGCTTTTGCCTCCTCTGGGCGCCGGGGCTTATTGTTCTCCATGCCGTATCCGATGCCGTCATAGGCTTGGCCTATTTCTCGATACCCTGGGCTTTGGCTTCCTTCGTCGCCCAGAGGAAGGATCTGGAATATGGCTGGGTCATCCAACTGTTTGTGGCATTCATCCTGGCCTGCGGAACCACGCATTTCATGTCGATCCTGACCTTGTGGTCGCCTGTCTATGGGATCGAAGGCATCATCAAGCTGATCACGGCCGGGCTCTCCATCGCCACCGCCGTGATCCTGTGGCCGCTTATTCCCAAGCTTGTGGCCTTGCCCTCGGGAAGCCAGCTCAAATTGTTGAATTCCCAACTTGCCTGCACGGGGCAGGAACAGGAGCGCACCGCCCAGTTGCTGCGGGAAAGCGAAACGCAGGTGCGCAAGTCGAACACCGAGCTGGAGAACCGGGTGAAAGAGCGCACAGCCGAACTCGAAGCCGCCAATGCGCGGCTGAGCCATGCGCTGGAGCAACGCGATCTGCTGCTGCGGGAGGTCTATCATCGGGTCAAGAACAACCTGCAAGTGATTGACAGCATCGTCACCCTCCAGGCGCGGAGGCTGAGCGATCCGGACGCGCAAAACGCCCTTCAGGGGCTGCGCCGGCGCTTGTACGCATTGGGCCTTGTCCATCAGCAATTGATGAGCTCCTCGGACCTGAAGACATTTGACGTTGCCCCCTTCCTCAAAGAGCTTTCGGAGAACATCATCGAGGGTATCGGGGGGCGGGACATCAGCCTGTCGGTCCATGCCATTCCGCTGGATGTCGGCCTGGATTTTGCCATCCCCTTGGGACTGTTGGTCACGGAACTGGTGACCAACTCGCTGAAGCATGCCTTTCCGGACGGCAACGGAAGGATCGAGGTCCTGCTCGACAGGCGGGACGATGGGACCATGGTTCTGGTGGTTTCCGACAATGGCAGCGGGTATGACATCCTCGAAGCATCCCGAAAGGAAAAGGCGCCGGGCCTGGGCAGCACCCTCATCGATGGGCTGGTTTCCCAACTCAAAGCCACTATAAATATCCGCAGGACCAACGGGACGATCAGCGAAGTCCTTTTCGTGCACGATGAGGCCCCATGAGAGCTCTGAAAAAAACCGTGCTTATCGTAGAGGACGAGCATCTGATCGCGATGGGCCTTTCCGCGCAGATCGAGGATATGGGGCTTCAGGTTTGCGCCACCGCGGATTCGGCGGAGAGGGCGGTAGCGGAAGCCCTGACGCATCGCCCGGCCATCGTCCTGATGGACGTACGCCTGCGCGGCGAAAAGGACGGCATCGACGCTGCAAAGGCCATTCACGATGGTGTCGGATCCAAGGTCATTTTCATCACGGGATCGCGGGAACAGAAAACTATTGAAAGGATCGGGCTGGACCATCCTTTCGCAACCCTGTTCAAGCCGATCTCGGACCGGCAACTCCGGGCCGCGGTCAATGACGCAATGCGGGACGTGGATCACGTTTGATCCGGCAAGCGCTGGTTCCGGGAAGGTGCTGAGGTATCATGGCAAAGAGCCTTCCTAAGAAAGACGTTGTCATCATGGGGTTGGGCTGGACCGGCGCCATCCTGGCCCAGGAATTGACCGATGCCGGACTCACTGTCGTAGCCATCGAGCGAGGACCCTGGCGCGACACGGCCACGGATTTCAATATCGGCTATATGCCTGACGAGCTGCGTTTTGCTGTTCGCAAGGAATTGTTTCTGCAGCCGAAGCAGGAAGCAATGACGATGCGTAACGATGCCTCGCAGACGGCGTTGCCGATGCGGGACTACGGATCCTTCCTGCCCGGTTCCGGTGTCGGTGGCGCCGGTGTTCACTGGAATGGATTTTCCTGGCGTTACTGGCCCAGCGACTTTGAATGCAGAAGTCATCTGACCAATCGTTACGGTTCCAGGAAAATCCAGGATTTACAGGTTCAGGACTGGGGCGTTTCCTATGACGAGGTCGAACATTGTTACGACAGGTTTGAATATCTCTGCGGTATCTCCGGAAAGGCCGGGGTCATAAAGGGCGAGATACAGCCCGGCGGCAATCCATTCGAGGGCTCGCGCAGCCGCGAATATCCCAACCCGCCTCTCACGATGCCCTATTCCTCGGTCCTGTTTGCCGAAGCCGCGCGCAACATGGGACTGCACCCCTTTCCGGCACCGGCCGGAAATCTCTCCAGGTCGTATGTCAATCCGCTCGGAATCGCGATGGGGCAGTGCACCTATTGCGGTTATTGCGAGCGCTTCGGTTGCGGAAATTATTCCAAGGCAAGCCCGCAAACCACGATCCTTCCCGTGCTGATGCGGAAATTGAACTTTGAGCTCCGCGCCAAATGCGAGGTGATGAAAATCAATCTTCGCAATGACGGAAAAACTGCCAAGAGCCTCACTTACGTCGATGATGCGGGCAAGGAATACGAACAGCCTGGCGATATCATCATATTGTGTGGCTATGGATTGATGAATGTCCGCATGTTGTTGCTGTCCGCCATTGGCAAGCCGTATGACCCCCACTCGGAAACGGGGGTGGTTGGGCGAAATTACTGCTACCAGACCGGGGGCGGTGGGGCGCAGCTCATTTTCGACGATAAGCGATTCAATCCGTTTATAGGTGCCGGCGCGTTGAGCATGGCGGCACATGATTACAATGGGGACGCCTTCGACCATTCCGACCTGGATTTTGTCGGTGGTGTAACCATCGGCTCGGGCGAGAGCAACGGAAGGCCAATCAGCAACCGCCCCACCCCACCGGCACGCCGCGTTGGGGCTCCAAGTGGAAGAAGGCGACGGCCGAAACCTATGGCCGTGTGATGGGCATCGGAGGCTCCGGGTCAAGTTATGCAATCCGCGAAAATTATCTCGACCTCGACCCAACCTATACCGATAAATATGGCCGGCCCTTGCTGCGCATCACATTCGACTTCCCCGACAACGATATCCGCATGCAAAACTGGGTCGGCACGCAGATTGAGAAGATCGCCCGATCTTTGAACCCCAAAATTCTCACCACGGGCAAGGCGCACAAGGGCTGGAATTCGATGCCGTACCAGACCACGCACAATACCGGTGGCGCCATCATGGGCGCGGATCCCAAGACAAGCGCCGTGAACCGCTACCTGCAGAGCTGGGAGGTTTCAAATCTGTTTGTGGTTGGTGCGTCGGCCTTTCCGCAGAACGCGGCGATGAACCCTACCGGCACCGTGGGGGCGCTGGCTTTCTGGACGGCCGAAGCGATACGCGACCGCTATCTCAAAAATCCCGGTCCGCTTCTGCCGGCATAGGCCGGCCTGCCAAGGGGCAGACGCGTCCGCGCCGTTACGCAGGGGGCCCGAGGACGCTCATCCCTTGCGTGGACCTGTTCAGGCCTTGCCGGCCTTCATGCGGGCGAACATTTGACGGTCCTTGTTGTCCTGCATCAGCATTGTCAGTCCGGAAATCGTGCCCAGGCCGAGGCCGCCCGGCATGCCTGTAATCGGATCGGCCTGGATCTTCGCATAGCTTTCGCCCGAGACTTTTTCCCACTTTCCGGCCGGCTTCTTGATCTCGACGCTGGCAACGGTCGCTTTCAAAACGAGCCGCACAATGGCGGGGTGCGGCGCGGACGGCTTGGTCAAGCTCGGAAAGCCGTCGATCATCTGCCAGCCATTGGCCAGCGCCCAAACAGTGATGTCTTCCTTGGTCATCGGCAGGTCCTTCGTGGCGGCAGTGCTGGCATCCTCGGGCGCAGAGATTGGCTATATAGCAGGTTGCCGCAGGGCGCGCGCCCTTCACACGGGAAGTGGCAGAGGTTCAATCCCTCTCGCGCCCGCCATACTAAACTGCTGTTCTCACTGGAGAACTTTGGCGGTGTCGTTTAACATTTCCCGGCTGGCGACAGCAACAACAGCCGTGCTGGGGAAACCGCTTCTTGAGCGAGGAGGCTGTTCTCACCGGACTATGGTCCATGGCTTCAACGGCGCTATTTTATTATTTGATCAATTATTGGCCTACGCCTGATTGGTGCTTCTTCCGAATAAGTCCCGCTTCGAAAGAACGGTTCTTTAGGAATGACAGCGATCGTTCCGTGATGACCACCACACGGCTCAGCGGGAAAATTGGATATTGGTCGTAATGAAGGTGCGAAAATATTCAGCTCAGGAAATCATCGACTTGATCGATATCCTGAAATCACGCGGTAACCTCCCTCCAGCCGAAGTTGCCGGCATGGACTTTCTTGGACATCTCTTGGTCCGGTTGGAGACCATGTCTGACGCTGGCATTGCCGAAGACGTCACCGCTGCCCAAATCTCCGTGACGCAACACGATATAAGCAAGCCGGACATCGTCGAAGTCTCGCGCAAAGCCCATGAAATAAGCTCGGTGCACGGCCAAAATGGTTGGAACCATGCTGAAAAATTGGCGGCAGCGGCGCTGGCGAGCGGTCAAGTGCGTGAGCATCAGTTTTGGGAGACCGTCGCGGCAGCCTTGAGGCCCCCGCCGGCAGGACCCAAGCGCAACGAATAGGTCATGAGTTTCCGTTGGTTATCCAAGCTTGTTTTGGCCATACCAACAGCCGGCGCCCAAAATTGCCAAACTGGCTTTGGCCCGGAAAAGCCCGTAAAATCATCCGGATTGGGAATTTTAGCCTATCGACCTGCCTGGCCGTGGAAAAGCGGAATAAACCGGTCCCACAACCGTCTTAGCAATATGGGGGCATCCGTATTTGGAAGCCTAGGGACAATTGTCGAGCCTTAACGAATGAGCCAGCGACACTGGACTGCTCGGGATCGCTGTGACAACGGGCGCCGAAAGACATGCTGGTCGTGACGGGCACTCAGTGGTTTTCAGAAGCGCTTGTCGCCCATTTGCCTGCCCTCAGGCGGTATGCGGTGTCGCTCAGCGGCAATGCCTCGCAGGCGGACGATCTGGTGCAGGACTGTATCGAGCGCGCGCTGCGTCAATCGTCACAATTGCGGGAATTGCCGCGCATTGCCGGCTGGCTGCGGCGGATACTGTACAATCTCTATATCGACGACCTCAGGCGCAATCGCGCGAAAGGCAAGGAAGAAGATGTCGACGAGCTTGCCGATCATCTGGAATTGAGCGTCCCGGCGGGCGACCGGGACACGGTGCGCGACCTGTCCAGGGCGATGAGCCAGTTGAGCGTCGAACACCGGGAGATATTGCTGCTGGTAAGCGTGGAGGAGCTGAACTACCGTGAAATTGCCGAAGAGCTTGGCATTCCCCAGGGCACCGTGATGTCGCGCTTGGCCCGGGCACGGGAACGCCTGCGCAGCATCATGCAGAACGGAGGCGCCGAGCCCGTTGCCTTAAGGTCCATATCGAAGGAAATTCAGTGACCGACCAGTTGAAAATCAGCGACTTGGACCTCACCGCCTATATCGACGGTGAGCTCGATGCCGATCGTGTGCGGGCGGTCGAAGACGCGGTCTCGCGTGATGCCGGGCTGGCGGCCCGCATTGCCGCCTATCGCGCAGACAAAAACATGCTGAAGCGTATCTATGCCCCGCTGGCGGAACACTCCATCCCGTCCGCGTGGACTGAGCTCGCCCGCGCGTCCCCCTACCCTGCCGCGCGGGCGAGACATTCCTGGCGCCTGGTGGGCGCCATCGCCGCGGTGGTGCTCGTCATCCTGGGGGGATGGCGTTTCTATGATGCCGCGCACAAGCCGGTTGCGGCCGGCGATGTGATCCAAGCCGCCTTGGACGCCCGCGGTGACCGGCCATCCGCGCAAAAGACGATTGCCGTGGCCAATATTGGCGAGGCGCGCCGCTATGATGCGGCGCTGGAAGGCATTGTAGGTGTCAATGTCCAGGTGCCGGCGCTGGGCAGCATGGGCTTTCAGGTCACAAGTCTGAGGTTCTATGAGCGCGCGGCGGAAATTCAATATCGCGACAGCAAGGGCCGGATCTTCACGCTTTATTTGCGTCCATCCGACGGGACGACCCGCTTCGACCAGTTCGAGCGCGACGGCCTGCGCGTCTGCGTTTGGCAGGATGACCGGATCAGCACGGTGATGGCCGGCACCATATCGGCCGCCATGATGCAGAGGTTGGCGAGCCTGACCTATGTTGGCCTCGCCAGTTGAGGCGCCAAGGCCGGCGGCCGAAGGTCAGCGTACGGAACGGGCCGACAAGGCCTCGGGACTGAAAAGCGAGGCGGGATGGGGCGGTGTCACCTTATAGGCTTGCGGCTCCCCGTTGAAGACAAAGCCACTGGCATAGCCACCAAGTTCGAAATCATAGTTGAACTGGCTGCCAATGATGACGGCGGGAACGTCGGGCATCAGGTACATTGTCGCCTGTCCGAATCTCAGCAATTTGCCATGCTCGTCCCAGGCATCGCTATAGACGGCAAGCCAGCTATCCTCGTCCAGATAAAGCCGGCGATGCGCGACAATATCGTGCTTGCCAGGCGCGAGCGTGGCGTCAACGATCCACACGCGATGCAGTTCGTAACGCAAATCATCCGGATTGGCATGGGATTTTCCCAGCACCTCGCCGACAGGCCGCGCGTAGAACCGGTTGTTGTTGTAGGGCACATACATTTCCTTCTTGCCCCGGATCCGGAATTCATAGTGATCCAGCCCGCCGAAGAACATGTAATATTCGTCCAGGCTCAAGAAGCCGGCCGCATCGATATCGGGCACGTCATAGGATATGCCGGGCGCCTTGCGAACACGGTGTTCGCCCGGCAAGAGGCGCCACGCCGCGAATTCATCGCGTTTGATGTTGATGGGCTGCCAATTCAGGTAGCTTTCGCTTGCCCGCGCCGCGGGAGCCAGCGCGACGCGAACAGTCTTGAAATAATAACCGCCAAAGGAGTCGGGCGTCGTATCGCGATAGTAGTAGGGAAAATCGGCGGTTTCCCGGTAGGTGCTGGCTTTCTCGACGGCGCCATTCTCCGGCACCACATAATTGCTGACGGTCACTTCCCGCGCCGGTCCCCACCAGGCCAGCAGATGATTCCATACCGCTTCAAAGCCGTTTTGCGGAATCGGAAAGGGGATGCCGCCGGACGCGCCCTCCACGCCATAGACAATTCCCTCCTCCGCCGCATGGGCTCGCGTCGCATTCTTGAAGACATTCGCATAGACCCAGTCCGGCGCCGCGGCGCTGCGATGCGTGGGATAGATATCCATGCGGTAATCGGGATATTCCTCGAACAGATGTTTGGCGCCTTCCGGCAGCCTGTCGGCGTAATCGCGATAATTCTTCGCGCCGATGGAGAAGATCGCCTTATCATTTGCAAAAGGGTCCGGCCGCACGGCACCACTTTGATATCCCGCGGCTGGTGTGGTGTAACCTCCCGTCCATGCCGGGATCGTGCCATCCGCATTGCCCGCGCGCTCCGCGCCTACCGGCGTCAGCCGCGACTTGAGCAGGAGAGCCTGCTCGCCCGAAACCCCTGCATCCGCCGCGGGCACGGGCGATACGATCAGGATGGCCAGGGCACAGGCATAGGACAGGGTCTTGGATTGTACCATGAGTGTCGGGGCCGGGGGGCGCACCAGGGGAAATCTCAAAACGAGCTATAGCGCAAAAAACGGTCTCCGGCACGGCAAAAAACCCCATGATCCTTCGCCCTTTTCCAATTGCCTTAGTGGGTTCGACAGCCTTCATGGGCGTGGCGGCCGCGCTTATCGCCGTGTCCGGGACTGCGCGGGCGGAAGAGCTTTATGCCGGCAGCGGCTTCGATCTGCGCTGGGACAATACCCTGCGATACAGCAACGCCTTTCGCATTTCCCCGCGGGACGCCACCCTGCTGACCAACCCCAATGCAGACGATGGTGACCGCGATTTTTCGACCGGCTTGGTCTCCGATCGCTTTGACCTGGAGTCGAAATTCGACCTGTCATTCGGCGATTTCGGATTTCATGCCAGCGCCGCCGGCTGGTACGACAGCGTCTATCACAACCATACCGCCAACCGTTCCGAGGCGACGTACAATGTCACAACCGTGCCAAGCAACAGCTTCGCGCCCGCCGTGCGCGACCTGGAAGGCGAATATGCCGAGCTGGACGATGCCTTTGCCTACGGCACGTTCAACATCGGCGACACCACCCTCTCCGCGCGTCTCGGACGCCAGACTGTGTTATGGGGGGAGAGCCTGTTCTATGACGCCAATTCCATAGCCTCGGCACAGGCGCCGACCGATTATACCCGCATCATCACCGGACAAAGCGGTTACGGCAACAATATCTATCTGCCGGTTACCCAGCTTTCGCTGACGGCACAGCTTGAGTCCGATCTTTCCATCACGCTCTACGATCATTTCGGCGCGCGCCCTTCGCGCCAGTTGGGTGACGGCAGCTATTTCAGCACTGTCGATTTCCTGGGCCCGGGCGCGGACCGTTTTTTTCTGCCCTCGGGACAAATTCTCAGCCGGCAGGCGGACGGCAAGGTCAAGCAAAGCGGTCAATACGGCATTGCCGCCCATTATTCGGCGGACGGCACGGATTTCGGTTTTTATCTGGTACAGTACAACGCCACCGATCCCCAGATCATCATGTCGGCCAATACCGGCATTGCCGATCCCCTGGTGGCGGGGTCCTACCGGCTGGTCTATCCGAAAGACACTGTCCTGATCGGTGCCAGCGCCAGCGCTTCGCTGGGCGACGGCACGATCTCCGGTGAGGTCTCCTTGCGCAGGAATGTGCCCTTTCTGGCTTATCCCCGCGGACAGCTGACATTCGAACAGGGCAGCCCACCCTATATCGACTATCTCAAAGGCGATCTTGTTCACCTGCAGGCCTCGGCCGAACTTCCTGTCGGGATGTCCGACGCCTGGAACAGCGCCAATCTGAGCATGGAAGTCGCCGCCGACCAGATCGCCAGCCTGAACGGCGACGCCGGCCCGACATTCCTGGAGCGGTTCGGGATGAAGGCGCGGCTCCTGTTCGAGCCCCACTATTTCCAGGTTCTTCCCAACCTCGATCTCAGCCTGCCCATCGGCCTTGGCTACAATCTGACCGGTCGCAGCTTCAGCTATTACGCGCAAAATGGCGGTACCGGAGATTTCGAGGTCGGCGTCAGCGCACTTTATCAGTCGGTCTGGAAAGCCAGCCTGACAATGACGGGTTTCATCGGCGCGCCGGACCGCCAGCCGCTGGCCGACAGGGACATCATTGCCTTCAGCGTGGAACGGACCTTCTAGGTCTTGTTCTGGTGATAGCGGCACCAGCCTTGCGGATTGATGGGGCCGTCGACCAGCGAACAGGCGTCCGGGGCCACGAACAGGGTGCAGTTCGAACAGCTTTGCTCGCCCTTGGGCATCTGCTGATAGCCCGCATCCTTCTGGGCCATCTTGGCCTCAGCCGGCGAGGCCGTGCCCAGCAGCAACGCCGCCCCGGCCCCGGCGACCGCGACACCCTCGAAAAGCGCCCGGCGCGAAACCGTTATGGACGGGCCTAGTGGATTCCCGGCTGACTTCATGTTGGATCACCATCATTGGACATCGAGCGGGGTTCACATGGCCAGCCAGACAAACAGGCGCAAGGCATTGTTGTCGGAGGCATTGCGGCCAAATCCATTGAAGTTCGAGGACGAACCGTTGAACCTGGTGTAAACGGTATATTGCAGGCCGGCGCGGATATTGAACCTCGTCCCCAGGCTCGAGGGATTGGCGCCGAATGGCGTTCCATCAACCTGGAAAACAAAGCCCGTGCTGTCCGGCTTGAAGGTGGAATTGCCCGCATAGAGCAGGGGATCGGTCGAACCCCAGGTATCGAAGAATTGAACCGTGCCGCCGATCAAATTCTGCCAGTAATAGGATCCATCGACCCGGAAGTCGTTGAATGTGTCATTCAGGTTTGACGCGTGCAGCGGGAAGGACGCATTCAACGACTGGTTCTCGTTGGTGTAGATCGCATTGACCTGATAGATGTCCGAGCCATCGCCGGTGAACTGGTAGCTGGCATCAACTCCCAGGTCGCGATAGTCGTTGGTCCGGCCCGTGTCGACGGCGGTACCCTGCAGGCTGGGGAAAAAGCCGAAGACGCCGACCTCGAAATTCTGCGCGTCATAATTCTTCTGATAGGCGGCGCGCACATAGGGAGCGGCGCCCTGGATCGCGCTGGCCGGGCCGGAAACGACGCCCACGGTGCTCAGGAACCCCCGGCTTGGCGTGGTATAAATTCCAACCTCGGTATAGAGCGACGAATTCCACCAGGCATAGGCGTTCACGCCGATCACGGTTTGCGCCAGTCCGGCCAGGACGGTGCCCGATCCGGGACCAGGCGCCAGCGCCGTCCTGGTATAGGGAAAACCCCATACCGGAAGCGTGTTCCAGGCATCCTGGACACCCGGACTATTGTTCAACGACAGGCCGAACAGGACATCCTGGTCGGCGACCGTCGTCCGGTCTACGGCGCGCAGGTCCAGAACGTCCCAGGCGAAGGCGTCTCCCACGCCGAAATACGTGGCCTCAGCCAATCCTCCGAAATGGTTGCCATCGCCGCCGGCGAGAAACACGCTCAACTTGTCCAGGGCCACATTGTTGTTGTTGCCAAAACCTTGCGCGGGCGGAAAGGCCACGTCCTTCGCGGTGTTCAGATAGGACGCCACGGCCATGGCGGAAACCGGAAGCGTGAATTCGTTCCCGCTGCGCAAGGTATAGCCCATGAGCTTGAATTCCCGGCCAAACGGCGTCAGCTGTGGGCCGAATCCTCCCACATGACAGGCGGTGCAATGTTGTCCTGTCTGGACAGCGAAGGCGGGAAGCGCCTCGGCTTTGCCGGCCGCCAGAAACAGCGCGGCGGCAAGCATTAGTATCTTGCGCCAGACGCTCATCAAATGCCGCATGCCTACCGGTCCCCGAAAATCGCGCAAGCGAATGAGGATTTTTTCTGTCCCCAACAGGAGACGTATGTGACCCGCCGATTATTCGCGGATTTATTTAGTCACAGGCGCGGCGCGATGTCCTTGCATTACGGCGTACATTTACGGCGTATCGTTTGAGCGCCGGGCATGTGTCATTTTGCGATGACGGCGAGTGACGCCCCGGTGATGGCGACCTGGCTGGTGACCTGCACCGCATCTTCCAGCACGGCGTCCCAGGAGAAATGGCGCAGCTGGCGCGGCACGATGATGACCGACCCAGGCGCAAGCTTCGGCGATTCCGAAAGCCAGGAATCGCCATGGGCCAGCAGCGCGGCACCGTCCGGCTGGATCACGAAGATATGGTCCTCGTCGGCAATGCCGGTCGTACCGCCCGCCAGCCTCAGATAGTCGTCCACCGAACGGCCGGCGCGAAACTGGATGCCGCCCGCCGCCATCACCTCACCGGCGACCACGACCGAACTTGGCCGCCGCGGTATGAAAAGCTGATCGCCCGGCTCCATCTCTATGTCGAGTTCGGGATGCGCCGCGATCTGCCGCGGCTCGATTTCGACGGTAATCCTTCCATTCTGGTCGCCGCCTTGCCGCATCTTGGCGATCATCTCCGTGACATAGCCGATTTCGGCCTGGGAAGGCCGCGTCTTGTTGGTGACCGTGCCGACCAGGCCAATGACCTGCCGCTCCAGATCGTCGGCCTCCCGCCGCATGACGCCTTGCTCTTCCTGCGCCACCGAACGGCGCAGGAAAATCGCACCCGCCGGATAGGCCGCGCCCGTGAAGCCGCCGGCGCGCCTGAGGACGGAGGAAACGCGTTCGCCGCGCAGGATCTCGTAGCCGCCGGGAAACTGGACCTCGCCATAGACCGACACATCGCCACTGTCGCGATCCGAAAACACCGCATTGAAGCGCACGCGGTCATACGGCTTGAGGGACACCTGGGTGAATTTGTCCGGCATCAGGTCGAGCGTCTTGCGCGCCGTGTGCGAAAGCCCGGAAACATTGTCGATGTCGGCGGAGGTGATCTCGAAAGCATGAAGATCGACCTTGGGCGTGAGGCCTCCGGCGGCTTCTACCACCTTGTCCAGCCCCGTCTGCGGCATCACCAGGAAATCGCCAGGATCGTTCACCTCGCCCACGACCGAAACGTAATAATGGCCCAGCGTGCTGATCAGCAGCCGCCTGGCATCGGCGTCCAGTCCGACAAAGATGCGAAACGGCGGCCGTCTCGCGGCCCGGGCCTCGCCCGGCGCTGCGGCCTGTGCGGTGCCGGATGCCTGATCCTGTTGCTCCGGTTCTATCGCATCCGGTGGCGCCAGAATGCCGGGATTGAGCTCCTCCGCCTCGGTCTTTACGGGGCCGGCGTCCGAACTTTCTTCCATCGCGCGGCCCTGACCCGGCAGCAGCGACGCATAGGTGGCGTTGGGAAGTGACGCAGTCTGACCGGCCGCGAGTGCCGTCTGGACCTGGGCTGTGGTCAAGGGCGCGGCCGGAATCGCCGGCGCGGGGGTCTCCTGCAAGGTCTGGGGATTGGCAATCGCGGCGGCCAGAGGATTTTCGGGCGGGCGTGACTCCGGCTCCGGCTGCCCGGTGCCGGCGATGGCCGAAGCCAGCGCGCTCTCCGTACTTGGCGCCTGGGACTGCGAACCCGAAATCCCATTGTCCCCGACAAGCCGACGCGAAGCCACCTGCTGCGCCGCCGTGGCGCGGTGCGCGATATAGCGCATTTCCGCGACATTCAGGA
>Ga0210386_10002656_pt1 | contig 15256 bp, 11 predicted proteins | sample IncBWH32OmetaG_FD_160091 | JGI IMG/M metagenome (GOLD analysis project Ga0210386, IMG submission 160091) | Forest soil microbial communities from Barre Woods Harvard Forest LTER site, Petersham, Massachusetts, United States - Inc-BW-H-32-O ... | reverse complement strand
AGAACAACCACTTCCTGAGGTTCCGGTAACACTATATGTTGTTGTTACACTTGGAGTGGCAGTTACAGGTGATCCAAAAGTTGTACTTAAACCAGCGGCGGGTAACCATTGGTAGCTTGCAGCACCGGTAGCACTAAGTATTGTTGAATTTCCGGAGCATACAGTAGTTGATGTTGCTGAAGCAGTCACAACTAGTTTACCTACATTTATACTGACTGAATCTTTTGCACTGCAAATGCCATTGTGGCCTGTAATTGTATAGGTTGCTGATAAAGCAGGTTTAGCTATTACTGTATCGCCTTTGGTTGAACTTAATCCAATGCCAGGGCTCCATGTATAGTTGGTTGCTCCATTCGCAATAAGTGAAACTGAGTCTCCGGGACATATTCCAGGGCTGGCGGGGCTTACAGAAATTGTTGGAGTAGGTGTAACATTTATCGCGACTTGAACTGTATCATTACAACCTGAGGCATCTGTTCCTATTACAGTATAGGTAACGGTAGATGTTGGGTTTGCTATAACAGGTGAACCTGTTGCTGAATTTAAGCTGGAAGCAGGGCTCCAAACATAATTCAAGCCACCCGATGCTTTTATTGTGTCTGAACCGCCGGAACAAATATTACCTGATGAAGAAGCTGTAAGATTAACGGTAGGAGATGGATTGATAGAAATTTTCACACTATCCTTTGAACCGCACCCACTTCCGTTAGTACCTGTAACTATATATGTTGTAGCTGTAGTGGGCGTGGCCGTAACAACTGTACCAGTGGTAACATTTAACCCTGTTGCAGGGCTCCATGTATAACTACTGCCACCTTTTGCGGTAAGTGTGGTTGAGCTACCTTTACATATGGATGTTAAAGTTGGGTTAATTGTAATAGTAGGAGAGGGGTTCACCGCTATAGTAATTGTACCTGAAGCATTACATGAACCGGAAGTTCCTGTTACCGTATATGTAGTAGCTGAGGTGGGGTTTGCGTAAGGATTTGGGCAAGTTGTGCAGCTTAACCCTTTCGAAGGACTCCATGTAAATGCTGCAGCCCCGTTTGCATTTAACATAGTAGAATCCCCCAAACAAATAGTTGAAGATGGTGATGCTGTTGCAGTAACTGATAATGAAGCCGCCACAGTTATTGTTACACTATCCTTGCTTTTGCAACCGTTTGAATTGGTTCCTGTTACATAATATTGTGTAGTTCCTGCGGGGGTTGCAATCGGGTTTGAACAGGTTGTACAGCTTAATCCGCTAGCAGGGGCCCATGTATAGGTTGATGCTCCGGACACATTTAAATTAACAGAACCACTGGCACATATACCAGGCGAACCGGGGGTTACTAAAAGTGTTGGGCTAGGGTTTACTGTAATTGCAATTTTCAATGTGTCGTCACAGGCACCAGCAATAGTTCCTACCACAGTATACGTTGTAGAAACCGTTGGAGATGCTATTACACTTGATCCCGTAGAAGCACTTAGAGTTGCCGCAGGGCTCCATGTATAGCTGGAGCCACCAGTAGCGTTTAATGTTATAGGGCTCCCTGCACATGTTGAGCTGGCAGTAGAAGAAACAGAAACCGGGTTTACAGTTGGTTTAAAACTACCCCCTTTTAAAAATACACCGGAATCAAACTTCCCATTCCCAATATTGGCTACCCCTAGTTTTATATGATATTTTTGGCCACATTGAACCTTTGCTTTGGCTGTAAGTACAGTTGTAAAGCCGCCATAACCAACTGTAGTAGCTGCAACACTAACAGGGCAATTAGAGCAAACAGTGGTTTCTGAACAATTTGAACCACTGGTGGCTGGTGGAGAATTACATACATAGTATTGTGAATTACCGCTACAATTCACATTTTTTATGGAAACAGCAGTAGCACTTCCCGGGATTGTTGCAAGATTTATGGCACCATTTGTAAATGGGCCCGCTATACCTGGGCCACTAAGAAAAAAACCAAAGTCATCATAATAGGTGTCTTTATAGAAACATGGTTCTTCGTTCGAACCAAAAACATATTGAAATTCAACTGAATCGGATGGGGCTATGAAATCGAATTGAAGAAGAAAGCAGGAATAGGTATTATTGAGCGTTGTTCCAATAAGTGTTGCTAAGTCCTGGTCTTCATATGTATTAGCGTTAGGCCAACCGTCAGTAGTACTATAAGCATAGGTGGTATACTGTCCGTCACCATTATCGTTGTTTTTTTTGTTGGGTCCTTGTGCCAAGCCTATTCCCCCATTGCAAATAATGAGTCCACTATCCATTCCTATATTAGATGCCTTACCATTAAAATACCCAAAGGCGGTATCCATATTGGTGTATGTAATATTGCTGGCAGTAATTCCATTACCAAGTAATACATTATTTACAAGGTAGGTCATAGAAGCATAATTGCCTTTACGTGTTGTTGTAAGTTGACCTGTAGAATTTACAATGAATACAAACTGCATTAATATAATTAACGTGGTATTAAGCAGAGTGAATTGTAGTTTTTTTATTTTCATACCAGGGGATATGATATTTTAATGTGTATTATTCTTTCGATTAATGAATAATTGGCAATATTTAAGCGCAAAATAGGCAAACTAAAGCCGTTTTATCATTAACTGAACATTAAATAAACGATGGTACTACGGTTCGTTTTGATAATCAACAGTTTAATTTAGAATAATGATAGTTAAAAACGATTTAGATTTACGCAGGTCATTATATTTAGCAAAAAGCAAGAATGATATCTATGCTGAAGCAGATGCTTGAATTGCTTAAATGGTTGCATCAATGGGTGTGAAAGAAGAAAGTGACTGTATTTATTTAATAATGCTCACCTTTCCAACATACCTATGTTGGTTATGGAAAACATCCGTTATAACTATTAAATATACATAGGTATCTTCCTGGCATTCAACAGAGGAATTCTGTACTTTACCATCCCATGGCTTATTAATATCTGTACAATGGTATAATTGCATTCCCCAACGATCGAATATCCACATTTCATAATTGAGCAAGCCTATTCCTTTACCAATGAAATAATCGTTAATACCATCACCATTCGGTGTAAACGCATTTGGAACATAAAAAGTCCAGACTGGTTGCACAACAATAGGTTCTTTAACAGAATCTACGCAACCATACTTATTAACAACGATAAGGGTTGTATAAAAAGTACCTGTGTCTTGGTAAGTATGTGTAGTGTTTTCAGTAAGTTTTACTGAATCTGATCCATCACCAAATGTTTCCCATGTCCAGCCTACCGGGTTACCGGTTGATGTATTAATGAAATAAACAGTAGGGTCGTTAATTAATACAGTTGGGTTAGGTGAGGCATTGAAATTGGCTACAGGCAATGGCCATGCAGTTATATAATTGGGTCTTGTAAAGGTTTCGGTACAACCATTTTTAGTAGATACGGTAAGAGAAACTGAATATGTACCCGGTTTGGTATAACAATGTCCGGGTGCCGACAATGTATTAGAATCAGTAGTGCCATCACCAAAATTCCATAACCAATTACTGATTACTGCAGGAGCTGCTACTTTACTTGTGTCCATGAATTTAACACATAGAGTTGCACATCCTGCTGTATCACTATAGAAACCAGGCACCGGATTAGGGTTTACTGTTACATTCTTGGTAATTGAATCAATACAACCATTATTTGACGTGATCTTTAGTGTAACTGGGTATGTGCCGGCAGTACTATATAAATGTGAAGGATTTTGCAGAATGGAAGTTCCGCCATCACCAAAATACCAACTCCAGCTGGAAATGCTGCCGGAACTTACAGTTGATCCATCAGTAAATTGAGTGGCGGTGCCTGCACAAGGTGTTGTGGCACTAAAAGCTGCAATAGGCAATGGGTTAACTACAACTGTAGACTTGAATGTAGAATCGCATCCATTATTAGAAGTAACAGTTAGTGAAACAGTGTAAGTACCCGAAGTTTTATATAAATGAGTTGGGGTTTGAATATTTGAAGTAGAAAGGTCTCCAAATGACCAAATCCATGAAGTAATTGTTCCACCTGCAATTGTTGAGCTGTTGGTAAATAATGTTGTATCACCCTGACAAACATTTGTTCCAACAAAAGCTGGGATGGGAATTGGATAAACTTTAACACTATCAACTATTGTATCACCACATCCACCTGTTGATACTATTAAAGTTACAGCGTAAGTTCCGGGCAAAGCATAAGTGTGTGGGGGTTTGTAAAGTTGAAGTAGCAGCATCGCCAAAACTCCAGTTCCAGCTATTAATTGTTCCATTACTTACGGTTGAATTATCCATAAACTGAGTTGCATGCCCCTGACATACAGTAGTAGCAGTAAATGCCGCAACAGGTACAGCACTTACAACTATATTTGCCTTAATTGTACTCTGGCATCCGAAGTTAGATGTAACTGTTAAAATAACCGGATATGTTCCGGCAGAAGAATATGCATGCGTAGGATTTTGAAGAGCGGAAATATTATTGGCACCAGACCCCGGGTCTCCAAAATTCCAACTCCAGGTGGTAATACTTCCACCTGCAATTGTAGATTCATCCGTGAATACCGTAGTTTGTCCGAAACATGCAGCACTGTATTTAAACAGTGCAGTTGGTAATGGGTTTACCACAATAGTTTGAATTGATGTATCTGAGCATGGTCCGCTTCCTGCAATTTGTGTAACAGTAAAAGTTCCTGCTGTAGCGTATGTGTGAGAAGGGTTCTGGGAAGTTGAAGTATTATTTGCGCCTGAAGAAGATTCGCCAAAGTTCCATCTCCAGGATGATGCACCCTGAGAGGTATCAGTAAATACAGTTGGATTATTTAAGCATACTGTAGAAGCTTTGAAACCGGCTACTGCATTTCCATTCACAATTACTTTAATATTGGTATCTCCACCACAGCCTTTCCCACCTCCACTTGCTGTTGCACTTAAATTAACAATATAAGTACCAACTGCAGGAAATGTATGAACAGGATTCGTGAGATGGCTACTATCATTGGTTCCGGAGCCCGGATCACCAAAATTCCAGGTGTATGTATTACCGGTAGATGGATTAGTAAGATTAGTAAATTGAGTTACATTGCCAAGGCAAACTGTATCAGCCTTAAAAAATGGAACAGGTGCAGCACCTACGCTACTAACAATAACTGTATCGAGCGTATCGGCACAGGAAGTTCCGATAATACTTTGTAATATAACGGTGTATTTGCCGGCGCATCCAACCGTAATGGCCTGAGTGTTTGTTGGTCCTATAATACATGGTCCCGTCCATGTATACCCTGCTGCGGTTGGTGCTGTAAGGGTAATTGGGTTGCCACAAATAGCTGGAGATGATGTGAGTATTTCTAAAGGTGCACAAGTGGCATCAAAATAAGCATACCCGAAATGCCCACCAGGCGCACAGTCGGATACCTCTATGTAAACACTAACACATTGACCGATATATTTTTCTAGAGGAACAAAAGCACTTGTCCATTGGTTGTAATATGTTTCTGTCGTTTTGTTACCAAGAGGATTCGTATAATTAACACTGTCAAATCCTTGATTTTGTGCGCCATTTGCCACAACCTGATAGTTTCCGCAATGTGGAATAGTGTCTCCGTTTTGATCGAACATGGTAAGATTAAAGAACGGAAGGTTGTATGATGTATGCTGGCCTCCTTGCGCCGCTGTTGGGTTTTGCAGTACAACCGAATAATAATAAGTAAAATTGCAGGTGGCTTTTGTAACCATAAACGTATTTGTAAGTACTGCAATTTGAGACCCCGGTACATTAGAGTCACCAATTCTGCATGAATACTTACCCCCTGCAGGGCATACTACTGGCACCCCGGTAATAGGATCAGTACCTGCTTCACTCATAATTTCGAGCATATTAGTAGCTGCAGGGTGCTGCCCGGTAAGGATTGGGTCATTGTCAGCGGTAGTTACAGCCCCATATGGGCCTGTGTAAGTAACAGGTCCATATGAAAAAGCGGTTGAAGATGAATTATTGGATAAGTAGCCACCTGTCCAACCACTAAGGTTACCATTCTCAAACCCTAAATTATCACAAGGATTAGTGTTGCATGCCGGTAAAGTTGGGGAATGTGAGCGATGAATGACCTCTGAAATGCTTGAGGGATATTCTTTTTTTATCTTTTCAAACGTACTGTAGAGCGAAATATACTTTTCTAATTCCCGGCTCAAAAAAGCAGTAAGCTCGTTATAACTTATGCCATTATTTTTCAGGTGGGATAGAATGAAATTATTTTTGTAATTCCATAAACTATCCTGGTAATATGTACTGAATTCTTTAATTTCCTGATCAGGTGAATCTATTTGTTTTTGTAATAGCTGAATAATATTCAAGGAGTCATACTTTTCATAAAGGATTTCAGAGAAATCATCGGTAGTCGGTATTTGCTGTTTTTCTTTTTGAGAAAAAGAAAAAAAGGAGCAAGCAATAAAGCCACTAAAATGTAGGGGGCAATAATTCTTTTCATAATAGTTAATTAACCAGGGAGTTAACTAAAATTCAAGTTGCAAATATACTCATACAGGGGCGAAATTGCAACTTATTTGCGTGTTCTTTAGGTATGTTCAATTAATTACCCAAAAACTGCAATCCCTTCTTATATAAGAAGAAGGGATAAACATAAAAATAGTTGGGTTAGTTGAAAATTAAAGTGCTTTGTGGGCACCATCACAAAAAGGCTTTTTAGCCGAATATTTGCAGCCGCAAAGTTTAACTGTCTTAGTTTCAGTTATTTCAAACTCAACTGGGGTAAGAGATGTTGTGCGGTGTGAGCCATCACAAAACGGTTGATTTTTACTCAGGCCGCATGCACACCACCAATACTTGCCTGGCTGAAGTTCAATAGGGTAATTAGCTTTTTGTGCAATGTGTGGATTATCCATAGGGGAATATTAATTTGGTTGCAAGATACTCTTATTTATTTACCTGCTATGTCCATTCTGAATCCTACGCCATGAATGTTTTCTATTGAAATGCTCCTGTCATCACTTAGGTATTTACGTAAACGAGATATAAAAACATCAAGGCTTCGCCCCATAAAATAATCATCATCACCCCACAGATTTTTTAATATATCTTCTCGTTTTATAATCTTCCCTTTATTTATGCAAAAATACCTGAGCAATTCCGCTTCCTTCAATGTAAGTTGAGATTTTTGTTTCTTGCGCTCAAGTGAAAGATCAGCAAAATTAAATTTATAGTTACCTATTGTAAATTGAGTGGAGATTTCATTATCACTGGTGTTTACTTTACTTCTTTTTAAAAAAACCTCAATTCTCAGCAAAAGTTCCTCAATACTGAAAGGCTTGGTTATGTAATCATCGGCTCCTGTCTTAAATCCTGCTATTCTATCTTCTTTCATTGTTTTGGCCGTAATGAATATGATTGGGATATTCTTATCTTTATTACGAATCAATTTTGAAAGTGTAAATCCATCCATCTCAGGTAGCATCACATCAAGTATACATATATCGAAATGCTCTTTGTTATATGCTTCTAAACCGCTTTTGCCGTCCTTGCAATAAACAACACGGTATCCTTTTAATTTCAAGTTATCACTGGTTACAAACCCCAGGTTAACATCATCCTCTACATAAAGAATTTTAGGTTTCGTAGTTTCCATTATTCCTTTACGGGTATTTCAATTATAAAATTACTCCCTTTATTTAATTCACTTTCTAAGAATATCTTCCATTTATGCGCTAGTACAATATTTTTAACATAACTAAGGCCTAATCCAAATCCCTTTACATTATGTACATTGCCTGATGGAACCCTGAAGAACTTATCGAAGACCCGCTTTTTGTATTCCTTCTTTATTCCTATTCCATTATCTGCAATTGATAGAAATAATTTACTTCCCTTATTACATGTGCTTATTTTAATAAGCAGTGAGCCCTTGGAATATTTTATAGCATTATCCAGTAAGTTGAAAATTACATTTGTCAGATGTTGTTTGTCAGCAAGCACTGAATAATGGGTGGCAATAAGATTCAAATCAACTTTTCCCTGTATGTTCTGAATATTAATTGCAAAGCTTTCTAAAACACTATGAAGCAATGCATGAACATCAATTGTTTCTTTGTTTAATTTAAATTCCTGTCTTTCTGTTTTTGCACTTTGTAAAACACGCTCAACCTGGTTATTCAATCGTACGGCTTCTTCCTTTATTATACCTGCATAAGTCGATAACCGCTCAGGTGTGTTAACTATGCTCGGGTCAGATAATGTTTCGGTTGAAATGATAATAGTGGATAGGGGCGTTTTAAATTCGTGTGTCATATTATTTATAAAATCTCGTTGCACTTCAGAAAGCCTACGTTGTCTGAGAATAATGAACATGGCGCACCCGAAAAAGATAATTACAAATAGAAGAATAATTGACGTAAGTACCCAGTTATCCATTCGGCTGATTATGTAACTTGATCTATCTGGAAAGTATACACCAAAATAATAAACGAACTTATCCAGCTTTGGTAGATTCTTTACCGGTTTGTTTTCGGCTGACTTATTTGTACTGATGTGGTTTCCGTAAACCATTTTATCACTTGAACAATCATAAACCCCATAATCAAATTCCGTATTTACGCCAAGCTTATCGAATTCGGTTACAAGGTAAAATTGCAACGCCTTTGCATCAATAGCATTATTTACATTCACCACATAATAATCCGTTGATACTTCATTTATAAGATCTTGGGTAGGAAGGGTGAATTGCCCATAGTCGGCAAGTTTTTCGGCTGTATTTCGTAATGCGATCTGAATGGTCTGATCGAATTCTTTTTCTTTCAGGTCAAATGCTTTACGCACCCAATATATCTGTATAAGTATTACTCCAATTACAGATATGGTACCCAGTAAAACTACAAGTCTGATAGTGTTCTTTCTCATCGATGCTAATTTAAACGGATTATCTGAGCATCCGTATATAATTAACAGTTCATTAACAAACGTTGGATAGTCATTAACATGCAAGCGACCAATGTGGTAATATGTTTGCGATATCAATAATTACTAACCTTAAAAAAACAACAAAGTGAAAAAACTAATTCTTTCGGCCTTTCTGATCGCAGGACTATCTTCAATGAATAGTTTAAGTGCACAACAAATGCATAGCGATCCAAATGCTCCTGTTATTGCATTTGAAAAAGATACTATTGATTACGGTACTGTTGCTTATGCCTCAGATGGCACCCGTTATTTTACATTTATAAATACCGGAAAAGAGCCCTTAATTATATCTGAGGCACATGGTTCTTGTGGTTGTACAATACCTACCGCGCCAAAAGAACCTATTCAGCCGGGTCAGAAAGCACAAATAAAAGTACATTATGATACCCAAAGGGGCGGGCAGTCATTCTTTAAAACAGTTACTATTACCAGTAATGCCAGTGAAGGTATAAAAACTGTTTACATAAAGGGAACTGTTCTGGCTGATGCTACTGCTTCAGTATCGAAATAGCGTTTGAATTGAAATGTAAAACAACAGCAGGTGATAGAATCACCTGCTGTTTGTTCAAAACCGTAATTGCTTAACCGCATTAAAAAGGCAATTGGCAATGAACTTACTGTGTAACCGTAATTGTTTGAGATGTTGTAGCTGAACCACCGGCATTTGAAACAGTTAAAGTAACAGTATAAAAACCAGGATTGGCATAAGTATAAACTGGATTCTGGCTGCTTGCAGAACCTGCATTATCACCAAATGTCCAGCTAAATGAAGTAGCACCAGTTCCCGTATAATTAAACTGTATACCAGAACCTGCTTTGCCCGGATTGGGGCTATAACTGAATGTGTCAGTAGGAGACGATATTTCTTTTTTACAGCTAATTGCACTGACGGTTAAGGCAATTAAAAAAGAGAAAAATAACAATTTCAGCGTTTTCATATTAGTATGGAGTTTATTTGTTTATGAAGGCAAAACTATATAGGGTATCTCCCTGGCTTAACCATTATTCGGTGAACTCAGATGATTATAGGTTAGATATAAAAAGTTTAGAGTTGAGAGAGTATGTACATAGTATTATTTTTTGACTAAATTCGCCTAAACTAATTAATCTACCCATGGGAATTTTCAGTGGAATATCACACGAATTAATTGATATTATAGAGTGGAAAGACGACTCGAGCGATGTAATGTTGTGGCGTTTCCCTCGTTGGCAGGACGAAATCAAGAATGGTGCAAAGCTTATTGTTCGTCAGGCACAAGTTGCGGTATTTGTTAATGAAGGTAAAATTGCCGATGTTTTTCAATCGGGAACCTATACACTTGAAACACAAAATTTGCCTGTACTTACCACCTTACGGGGCTGGAAATATGGCTTCAATAGCCCTTTCAAAGCCGAAGTTTACTTTGTGAATACCAAACAATATACTGATCAGAAATGGGGCACGAAGAACCCTATTATGCTGAATGATGAGAAATTCGGTATGGTTGACCTTCGCGCATTTGGTACTTATGCTTTTAAAGTGTCTGATGCAAAGAAATTTCTGGAGGAAATTGTGGGAACGAATGCTGCTTTCACTACTGAAGATATTGATGGGCAATTGCGCAGTATGCTGGTATCTAAACTTACTGATGCAGTTGCAAAGAGTGGTTTAGGTATTGAGAAATTTTCTGCAAGCCTTGATGATTTTTCAACATTTGCAAAGGAAAAACTCGACCCTTCATTCACTGAGTATGGCCTTACACTAACAAAACTGTTAGTGGAAAATGTTTCCCTGCCACCGGAGTTACAAAAAGAAATTTACCAATATAGCAGGCTTGGAAAGATTGATATGAGTAAGCTGGCTCAAATGAATATGGCTAATTCTATACAAACTGCTGCAGGCAATCCAGGTGGATTAGCTGGTGCAGGTATGGGTATTGGCGTAGGACTAGGTATGGGTAATATGATGGGAAACATGATGGGGCAGAGCATGAACCAGATGCAACAACAGCAACAAGCTGCTCCGCCACCACCGCCAATTCCACAAGCAGTACAATATTTTGTGGCTGTTGATGGTAAACAATCAGGCCCATTTAATGAGCAACAATTGGCTCAAATGGTGCAAGGTGGTTCATTAACGCGTGAAACATTGATATGGAAAGCAGGTATGGCAGCATGGACAGCCGCAGGGCAAGTGGCTGAAGTAGCTAATGCTTTTGGTGCAGCGCCACCTCCAATTCCATCTTAATAATAATTGAATGCAATAAAAAAGGCTTATGAAATTCATAAGCCTTTTTTTATTTCTTTCTATAGAGTATTACATTGTTTCATCAGCACTTGGGCCATACATGCCTGGTACTGCTATATCAAGCAATCTGAGATATACGCTAAGCTGGCCTCTGTGGTGAACAGTGTGACTTAATGCAAAACTGCGGACAACTCCAACAGCAGGCATGGTGAAATATACTTTTTCGCCATTCTTTAATGACCAGGGCCTCATAAGTTTTTCATCAGTTGCATTTTCAAGCTCTTTTAATGCTTCGCCGGTGTTTTTGTCGAACAGGTCGAGCACTTCTTGTAGAGATGCAGGAGGAGCATTTTGTGCAGGAGGATTCTTAGCAAAATCATATTCAGTTGCATTGATTGCACGGCCTATCCAGATAGGGTTACTTGCAAGGTGGCGACCCAGTTTTAATAGTTCCATTGATTTCGCATGCGGTTTCCATGTGTATTTATCCGCCGGAATGCGTTCGAGCATTTTACGTGTGTTGGCTGATTCCATTTTGAATTCAGCAATAAGTCCCTGATTGATTGCCATTGGTTTAGGTTTTATTGTTTGTTATTTAAGAAGACGTGTTTTGTTCTATTTTACTTCTATAGAAAGGTGTATTTGAGCTTAGTTGGTGGATGATACCCATTTAATTACTGCATTCCCTTCAATAACTATTTCATTATTGCTATTATAGCAATTAGTGCTCAGTTTATAAATTGACTTTTCGGTAAGGATTTCCACAATCTCAACCACGCAGGTAACCTCATCATTTAAAAACACTGGCTTTTTAAAGTTGATGGTTTGGGATAAATAGATGGAGCCATTGCCAGGCATTTTGTTGCCAAGCACCGCAGAAATTAAACTCGAAACCAATGAGCCATGTACGATCCTCTTTTTAAATATAGTTGTAGCGCTATATGCATCATCCAGATGGATGGGGTTTTTGTCTGTTGAAAGTTCGGCAAATAGTTCCACATCTTTAGCTGTGAAGGCCTTTTTTGTCGTCGCTTTGTCTCCTACTTTGTATGCCATATGTGTTTTTTATCGAATTCCTGTTCAGTTAAAACTACTTCTTTAATTTATCGTTGCAATCCTTTAACATTTTATCGTTTGCTGCTTTACCCCAATGTGGTTTATGGATGTCCTGGCTATCGTTAGGGAAAAGAGATGCTGCCTTTGCAAGCAATGGTTGAGCTTTTTCAGGTCCGCCGCCAAATAACTTTGGTGTATAATATAAGCCGGTACCTTGCAAATAGAACACCCTGGGGTTATTAGGGTTTAACTTCAGGGCCTGATCATAATATCCCTGTGATATTTTGCCATACTTACCATGCCTCGATTGAGGGTCGACTGAAAGCCTTGCATTTGATAATAATGCACCTAATACTGCAATTTCATCGTTGGCTGTATCCATCAATTCAATCTTGCTGAAAAAGTTATCCGCTTCATCAAGCATAGGATCTTTTTTCTTTTTATCAGGCTCCTGGAAAGAAAGGATGGCAATACTCCATGCTGCATAGTAATTAGCAAGCCAGTAGGTAGGGTTTTGTTTAGCAATCAACTTAAACTGATTGCTGGCAAATAATAGTTGCGGGTATACTTTAGCAGTATCGAATGCAGTATAGGTTTGTATTAAACTGGTATCAACCGATTGGGCTTTGCTGTTTTTACTTACCAGAATAGCCAAAGTTGCAACAATAATAATAAGTGTTTTTTTCATAGGGTTCAAAGTTAATGGTTTATAGTTCATCTTTTTTAAATGGGGTTAACGAAAGGAATATTCCCGCAAAAAGGCTGCGGTACAAGGCTGGTTCGATAGGATAACGCACATCTCCATTATCTGAGTAGTTATAACCCAGTATGTTTTTGTTGTTTGTCAGGTTATCTATTCCAAGGTAAAACACGCCGAATAGCTTCTTAACCCTGAACAGGTAACTGATACTTAAGGCAAGGTCTTGGTAAGGGATAGTACGGTCACCTAAAAATGTTGGGTTAAGCGGGTTATAATAAGGTCTGCCGGAAGCATAATTATACGTTAGAGAAACATTCATGCCCGGTTTTTCGAAAAAATATTTTGTTACAATATTTAAGTCGTTGTTTGCAACAAAATCGGGTTGAGCTTCGGCTATGTAATTAGCATAAAGCCTTTTGGTGTCGATATAGCTATATGATATCCAATAGTCGAAGTCGTTAATGCTTTTCTTATCTCTCCAAAAAACGTCAACGCCTTTCGCATACCCATAGCCACTATTATCAACAGGCCAAAAGAACGGGCGATAAGGATTTGGGTCATACGGTACACCTTCAGGAACAATTTCACGTATCAGGTCATTATATGATTTGTAGTAACCTTCAACACGGAAGGTTCTGTCATTTTGCATATACTGGTAGTTAGCAATGTAGTGGGTTGCTTCCTGAAAATTTGTTTTGGTGTCTCCAAACAATAAGTATTTATCTGACGGATCCTGGTAAAACATGCCATAAGCTAAAGATACCTGGCCATATTTGCCAACACGTATTGCTGCTGACACACGAGGGGCAACATCGCTCTTACCTAATAGTTGACTATATTCATAACGTACACCTGGTTTTATGGCAATCCATTTAGCTGGTTTCCATTCTGCTTCAAGGTATCCAGCCAATATGGTTTCTTTAAATGAAATATCAACACTATCAAATTGCTGCCATTCAGAATAACTTTGTAACTCGAATCCCGCATAGGCAAATACTTTATCTGATATTTCATGATCTAATTCAATCCTTCCGGCTGTGCGCTTATCTTGTTTGTCAAATATCTCACCACCCCAATTCACAGAATCTCCATTCTGTGTGTAAGATGTAGCAACGGTTAAAAAAGTTCTTTCATTAAATAAGTGCTTGTAATACAAACTTGCCGTGCCGTATGAGTTTTGAAGCTTGAATGCAAGCGTTGTATCTGGCTGGTTAGGGTTAACCACATCAATACCACTCTTATATTGGTTATAGTTTGCAGTGAGTTTTAAAATATCCCCTGCTTTGTTTGTCCATACATACCTTAAATTGCCACCAACACCTGCTGGTGGCTGGAAGAAATCAAGATTCGTTTTAGTAATACCATAAAAAGGCTGTGTATTTGTATAGTTAACACCACCTTCTAAAGCAGAATGGTCCCATAGTTTTGAAAACGATAAACCAACTCCGGCCATATTAACGTTTGCATTGAATGTTGTTGCTTCAGGCAAATCATTCGTACTAAGGTCTAATATCCCGGACAGAGCTTGCCCATAACGTGCGCTATAACCTCCACTGCTAAACGATATGCCTTTAAACTCATATGGCCCAAAACGGCTGCGCTGTGCCACACCCGGTACGGGACTAAAGAATGGGTCTTGTACAACAAGTCCGTCAACTATGGCTGCAGATTCACTTGCATCACCGCCACGTACAAATAACCCTGTTTGGTCGGCTACTTTTTCAACGCCGGGTAGAGTTTGTATTGCTCCTACCACATCGCCTGCTGCACCTGCGGTTGTATATATGTCTAGTGTAGTTAGTACCGCAACCTTTCTGTCATTATTCGCTTCCATTGAACCAGCCATAATAGTTACCTGGTCGAGCGAGCTTGAGTTTGTGCCCAGTGTAAGGTTCACAATAAATGATTTACCCGTATCAGGAACAAGATTATAAGATGCGGTATCAAAGCCTATTGCGGTTGCAATTAAAGTGATGTTCTCCTTTTTGTTGACTTTAATTGTATAACGACCAAGTGTGTCAGTCAGTGCTCCGGAAATTGTATTCTTCACATAAACAGTTGCGAAAGGAACAGGTTTTCCTTTTGCTTCGGAAACCTTACCTTTAATTACCATTTGCGCATTTGCAGGTAGCGATAAGAGGGTTATTGGTATAGCTAACGCTAACAATTGTAGTTTTTTTATCAGTTTCATTTGGTTAAGAGTTTAATACTTCACAATGGAAGTTTCTTCTGTTTAATAATCGTATGATTTCTTCTGATCGTACTTTGCCTTTTGGGTTTTCTACTCTCAGTATTTTCTCGTTATCGTCAAGGTCA
>Ga0210386_10002654_pt1 | contig 15258 bp, 12 predicted proteins | sample IncBWH32OmetaG_FD_160091 | JGI IMG/M metagenome (GOLD analysis project Ga0210386, IMG submission 160091) | Forest soil microbial communities from Barre Woods Harvard Forest LTER site, Petersham, Massachusetts, United States - Inc-BW-H-32-O ... | reverse complement strand
TGTGCCGTTCGGCGATGCGGCCGCGCTCGAAGCCGCCATCACGCCCAACACCGTCGCCTTCCTGGTGGAACCCATCCAGGGCGAAGCCGGCGTGATCATTCCCCCGGCCGGCTATCTCAAGACGGCGCGCGAATTGTGCACAAGGCACAATGTGTTGTTGATTCTGGACGAGATCCAGACCGGGCTCGGCCGTACCGGCAAATTGCTGGCGGAAGAGCATGAAGACGTAGAAGCCGACCTAACCCTGATCGGCAAAGCGCTGTCCGGCGGCTTTTATCCGGTTTCCGCCGTGCTTTCCAATTCCGAGGCGATGAGCGTGCTCAATCCCGGCGACCATGGTTCGACCTTTGGCGGCAATCCGCTGGCCTGCGCCATCGCCCGCATAGCCCTGAAAGTTCTGGTCGAGGAAGGCATGATTGAGAATGCCTCCCGCATCGGCGACCGGCTGAAACGCAATCTTTCCGGCATTCGCTCCCCCATGATGCGCGAGGTGCGGGGGCGGGGCCTGATGCTGGCGGTCGAACTGGAGCCTGCCACAGGTGGCGCGCGCCCGATTTGCGAAGCACTGGTGGCGCGCGGCTTGCTGGCCAAGGAAACCCATGGTCACATCATACGCATCGCCCCGCCCTTGATCTTGACCGCCGATGAGGCCGACTGGATCGCGGAGCAATTCGCGGCCGTACTGACGTGAATGCGCAGCCGGCCGTCCCTTCCGCTATAATTGAGCCCATGGCCATCGACTGGGATCGGCTGGACGCCGGCAAATATCGGGACGAGCGCGCGGCGGTGGCGGCGCTGCTGGGATCGCAACCCTTGTCGCCCGACTTGCGCATGGCGATTGAGAAACAGGCCGCGGCGCTGGTGACAAGAGCCCGGCGATCGGCCCGCCGTTCCGGCATGGTCGAGAGCTTCCTCCAGGAATTCTCGCTGTCCACGCCCGAAGGCCTGGCCTTGATGGGCCTGGCGGAAGCACTGCTGCGCACGCCGGATGCCGGCACGCGCGACCGTCTGATCGCGGAAAAAATTTCGACCGCCGACTGGGCTTCGCATCTGGGCCGATCCGACTCGCTTGTGGTCAACGCCTCGACCTGGGGCCTGATGCTGACGGGTCGGCTGATCGATGTCAGCGGGCTGGACGATGCGTCCGGCACCATTCGCAAATTGGCGGCGCGGGCGGGCGAGCCGCTGGTGCGCGCCGCGGTGGCGCAAGCCTTGCGCATCATGGGAGAACAATTCGTGTTGGGCCGGGGCATCGAAGATGCCATCGCGCGGGCCGCGAGAGAAAATCTGCTCTGCTCCTTCGACATGCTGGGGGAAGGCGCGCGCAACGAAGCCGATGCCGCGCGCTACGAAACATCCTACGCCAATGCCATCGCCGCCATTGGCAAGGTGGCAACCGGTCCCGAAAGCGGTCACGGCATTTCGGTGAAACTGTCGGCTTTCTCGCCGCGCTATGAAGCGACACAGGAACAGCGTGTTTGGAACGAGCTTTATCCGCGTCTGAAACGGCTGGCCGAGATGGCGGCCGAGGCCGATATCAATTTCACCATCGACGCCGAGGAAACCGACCGCCTGGTGTTGTCGCTGAAACTGCTGGACAGGCTGGCGCGGGAGCGGTCGCTGGGCGCCTGGCGCGGGCTGGGCTTGGCAGTTCAGGCCTATCAGAAACGGGCGGTCGAAGTGGTGCCGCTTCTGGCGACGCTGGCGAAGGACAGCGGGCGGCGCCTGATGGTGCGGCTGGTCAAGGGCGCCTATTGGGACGGCGAGATCAAACGGGCCCAGTCTGGCGGACGCGTGGGCTATCCCGTCTTTACCACCAAAGCCGCAACCGATCTGTCCTATCTCGCTTCGGCGCGCGCTTTGATCCAGGCGCATCCCTATCTTTACGCCCAGTTCGCCACCCACAACGCCCACGCCCTCGCCGCGGTACGCGCCATGGCAGGAGCCACACCGATCGAGCACCAGCGCCTGCATGGCATGGGCGAAACGCTCTATGCCGCGGCGGGCGCGATGTTCGGGCCGCTCACGCTTCGCACCTATGCGCCGGTGGGCGCGCATGAGGACCTTCTGCCCTACCTGGTGCGGCGGCTGCTGGAGAACGGCGCCAACACCAGTTTCGTGCATCAATTGCTGGACGACGACACACCGGCAGAGAAGGTTGCGGCCGATCCCATCACCCGGGTGGAGGCGCAGCCCGGGCCGCATCCGCGCATCCCCCTGCCCCGCGACATGTATGGCGACCGGCTGAACAGCCTTGGCGTCGATCTCTCCATCGCCGCAGAGCGCGAGCAGCTCAAGCGCGCCAAGGACAAGGGTCCGGCGATTGCCGACGCCACGCGGGCAGACATAGCCAGGGCCTTCGCCGCCGCCAAAGCGGCGCAGCCGGCCTGGGACGGGCTTGGCGGGGTGGGCCGCGCCCGGATTCTGCGCGTCATGGCGGATGCGCTGGAGCAACAGCGCGAGACACTGATGGTGATTGCCGTGCACGAAGCAGGCAAGACCTGGCCCGACGCCGTGGCCGAAGTGCGTGAGGCGGCGGATTTCTGCCGTTACTACGCACTGCTGGCCGAGAGGCATTTCGCGGGCGCCCAGCCGCTCAAAGGTCCCGTGGGCGAAACCAATGCCCTGGAGCTGCATGGCCGCGGCGTATTCGCCTGCATCTCGCCTTGGAATTTTCCACTCGCGATCTTCACCGGCCAGATCGCGGCGGCGCTGGCGGCGGGCAATACCGTGTTGGCCAAGCCGGCGGAGCAGACGCCCCGCATCGCCTTCGCGGCGGTCCAATTGTTCAAGCAGGCCGGTCTGTCCGAGGATGTGCTGCATTTGTTGCCTGGACCAGGTGAAACAGTGGGCGCGGCGCTGATCGCCCATCCCGATCTTGCCGGCGTCGCCTTCACGGGTGGCACCGACACGGCGCAGGCGATAAATCGCAATCTTGCCGCGCGCACCGGGCCGATCCTGCCTTTCATCGCCGAAACCGGTGGGCTCAACGCCATGTTCGTGGACACCACCGCCCAGCGCGAGCAGGTGATTGATGATTGTCTTCTCTCGGCCTTCGGCTCGGCAGGCCAGCGCTGTTCGGCCTTGCGCATCCTGTTTCTTCCCGAAGAAACCGCCGACAGCCTGATCGCGGGTCTTGCAGGCGCCATGAATGTCCTGACCGTGGGCGATCCGGCTGAATTCACCAGCGACATTGGGCCGGTGATCGACGCGCCCGCCAGAGAGGCGTTGGTCGCGCATCTGGCCCACCTCAAAGCCACCGCAAAAATCCTGAAGGAACTGAAGCCCGACGGGCGCATGCCGCTATTGTTCGGGCCGGTCATGGCGGAGATCACCCTCGACCAGCTGCCGGACAAGGAAGTGTTCGGCCCCATCCTGCATGTCGTGCGCTATCGCCGTGACGAACTGGAAAGGGCCGGGCGCGCCCTTGCCGCAAAAGGCTATGGTCTCACCCTCGGCATCCATTCCCGGCTCGAGAGTTTTGCCGCCCAGGTGCGGTCGCTGGTGCCCGCGGGCAACAGCTATGTCAACCGTTCCATCATCGGCGCCGTGGTGGGCGTGCAGCCCTTTGGCGGCGAGGGCCTGTCCGGCACCGGACCCAAGGCCGGGGGACCTTATGCGCTCACCCGCTATGCCGTGGAACGGGCCGTCAGCGTGAATATCGCGGCCAAGGGTGGCGATCCCGCCCTGTTCAACCTCTGAAGAAGTTCAGGCTGGACGGCATCCTGGTCCTGAACCATCCTCGCCGGCAAAAGGCCGGTATGGCATGGGAGCGGCGGAGGACAGGGTGTCGAAAATCATTTCGGTAAGCGTGGCGGCCGCGCGCGTTCCGCTGGATCGGGTCACCTACTTCTCGAATCGCGCCGTGAGCCATCGCGACTATGGCCTGGTAAAGATAAGGGCCGACAGCGGCGCGGAAGGAATCGGTTTTTGCTATGTCGGCACGCGCGGCGGTGAATTGCTGCCTCTTGCCGTTGCAAAGCTCCTGGCCCCGGTTTTGATCGGCCGCGACTCGTTGGATGTCGAGGCCCTGTGGAGCGAGCTTTATCAAGAAGTCCTGCTTCAGGGGCGCGCCGGCATCGTGATGCGAGCCCTGTCCATCCTGGACATGGCGCTTTGGGACCTGAATGCGCGAGCCGTCGGCCTGCCCTTGCACAAATTCATGGGAGCGTCACAAGCCGACAGCGTCGCCGCCTATGCCAGCGGCGGCTACTATCTCGAGGGCAAGACCCCGGACGATCTGGCCGCCGAAATGGCGCAATACGTCTCGCTGGGTTTCAAGGCCGTCAAGATGAAGATCGGCCGCTTGTCGGCCGGCAAGGAGGAAGACCGGGTGCGGGCGGTCAGGGAGCGCATCGGGCCCGATATTGCCTTGATGATGGATGCGAACAATGCCTGGAATGATGTGGTCCAGGCCCTGCAGACGGTCCGCCGTCTTGAAAAATATGCGCCCTTCTTTGTCGAGGAGCCATTTTCGCCCGATGACATAGACAGTCACGCACAATTGGCGCGCGCGACCTCCATTCCCGTTGCCACTGGTGAAATCGAAGCCGGCCGTTGGCGGCACAAGGAATTGCTAGACAAAAAAGCCGCCGCAATCCTGCAGAGTGATGCGGCCGTCTGCGGCGGCATCACCGAGTGGCGGCGCATCGCCGCTTTGGCGGCGGGATATGCCATCCCCCTGTACCCGCACTGGTTTCACGACCTGCATGCCCCGCTGGTCGCCGCGACGCCCAATGCGCGCATGGTGGAGTTTTTCCCCGACAATCAGGTGCTGAATTTCCGCGAGCTGTTGGATCGTCAACTGGAGTTCAGGGACGGGCGGCTGATGCTGCACAAGGCGCCAGGCCTGGGCTTTGGGTTCGATGAGGCAAAGGTGGCACGCTTCGCCATAGACCCTGCAAATGTCTGGACCAGGGTAAGTTAGGCGCGCGAAATAGCTTGCCTGTCAGCCATCTTTTGATGTTCCTTAAGCCAAAAGAAGAATAACGGGGGGTGGACGGCGTGCCCAGGATTCGCTGGATCATGATGTTTCTGGGCTGCGCGGCAAACGCGATCAATTACATTGATCGCGCGAACTTGGCAGTCGCGGTTCCCAGCATCCGCCACGACCTAGGCATCAGCGCGGCCATGATGGGGGTGATCCTCAGCGCGTTTTTCTGGACCTATGCCCCGATGCAGGTGCCATTCGGCTGGTTCGCCGACAAGATTGGCGCACGCATTTCGCTCGCAGTCGCTGTGCTTTGGTGGTCCTTTTCCACCATGCTGACCGCGACGGCGCGTGGGGTGACGACATTGATGGGTTACCGGCTGTTGCTGGGCGTCGGTGAGGCGGGCGCCTATCCGTCAGGCGCCAAGGTGAATGTCAACTGGTTTCCCCGCAGCGAACGCGCCATCGCCGCCAGCATCTTCGACAGCGGCTCGCGGATCGGCGCGGCGCTATCGTTACCCTTGGTTGCCTGGCTGATTGGCAGTTTCAGCTGGCGCATTTCCTTCGCCGTGACCGGCCTGCTCGGCATCGTTTGGACGGTCTTTTGGCTGATCATCTATCGCGACCCCGAAAACCACCCATCCGTGACCCCGGAGCAACTTGCACGTCTAAAGGCCGAGCGCAGCATTGCGCCAAGCGGAACGAAAGTGCCCTGGTCGTCGCTGTTCGGCTACCGCACGATCTGGGGTATGATGATCGGCTTTTTCTGCCTGAATTTTGTGATCTACTTTTTCATCACCTGGTTTCCCACCTATCTGATGCAGGCGCGGGGCTTTTCGCTGGCCCAGCTTGGTACTTTGGGATTGCTGCCGGGCCTGGTCTCGATTCCTTGCGGATGGCTTGGCGGCTTTACCTCCGATGCATTGTACCGCCGCGGCTGGAGCCTGACCGCGGCGCGCAAGACCTGCCTGGTGGGGGGCATGCTGATGTCATCGGTCATCACCTTTTCGGTCTTCGCGCCCAATGCCTATATCGCGCTCGCCTTCTTTGCGGTGGCCTATGGCAGCCTCGCCTTTACCGCCGCCAGCATCTGGTCGTTGCCGGGGGACGTGGCGCCCACCCCGGCCCATGTCGCATCCATCGGCGGCATCCAGAATTTCGCCGCCAATATCGCCGGTATTGTCACCTCGACATTCACGGGCGTGATGCTGACCATTACCAGTGGCTCCTTTGTCGTGCCGCTGATGGCGGCGGGCGGATTTTGCCTGCTGGGCGCCGCCGTCTATATGTTCGTGATAGAAGAAGTCGCGCCTTTGCAGGCGCGCGAACCAGGCCATCCACGACCCACGCCATGAAGATCGTCAATTTCGCGGGATTCCGCGCCGAAGCCCAAAAGCGCCTGCCAAGCTTCTTGTTCGAATATATCGACGGCGGCAGCTATGACGAGCACACGCTGACGCGCAATGTCGAAGACTTCAAGGCCGTGACCTTGCGCCAGCGCGTGCTTCACGACGTGTCGAACATCAATACCGCCACACGGCTGTTTGGCCGGGACCTGGCGATGCCGGTCGCGCTGGCACCGGTCGGCATCGCGGGATTCTATCGCCGCAGGGGCGAGGTGCAGGCGATCAGGGCCGCCGAAGCCGCCGGCGTGTCCATGGTGCTGTCCGCCATGTCCTGCTGCCCGCTCGAGGAAGTACGTGCCGCCTCGGCGCGGCCCTTCTGGATGCAGCTTTACATGATCCGCGACCGGGCATTCATGAAGGACTTGATCGCGCGCATCGAAAACGCCGGCGTCGATACGCTGTTTCTGACCGTCGATCTGGCGATCAATGGCATACGCTATCGTGACCGGATCGGAGGATTGGCCGGGGCGCAAAGCCTGCTGGCCAGGCCGGATCGGCTCATCGATATTCTGTCTCATCCGGCCTGGGCCCTGGACGTCGGGGTGATGGGCAGGCCCCATATCATCGGCAATATGGCGCCGGCGATGCCCAATGGCGCGGGCCTCAAGGCGTTCCAGGCCTGGGTGGCACGCAACTTCGATCCATCTGTCACCTACAAGGATATCGACTGGTTGCGCGGTCATTGGAAAGGCAAGCTGGTCCTGAAGGGCATCACCGATCCGGGCGATGCCGCGCGCGCGGCAGATGAGGGTATGGACGGGATCGTGGTTTCCAACCATGGCGGGCGGCAGCTGGATGGCTCGCTCTCCAGCATCGCGGCCCTTCCGGCCGTGCGTGACGCTGTTGCGGGACGCATGACCATCTTGCTGGACGGCGGCGTCCGCTCGGGCCTGGACGTTTTGCGCGCGCTGGGGCTGGGAGCGGATGGCGTTCTTTTGGGGCGGGCCTGGGCCTGGGCGCTGGCGGCCAAAGGTGAAGCCGGCGTGGCTTCGATGCTCGCAATTGTCAAAGAAGAACTGGACGTGGCCATGGCCTTGACCGGCCAGAACGACGTGCGCGCGCTGGACGGCGATTTGGTGATTGGCCATCGTTAAACGGAGCAGACGATCCCCGGAAAAGAAAAAGGCTCAGACCTGAGGTCTGAGCCTTTTGACTCATTGCGTATGGGAAATATCAGCTCGTCGGCTTCTGGCGAACGATGGTGAAGCGGGTCATTTCCCGCCTGGGCTGCTCCCATTGTGGCGCCAGATTCGCCGCCTGGGCGTAATCGGCATAGGCGCCATTGACATCACCCATGTCCTCCCGCGCCAGCGCCCGGTTGAAATAGACCTTTTCCGGATGCGCCGGGTTGAACATCAGGGCACGGTCGAAATTCGCGGACGCGGCCTGCGCCCGATGCTGGACCAGGAAGATCGAGCCGCGATTGACGATCGCTTCTGCCATGCGGTCATTGATCTTCAAAGCGGCTGTGTTGTCGGCGAGCGCCGCGTCATATTCGCCGCGCGCATAATGCAGAACGCTGCGATTGTTCAGGACCTCGGCGCGTGCGCCATCGGAAATGGCCAACCTGACGGCCATGGTGCAGTTCTTCAAGGCCGCATCGGTCGCGTTGGCGCCGTCCTGTGCCGCCGCGCTGGCGGCCGCGCAAGCATTGGCCGTTCCAGATGCCAGCAAACTGGCGCTCGGCCAGGATGCGGCGGCGAGGGCCGGCACGGCGGCGAGCAGCATCAGCGCGCCGGCCGAGAGGGAGAGACAGGACTTCAGGGACATTTGAACCTCCGAGGGGTGAGTTTTTGTGTTCGCTGAATCCACGGATTATCACAGCGACACAGCGAAACAAGTGAATTGCTTGTGTGCGCAGCAGCGTGCCTAAATTTGCGCCACATCAATCGGCAGCGCAAAAATCAGAGTACTGATTGATCGCGCGCCAGCATGCTTAAAACATTGACATCGCGCCGATTGCACAAAAACTGGGTGCCGGCGAAGCCTTTGTATTGGATACCGAAATTTTTTCTGGCGTCTGGCGTGCGACTTGCTTTGCACAAATCTGCAAACTTCCGCGGAGCAAGGCAGCGCATGAAAGCACCGGCGACCTTAGGCCTTCTGATTATTGCGTTGAGCGGCTATGCGGCCAACGCAGCTCCTTTCAGTCCCTCCGATTATTCGGATGTCGATGTGATCTCGGTCAAACCCCGAAACCCGGACACAAAGCCCTTTGTGATGGCCATACTCACCAAGGAGCAGCAGCAGCGGATTTCAGCAGCCGCGTTCAAGAAGGGCGTTTTCGTCGCCGCCGGCCAAAGCCGGTGATCAGGCACGCAATCTGACAAAGTTCAGGCCAGCGACTGGGTGACGGCCCGGCCTATATCGCCGAACACCGCTTCAAGCTGGGCTGCCGTTGGCGCGCCGCCTTGGGTATACACACAAATCACGATTGGCCCGTCAGGCGCAGGCCAGGCCATGGCAATATCGCCGGCGGCGTCGGCTCCGTTGTTGCCGGTCTTGTCCGCAATCTGCCAGGCCACGGGCAACCCGCCGCGTAACCGGTTTGCGCCGGTCTTGCAGGCGATCATCCAGTTAAGCAGCCGTCCTCGCGATTCCGGCGACAGGATATCTCCCAGGAGGAAGCGGCGCAGATTACCGGCCATCGCTATGGGCGTGGTTGTGTCATGGGGATCACCAGGCTTGGATCGATTCAGCACCGGCTCATTATGATCCAGGCGCGAGACCGCATCGCCCGTCGAACGCCAGAATCGTGTCAGAGTGGCAGGACCGCCCGCAGCCGCCAGCAGCAGGTTGGCGCAGGCATTGTCACTGAGCTCGACCGCGGCCTCGCACATTTCCGCCACCGACATATGGCCCTTCGCCAGGTTCTGCCTGGCCACCGGGGCATAAAAATCCTCCAGGTCTGCCGGACCAAAAGCGATCTCGCGCCCAAGATCCTCCTTTCCGCGATCCACCCGGGAGAGGGTGAGGGCCGCCAGTGAGGCCTTGAAGGTGCTGCACATGACGAACCGTTCGCCGGCGCGCCACGCCAGCTTTTTCCCGCTTTTCAAGTTTGCCGCATACACGCCGATGCGGCTGCCCGTCGCCTGCTCGTAACCGGCGACGGCCGGCAGGTCCGGCACGGCGTGCGCGGGCTCGATCCATAGCGCCGCCGGAGCGCCCAGCAGCATGCGCCGGGAAAGTGACATTGGGTGATTCCTCCAGATGCCGGGTTATTTGCGGAAAATGCTGTCAGGAAGCCAGGATGGGCGGGCGTCCGCGTTCGCCACGCGTGCCGTCAATGCGGCTACGAAGTCGTCCAGTTTGACGGCTTCCTCTTTCATCACCGGTTGATCGAGGTCGTCCGAGGGCGCGTGATAGCGGTTAGCGCGCCAATCATGTTCAATCTGGAATTCCGGCGTTCCCTTGGCGAAGCCGAACTTGAACACCAGGGCGGGAATACCTTCGCGGACAAAGCTGAACTGGTCGGTGCGGATAAAGACATTGCGGTCCGGCAGGGGGTCGGGGATCATCTGAAGTCCCTGGCTTTGCGCCACGGTCATGGCATCGTCGCCCAAGGTGCTTTCATCCTGCCCCGGCGCGTAGACCGTCTTCAACGGCCACAGCGGCAAGGGCATGTCGAAATTGAGGTCCGCCACGATGCTGTTCTTGGGCACGCTGGGCCTGCGGGCGTAATAGGTCGAGCCCAACAATCCCTTCTCCTCTGCGGTGAAGAGCAGAAACAGCACGGACCGCCTGGGCCGCGGCCCCTGCTTCAGGCGATGGGCGATATCCAGCACCGTGGCAACACCGGAAGCGTCATCCATCGCGCCATTGTAAATGCGATCGCCATGGATCGGGGCGCCGATCCCCAAATGGTCAAGATGGGCCGACACCGCGACATACTCCGAGCGCAGTTTGGGATCGCTGCCTTCCAGCTTGGCGGCGACATTCGGCGATGTCAGCCGGCTGTAGCTTGCCGCCACCGATGCCTTGAGCCGGAAGGGCAGCGCAAAGTGCGGCAGAGGTTTGGAATCATCAGCCAAACCGGCCAACTCCGCAAAGCTGTGCCCGCTTCCCTGGAAAAGCATTTCGGATTGGGCTGGATCGAAGGTCGCCACAAAAATGGGCTTTTGCGTTTCGCGCAGTTTGATATCGGCGAGATACATGCCGGGGCCTCGCGCCAGAAGCTTCTGCCGCTCCCACAAAATCTCGACCTGTTTGGGCGTTGTGAGGCCAATGATGCCCAAGGCGCCAGACCTGGCGAGTTCCTTGTCGCGTTCCGAGCGCGCATTGGATTTCAACGCTCCGGAAAGCTCGGCAGGGCCCCCGCTGATCGTCACCACGATCTTGCCCTTCAAATCCTGGCCGGCGAAGTCGTCATGACCCTGTTTGGGCAGATGAAGGCCGTAGCCAAGGAAAACCAGGGGCGCGTTCACGCTTTTGGGCCGCGGCCCCAGACCGGCGGAGATCAGCATCTGATCGCCGACCGCGATCGGCTGGGCGCCGCCGCTCGCCGATATCAATTCGGCGTGGCTTTTGTCCTGGTCGACCAACTGCTGTTCGAAGGCCACCGGCTGGAGATAGCCCTTGACACCCGCGGGCTCCAAGCCTTCCGCCTTGAGGCGGGAAATCACGTAGATTGCGGCCCGGTCATAACCGGGCGAGCCGGTCAGGCGGCCTTCCATGTCGTCATTGGCGAGTGCGCTGACATCAACCCACCACTGGGTGGCGGCATCGCCCCATGCCTTGAACGGCAGCAGCAGCAGCAAGCAAAACAGCAGAGAGCGTGACGGGCGAAACATATGATTCTCGAACGATCCGGGGCTGACGGTGACATGAGCGGTGATGCACGGGAAGAGCACGTGTACTGACATTTTCATCGCCGCCTTATTGCGTGGCAAGGTGATGTGTTTTTGAGCACAATTATTTTCGCGTTTGCGCGTTGCGCGCGGAGCGATCCGCGGCTTTAATTTTGATGCGGCACGCGCGAGTCAAGCGCATGATCCGGCGCCGGCAACAGGCGCGACCGAGGGAACCTTCAGGCCGGCTACGCCAACAAGGCGCTGCGAAACGCAGTGTCCCGTCACGGGGGAGACCATGACTGAACAATCGACAGCGCCAAGCCGGCGCTCCCTTCTGAGCATGATCGGCGTGGTGGCGGGAAGTGCCGCCATGTACCACGCCATGACGGAACTGGGTTATGCGGAAGGTTCGACCTTCACCGGCCCCATCAAACTGTCCCAGCCTCCGCCTGGCACATCGGTTCTGATCTTGGGCGCCGGCGTCGCCGGCATGGTTGCGGCGCTGGAACTGCGCGACGCCGGCTACAAGGTGCAGATATTGGAATATAACGGCCGGCCGGGGGGACGGAACTGGAGCCTCTATGGCGGGGACACCTATACCGAACTGGGCGGCTTCACGCAGAAGGTCGCGTTCGACCCCGGTCAGTACATCAATCCCGGTCCCTGGCGGCTGCCCTATCATCACCGCGGCATCATCCACTACGCCAACAGACTTGGCGTGGCGCTGGAGCCCTTCACCCAGGTCAATTACAACGCCTATGTCCATTCCACCGAGGCCTTTGGCGGCAAGCCGATGCGCTATCGCCAGGTCCAGGCCGACATGCATGGCCATGTTGCCGAGCTTCTCGCCAAATGCACCAGGCAGGGCGCGCTGGACAAGGCGGTGACCAAGGAAGACCAGGAGATGCTGATGATGGCGCTCCGCAACTGGGGTGCGCTCAATGGCAATTATGAATATGCCAAGGGACTGGAGTCCTCCAACCGGCGCGGCTTTACGGTGGATCCCGGCGGCGGGCTGAATTCGGTGCCGGTGCCGTCGGAGCCCGTCGCCATGAGCGCATTGCTCAAGTCGCAACTGTGGACGGCGATCGGCGCGGGCTGCAATTACGAGATGCAAAGCGCGATCTTCCAGCCCAAAGGCGGCATGGGCATGATCGGCAAGGCTTTCGGCAAGGAGCTGGGGCCGCTCATTCAATACAATTGCAAAGTCATCGACATCCACCAGGACGACAAGGGTGTGACCGCCACCTATATCGACAGCCGCAGCGGCGGGGAGAAACGCAAGGCATCCGCCGATTGGTGCGTCTGTACGATCCCTGCCTCGATACTCAGCCAGATCCCCATGAATGTGGGCGAGCCGATGAAGGCGGCAATCAATCAACTGCCCTATCAGGCGGCCCTGAAGGTGGGCCTGCAGATGAAGCGCCGCTTCTGGGAACAGGATGACCAGATTTATGGCGGCCACACCTATACCAACCAGCCCAACTCGATCATCGGCTATCCGATGTGGGACTACTTCTCCAAGGGCAAGGGCGTGCTTCTGGGTGCCTATGTCTTTGGCCAGCCCGCCTTCCTCGCCGCCGCCAAGCCGCCGGAAGAGCGCATCAAGGACGCGCTGGAATATGGCTCGAAAATCCACCCCCAATACAAACAGGAGTTCGAGTGCGGCGTCGCGGTGGCCTGGCATCGCGTCCCCTTCACCCTGGGCTGCGCCGGCGCCTGGACCGAGGCCGGGCGCGCCCAGCACTACGACAATCTATGCGCCCTGGATGGACGCATCGTTTTGGCCGGGGAACATGCTTCGCGCATTCCCGCCTGGCAGGAAGGCGCGGTGACATCGTCGATCGATGCCATCACCCGGCTGCACAAGCGCGTGATGGCCTGACCATGGAGAACAACAACATGCGCATACGTCTCGCCGCCGCATGGGCGCTGGTGCTTATGGCAGCACCCGCCCTTGCCGATAGCGCGGCGCCCACGCCTCCGCCTCGCCCCAACGCGCGCTTCGCCATGTTTCCCATGCAGGGCGGCGAAGCCATCTACAAGGGCGTGTGCCAGGGCTGCCATATGCCCGATGCCAAAGGGGCGGTCGGCGCCGGCATGTACCCCGCACTTGCCGACAATCCCAAGCTGGAAGAAGCCGGCTATCCGATGGGGGTGATCATCAATGGCCAGAAAGCCATGCCGCCCTTGGGACCTTATTTCAATGACACCCAAATTGCCGATGTGGTGAACTATATCCGGACCCATTTTGGCAACCACTACGCCGACAAAGTCACGGCCGCGCAAGTCAAGACCATGCGTTAGACAGTTCCGCCACGCCCATGACAATCAACGCGCAGGCGCTTGCCTGCCACATCCTGAAAGGACTTGAATCATGAATGCTCTGAAGAATGCCGCACTGTTGGTGTCAGTCGCCGGCGCGCTCTGCGCCGGCGCGATGAGCCAGGCCAATGCCGCCGATGTCATGCGCATTCCCGAAGCCCGCCCCAATGCGCCCTTCGTGGCCCTGGCCGCGGTGCCGCCGGGCTTCACCACCTATTACATCAGCGGAACGACGGCCAAGCCCAAGACCCCGGCGGCAAACGGCAAGCCGGCCGATTGGGGCGACACCGCCTATCAGACCAAGTCGACGCTGGACAATCTCGCGGCCACCATGGCCAAGGCCGGCTTGAGCTTCGGCGATATCGTCCAGGCCCATGTCTTCATGGCGCCCGACCCATCCAAAGGCGGCGACATGGATTTTGCCGGCATGAACAAGGTGTGGCTCACTTATTTCGGGACACCTAAGCAGCCCAACAGGCCGGCACGCGCCGCATTCAAGGTCGCCGCCTTGGCGGGCAAGGGCGCGCTTCTCGAGATTGAATTCATCGCCGCGAAAAAGAACTAACCCGGCTGCCGCCGAGGTTGATCAGCGCCGCTTTGCGGGCTGGTCCTGCTTCGCTGCCGGCTTGACGGCATCGAAGCTGACCAGCTTGAGCCCATCGCCGGCTTCCAGCTCCTTGGGACCGGCGGGAAAATTGTTGGACTGAAGGATGAAGGCCAGGATGTCGGCCGTGTCCGACGAACTGAGTGACCCCGGCGCGAAAAGTGGCATGGTGGCCTGAATCTTCTCGAACAGGTCGGCCAGCGAAGTACCAGCCCAATCCGGAATGAACCGTCCGGTCAGGGGCGGTGCCTCGCCATTGCCTTCCAGCACCCGGCCATGACACATCACACAGGTCTGGGCATATTTGGCGGCGCCACGCTGGGCCTGTTGCCCGGTATAGGAGCCGTCCCAGACGGAAGATGCCTGGCTGAAGGCCGGCCCGGCCCAGCCCGCAACCGCGCCAAGAACAAGCGCCGCAATAATCGACCGGCTCTGCATTCCGCTTCTCGCTTTTTCGGGACAACTCATCAGGCAGCGCTCGCCGGCATGCGGGCGTAGAGCCCCTCGATCACGCGCACCGCGTCTTCGATTTCGGCACGGTTCTCGACTTCGTTGGCGTCGCCCACCCCGGCCAGGTCTCCCTTCACCGGACCGCGGCCCAGCGACATCACCATGATGCCATCGCTCTTGGACAGGGTGGCGACACCACCATAATAAAGGCCATACTTCACTTCGGGCTGCGGGATCAGCCAGCCGGTCTGCCCGCGCACCGGTATCATGTACTTGTCTTTCCACAGATCGCGCGCCGCATAGCCGGGGCAGTTGATCACCACTTTTTCCTCGAGTGTCCCAAGCTCTGACGGGTGGTGAAATTCCCGGATCTCGATTTTTCCACCCGCACCGAAGAACTCGCTCAGCAGCACATGGCCATAGGAGCCGAAATTGAAGAACATGGTCTCCGATCGCCGCACATACTTTACGGGAAACGGTGTCGAACCTTCCGGAAGGACCTCAGGACGGGGCGTGAGATCGCGGATCAGGTCACTGTAATACCCGAATTCGGCATTCTGCTGGATCTTGCCGGTGGAACCATAGGTGCCCTTGGACGGATCAAGCGCGTCTTCCTCCCGCTCGAACGGCGTGTCGGAGAGCCGATATTGGTCGGCGAAATCGATGGGCCGGCCCGGCAGTCCCATGTAATAGCGGTAGGTCTTGTAGGAATAGCGCGCCATCTGCTCCCACAGAGCGCCGAACTGCGGGCCG
>Ga0210386_10002650_pt1 | contig 15273 bp, 20 predicted proteins | sample IncBWH32OmetaG_FD_160091 | JGI IMG/M metagenome (GOLD analysis project Ga0210386, IMG submission 160091) | Forest soil microbial communities from Barre Woods Harvard Forest LTER site, Petersham, Massachusetts, United States - Inc-BW-H-32-O ... | reverse complement strand
AAGAAGGCCACATTAAAACCTGCTTTGCGGATCAGTTCGGGCATCGCTCGGATCGTTGTGGCAACGTTGATGAGACCGTCTCGATTAGTGTGGCTTTGTCGCCAAATGTCGAACACAAACCGGAACAAGACTGTATCGACGACGTCAAACGAGTCGATCGTCTCGCAAATCTCTTTGATGATTATGTCAAGTTCCGTTTGGGCTGTAGTACTCATGCCTCTCTAAGACCGAATCCTTCTAAACAACTCGACAAACGCCGCCACCCAAGAATCGCGATCCAGAAGACCCTTCGCGACAGCCCAAGCGATCACGCCGATCAGGGGTTTTAATGTGGTCTTCTTGGCCCACGCCCACGCAATCGGCCACACGGATCGAATCGTCTGGGTCCAGTACCAGAAGTTCGCGCGATGTTTACCGAACTTGCCGAGGATCTTTCGGTAGCGTTCTTCGAGATCACCGACGATAGCATCACAATTGGTTGGATCAAGAAACAGGTATAGAAGAAACTCGGCGTTCAATCGGCCATCTGCCGCAGTCCGGGAATGAGCAAGGTGATTCGCGACCATAGCGGCGATCCCACCAGCGACCGCAAACGAAATCGTGACGTGCTCTGAGATAGGTTTGAAATACTTGATGAGCAAAGTCACGCCAGCAAAAAGGAGCAATTGCGTTGGGATAAGAACGAATATATACCGGCCAAACTTTGGCGGAAACATTACACTACCCCTCCGATCTCCTTCAGCCCAGCCACCATATTTGCCGCCACCTTCAAGGATTTCTTCAGCGCCTTTTCCCCAGCGCCAGTGATCTCGAAATATCGCTTCGCCCGCCCGCCACGTTCAGGTGTCGGATCGGAAAACCACGATCTGACATAGCCTTTTCGCTCCAGCCGATCTAGGGTTGTATACACGGAGCCGAGGGACACGGTTCGTTTTCGTTCGACTAGCTCTTCAACCTTCTCGTGAATCGTCATTCCATAAGCATTCTCATGGAGGATCATTAGACCCGTTAAGATCAGTTGTTCGAATTCGCCAAGATTGTCGCCTTTTGCCATTACTCCCACAGTGTGGAACATAAACGCCAAGTTGTCAAGCCTCGTTTTTCACTGGTCGGGCCAGTTCCGCAATAATTTCCGGTGAGTGATGTCATGGACGAACTCATCAAAGCTGGTACCGGGATCGCGAGAGTTGCCGGACCCCTCGCCGCCGCCATTCCGTTCACTGCCATCGTGAAGCGGATGCTTCGCCCTGCTGCCGACGAAATTTCAGAGCGTATCCGTGATGAAGTGAGAGTGTATCGTTATGCCCGGCAACTTAAATTGCTTGAGAAGGCCGAGCGAATGGCGAATGAAGCGTGCCGCATTGAAAGGAGGAAGCCATGTACGTTATTACAGGCGCCACAAGGAACACCGGAAGCGTCGTAGCGGAGAGATTGCTCGCGGAGGGAGAAAAGGTGCGTGTGGTGGGGCGCGACCCGAAGCGGCTGCAACGATTCAAGCAGAAGGGCGCAGAATCATTCGTCGCTGATGCGACCGATGCGGGCGCGGTCACGAACGCGTTTGCTGGCGCGAAGGCTGTTTACGCGATGATCCCTCCTAATATTGCTTCCCCGGATGTTCGTGCCTACGAAGAGAATGTGAGCGAGGCCTTGCGCTCCGCCATCGAGAAAAACGGGATAAAGTATGCCGTGGTTCTGAGCAGCGTCGGCAGGGACAAATCGCATGGAACGGGTCCCGTGGTTGGGCTGCACAGTCTTGAAAAGAAACTCGAAGGCATTCCGGGGTTAAATGCTCTCTTCCTGCGGGCCGGCCAGTGCTCCGGTTCCGGGGGCATACAGGATGAGCAGTCCAAACAGCAACGAGAGCACACCCATCAGCAGTAGCAGCCATTCATTTGAGATCGCTTTTCGTAGCCGAATCGCCGCGATGATTTCAAAGATCCCGGTGAAAATCGCCCAGAACGCGATCAGGTAAAGCAATACGAATGCAGTGATGGCGGGCCACGCGAAGGTAAGCACACCTGCGATTATCCCGATCACGCCTTCAATCAGCAGTGCCCATTGATGTGATGCGACTTTGAAAAACGCGATGACATTGAAGATGCCGTCAACCAGGGCGTAGGCTCCAAATAACAGGACCAGGGTCGCAAGTGTTATTCCTGGGAGCAAAAACGTCAGCAAACCGAATAGCACTGCCACCAGCCCACGAAGAGCCAGCGCCCACCAGTTTTTTGCGAGGGAATGAAGCATGGGGAACCTCCAGGCGTAAGGTTCTCGCGGTGAAAGGTTGGTGTCAAGGGCGGATTCAAGCGCAGGTAGACTAAAGTCAGGGTGTCCCATTCGCTGGCTTAGACTGGCGGACGCGGCTAAGGATTTCCAATGGCTCTCCACGACTTTATCGAAGAAGTGCAGGTACTCGGACGGGACCTTGTGGATAAAGTGAAATCCCTCATTCACGAAGGGAACGTGCAGCGGATCATCGTCAAGGATGAACATGGAAACACGTTTATAGAGATTCCGGTCACAGTAGCCGTGATCGGCACGGTGTTGGCTCCAGTCCTTGCGGCAGTGGGAGCGATTTCAGCGCTTGTGGCAAAGTTTAGAGTTGTAGTGGTGCGGGCAGAACCGAAGCCACCGGGAGCTGGAGAGAAGAAAACCGAGCCATAACAGCAGCCCTTCCACCCATTTCAGTCCCACCTTCCTTTGGACAACATTCAGGAGCATAATGGTCGCGTACAGATTTGTGATGGAGGTGTTTTATGCCAGCAAATTTGGGCTTTCTCGGCCTGAGCCGACTAGCCAAACCGTTGACCGGAGAAGAAGGGTTGAAGATTTTGGAACGCGACCGCTATCGTTGCCAGTACTGTGGATTGGATGGCCTGATCAATTTTGAAAACTCGTTGATCATGTCGGTGGACTTCATCCAGCCTCGGGCGCGTAAGGGAAAAAAGGAGCCAGAAAATTTGGTGACCGCTTGTCGGCCATGTAATCGGATCAAAGGCAGTCGATTGTTTGCCAATTTCGACGAAGCCAAGAAGTACGTCGTCCAGCGCCGGGCGCAATTACGAAGTGAATGGGAGACTACCATGGATCAACTCCGTGGTAAATCCGCCAAAGCTTAGAACAGTTTCCGCGAACTATTCGCACGGTACGAAGAAAGGCACGAACTGTTCGACAAGCGCGTAGGTGCCGCGGGACAGGTTCAGCGATCTAACAGGCAGCGTCCACGAATTCGCATTCCACGAATCGCCACCGCCAGAGAGAACATCAAACCATCACACAGCAACGACCACGCGGCAGGTTCGGGAACCTCCACGAGCGTGAAGGTCACATTCGAGAGTGGGTTTCCAGATGCGTCGAAAAAACAGAATCTGGTCGAAGGATTCGAAAGCGCCGAATTCCCCGAACATGAAGAATCCGCTTGCGGCTGATCCCTGCATTCCTACGCTAACGATCTGTGACACACCGAAGGTGAAAGGTTTCGGAGTGCCCGATGGTTGATTGCCAAAACAATTCGTGACTCCAGCAGGAGCATCCGTAAAGCCGAAGGAGACGCCCGCGAAGCTCTGACTGGCCGACGAATTGCCCGAACCTGAAAAACAAAGGAAAGAACGACCCGTTCCCAGTTCCACCCGACACGGTAAACACATAATCTTCGGAGAAGTTTGCGGATGCCGAACTGGATTCGTTTGGTCCGTCTCCAATCGCAGTCGCCGCTACTCCTAGTTGGAAAAGACCAGAGAACATATCCACAAACGACGGTGCTGTGACATCTGCATTCGCGAACGAACCGATAGAGTTGCAACTCGCCGAAAATGTCCCGACCGTGGTTACGCCATCGCACGTCACACTCGTACTGATCGTCGCGGCGGATGCGAAACCCACCGCGAATGTGAGGGAAAGGAAAAGTTTGAACATCGGATTCCTCCTGATCCCGAGCTTTGCCAAAGGGATTTTAGGTTGTTACAAGGTCGTCGCCATCACAGGTTATCTCAAGTGTAAGCATCGCATTCCACGGAGCCGCACCGCCCCGAAGAACATCAGCCCGATACTCAGCAGGGACAAGGCCGAAGGTTCCGGAACGCTGACGAGCGCGTACGTGACATTCGGGACCCGATTTCCAAAAGCATCAAAGACAATGAGCTGTTCGAACGATAACGATGCGTACGCACCTAATGCCAAAGAAGCGGTCGCTGATACCGCGATTTGGAAGGGAACTATCTGTGATATGCCGAACGTAAGAGGCTTCGAAAGCGGGAAGAGAAAGTTATCGAAACCTTCGCAGTTGTTTCCAAACGAACCGTCAAAATCGACAGAAACACCGCCAAAGGATCCTTGTTCCACGGCATCGTGATCACCCAGACCCTGAAAACAGGGATAGAAGAACCCTTGGCCTGTACCGCCGAACGCTGTAAACAAAAAAACGCCTGAGACGCTTGCCGATGTGAACTCGTTGCGAAAAGCTGACGCGCTAGCACTTGCAGCAAACGTGGGACTCGTTTGAATCATAGCGAACACTGGACCAGGACCGTTGCAACTTGCTGATGTCGTTCCGAAGGTAGTTACCCCGTCGCACATTGCGCTGATCGTCGCGGCGGATGCCAGACTCACCACGAATGTTAGGAAAAGCACATACTTGAACATCGGATTCCTCCTGAGCCTGCGACACCACGCAAGCCTTGGCGGTTTGACTCCGATGGCAATGGGAATGTTTCACTAAGATTGTGGAGTCGTTTTGCGATTATGCCGCCGGTTTGCCGGTACAGTTTCAAGAAATCGCTGACCGGCTACTTGAGTTGGGGCAAATAAAAAGCGATCCACCGTGTCCTTTAACAAGACGTTTTGTGGAACGTGTGGCGCAAGATCTTTACACCGGCTAGAGCAACGTCATTTTTCTTTGATCGAACAATTTCGCCTTGTATAAACAACTTCAGTGAGCCTCCATCAGCCGCTATAACGGGCCAATCGACTTCTATCTGCAGTCGCATTCCGGGCGACAAGTGATGATCTGTGACGATCAGGATTCCGCTACCTGACATGTTCACCGTTTTGCCGCTGCCGGACTCGCCAACAGGACCGTGACCTACAACCCGATAACTAATGGTGCGTTCAATGGAAAAACGTTGGGAAGCACGCCGTTCCGGTTGGTTATTTGGGCGCTGCGAGGACATTTCACAAGCATTATGTTTTATAACGCTGGATCTGGAAATGTGCCAGGCGTACCGAGGTTGCCCGGACCTTGTACTAAGTTGAACACATTATTTCAAACGAACCCCGCAAAACTGATTCACAGCTATCTCCGGCGGCTGTCGCTCCGGTCGTCAGGATATAACCGATAGGTTGCTTGCCCCGTAGCACGAAATAGCGTTACGCTCCGTCGTCAAACAGGTCCTTCAACGAAACCCGGAAGGCATTGGCAATCTTGACCAACGTGCGAACCGAGGGATTCCGGGAGCCCCGCTCCAAGTCGGCCAAATAGCTGCGCTGAATCGAAGCACGTTCCGCGAATTGCTCTTGCGACCAACCTTTTTCGGCACGGAGGCGCTTGATCTTGTGGGCAAGTCGGAGCAGGGCCGTGCTTTCGGAGACGGGCAAGCTCTAATCGTTTCCAATTGACGGCGTGATGATTGTATGATCCGAGTGACATCATAAACTCCGGCCGGGCGGAAAGGAGACGGTCAGATCAATGGAAACGGACATCCAGACAAAAGATCTGATAGTATCGGCGCCGATTTACAGGTTCTGGCATTTCTCACAAGGTTGGAGGCTCCTAAAACCGTCAGAAACTACGGGCTGGCTAGACAAAGGTGTCTATTGGAAGCATCGGGGTTTTTACGCACCGGGAGAAACGCCTGAAGAAGCGCTGGCGCGTCAATACAAGAGCGAAGAACTCCGTAACGCCTACTCAGTCATCACTCCCGTGGAGCCGGAGAGGATCGCTGTCATGTTCCAGGTTTTCTTTCGCACTACAGATCATAAGCCTGTCAGGGCTCGGCGAATTGAAAGTGTGGCCGGTATCTTCGCGTGTTCTGCGGCAACAGACGAATTTGTCGCCACCCCCAACGTGATTGCAGCCATCGGGCGACTAAGGGGAGAGTGGGAGGCGAAGGATGAATTACACGGTGATGAAGAGGAGTATATCCAAACATTCGCCGTAAAGCGAAAAGAGTCAACATCAGAAGCAAAATGGCTGAAGCGACCGTGGGCCCTATTGCGATTGGCTTTAGCGGGTGCGGGTGGCTGGTGTCTTGATCGAGGCGAGTGGCCAAGCGCGATCTTAGCTCTCATCGTGTATCTCTATAGCTGGTACGTTGAAGCACGTCTGGCAGGGCTAGATTCTAGGAACCGATAAAAGGCCAAGTCCGAAAAGCGATGGGCGGAGTTAATTCGGCCGCGACCAGACCCTGCACGTGGCGTACGGATCGACCGGAGACCATTCGCTACGGCGCGGCAAAATCATTGAGAAAAGCGAAGTCGCTGAATCGCTGAGCGCCGATTGCATCTACGTTGTCTAAACCTAACGTAATTTGCGCAAGACCGTTATCGCGCCACGGCACATAGAGATAATCGAAAATTGCCTCGTTGTCCGGTGCCAGGCGTGCAATGAGCGTCACGTCAGGTTTCACGGGTGAATAAAGACGAAGCTTCCAACGGTCAAAGCGTTTGCCACCGCGACAACGGGCCACGATAAGTCGTAACCTTTGGCGGCCATTGACAGTCAAAACTTGAGTCTGAGTATCCCGCTGGACGGAGGCGCCAATTCTTACGAGCTCTTGAACGACCGCTGCAATAAATGTTCTACGAATCGATACGCATTTTCGATCCCGTTCGATATAGGCCAGGTTCCGAAGAGGCTGGTATCCAATTCGTTTGTACGCCTCGCCTAATCCACCAAACCTCAAATTGTAAATCTGATGGCATGGCGTGTCGATGCTCGCTCTGATTAGGCGCTCCGAGAGTTTGCCATGCTTTAGGAGTAATTTTCTAAGATGCTCCAGTAGTTGCTCGTCAGTGTAGGGACGCGAGCGGGTATCGGCCTCCGCTTCAGTCTTCCGATACAGGTCTGGATCAACAATCCCCTGAAACGCATCGTCGCGCCGAATCCACATTTCGGGTGGATTATTTACACGACGGCCCCGCAACTTAGCTGATTGGCGGTTAGAGACATTCGCTCCGATGTACTTCGGATTCGTGACCATCCGGCGAATGATATATCGCGTCCAGGGTCGCCCTCCCTCACAAAGGACACCGCGTTTGTTGAGCGCTTTCGCAATTTTCGTCGAAGAAAGCCGTCCCACGGTATAGAGCCGAAATATTTCATTGACGATCTCGATCTCCTCCGGTGGTCCTGGTATTAGTATTATTCGGTCAGTCGCAATACTTTTTCGTTGCCCGGCTTCGAGAACGAATTTTGGGTCTCCACGGTGGTCCACTAACAGACGTCGAAAACCATACCCCGCCGTTCCACCTTGACGAAATCCGAGTTCAGTAAGCCGCGATTGGCCAGCGAAAACCTTGGCGGAAAGCTCGCGGCTGTATTCGGCGGCCATTGCAGGCTTAATTGTCTTGAGTATCACTGCCGAAATACTTCCATCGTTCGAGAAAGGCTCGACACAGTAGTGGACGGAAATCTTTGCGCGGCGGCAACAATATTCGTAGTAAGCACTTTCATCGGCATCTTGGAAGCGGCCCCATCGGCTGACATCGTACACGAGGATCGTTGAGTAGTCGATGGCGTCACCTTGGACGTCACTGATAAGTTGTCTCAAGCCCGGCCGATTCTCCACCGTGAGGCCACTCTTGCCCACGTCAGCATAAGTTTTGACAATTTGCATGTGATGTTGCTGTGCATAGAGGCCGATAGCCGCAGACTGGTTATCAATCGAGTACTGCTGATGCTCAGTGGACATTCGGACATACTGAGCGGCTCGAATCGGGAGCGCCGCCGAGTCTGGCATCTTTACCTTCGTCATAGGTCACCGCATCCGAAGTTGGCTGGGTTCATCTCCCGATGCTACCCCGTTAGGCAGATGGTGCCCCGACAAGTAGTCGGCGCAGGATTATTGAGGCATCTGACGACTGAGCGTACCAGTAGGTGGCACGTTGAAGATCGGTTACTCGGGCGGATGACAAACCTTGCAAGGCGTATAACCGTTCGCCTTCGCCTCCTTCACTGTGGTCTTAATCGAGCTGTGGGACAGGTATCGGCAACCGGCACGGTGGTAGCGTTTTCCCGTTTTAGTGATGTAAACCGTTTCAGCCTGCGGCGCTTGCAACTGCTGTGGCGTCGGTTGAGCGCGTAATGGTGGAACGGGAGTGAGGTATAAAAGGCCGACAAATAGCAGGAACAACGATGTGAGCTTTTTCATGATTTCCCTTCGCGACGAGTGTATCAGACCGCCGACATGATAAGATTCTCCATTGGGTCGGCTTCGCGCTCACGGGTGCCGGGGTCCAGGACGTCGATCATTGGATCGGTGACGTTGCTTGCTATCGCTGCGCCACTCCCTACCACAGTTTGTTCGATCAAGAGTTTCTGCGCGGATCAAGATGCTTCGGACGCTGTGCAATACTCGGGCGTTCTGTTACCCTGCCTGCCCTTCAATGCGTTCGGCGCCGTTTTCGATATCACGCATGTACACCTTGACGATTTGGCCTTCGTAAAACACATCCACGAATCCAGTCTCCTCCACTTCGTCACTCACTGTGATCACAGAACCCGGCGCAATCGTTAAGATCACGGTTGCCACTCCCGGCTGGTGGCGAATTGCCAGAAGTGGCTTCAGGACGCGGTATCTCATCGGCAGTGCGACTATAATGTGTTTCCACGCAAGGCTTCATCCTGCAAAGCTACTACGGAGCCGGTTTGTCGCGCCAAGCCTCCGCTAAACCGATTGTTGGAACGGAGCGATGTGTCTTAAATCGCCTGCCCTCTCACACGATCTGCCCGAAGTTCAATGCCTCGCATGAACGCCAGAACAATTTTGCCATCGTAATCCACTTCCACAAGTCCATATTCTTGCTCGTCGGGTTTGACGGTAATAACGGAACCGCGTTTGATAGTCAAAAAAGCAACAGAACTTACAGGCCCTTTGAGAATGGCGAGAAGGGGTTCCCGGAAGCGGTACTTCATAAACAGAAGGTACTGTAAAGCTTTTGGTGGAAGCTTTCAATCCTGCAAAGCCGGTACGCCTGTATCGTTGGGTCGTACGGAGAATGCCTTCCTCGGTATTCCTTTTCGTCTCGACTCGGGCCGCTTCCAAATAGAGGAAAGCCGGTAAATACTTGCCCAAACAGTAAAGAAAAGGAGGACTATGCATCTCCACACGGGTCCTTTCCTCTCTCGTCAATCCCCGAAGAGGCTTCAGTGCCGCATTACTGGATTCATTTTGACCTTAATCGCCGGAGTCGGAGGTGGGGCGGCTGGGGGTATTCGATTCTTGGTGTAAGAGCGCGCGGCGAGAATCACCAGAGACCTCTGATTAGCCTGGGTACGTTCCCAGCTTGACGCCCCTTGAGGCATGGTGGCAGCATCAGGATCATTGCCGGAACCAGAGTCGCTTCGGCATCGGAGGACAAGCAGATGCGCGGACAATCCTTCCGCCTATCAACCGCTACAGCGGCGACACTCAGTGGGACGCATACGGTCATCGTTCCTGCCGGAGCAATTGTTGTTGTTGTGTCCGATCCCGACTCCCGCGAGTTGATATACGTCTTGCACGACGGGCGGAAGATTCAAATGTTCGAGCGGGATATTCGGCAGCAGGGCACGCCTGTCGTGAGTGAGCCGTCACCCCAGAAACGGACCGCAACTGGCTAGCGATCACAAATCGCAATCGCCGTCGCCGTTATGAGAATCGAATCATTCGAACGTTCCAATCGTGGCCGGGAGCGCATGGTCAGAATCGCCAAGGCGGTCGTCAGTCACCGGCTGATCCGGGAATCATCCTCTGTGTTTCCGGTCGGCGAGGCCGCCTTTCGCTCGCTTCATCATAGCGATCACATCCGCCTTCTTGTTGGTGCGGTGCACCTTCGGTTTTGCGGATGACTTCTTGGCCGGGCCCGCCTTCTTCGCGGGCTTGGCTTTCTTGCCAGCTTTGCGCGCGCTTTTGGGCTTCGCTCGTCGGGCTGCTGCTACCTGCTTGGTGATCCTAGCCACGTGCTCCAGCCGCCAGGCGGAACCGCGGCGGGTCCGGTGCCCTCGGTGGTTCAGCGCAGCAGCAATACCTCGCAGCGTGTGGCCGCTCTGGCGTAAGCGGCGGATCTCATCCAGCACGGCCTGTTCGGCAGGGTCGGTCTCCAGATGCTTCCCATCAGCGCCAAGCCGATAGCCGAACTGGATGTTGCCCACGCGCTCGCCGTTGGTACGCTTGTGGCTCATGGCGTCCCGGGTGCGTTCGCCAATAGCTTCGCGTTCCCATTGGCTTACGGCCGTCATGATGTTCAGCACCAGCCGTCCGGCGGCCGAGCCGGTGTCGAGCGACTCCGCGACCGATACCAGGGCTACGCCGCGCCGCTCGAAGCGCTCCAGCAGCGTGCACAGATCCTTCACGCTCCTCGTAAGCCGATCGAGCTTTGCGATGATGACCGTCTGCACTTCGCCGGCGTCAACCAACGCGAGCAACCGTGCCATGCCGGGACGGTTCAGGCTCTTGGCCGACTCGCCGCCATCGACGATGATGTCGATCAACTCGGCGTTGTGGACGACGGCCATGGCCCGTATCTTCTCTGCCTGGGCTTCGAGCGAAACGCCCCGATCCGCCTGCTTGTCTGTGGAAACACGAACGTAGCCAATGGTTTTCATATCGATGACATGTTGGGCCATGAGCGCCGAGGATTGCAATAAGGCGATTCCAGCTAAGGCGCTGCCGCCACGAGCCATGTCTTTCTAAGTAATTCAAAGAGTTACGGGCCATGGACTCTTCAAATCGAGCTTGAAAACGGTGCTTTGATTTCCTTTGAAAAACCATTGAAAAACGGTTGATTCTCGCAGCCTTTGGACGCTAGATTGCACATTCCGCACGATTTTTGTTTGATTTGTGGCCCGTTCGCCCGCGTGTCGCTCCCGCAGATTCAAAATGACACGAGGCCAAAAAGTGGGCGACGCGGCTCGGAGCGAGGGCTAGCTATTGGAGCAGGAGTCAGGAGTCGTACTGCGCCACTCCGCTCCCCAAACCACGTATCTCGAGGCCGAATCAGATCCGCCGATTTACGCGGCCTCGATCGGTAAATACTTCGGCGTTACACAGGATTCATATTCCGTATCGCTGTTGAGGCGCAGAGCAGCTTCCATGCGCCCGCAACTCGCACCAACGTGATAAAGTCGTTTGGCAACGTTCCCTGAGGAGGCTTTGGCAAATGATCCGGCGGATTAAGGTGACCCTCTACGTCACGCTTGTGCTCCTCGGGATTCTAACCCAGTTCGCAGTTAGTTCAGACGAAAGAACTCTACCTGATCGAGTTGCCTACACTACCTTTCAACCAGCCAGCAATTGGGATGTCTATCTGTTTACGCAGCCCGGCCAAGCGCCGCGGCGCCTCACGGACCATCCTGGTTTGGACTATGATCCAGTCGTGTCGCCGGACGGGCGCTGGCTGGTCTTTTGTTCGGAGCGGCGGGGAAATCCGGATCTTTACGTTCTCGATCTGCAACGCGGCGGCGATCCTCGCCTACTCATCGACAGCGACTTTCTAGAGGACCAGGCCGCGTTTTCGCCGGATGGAAAGTCGATCGTTTTCGTCAGCACGTTCTCGGGCAATGCAGACATCTACCGATTGCCATTCCGCCCAGACCGAACCTTGTCGATGAAACAGGCGGAGAACCTGACACACCACCCATCGGGCCATTTCCGTCCTTCGATTTCCCCGGACGGCCACATGATGGCGTTCAGCTCCGATCGGGATCTGCCCGTGACGGTACGCGGTGCGATCACCAGGATCAGATCGGGAGACATCTGGACGCTCAATCTCATCGACAATACGGCGCGAAGACTCACCTCGGTGAACGGCACCGGATGGAACGGCTCGCCGAAGTGGTCCAGCGACGGTAAGGAAATCGTTTACTACTCATCCCAGTTCGGCTCGGCGCCCCGCAGTGAGCAATCTAGGATATGGATCATGAGCGCCGACGGATCGAATCCGCGCGCCGTGACTGCGGACGAAACAGCGGCTCTCTCACCGGAGTTCCTGCCCGGCGGGCGAATCATTTATTCGCGCAGGAACAAGCAGAACTTGGAAGAGATCGTCTCGGTGAATCGCGATGGCTCCGGAGCGACGATCGAGAGCAATGGCTCGAACACGAGTTATCGCGGTCCGACGCGCGGTCCGGCCGCAGGAACCTTCGTCGCGTATGGCACGGGCCCGGTCGAGCCGGAACCGGCGGATGGTTACCACCGCACTACGGTCGAAATGGGCATCGTTCGAGGTGGACCCGTTCTGGTGCCCGGCGCGCCATTCAGAAAGACGCTGCCCGACCGCCAGATTGAACTCTATCCCATACGTTATTTCAGCGCCATCCTGAATCCGCGCGACAATCTAATTCTTCACACCGCGCCCGATGCTCCTTCGAAGCCTGTAAACCTCTGGGCGGCGAGAATCGACGGCTCTCAACAGCGCAAGCTGCTGGAACTCGACTCCGGCCAGCTTACGTTCACAGGCACAAGCTGGTCGAAAGATGGCCAGTGGATCGCGTTCACGCGGGGACACGGGCAGACCGCAGTGAAAACGGCCGAGATTGACGCCGACGTTTGGAAGATGCGCGCGGACGGTACCGATCTGCAGAATCTGACCCCGAACACTCCCGGGTTTGACGGTTACCCGAGTTTTTCGGGCAACGGCAAACAGATCGTGTTCCGCAGCGGGAGAAACGGAAGCCTTGATCTATATCTGATGAACGCCGACGGAAGCAATGTGCGGCGCCTGACCGACGATGCCGCTAACAATCAGTTTCCTGTCTTCTCTCCAACGGCGAATCAGATTGCCTTTGCATCCAACCGGGACAATCCCAAGGTTGACATCTTTGACGTTTATCTGCTCGACCTCAATGCCGATGGCACTCCCGGAAAGATTCGCAGGATTACACACGATGAGGGGCAGCACGGGCACCTTCAGTTCTCGTATGACGGAAAGTGGCTCATCTTCGCTTCTGAGCGCGGAGGGATCAGCGATGAGCAACCCATCGCTCCCTCGTCGCAATTGTATGGGGAGCTGTACGCGTACCGAATCAAGGACGGAACCATGATTCGATTGACAAACAACAAGTGGGAAGAGGGAGTGCCATCCTGGGAGGCGCCACTCAGAGCGAAATAGCCGCAAGCACTATTACGAGTGATTCCCATGAGTAGTCGCGAAGCGTTTAGAAACGGGCTGAACCGGTCGTCGCCGAGATGCCTGGCAGGAAACGCCTCTCCGGAAATATGAAGAGCACGTTGGTTTATCCGCATCGAGTCAGCGAACAAAGAGACGCGTTATCTGGTAATCGAATCAAACAGGACTGATCCGCGAGAACCGCTCGTAGTCAGAACGCAAAATGTTGGCTGGACTGGGATCGTAATCCAGCGCGGAAGCGCCCGTGTCATCGCATCGAGGGTTCTGCCCCTAGGTTCAGATTGGCACTGGCTTACATCGGCGCTAAGCCACTAGGTCGGTGCTCGGAGTTCGACTCCAAGCATCGTGAGTAGCACTAGCCAGCGCCTCTAGCGACGACGGCGGCGTTCTTACGTTCTGGCTGTCCGCTGGCAGACTCGACAACTCGATACTTCCTTTTATATACCCACCGTCTTCGATGATGATGCCAGCGGAATGAATGTCGCCGATAAGCTGTGCGCTCTTCCGGATATATACTTTTTCAACGGCTTCTATCTTGCCTTGGATCGAACCAAGGACTTCAATCTCCCGGGCCTTGACGTTCGCCCGGACCTTCCCATTTGTGGCAATGGTGAGACGATGCTCCAACATCTCGATCGTTCCTTCCACTTCTCCTTCGATCGTCAGGTCCTCCCAGCTTCGGATCTGTCCTTGGATCACGACATTCTTGCCGAGTACGGCTTTGGCCCTTGGTGTTTCCCCACCCAATGACATGGCAGGCGACATAAATTGCCTCACTCCTAGCTTGTTGCAGCGTTAGGCGCTGCAGGAATGATCGACTTCACGATCACGTTACTTTAGCGAACGAGGTCAGTTCAGATCGAAATAAGCTTCGTTTTGTAACGGTGAAATGCGCGTGATTGCTTGAAGTCACGGAGTGTTACTTGGAATATTACCCAGTTCAAAATTGCCGGAGTTGGCGCACATAATCGCATCAGGGGGAGCATCGTGCGGAGGAAAGCATTCCTACTTATGACCGTGGCCGGAGTGGTGGCATCACGACCCGCGATGGCTGATCTCATATTGGTTGGACCGGAGGTTGTTAGCGGAAGCGGTTTCGGTGCACTTCCTCGTGCACTCACGATCCAGTCGCATGGACCAAATCAGAACAGCGAAAGTGGTTGCATTGCACCTGATGGAGGCGGCGGGCTGATTGCCGGGAGTGGCGCATGCGCGCCGTTGGATGGAGTTACGGGAGGGAATGAACAGAACCCAATCGGATTTCCCAAGCAGGCGGCCCCCACGCTCAGCGCTCTGGGAATTACAAACGCCAACCAGATCGGCATTCTGTTCGACGCCGTCCAACCGCAGAATGGAAACAATAGCGTTGTAACGATCAACGACTTGACGCTGAAGCTTTACAATGGCACCCAGTTGGTGTCGACCGCTTCAGGAACCTTCTCGCCTCTCTCGACCAATCCTGGAAACGGACAAACCGATTATCTCTTCACCCTCAATGCCACCGAGGCGGCAACCTTCAACGCTGCCATTGCGGGCAATTTTGGAGATAGAATCGCTCTCGACTCCACGATCAGCTTTCCGCGTCAGAGCGCCGGCCCGGACAGCTTCGCACTCGTCAACACGACCACTCTGCTGCAGGCCTCTGCGGCTGCTGCCATTGCAATCCCCGAGCCAACGACTATACTTCTGATCGGCTCCGGTTTACTCGGCCTCGAGCTTTCTCTTAGAAAGTGTATGACGGTCAAATCGGACTGATCCGCGAGAACCGCTCGTACTCGTCCTCGTCGAGGTAGAAACCTGGCGGGCCGGTGTCGTAATCCAGCTCAGCATCGACTTGTGTCATCGCATCGACTTGGTCGTCCAGCGGAGTTGCGAAACGCCTATCTTATCGGCTCTTCGTTCCCGATGTCCCACATGGCTTCTAGGTCGCGCTGGCTATACGCCCGGAAG
>Ga0210386_10002649_pt1 | contig 15277 bp, 12 predicted proteins | sample IncBWH32OmetaG_FD_160091 | JGI IMG/M metagenome (GOLD analysis project Ga0210386, IMG submission 160091) | Forest soil microbial communities from Barre Woods Harvard Forest LTER site, Petersham, Massachusetts, United States - Inc-BW-H-32-O ... | reverse complement strand
TACCATTAAGCCTTACTACAGGTATCATTTTTGAGTCGGTGTTATAGGCAATCAGCGAACGAAGCTCGGGGTTTAACTTGCCAATTTCTTCAACGTCAACAGTTGCTCTGACCGATTCTGTCTCAACCAGGCCAATAGAACAATCTGGTGCTATAAATCCGGGATAAACCTGTTTGCCTGAGCAATTAATAGTTGTATCATATTCATTAGCCTGTATTTTAGATGTTGTGGCGTCGGTTACAAGCACCACTTTGCCATTTTTTATACCAACAAGGCCATTCTGAATAACTGTACCATTACCAACATGTACAGTGCCATTCATCAGTAATATGCTTTTGGTTTCGGGCTTGGCGGGTGTTGGTTGTTGGCCAAATGCTAAGGTACCGGCCAGTATAAGTTGTAATGCAAAAAACTTTTTCATGTTCATCTATATAATAGGTTCGAATTATCTTTTTCTTTTGGTTGGTGATCCGTTTGCAGGCATTGGCTTGCTTGGATCGCGTAAAACCTGGTTTACTATATCAGCTTTTTCCTGTGCAATTTCCTTACGCATGTTTAAATCATCTTGCCTGTCGAACTCACAAACACCATCCACAAATGTTTTGTCAGCCATTGCATAGACCGAAAGGGGGTTGTCGGACCAAAGAACAATATCAGCGTCCTTACCAACCTTAATACTGCCCATATGCGTATCCAGATGTAATAACTTGGCAGGGTTAAGTGTTACCGTACGCCATGCTTCCTGTTCGGTTAAGCCTCCATATTTAACCGTTTTACCAGCCTCCTGGTTCAGGCGACGTTGCATTTCATCATCGTCGGAATTAATGGCAGTCACAATTCCCATTCGGGTAGTAATGGCTGCGTTATATGGAATAGCCTCCATTACTTCTATTTTATATGCCCACCAGTCAGCAAAACAAGAAACGCCAATATGCCTTTGTTCAAGCTTATCGGCTAATTTGTATGCTTCCAGGCCGTGTGTAAACGTGTTCATATGAAAGTGCATAGAGTCAGCAACATGTATAAGCATATTTATTTCAGACTGAACGTAAGAGTGACAAGTAATAAAACGCTCTCCGTTCAATATCTGAACTAATGCATCCATTTGCAGATCTCTGCGCGGGGCATCAACTCCATCCTTATCTTTTCCTGAAAGTTTTTTATACGCGTTCCAGGTTGCTTCATATTCTTTAGCATGTGTAAACCTGTCGTAATAGAATTGTTCAACACCCATACGTGTTTGCGGGTAGCGGATTACATATGAATCACCCCAGTTCGATTGTTTTACGTTTTCACCTAAAGCGAATTTTATAAATGGTGAAGAATTTTGAATTTTAAATTCTTCCGGTATCTGGCCCCAGCGCAATTTTACAATACCACTTTGCCCGCCAATGGGGTTGGCTGATCCATGCAGTAATTGGGCGGCTACCACACCGCCTGCTAAACTGCGGTAAATGCTTATATCTTCTGAATTAATTACATCACCAATACGCACCTCTGAACTACATGCTTCACCATCTTCATTTACGCCACCCGCAATAGCAATATGTGAGTGTTCATCAATAATGCCTGCAGTTACATATTTGCCTGTACCATCTATCACCGTAGCATCTTTTGAGACTGTCAGTTTTTTACCAATAGCCACAATTTTTCCGTCTTTTACAGATATATCAGTGTTTTGTAAAGCGCTATCACTTTCACCCGTCCACACTGTTGCATTGCGTATCACGAATTCTTTGCTGACTTTTTGTACAGAATCCTTCTCAGTTTTCGTTCTTCCATAGGCCTGGAAAGGATACCTTACCTGGTCAAGTGTTGGGATTGTCAGGACAGGTTCGTGAATTGTATCTGTTATCATTGCGTTTGTGAATGTAGCCTGCCAGGTTATGTTTTGAGTGCCTTGTATGCCATTTCCGCTTATCGTTTTATAATCTGCTGATAACAAACCATTTAAACGGAAAGCATAAATACTATCCGCTTTTGAACGGAAAGTAATTGTTACCATAGGGTTGTATGCATGAAAATAAGCTGTCATTGTATGCTTTTGCGCATCTAATAAAGTTGCCGAAGGGTTCGTTGCATCACCTCTTACCTGCAAGGTATATGTTTGGTTGCTATTTAAAGTCAATGTATAATCTCCTCTCAAATCAATATTTGTTGTATCGTTCACCTGGTTAGGACTTCCTTTTATCCAATTAGAATAAATGGCAGTTCCCTGTTTGAACATATCGCCTGATGTAATAATAAAATTAGCCATCATGCCCTTTTTCAATGACCCGACTTTATCCTGCATACGCATCATTTGCGCGGGAGTGTAGGTCAACGCTTTTAACGCTGCCTGAGTAGATAGACCGTATTTTACAGCTTTTCTTAAGTTGGTCCAGAATGCGCTTTTGTCTTTTAATCCATCAGTTGTAAGTGCAAATGTAATGCCTGCTTTTTCCATTGCGCCTGGGTTTAGTGGAGCCATTTCCCAATGCATTAAGGTGGCAATGTTCACCATTACAGCATCATAAGGATCCTGAACATTTGGCTTGTCAGGAAAGTTAAGCGGAACAATAAATTGTCTGCCGGTGCTCTTTACGTCATCCAATAACTGGTACTCATCGCCATCGCCCTTTATAATGTAATTGACATTGAACTCTCTCGCAATTTTATCAGCCCTGAGTACAGATATTTTATCATCTACTTTAAATATTTGTGGTAGGCTTTGCAGGTCATTGAATGCTTCCAATGAAATATTGTATTCGGTTTTGTGTTTGGCATTCTTGTACCAATCGGCATCATAATAGGTTTGGCGTAATACACCAATAGCGCCCATTAAAGAGCTCGGGTAGTCTTCTGTAGATGTTCCTTTGTTAAGTGAGTATCCCGCCGCAACTTTTCCATTCAAAACGGCTTCATTGTCATTTGTATCCGAAAGCGTAACCAAGGCATAGGAACCCTGAGCAATTCCGTCGTGCGTTGAAGTAAGGGCAAGGCCAAATCCTAAATTACGGTATTGAGCTGCATCGGCATAGTTTGCATGAAAAATATTTTCAGCTTTATTTTGTGAACGGATAGCCTGGTTGGCGGCATAAGCACCAGGAGTTGAACTGCCAAGCTGTGTGCCGCCTCTGCGTATTTGAGGGAGCGGTGCAGGCATACCATAGTTTGTGTACAGATCTATAAAAGATGGGTAAATGGTTTTACCCTTGCAGTCATATACAACGGTTCCTTGCGGAATTGTAACAGCCGTACCAATATCTATTATATTGCCATCCTTTATTAATAAGGTAGCATCATCAAGTAAGGTTGCATAGTCCTGGTATATATGTGCATGGGTAAATGCATAATAGTTATGCCTTACGTCATGCGTTCCATTGGTGTATAACGTTTGCTGGGCATTTGCCGAAGCAAGCAATAAAAATGGCAGACTAATAACAGAAAGTAGTTTTTTCATAGGGTTTGAGCTAATCAAATTCAGCGGCAAAGTAAGCAAGGCTATATCAATTTTGCTAATTTTGTTACTTAAATATTTAATTATGGGAATTTTAGTACAGTTTCACTCTTTCATTCGTTGGATTTTATTCGTTTTGCTATTGGCAGCAATTATAAAATCGTTGCAGGGTATGACATCTAAACGGGCATATACCGGGGCGGATAATAAAATTAGCTTGTTCTTATTGATATCTGCGCATATACAGTTATTGGTGGGAATTGCGTTGTTCTTCATGAGCCCTAAAGTAATGTTCAATTCAGCAATGATGACCAACGATGTGGCACGGTTCTTTACTATGGAGCACTCAGTAATGATGCTAATAGCAATTGCTTTAATTACAATCGGACGTGTTAGCAGCAGAAAAGCAACAACCGACGCAGCTAAGTTCAAAAAAGCATTCTGGTTCTTTTTTATAGCTTTATTGGTGATATTGGCTGCTATTCCTTGGCCCTTTTTACCGGTGGGAAAAGCGGCAGCTATTGGCTGGTTTTAATTTGAAAACATGATTGAGCGCATAAGAGGTAGAGAAAAGGCCATTTTAGTTGGCATTTGCCATAAAGAACAAAGTAAAGAACAGCTTAAAGAATACCTGGATGAATTGACCATGCTATGTTACACAGCTGGTGCAGAGCCGGTTAAAATATTCACCCAAAATATACACCACAAAGACCCTGCCTATTTAATTGGTAGTGGAAAGGTACAAGAGATTGCTAAATATATTGATGAGAATAAGGATATAGCGCTTGTTATTTTTGATGATGAACTTTCTCCATCGCAACAACGTAACCTTGAGAAAGAAACCAAACGTAAAATACTGGACAGAACTGGCCTTATACTTGATATTTTTGCTGACAGGGCACAGACAGCTTATGCAAAAACGCAGGTAGAACTTGCCCAATACGAATATTTATTACCTCGTTTAACAGGTATGTGGACCCACCTGGAAAAGCAGCGTGGCGGTATTGGTATGCGTGGCCCGGGTGAATCGGAAATTGAAACTGACCGTAGACGGATTCGTAAGCGAATTGCATTGTTAAAGGAAAGACTTGTTAATGTAGACAGGCAAATGACCACACAGCGCAGGAACAGAGGACAACTAATTCGTGTTTCTATTGTAGGGTATACCAATGCTGGCAAATCAACATTAATGAATTTGGTTAGCCATAGTGATGTATTGGCCGAGAATGCTTTGTTTGCAACGCTTGATACGACTGTTCGGAAAGTTACTTTTGATAATACTGCTTTCCTTCTTTCCGATACAGTAGGATTTATCAGAAAACTGCCTACATTTCTTATTGAAGCTTTTAAATCAACGCTTGATGAGGTGAGAGAAGCTGATATGTTATTGCATGTGGTCGATGTTTCGCATCCTTCATTTGAAGACCACATACAGGTAGTTAAACAAACACTTACGGGGCTTAAATGTATTGATAAACCAATGCTTACAGTGTTCAATAAAGTGGATATGTACCGAATTCAGAATGAAGAAGGTGAATCAGTGCCTCTTACAATTGAGGGGTTCAAAAACTCGTTTATTGCAAAAACACATTCTCCATGTGTGTTTATATCAGCCGGAACTAAAACTAATATTGAAGAGTTTAGGAATACGTTATTAGCAGAAGTGAAAAAGCAATACAGTGTGCGTTACCCCTATATGGTTGTTTAGAAAAAACTAACTTTGCACTATGAAGATCGATTCAAAGACGGTAGATAAATTGGCAGAATTGGCTCGCTTAGAGTTTGATGAAGCTTCCCGCAATGAGATTGTGAATGACCTCAACCGCATTGTAAGTTTTGTGGAAAAACTTAATGAAATTGATACTTCTTCAGTTGAACCATTGATATACCTTACCGATACAACCAACTCAATGCGAAATGATGAGGTAAACCAGGTAATTACCCAACAGGAAGCATTGAAGAATGCACCAAAAAGGGACTCTGATTATATCAAAGTCCCTAAGGTTATAGATAAAAAATAAATTTTCAGTTTATTAAGCCTTCGCTTTAGGCGCAACTGGTGTTATAGTCTTTGCCGACTCATACATAGCCTGTGCCTGTGCCTGGTTAAAGTTAGTTACATTACCATCGCTACCCTGCGATTGTTCCTGAACGTAAAAGGTCTTATCGCCCTTTTTTACAATTGCATAAAAATGATATTCTTCATTAACCATTTGGGTTTTGTATACTATGCCACTACTATCCTGGGTAACCCAGCTCTGAAACTTATCTACATCATTACCGGCAATATCTTTCTTCTTCCTGTTCATGTCCATTCCTGACACATTTATAAGGATGTTAAAACCCTTATTTACATATACATGAACATCGCCCGAAGGTAAAGTTTCAATGCCATAATGTGTTTTTTCAGTGTCCGGTATATCAATTGTAACTGGCATACCAACTGAGCTGAGACTCATGCGTATCATTCCGGCTCCCAATGGTGCCTCGTCTGCATCTTCACTTGCTTTTGGTTTGCAAGAACTGAATGAAAAAAGGGCGCATATAAGCCCACCTAGTATAATAGTTTTGTACATGTAATATGTTGTTTTAATCGTTTGTGCAAAAGTATACTATTTTAAGAGATATTATAATGAGTAGCATAGGTAAGATGAAATTATCAGAAAATCAATGTGATATGTGTCATGTTTTGTTCACTAATTGTATACATGATAATCGTATATTTGTAAGCTATGGAGTATGAAATAAAACCACAGGAAAAGATAAGCCTTGGCTTAAAAGAATTGTGGCAATACAGGGAGTTATTTTTCTTTTTTACCTGGCGGGATATTAAAGTGAAATATAAGCAAACTGTTTTTGGTTTTGCCTGGGCTGTATTTCAACCATTATTGATGATGGCTATTTTCACCGTTTTTTTTGGAGGAAGCTCTCAGGAAGGTTTGCCATACGAGGTGTTTTCATTATCGGGTCTAATATTATGGAACGTTTTTTCGACCGGGCTGTCAAATGCAGGTAATAGCATGGTTACCAACGCTAACATTATAAAGAAAATATACTTCCCGAGGTTAATCATTCCCATTTCTGCCGTATTGGTTTCGCTATTCGACTTTGTAATGGCCTTTATTATATTCATACCATTCCTTATCTATTATCATATTCATGTTTCGCTATTATTTCCGGTAATGCTTATAGTTGGCTTGCTTATAACAGCCGTTTCTACTTTCGGGGTAGGCTCGCTGCTTGCTGCATTAAATATAAAATATCGCGATTTCAGATACGTTATCCCCTTTATGGTTCAGGCCATGTTGTTTCTTACACCGGTTATAAAAACTCCACCTGACAGATGGAAGTATATTTTGGCTGTTAATCCCATGTATAGCGCAATTGAGTTGTTCAGGTCTGGGTTTAATGATAAGCCATTGGAGTATAATTTACTTGCCATAAGTATAACGTCTGCTATTTTATTTTTTGTAATTGGGCTATATTATTTTAGAAGAACTGAAAGCTATTTTGCCGATCTGGCATAACATGAAACCGATACTTGAAATAAAAAATATACGTAAAAAGTTCGATATTGTGCATAACAGGCAACCGTATCTCAGTCTTCGGGATTCTATGGCTGCCCTATTTAAGCAGAGCGGTTCAACCGCGGAAGAATTTTATGCCCTGGATGATATAAGTTTTAATGTGAATGAGGGTGAAAGTATAGGTATTATTGGAAAAAATGGCGCCGGTAAATCTACCCTACTGAAAATACTTTCAAAAATTACACCTCCTACATCAGGCAGTATTATTTCAAGAGGTAGGGTTGCAAGTTTATTGGAGGTGGGAACCGGTTTTCACCCGGAACTCACCGGCAGAGAAAATATATTTTTGAATGGATCGATATTGGGGATGAAGCAAAAAGAGGTAAAAAGCAAATTTGATGAAATAGTAGATTTTAGCGGTACCGAAAAGTTTCTGGACACTCCCTTGAAACATTTCAGCAGTGGAATGCAGTTAAGGCTTGCTTTTTCGGTTGCAGCATTTCTTGAACCTGAGATATTGGTAATTGATGAGGTTTTAGCTGTAGGCGACGCTGAGTTTCAAAAAAAATGCCTGGGCAAGATGGAAGAAGTTGGTAAATCGGGCAAAACTGTTTTGTTTGTGAGCCACAATATGGGTGCAGTTTTACGATTATGTTCAAGAGCAGTATTAATAAATGAAGGTAAAATTGTAGCTGATAGCGATGTTCAGAATGTTATATCTCAGTATTATACATTGAATGAGAGTGTAATGGATCAGGTATTACTTTCAGAAAGAAAGGATAGAAAGGGTAATGGAAAGTGTAAGTTCCAGAAAGTATGGTTTACCAATAAGGAAGGCAAAGTAGTTAATGGTTTTCAATCGGGAGACTATGTGGAGATAAATGCACTTGTGAAAGCGGAAGATCCAAATTTTGAGCGTGATCTATATGTATCAGTGTCTTTCTGCAATGCATTGAACGAACGGATGTTCAGCCTTGGTTCAGGGTTGCTGAATAAAAAAGTGCATATTAATGGTTTAACTGAGGTAAAATGGATCATTGATAAGTTGCAACTTGCTCCCGGTGAATATATGGGCGATTTGTTCTTATTCGAAACTATAGGAGGATATGATATGTACGACATGATGGAGCAGGTATTCAGGTTTGTGGTTGACGAAGGTGATTTTCACCATTCAGGTCAACTGCAATCTAAGGGTAGGGATATGTTTTTTGTTGAGTTTGATGTTACGTCCAGGCAAATACCTTTAAACAAATAATGTATAGTTTTATAGTTAAGTAACCCATGGCCCCTGAAGTTCAATTAAAAGTTAATTTGTTTATTCCCGGTTTCGGTAAGTCGGGTACTTCAAGCCTGCATGTGTACTTAAATCAACATCCTGATATTTCAATGTCAGTTATAAAGGAACCTCATTTTTTTTCACGAAGGCAGTCTTTTGTCAGGGGGTTTGAACATTATAACACTTTATTCGAGTCTTCCTCAAATAAAAAATACTTTGGTGAATCAAGCACAACTTATATCGGCTCTAAAATTGCTATTGATAGGATAAAGGAATATGTAAAGAATCCCAAATTCATAGTCCTGGTAAGAAACCCGATCGATAGAATATATTCTCATTATACATGGCTTTATTCACTAGGCCTTGAAACACTACCTTTACGGGAGGCCGTATTAAAAGATATGGATACGGTTTTTGATGCTGATGTTGATATTGAAGGGAACTTTAAGAATTATCTTTTTTTTAGTAAGTACGGCACTTTATTATCTTCGTATATAAGTAATTTCGGTGCTGAGAATATTAAAATAATTACGACTGAAAGCCTAAATAAAGATGTTATTGGAACACTTAATGAGTGCTTTGAATTCCTAAAACTTGAAAAACTTACGTCTATAAAAGAAGAAAGGCAGAATATTACATCACTTGACAAAATTGACAAAACACCGATGTTTGTGAGGAAGGGATTGTCCTATATTAATGATAATGTAGGAGCAAGAAATAAGTTCGATAAGGTTGTCCACAAACTTTTTATAGTGAAAAAGAAACAGAAACCTTTATCTGGGGATGACAGGATATGGTTAAAGGGAATATTAAATGAAGAAATAAAGGAATTAAAACAAATAACCAAAATGAAATTCGCTGAATGGAGCGAATTCGATTCGATATGAAAGCCTTACCACGTATTATAGATTTCAAACAAATAGGTAAACCTGTTGAAGGGTATATTAGTGTTGCAGAGAGTGATAAAAACATTCCCTTTAAGCTTAAACGTGCATTCTGGACTTATTATACGCCTGAGAGTATAGTGCGTGGAAAGCATGCTCACCATAAAACAGAAATGGTGCTAATTGCTGCTGCCGGTAAAATAATTGTTAATACCGAAATGCAGGATGGCGAAAAAGCCACCTTCATTCTCGATAAACCTACAATGGGATTATATCTGCCACCGAAAACATGGCATACAATGACCTATACGCATAATGCTATTCAACTGGTACTGGCCTCAACTTTATACCTTGAAAAGGATTACATAAGAAGTTACGGGAAATTTAAAAAGAAGAAATAGACATAATTTAATGCTACGGATCAGCAGGTATACCCGGGAGTTAAGCCATGAATGGGATGAGTTTGTAAAAAGATCAAGGAATGGAACTTTTCTTTTTCAACGTCAGTTTATGGACTATCATAGCGACCGTTTTTTTGACCACTCTGTCTTGGTGTATAATGATAATAAGATAGTGGCACTATTGCCTGCCAACCAAAAAGCAAATGAAATAATTTCTCATGGTGGTCTTACCTATGGCGGTTTACTGATTACTGAAGAAGCAAGGTTGAATGATGTAATAGGGTATTTTTATGAATTGCTGAAGTATTACATGGATAATGGTATTGAAGAATTCACGTATAAACAAATTCCATTTTACTATCATTCGCAACATGCTTTTGAAGATGAGTATGTGATGCAATTGCTTAAGGCGGACCTATTCAAAAAAGATGCATCTTTTTTGCTGGAAATGGAGAATGAAGTAAAACTACAAAAAGGCAAGAAGAGTAACATAAGCAGGGCGAAAAAGGAGAATGTAAAAATAAATGTAAGCACAGATTATTCCACTTTCTGGACAAAAGTACTTGAACCCAATCTGATGGAAGGTCATAATGCTAAGCCAGTACATACAAAAGAGGAAATTTTACTGTTGGCTGGCAAATTTCCAGATAACATTAAGCTATTTGTAGCTGAATGTAATAATGAATTAGTAGGGGGAACAGTATTATTTATTAATAATAAAACGGTTAATGTACAGTATATTTCAGCAAGCACTAATGGAAAGCTACTGGGTGCGCTTGATTACCTTTTCAAAGAGCTACTTGAAAAATATAAGGAATATAAATACTTTAACTTTGGAACTGCAAGTGAAAATGATGGGAATGTGTTGAATATGGGCCTTGTTAATTGGAAAGAGGGTTTTGGTGCAAGAGCCTGTTCACATAATTTTTACAGAGTAGCAACAAAAAAATATTCATTGCTTGAAAAATACACCCGGTAATATCCCCTTCTTTTCGTTTAGCAGAATAAATTCAATCGAACGTAATGAGATATTTGAGCAATTTAAGAAGGTATACGATAGTCAGTATTACGTACTTGGGACTAGTGTAAAACAGTTTGAAGAACAATTTGCTGCGTACTGTGGTACTCATTACTGTGTTGGTGTCGGAAATGGTTTAGACGCATTGTTTTTGTCTTTAACGGCTCTTGATATTGGTCGGGGAGATGAAGTTATTCTTCCATCTAACACATATATAGCAACCGTATTAGCAGTGTCTTATGTAGGTGCAACACCTGTATTTGTTGAACCCAATGAGGCTACTTTTAATATCAACTACAAAAATATTGAGACTGCAATTACTTCAAAAACAAAAGCCATTATTCCGGTGCATTTATATGGCCAGGCTTGTGAAATGAAACAGATAATGGATATTGCTGAGAGGCATTCATTATTTGTGATAGAAGATAATGCACAGTCACAGGGTGCAATGAACAATAACAAAAGAACGGGTAGTTTTGGCACACTGAATTGCACGAGCTTTTATCCGGCGAAAAATATTGGCGCTTTAGGTGATGCGGGGGCTATAAACACAAACGATGAGAAGTTAAAAGTAAAATTGCACGAACTAAGGAATTATGGCTCAAAAGTGAAATATGTTAATGATGTTATTGGGTATAATTCCAGGCTAGATGAACTGCAGGCTGCATTTCTTTCTGTGAAGCTTAAATACCTTGAACAATGGAATAGGGAACGGCAGGAAGTAGCGGCAATATATAATTCGTTGTTAAAGGGGGTGGGGGATATTTTACTTCCGGCCGTGGCTGATAACTCTACAAGTGTCTATCATCAGTTTGTTATCAGAACAGGTAAGCGAAATTTGTTGATGGAGCATTTAAATAAAAATGGCATTGGCACGTTAATACACTACCCAATACCTCCACATCTTCAAAAGGCATATAGCCATTTGAAATATGTGAAAGGAGATTTTCCAATTGCAGAAACAATGGCGGATACCTGCCTGAGTTTACCTGTTTATCCGGGACTGCAAAAGAACGAAGCAGAGTTTATTGCTGAAACGATGAAAGCTTTTTATTAAAATGGAAAGGCCGCTTCCACTTGTCACAATTGGTGCATCTAACTACAATAATGCACAATATGTAATTGAAACATTAGAAAGTATAAAGGCACAAACATATCAGAATATAGAGCTGATTGTTATTGATGATTGCTCCACTGATAATAGTCCGGCCCTAATAAAGGAGTGGCTTGTAGATTACAACAAACCATACAGGTTTATTGAGAATAAGGTAAATAGTGGTCTGCCTGCGGTACTGAATTTATTGATCAGTAATGCGAAAGGCAAGTACATATCAGAAGTAGCAACTGACGATATATTAATGCCCGATAAAATAAGAATACAGGTTAATATACTGGAAGGAGCATCGGCCGATGTGGGAGGTGTATATTCTGATGCGTATATTATAAATGAAAAAAGTGAGTTGTCTGAATCACAGTTTCTTAAATTGAAAGGATATAAGCAGCCTCCATCCGGAAATATTTACGAGGATATATTAAGTGGTAATTTTTGGTTCCATTATAGCACAGCTATGGTAAAAACTGAATGTTATAAAAGCGTTGGCCCTTTTGACCTTAACCTGATAGCCGAAGATGTTGATATGCTATTGAGACTGAGCCGTAGTTTCAAGTTTTTATTTTCAGACTACGTTTCGGAGAAATACAGGGTTCGTAGTAACAGTCTTACTAAAATTACAAACTGGTACCCTTCTCAACTTCAGATATGTGCTAAAAACCTTGAGTATAGTAAGACTGCATTATGGCGAATGGATTCAACTGCTGCCAGTGCATATTTTGAAGGAGATTCGGAAACATTGGCGTTATTACCTAAATACAAGCATCAAAGCGCATATATCAGATTTATAATATTGTTGCGGAATATGCATGTGCCAAAGACTATAGGTAAAGTTTTGCTTCTTTTATGTAGAATGTACCTCAGAATTTACAGAACATTTGTGGGATAAAAAAGCTGTAATGCTTTCCCTGTAAAGTACTATCATTCCATCATTTTATCTAACTTTGCATACTATGTACAGGAATCCCATGAAGAGATTGCTCTTTTTATTGCTTTTATACGTATTCCAGCTAATTACAATTACCACAAAGGCTCAGCAAAATGGTATTCTTTGTGGTATGACAGAAGATGGCGGGATAAACTCTGCCGGAAACGTATTCAGTATAAATACCTTAAGTGGTAATCAATTCACGAATTTAATTTCATTTAAAAAAGATACAAGTGGCTATAATCCATTTGGTAACCTTGTTCAGGATACTAATGGCATTCTGTATGGCATGACTAACAATCAGAGCACGCAATATGGCACCATATTCAGTTATGATCTATCATCGGGGTCTTTCTCTGTAATTCATCAATTCATCAATACAGATGGCGCTTTTCCTAAGGGAAGCTTAACAGTCGGGCCCGGTGGAATACTATATGGTATGACCCCATTTGGTGGCACAGGTGGTGGCGGAGTACTTTTCAGTATTGATCCTAATACAAGGCAGTATACATTGTTATTAAATATAACTAACCCTATTGGTGTTAACCCTACCGGGAACCTGATATTTGGCAAGGATGGCTTACTGTATGGTATGACGGATAATGGTTCTAGTACATACGGCACTTTGTTCAGCTTTAATATATCAAATAAACAAAGTAAAATTCTTTTCAATTTTGACCTGACTCATGGGGCATACCCCAAAGGAAGCCTTATACAGGCTACCGATAGTTTATTATACGGACTCACAAGCCAGGGGGGTATGGCTGATAGTGGGGTGCTTTTTAGCTATAATATTCTGACGAACACTCAAAGTGTACTTGTGAGTTTTACAGACTCTATAGGAGTTTTACCAAGTGGTAGCCTTGTTCAGGCAAAAGATAGTTGCCTTTACGGAATGACTCAGTTAGGTGGTGTAAATAATATGGGTACAATTTTTAAATACAATATAGTATCAGGTAAAGTAAATAAAGTTTTCAGTTTCAGCGGAAGTAAAACAGGCGCTAATCCTCATGGCAGTCTCATACAAGCCAACGACGGCTGGCTATACGGGATGACTGATTCCGGCGGAAAATATAATAATGGGGTGGTTTTTAAAATTGACCCTGTTTCATTGCAGCAGGACACATTGTTAAGTTTCAGTGGTTCCAATGGAGCGAATCCTTATGGAGACCTTTTAGAAGCAATGAGCGCCAGCCTTAGTAAAAAAGATAACCCTTGTTTTGGCGATAGCCTGGGTTCAGCTGTAATAAATGTGCACGGAGGCCGATATCCGTTAATATATTCATGGAGTAATGGCGCTACAACAGATAGTGTTTCAGGTTTGGCGGCGGGTAATTATACCGCAAAAGTTACCGACCAAAAAGGAATAACGTATAACTTTAATTTCACTATTGGTCAACCTGCCCAAATACGGGATAGTGTTAAACAGGCTATTAATGTTTCCTGTTATGGCGAAAGTAACGGTAGTGCAGTTATCGGAATTAAAGGAGGTGTTCTTCCCTATACATATTCATGGTCTTCTTCAGAAGGTACAAACCAGGCGGCAAATAATCTTGTTGCGGGTAGTTATACCTGTTCTATAGCAGACGCAAATAATTGTTCTGACCTTGTTACTGTCACTATTACCCAACCTGCAATTCTTAGAGATAGTACTGTTTCTCAAACAAATCTTACTTGTTATGGCCATAATACCGGGTCTGCTGATGTCGGTGCAACAGGTGGTACGGCACCGTATCAATATTCCTGGTCTCTGGCAATGGTTTCTGGTTCTTCTGTTAATAACCTTGCAGCAGGAACCTACACATGCACTGTTACAGATCTAAATAGTTGCGTAACACAAGATACTATTGTAATTACTACGCCGGCACAAATAACGTATGTAACAACTTTTACCGCTACCCCTTGTGCAAAGAACAATGGGTCAGTAGCAGTTAATTCAGTATCAGGTGGAATCCCTCCATACACATATCAATGGTCAGCAGGTTCTACAAATGCAAGCGATACTGCTCTTGCTGCCGGTTCCTATACCTGCACAATTACCGATAGTGAATTATGCAGCGTTTCACCAATTGTAACTCTACCCAATGTGGGTGGCCCGAAAGACAGCATTATACAGTTTAAAAATGTTCCTTGTTACGGAGATTCAAATGGTACTGCTACGGCAACCAGCGTGGGTGGCACAGCTCCTTATTTGTATTCGTGGTCTCCCACAGGAGGTACTGATACTATAGCAGTAGGGCTAAAAGCAGGAACCTATACATTTACTACTACGGATTTTACAGGTTGCATTGGAAGTGCAACGGTAACTATTACAGAGCCTGCAGCAATCAGAGATAGTATTGCAGCAATAACCGAAGCCAGTTGCTATGGTAGTAAAAATGGAAGTGTTTCGGTTGGTGTAATTGGTGGCATACAGCCATATACCTATAGCTGGTCTACTGGAGCAATGGGAGCTATTGATAGTTTGCTTGCCGCAGGTAGCTATACCTGTAATATAACAGATGCTAATAATTGTATTGCTACCAAACTTGTAATGTCAATAAAAAGCCCTGATTCCCTTAGCATAGACACTGCTGCAACGCTTACAAAATGCGGGAATAAGAACGGTACTGTAAATGTTATAGTGTCCGGCGGAACCCCACCATATAGTTATTTGTGGAACAGCGGCCAAAAAACTGATTCGATTTTTAGCC
>Ga0210386_10002648_pt1 | contig 15285 bp, 15 predicted proteins | sample IncBWH32OmetaG_FD_160091 | JGI IMG/M metagenome (GOLD analysis project Ga0210386, IMG submission 160091) | Forest soil microbial communities from Barre Woods Harvard Forest LTER site, Petersham, Massachusetts, United States - Inc-BW-H-32-O ... | reverse complement strand
GGCCACCATTTTCTTGAGGATTTCCACGCGTTTGGCGATTTCCTGGGCCCGGCGGCTGGCCGGGAACAGGCGCTGGTACTTCTCCCAAAAGGCCAGGGCCTCGCTCTTGCGCTTCAGCCGCTCCAGGATCACGGCCGTGTTCACGTAGGCCGCCGCGTCCCAGGGGGCCACCTGCAGGGCCAGCTTGTACATGTTGAGGGCCGGCTCCAGCTTGTTCTCCTTGTCGTAGATGATGCCCAGGTTGAAGTAGGCGTTTTCCAGCGTGTCCTCGTCCTTGGGCCGCTGCCTCACCACCCACTTGTTGAGCCGCTCCGCCTCGGCCATCCGGTTTTGCAGGATGTAGACCGCCGCCAGGTTCTGGGCGGCCTGGACGTCGCCCGGGGCCAGCTGCAGCACCTGGCCGAAGGCCTGCTCGGCCTCCTTGAGCTCGCGGCGCTTGAAGCGCAGCCCGCCCATGTTGAAGCGGGTGACCGGGTCCTTGGGGTTGATCTGCAGGGCGGTGGCGTACTCCTGCAGGGCCTCATCCTCCTTGTTCTCGTCGGCCAGGATGTTGCCCAGGCTGGAATGCAGGCCCGCGTGCTTGGGCTCGATGTGCAGGCCCTGCTTGGCCGCGCTTTCAGCGTCCGGCAGGCTGCCCTTCCATCCCTGCACCAGGCTCAGGTTGTAGAGGCTCTTGATGTCGGCCGGGTTGCGCTTGAGCGCGCGCTGGAAGCAGAGGATGGCGTTGTCGTAGTCGTCCGCCATGGCGTAGGCGGACCCCAAGTTGCGCCAAAGCTTGGGGTCGCCCTGGTTCTTCTGCACGGCCTCGCTCAGGTAGGCCACGGCCCGGCGGAAGTCGCCCTTCTTATAATAGGCGTCGCCCCACTCAGCCTCGCTGTGGGGGGACTTGCTGGGGTCGAACTGGCTTTGGCCCTGGGCCGGCGGCGGGGTCGGTTTCGCCGCGGGCCCCTCGCCCGGACGCTGCAGGTGGCTGCAGGCGCATAGCCCCAAGGCCAGGCCGAAGGCCAGCAGGCTTCGCGAAGAGGGGATGGCGCTTGGGGTCATGGTTCCGGGGGTGGGGAGCCGGCCTGGCGGCCCAGCTCGGTGATCTCGTTGATGAAGCGCTGGTGCATGTCCTTGCAGGCGTCCAGGCACAGCGTCACCAGGCTGGGCTCGTCCGGGGCGCCGCAAAAACGGGTGAAGGCGTCGGCCACGGCCAGGTGGGGGTCCTCCGGGTGGCGGCCATGCAGGGCCAGGTCGTAGGCCTTGAGCCGCGAGCCCAGCAGGCCGATGGCCTGTTCCTTTTCGTTGGGGAAGACCTGCACCAGGCCCTCGGCCAAGCGGCGTATGTAGAAGACCTCGTACTGCTCCACGCCCTCGCGGCGCATGCCCAGGGATTCGAGCAGGCCCAGGCCGTACTGCAGCCCCAGGCCCGCCTTCAGCAGGAAGTACTCGTGCTGCACCCGCTCCCGCGGCTGGGCCGCGGCGAAGGCCGCCGCGTCCGACCGGCGCAGCTCGTCCTCGCTGGGCACCAGCCAGGGCAACACCCCGTTGACCACGTCCACCGTGGCCAGATCCTGCTTCAGGAAGCCCACGTCAGGGAGCGGAGCCGGCTGTGAAGGTCGGGCCCGACGGGACCGGCGGGTTTAGGACGCCCGCGGAAGGGGAAAGGTTCGCGCCGGCGGAGGGGGCGGCCACGGCGCCCGCGCCGGGCGACGCCGGGACTGGGGCCTGGTCCACGGCCAGCGGGGCGGCCGAGGCGAGCGGGCTGGGCAGGGTCTGCAGGGGGGACTCGGAAGGGTTGGCGGCAAGGTCAAAGGGCACTTCCGCGTGGTCGTGCAGCACGTGCCAAACGAACGCCGCGAAATAAAGGTCGTCCAGCTCCACGTCGGCGCTGGCCACGCCGTAGTCATTGTACTTGTCCCGGTCGGGCTCGTAGGCCGACACCTGGGTGGGGTCGCTGCGCTTGATCCAGATCTTGGCCCGTGTCTTCAGCTCGCGGCGGGGTATGCTCACGGCCATCTGGCTGCGCCCGCCCCCGGCGTCGGTCACCCGCAATTGGACCTCGCGGAAGAGCCCGGCCGAGGCCTTGATGAAGCCGTTGGCGCGGTCCAGCTGGTCGATGTCCCAGTGCAGGTAGGGCTCGTGCTCCAGGGTGGTGGCCACGGCGTCGAAGAGCTGGTCCTTGGGCACGGCCAGCTGGCCCTGCTGCAGCCAGGCGGCGTCCGCGGCCGGGATGCCGCGCAAGGGCCGCAGGGTCATGTGGTAGGTGGCGCAGCCGCTCGCCAGGCCGGCCAGGCACAGTCCTTGGATCAGTCGCAGGGGTCTCATCAGCCGGGCCAGATTACCACAAAGGCCGCCCGGCCGCCCGGGTCATCGTCCGCTCCATGGCGCGGGCGTTGGCCTCCCAGCGGTACAGCTTGGCCAGCAGGCCCTGGGCCTGCCGCGCCAGGCGCCGCCCCAGGGCCGGCCGCCGCAACAGCCGCAGCACGGCCTCGGCAAAGGCCTCCGGATCCGCGGCCACCAGCAGGTGGCGGCCATGCTCGGCCTCGGCCCCGGCCGCGGCCAGGGGCGAAGCCACGCAGGGCGTGCCAGCGGCAAAGGCCTCCAGCAGCTTGTTCTGGCGGCCCGCGCCGGTGAAGACCGGGCACACGCTCGCGGCCGCGGACCAGAGATGCGGCCGGGTGTCGGCCACGAAGCCGGTGAAGCGCAGCCCCGGCCGGCCCTCCAGGGCCCGCAGGCCCTTGGGCGCGCCGCCGCCGACCACCTCGAAGACCAGGTCCGGTTCCTGGGCCAGCAGCAGCGGCAGGACCTTGGCCACGAACCAAGCCACCGCGTCGCTGTTGGGCGGATAGGCCAGCTGGCCCACGAACACGATGGTTTTGCCGCGCTTGGGCGCGCGGGCCGGCGGCCGGAAGGCGGGGGCGTCCACGCCGTTGGCCGCCACATGCAGGGAGCGCGCCGCCGGCGGCGCCATCCCGGCCACGGCCACGGCGTCCTGCCGGGCGTTGAAAAAGCCCGCGTCGAACTCGCGGGCGCAGCGCGCCTCCCAGGCGGCCAGGCGCCTGGCCTGCATCCGCTGGAAGCCCGCCCTCAGGCCCCGGCCTTGCAGGGCCAGGGCCGCGGCGCGGCGCTCGGTGTAGCGGGTCATGGAATCGCAGTAATCCAGGAAGCGCGGCCCGCGGAAGCGCAGGGCCAGCGGGGCCATCTTCAGCCGGTAGGCGAACACGGCGTCGAAGGGCCGGCCCGCGGCATCGGCCGCCTGCAGCAGGGATTCCATGGCGTGCGCCATGCCGGGCGCCGCGGCCGCGGCCAGGGTCGCGGGCGTGGACCCGGGCAGGCTGAGGGCCGCGGAGAGGAGCCGCCGTTCCCTGGGCCAGGGCACCCGCCGCAGCTCGGCCAGGGCGCCCCCCAGGGCGCTGGGGCCGGCGTCGGCGGCGCGGCGCGGGTCGGTCAGGCACAGCAGCGTCACCCGGTGGCGCCGGCCCAGGATCCGCAGCCAATGGAAGAGCCGCAGCCGGTCGCCGTCGCAGGGGCTGTCCGGGAAGACCGGGGAAAGGACCAGCAGCTTCACGCCCGGGCCTCCCCGGCGTAAAGGGCCTGGCTGCGCGACACCATGGCCTCAAATCCGAAGTCCTCGCCCACGCTGCGGCGGGCGGCCTGGCCCATGCGCCGGCGCAGGGGTCCGTCCTCCAGCAGGGCGCCCACCCGGTCGGCCATGGCGTCGATGTCCCCGGGCTGGCAGAGGTAGCCGTTGATCCCTTCCTTCACGATCTCGGCGGCGCCGTCCACGCCCGTGGCCACCACGGGCAGGCCCAGGCTCAGGGCCTGGGGGAACACGCAGGGCAGCCCCTCAAACAGCGACGGCAGCAGGAAGACGTCCATGCCCGCGGCCAGGCGCCGCGGGTCGCGCTGCCAGCCCAGGAAATGCATGCGCCCCTTCAGCCCCAGGGCCACTGAAAGCGCCTCGGCCCGGGCCCGCAGCGGCCCGTCGCCGACGTACACGAAGTCCACGTCGCGGTGCCGGGCGGCCACGGCCGCGGCGATGCGCACAAAATCCAGGGGGGCTTTCTGGGGCTTCAGGTTGGCGATGACCCCCACCACCTTGGGCCTCAGCTTCGGCAGCAGGCGCTTGAGGGCCGAACGCGAACGGGGGCTGCGGGCCCAGGCCTGCCGGTCCACGGCCGCGCGCAGGACCACGTACTGGTCGGGCCGGCCGATGCGGTGCAGCAGCCCCTTTTCGCGCAGGCTCACGGCCACCACCACCAGCTTGCCGCCCAGGCGGGCCAGCCAGCGCTCCAGGAAGACCAGGGTTTTGAAGCCGGGCGCGCTCTGGAAGTCGTTGAAGGACCAGCCGTGCACGGTGTGCAGGCGGATGGGCACGCCGGCCAGCAGCCCGGCCAGGCGGCCCAGCAGGCCGGCCTTGCTGGAATGGGTGTGCAGCACCTGGACGCCGTGGCGGCGGAGGTAGGCCCAGAGCCAGAACAAGGCGGCCAGGTCCCGCAGCGGGCGCAGCGGATGGACCAGGCTGGGCACGGGCACAAAACGGGCGCCCAGCCGGCGTTTGGCTTCGGCGTCCAACTGGCCGCCGGGGCCGGCCAGCAGCGCCACGTCAAAACGGGCGGGGTCCAGGCGGGCCGCCGTCTCCAGCGCCACTTCCTGGGCCCCGCCCAGGTCCAGGCGGGTGATCACGATGGCGACGCGGATGCGTCCGCTCACTGGGGGCTCACTGCAGGGGTTTCTCCAAGAGGCGGATCGCCGAACCGTTCCAATCCTTGGCCGCGCCGGCCTGGAAGCCCAGGCGGGCGTAGTAGGCCTTCAACTTGGCGTTGGCGTCGATCACGTCCAGGCGCAGCCAGGACTTGGCCCTCGCCCGGGCCAGGCTCGCGGCCAGGTCCAGCAGGGCCTTGCCCAGGCCGCGGCCCTTGAAAGCGGGGCGCACCGCCAGGCTGTGGACCCACAGGGCGCTGTTGTCGCGGCCAAGGTCCCCCCAAAACAGGTCCTGGGGCTGCAGCACCACGCATCCCGCGTCCTGCCCGCCCCGCTCGGCCAGGATGACGCTGCCTTCGCGGAAGCGCCGCTCCACGATGTCCTGGCCGCCTTCCAAGAACTGGCTCCATTGCGTGGAGCCCCGTTTTCGCAGGTTCTGGGCCACTTCGCGCAGCAGGGCCAGCACGCGCGGGGCGTCATCGGCCTTCAGGTCGCGCACGGTCCAGGGGCCGTCGGAGGTGAAGACCAGGGTGTTCACGAGGCCTCGGCCTTGCGGTGGACGCACTTGAGCGCGGACCAGCGTTCGCTGACCGCGCAGACCTTCACGTCCACCAGCCCGTGCGCCAGGGCCCAGGCCCGCACCTCGGCCTCACCGAAATCCGAGGCGCCGCCCTTCAGCCAGCTGATCCAAAGGCTGCCCTGCGGGTGCAGGGCCCCGGCCAGGCGCGACAAGGCGGCGTCGTGGCCCTTGGCCCGCTCAAAAAACGCGTGGATGAAGCGCAGGTCCTGCCCCAGGCGGGGGCTGAAGAGGGCCCGGGCCGCGGGCAGCTCCAGCCATTCAAAGTAGCCCGCCGGCAGCTCATGGCCATAAGCCCGCAGGCCCGGCGTCAGGCCCAGCTTCTGGTACAACGGCTTGCCTGAATAGCCCGCCCGTGCGCGTTCTGACTTTTTAGAAGTGCTCATGATATTGCCAAGGCTCCCTGCCAGATGGCGTCTTCCATCGCCGCATACTCCCAATTGCCCCATCTGCCCGTGCTCACAATATTTTGTTCGCGCAGCCAGGCTTGGATGGTGTTCACGCTGGCCGTGCGGTGGGCGTCGTAGACCACGTAGGCGTTTTCGATGTCGGCCACCCACTGGGCCGCGATGGTGTCGCTCTTGCGCAGCAGCCCCATCCTGCGCAGGCCCGCCTTCACGGCCTCGGGGGCGGCCCGCTTGTCGATGGGCCGGTCCTTTGAATAGCTCATCTCGGCGTAGACCGAGGACCCGCCCTTGGGCGCCAGGGCCTTGGCGAAATTGTGGTAAAAGCCCACCCGGTAGAAGGGCAGCTCGGGCCCGGGCACATAGACCCATTGTTTGGTGCTCACGTTGCGGTTGGAGATGCCCAGGTTCACGTTCAGCACGCTCGAGGCGCGCAGGCGGGCGGCCGCCTTCTTCACCGACGGGGGCGCGTCGTGGATGCAGGCCACCAGCGCGGGCAGGGCCATGGTGCTCACCAGCCGGCCGAAGGCCATGGTCTGGCCGTCGCTCAGGGTGACGCTGCGGTGGCGCGGGTCCACGGAGATGGCCCGCACGCGGCTGCGCACGGCCACCCGGCGCGCCAGGGCCCGCGACAGCACCTCGATGCCGATCTTCTTGGGATAGATGAAATTGGCGTTGTAGCCCTGGGGCTTGCCCACGTCGAAGAGCGCGCCTTCGAACATCTGCGCCAGCGAGGGCTTGGGCACGAAGCGGCCCATGAACTCGGTGGACATCTCAGAGGGGTGCACGCCCCAGAGCTTGGTGTTGTAGGGCTCCATGAAGTGCTTGTAGATGCCCTCGCCGAAATATCCCAGGTTGAAGTCTTCAAAACTGGAGAAACCCGGCCGGGAACTGGGGCGGCGCTTCTTCTTGGAGGGAGGCAGGGCGCCCTGGGCGCGCAGGGCGCCCTCCAGGCATTCCCGCACCACGGCGGGGGGCAGGCCGAACAAATTGGATTGGAAGGGGCCGCGGGTGAAGCGGCCGAAGGAATAGACCCAGGAATCCCGCTGCACCGGGACAAAGGCGTCCTTGAGGGCCAGCTCCCGCAGCACCAGGTGCTGGGTGCGCTCCTCGCGCATGTGGAGCAGGTGCCCGGTGTAGTCGAAGGAGAAGCCGTTGACCTGCTCGCTGCGGACCAGGCCGCCGGGGCGGTCCTGGGCCTCGAAACAGTAGTAGGCCTGGCCCTGCTTGCGGGCGTGGTAGGCGGCGCTCAGGCCGGCCAGCCCCGCGCCCAGGATGACCAGCGGCCGCGTTCCCATGGCCTAGGCCTCGGGCAGGGGCTCGGGCTCGCCCTGCGTCAGGAGCTTCAGCCGCAGGCCCACCACGGTGCCGGGGTAGAAGGGGACCTTGCTGTTGCGCATCTCCCCGCCGCGCAGGGTCAGGGCCGCCTCGCCGGACATGCAGACCATCTCGCCGCCGGTCTTGCGGGCGGTGGCCAGCAGGGTGTTGAGGAAGCCCGGGCGCACGGCGCCGTCGGCGCTGCGCACCTTCAGGGTCAGCGCGGTGAGGATGCCATTGGCGTCGCCCTGCAGCGTCTCCAGCATGGAGGGAAAGCGCTTGAGGCTGGCCCACATGCCCTGGCCCGTGTCGGCGGCGGCGATCTCCAGCACGCCGTTCTTGGGGAAGGCCTGGCCGCAGAGCATGGCCCCGGTGTGCACCTTGCCGTGGCGGAAGGCGTTGTCGCCCAGGCCCATCAGCATCTGGTTCACCCGCTTGAAGTCGCCGTCCGAGGCCGGCAGCACGCTCCGCAGGATGGCCACCAGCCGGGCGCAGGCGTTCTCCAGGTCCTTGGGGTCCTCCACCAGCCACAGCTCCTGCGGCCGCTCGGCCATCTTCTCGCCGGTGTAGATGTTCACCGACGCCTCCTGCAGGAGGTTGTAGAGGCCCATGCGCATGAGGTCGTTGCTCACCCGCCCGTTCTCCGGCCGGCGGATCACCGAGCCGGAAGGCAGGCGCTTGGCCGCCACCAGCCAGGCCAGCCGGGCGCCCAGGGCCGCCACGCCAAAGGCCGACACCCGCTGGGTGTCGGTCAGGTCCACGGTCAGGGTCTCCCCATAGGGCACCTCCATCACCTGGCCCAGGGCCTCGCTGAGCAGGCCCGGGTAGTCCATGGACAGGGTCGAAGGGAAGCGGATTTCCTTCATGCGCGGGTCTTCTTCCTTGAACGGGACGGCGATCCGGGCTGCTTGGGCGCGTGTTCGGGCATGCGTATGCTCATGAACCAGGCGGCCAGCATCACGCCGGCCACGGCCAGGCCTGCCCACAGCAGCAGGGTGTTGTGCAGGCCGGCAAAGCTGACGGCGTAGACCAGGCCGCCCAGGCCCAGCGTGCAAAGGCTGAGGGTCAGGGCCACGCGGGGCACGGTCCAGCCCAGCGCGCGCAGGCGCAGCGGCACGTGGTCGGGGCTGCCCTTCCACGGCGGGATGCCCTTGCGGGTGCGTATCACGATCATCAGGGCCAGGTCGAAGAGCGGCAGGGCCAGGATGACCAGCGGCGAAAACACGGCCAGCTCATTCTGGTGCGAATAGCGCAGGTTCAGGCTGATGGCCGACAGCGTGAAGCCCAGGAAGTGGGAGCCCGCGTCGCCCATGTAGACCCGGGCGGGCTTCCAATTGTAGGGCAGAAAGCCCAGGCAGGCCCCGGCCAGGGCCGCCGCGGCCAGGGCGTCGTCCCAGCGCCCGCCGTGGGCCGCGAAGGCCCAGAAGGCCACGGCGCTGGCCGCGGCCACGCTGGCCGCCAGGCCGTCCATGATGTCGACGAAATTGAGGGCGTTGGTCACGGTCACCACCCACAGCACGGTCAGGGCCGCGCCCAACCAGTCGGAGGTGACAAAACGTACGCGCAGGCCGCAGTAGACCAGGACCAGGGCGCCCAGGATCTGGCCCAGGAACTTGGCGCCCGGGCCCAGGGCCTTGCGGTCGTCCAGCAGGCCCAGCCCCAGGGCGATGCAGCCGCCCAGGCCGATGGCGTAGACGCCGCGGCCCTTTTCCAGGCCGCCGGCCCAGGGCCCGTAGCCTTGGGTGGGCATCAGGAAAAATTTGACGGTGAGGAGGGCCAGGCCAAAGCCCGCGGCCACGGCCACGCCGCCCAGGTAGGCCACGGGCCGGCTCTGGGTCTTCAGGGCCGTGTTGGGCCGGTCCAAAAAGCCGATGGCCCAGGCCAAGCGGATGGCCAGCGGGGTGAACAGGGCGCCCAGGACGGCGGCAAGGATCAGGACTAGGAGGGAGGCTAGCATGCCCAACAGAGACAGGGGTGCGGATCCATCAGCGCAGGCGCGCCACAAACACACCGCCCTGGTCCAGGTGGTCGGCGGGCGGCGCGGCCTTCAGCAGGCCCAGCCAGGCGTTGAAACGGGCTTCGGCCGCCGCGTCGCCCTGGGGCCAGTAGGCCGGGGCCCCGCCATTTTGTCCCAGGCGCTGCCACTCGGCCTCATTTAAAGCCACGAAATCATACCCTTTCCGGCGGAGCAAAACACCCAGCTCCTCGGGGCTTTGGCACTGGCCCACCCAGGCGGCCAGGGGATGGGCCTCAAAGGCGCTGGCGGCCAGGGTTCGGGAGGGCATCCAGGCGCTGCGGGCGTCGCCCAGCAGCAGCACTTGGCTCTGCGGGTTGCCGCCGTGGGCCAGGATCCACCGCTCCATCTGCAGCTGGGGCACCCCCCGCCGGGCCAGCTGGGCCGCGGGATCGGCCAGGCCCAGGGCGCTGTCCAGGGGGTCGAAATCCATGGCCATGATCTCGAAGCCCTGCAGGGCGCCGGCGGCCAGGGCCAGCAGCACCAGGCCGCGCCACAGCCAGGTCCAGGTCACGGACACGGCCCAGGCCTCCGCCTCCACCGCCACCTGGGCCGCCAGCAGGCTCGCGCCGGGCAGCAGCGGCAGGGCATAGCGCAGCACGTGCGGGCCCAGGCTCCAGAACAGGAGGCCCAGCAGCACGTAGGCGCCCAGCCAGCGCTGCGGCCGCTCCAGCTGCAGGGCCAGGGCCGCCGGGGCCAGGCCAGCAGCAGGAAGCCGGGATGGCCGCCGCCGCCGAGGCTGGCGCTGTCGAAGAACGCGGCGTAGGGCAGGCGCAGCCACGCGCCCCAACCCTGGCCGCCGAAGGCCTGCATGTGGCTGAAGTAGGCGGCGGGGCCGCCGTCGGCCAGGGTCCAGCCGAGGAAGCGCAAGGGGAAGGGGTAGAAGGGCTGGCCCTGCAGCACGGCCCCCTGCAGCAGCCAGGGCAGCAGGGGCAGCAGCAGGAGCCCCAGGCCCGCGGCCAGCAGGCCGGGGCGGCGCCAGGCGGGATCGTTGAAGGCCATCCACGCGGCCAGCCCCAGCAGCGCGCAGGCGTGCACCAGGGCCACGGGCTTGCAGGCGCAGGCCGCGCCGCAAAGCAGCGCCGACAGGAGCAGCCAGCGGTCGCGCGGCCGGGCCAGGCGCTCGTCCAGGGCCAGCAGGAAGGCGTTGAGGGAAAGGAAGCTGAAGAACGCCATCCATCCGTCCGGGCTGAAGACCCCGAAGCTGAGGGCCACCACGGGCTGGGCCAGGGCCATGGCCGGGGCCAGCCACAGGCGGCGCTCGCGCAGCAGGCGGGCCGACGCGTCCATCAGCGCCAGGGCCAGGGCGCCGGCCAGGGCCAGGTTGAGCAGCGAAGGGGCCAGGGCCTGCTCCAGCGGGGCCCCGTCCAGGGCCAGGGCCAGGGCCCACAGCGGGGTGGGCAGGCTGGGCAGCCAGGTGAAGAGCACCGCGGGCTGGGGGCTCAGGCGCCCGCTGAGGGCCGCGCGCTGGGCCTGGGCCAGGTGGTAGACCAGGGCGTCGTAGAAGCTGGGCGGCGCCAGCGCCAGCAGCAGCACGGTGGCGGCGCAGACTGCCAGCACCAGCAGGATGCCGATCTCGGTGCTGGAGCCTTCCCACGGATGCTTGTTCTTGAGGTTGCGCTGGAAGGCCTTGCCCAGGGCCTCCAGGTGCTCCCATTGCAGGATCAGCAGGCCGGCCACCAGCAGCCAGCAGGCCCAGGGGAACAGGACCCCCACCGCCCCGAGCAGCGAGGCCAGCAGGCTCACGCCCACCAGGCCCAGGCCCAGGCTGAAGACCGCTTCCTGCACCAGCGAGCCCTGGTAGAGGTCCAGGCGCACCAGCACGGCGCGGCCCAGGCCCAGGGCCGCGGCCAGCAGGGCCAGGCAGCAGGCGGCGGAGCGCAGCAGCGCCAGGGCGCCCTCCAAGGGCACGGGGTAGCGGAACAGCGTGGCCGCGAAAAGGGCCAGGGTCCACAGGAAGAGCAGCAGGAATTTCAGTCGTCGCATAAGGGGCTCAAGCGGCTCCGCGGGGACGGGCCATCAGCACCCGCGGGCTGAAGCGATGCCACTGGGCGGCCAGGTAGATCCACCACAGCAGGTTGGCCAGGGCCCACAGCAGCGTGCCGCTTGTGCCCAGCGCGGGCGGGGCCCAGGCCGCGGTCCCGGCCAGCACCGGCGGAAGGAACAGGCCGTAGAAGCAGGCCAGCAGCGGCAGGCAGGCCAGGCTCAGCCGCAGGGCCAGGCGCGGGCTCACCGCCAGGGCCAAGGCCACGGGCCAGGCCAGGTATTGCGGGGAAAGGCCGGGGGCCAGCAGCAGCAGCAGCAACGCCACCCAGGGCAGGCCCTCCAGGAGCTTGAGGCGCCGGCACTGCCACAGGCCGGCCGCGTAGGCCAGGGCGAGGCCCAGGCCGGCCGCGGCCCGCCACAGCCCGTCCAAGCGCAGGTAAAGCTGCACACCCGCGCCCAGGGCGAAGCAGGCGGCGCGGAGCGCCCCGCTCAGGCCCAGGGCCGCGGCGCCGCTGTAGCCCAGGCGCCCGGCCACGGCCGCGGGACCGTCCATGGCCAGCCAGGGCGCCAGCAGCAGCAGCGGCGGCAGCAAGACCCAGGCGCTGAAGCGCAGGCGCTCGCGCAGGCCGGAGAAACTGCCGAGGTAGAGCGGCAGGAACGCCAGGGGCCAGGTCTTGAGGGCCACGGCCGCGGCCAGGCAGAGCGCGGCCCACCATTCGGCCCGCGGCTGGCGCGCGTATTCCAGCATCCACGCGGCCAGCAGCAGCAGGGCCAGGGCCAGGCTGTCGAACTGGCCGTGGGCGGCGCTGATGAGCGCGGCCAGGGGATTCAAGGCCCAGCCCAATCCGGCCAGCAGCCCGGCCCGCTCGCTGCGCCAATGGTCCGCGCCCGCGGTCCGGGCGCTGCCGCCCCGGCTGCGCCGCTCGGCCAGGCTGTAGAGGAGCAGGCTCACGGCCAGGTCCCCGGCCACGCCCGGCAGGCGCATCCAGATCCCCGCCTCCCCGCCGAGCCATTGCTGCAGGCCGCCGAGGCAGCGCAGGATCATCCACCACAGCGGCAGGTAGGGGTAACGCCCCAGCGTGGACGCGGCGCTGTAAAGGCCCGGGCCCGGAATGGCCGCGACCCGGGCGTAGCTTTCCATGTCAAAGGCCGCGCCCGGGCTCAGCAGCAGCAGGGGGCCGCGCAGGGCCAGGGTCGCCAGGGCCAGCAGCGCCCAGTGCCGGCTGCGCGGGCTCAATGCCGGCCCCCGAGGATCCATCCCGGCACCTGGGTCTGGCCCTCGAAGTGGTCGTGCAGCTGGCCCATGATCTGGGACTGCAGCGGGACCTCGGGGTCCAGCGGCAGGGTCATGGCGGCCGCGCCCGTGGCGGACGAGGTGATTCCGGCCAGCAGGTTCTGGTCGCCGCCGGGCCATGCCGGGGCTTCGCCGGTGAAGGGATACACGAAGAGGAAACAGCTGGACGGTTCGCGCCGGCTCAGGAAATACAGTTCAGGCTCGTTGCCCCAGATGAAGAGGCGCTGCTGGGGCGGGCAGAGCCGCTGCACTTCGGCCGCGGCGTCCGGGGCGGTGGCGAAGCTCCTCACATGGTAGACGTAGAGCGTGGCGTCGGCGGGCGTGGCCTGCGCCCAGAGCCCCGCGTCCTCCACCAGGTAGGAGCCCACGGCCAGGGCCAGGAAGCCGGCCCGCAGCGCCAGCGCCGTCCACGGCGGGCGGCGCCCGGGCCGGGGCGCCCAGAGGTCCACCAGGCCGAAGCCGGCCAGCACGGCCAGGGGCGGCGGCAGCAGCAGGCCGTAGTGCGGGTAGTAGCGGCCGGAGGCCGCCAAGGTGGCCAGGCCCACCGCGAGCCAGGCCGCGACCATGCGCCGGGGCGCGTTCTCCCGCGCCAGGACCCGCCAACCCAGCGCCGCCAGGCCGAGCAGGCCGGCCAGGCTTGGCCCCAGGGCCCGCAGCAGGCCCAGCAGGCGCAGCCAGGCTCCGGACTGGCCCTGCAGCACGTAGCCCTGGTTGTAGGCCAGCGTGCAGTTCAGGAAATCCCATCCGGCGCCGGCCGCGGCGAAGCAGGCCGTGGCCAGGGCCCACGGCAGGGCCGCGCCCAGCAGGGTCCACAGCACCGGCCGCCACAGCCCGCGCCGCGGGTCATAGGCCGCCCAAGGCAGGAAGAGCACGCCGGCCAGCATCGGCTGCTTGAACAACGAACCCAGGCCCAGCCAGGCGCCGCCCAGCAGCCAGCGCCGCGGCCCGGCCGCGGACGGGTCCGGCAGGAAGAACACGGCCAGGGCCGCGACCAGGGGCAGGGTCTGCCAGGTCTCGGTGTTGGCGGCCACGGCCTGGCTGCGCACCTGGTTGGCGAGCAACGCGGCCAGCAGCGCCCCCAGCCCCGCGGCCGCGGCCAGGCGGCCGGGCGCCAGGCGGAGGCGCCCGCCCAGGCGGCCGGCCCGGCCCAAGGCCAGCACCAAGGCGAAAGCCGCCAGCACCGTGGCCGCGGACCAGGCCAGGCTGATCCACCGCAGCCCCAGCACCGGGTCGCCGCTGAAGCAGGCCTGGGCCAGCCAGTGCGGCAGCAGCGTGAGCGGCGGCTTTTGCTCCACCCAGTCACGGTAGGGCGTGCCCTTGCCCGCCCGCCAGAGCCAGGCCAGGGTGGCGAACTCCCCCTCGTCGCGGTCCAGCAGCAGGCGCAGCGCGGGCAGGCGCAGCAGCGCGGCCAGCGCCGCGGCGCCCAGTCCCCAGCGCCAGGCCTTGAGGGGCGGCCTCACGTGGGGCCCAGGGCCAGGCCGGCCACGCCCGCGGGCATGGGCAGGCCGGGCTCGAAGGGCTGCGGCTCCTCCAGACCCAGGTGCCGGCTCTCATCCAGGCGGCGGTCGCGGCCGGCCACCGCGCCCTTGAAGCGCAGGCGCCAGGCATGGGCCCGGCGCTTGAGGCCGCGTTTCAGCGCCACCCGCTCCAGCCCCCAGTAGCCTTCGGGCTTCCAATCCGCCGATTCTGTCAGGGCCATGAAATCGTTCTCCGCCAGGTCCAGGCCGTTGCGTTTCAGGGCCAGCTCGGCCCGCGCCACCCGGGCCTCGGCGAAGCCGGGCCGCAGGCGCAGGGCCGCGTCATAGTCGTCGCGCGCCTCATCCCAGCGCCGCCCGCGCTCCATCAGCTGGCCCAGGTTGAACCAGGCCCCGGGGTAGTCCGGCCGCAGGGCCAGGGCCTGGCGGTAGCTGGCCTCGGCGTCGTCGCGCCGGCCGTTGTCCAGCAGCAGGTTGCCCCGCAGGTTCCAGGCGCCGGCGTAGTCCGGCAGCAGGCGCACGGCCGCCTCCGCCGCGCCCAGCCCCTCGGTGAACTGGCCGCTTTCGCGCAGGGACAGGGCCAGGGCGCAGTAGGCCTGGCCGAAGTCGGGCGCGTGGGACACGGCCAGGCGCTGGGCGTCCGCCGCGGCGCGGTAGTGGCCGCGGGCCGCGCGGGCCAGGCCCAGCTGGAACCAGACGCCCGCCTGGTCGCCATGCAGCCGGGCCTGCTCCCTCAGGCAGTCCTCGGCCCGGGCCAGGTGGCCCTGCTGGAAAAGGGCGCCGCAGTCGTCCGCCGCCAGGGGCGAGCCCAAGGCGGCCAGGCAGAACAAAAGGATGGGCATGTCAGGGTTTCTTGGCTTGTCCGTACGCCTGCACGGCCAGACGGCCGAGCAGGCCCAGGTTGGGGTCTTCGCGGTCCAGGCCCGCCGCCTTCACATAGCGGGCCTGCAGGTCGCTGAGCACGGCGCCCAGCACTTTCTCTTCCATCACGTTGCAGCGGCCCTGGGTGCGTTCCTGCAGGGTCTTGAGCATGTTGATGAACTGGCGCGCGCGGGGCAGGTTCTGCTTGCCGTCGGGCTTGCCGGCCTTCTTGTCGCCCAGCTCGGCCGCGGCCGTGGACGCCACCAGCGTCACCAGGTTGATGAAATCAAGGTCCTGGGGCGTGGCGTCTTCGGGCATGGCTTGGGGGTCGGGAGCGGACATGGGGTTCCTCGGCTCTTAGGGGGCCCAGTGCAGGCCGTACCAGCGCTTCAAGGCGCGTTTCCAGCTGTCGGCTTCCGGGCCCAGCGGTTCGCGCCCGCGGCCGTCGTGCCCGGTCTTGCGTGTGAAAAGCTCCAGCTCGGCCCGCAGCGCGGCCAGCTTTTCGCCCTGGTCCTGGCGCAGGAAGGCCAGGGCCGCGGGCTGGGCCTGGCGCAGGCACTGGCGCAGGTGCGGCACGCAAAGCTCCATGTGCGCCCGCATTAGGGCCTGGGCCTCGTCCTCGCCCGCGGCCCGGGCCAGCAGGTGGCAATGGCCCAGCTCGGCCTCGT
>Ga0210386_10002647_pt1 | contig 15285 bp, 15 predicted proteins | sample IncBWH32OmetaG_FD_160091 | JGI IMG/M metagenome (GOLD analysis project Ga0210386, IMG submission 160091) | Forest soil microbial communities from Barre Woods Harvard Forest LTER site, Petersham, Massachusetts, United States - Inc-BW-H-32-O ... | reverse complement strand
AGGCTCTTCGAGCAGGCGAGAGGTTTTCGGTTTCGCGTTGATTCGGAGTGTGAGAGAATCCAGGATTGCCCGGTTCCCAGGGCCCGTTCACAGCACTAAGGTGAATGGCCTCAGTAGTGCAAACAGACCCTAGCCCCCACCTCTCTTGAAGGAAGACCGAATGCCAGAGATCGCGGCCGTTCCCCTGCTGACCCTTGATGTCGAGCGCAATGGCGATGTTGCTACCGTGAAATGCCACGGCAAGCTGGTGCTGGGCGTTTGCGATGTGCTCTCCAGCAAGGTTCGTGCGCTGATTCCGGAGACGAAGCGGATTGTGCTGGACCTGACCGACCTGAAGCTTATGGACAGCATGGGGCTGGGGACGATTGTGCGGCTCTACGTCTCGGCCAAATCGGGCGGCAGTTGCCTGGTGCTGGTCAACATTGGTCCGCGGATCCGGCAATTGCTCGGGGTCACGAATCTGCTTTCGGTGTTGACGGATATGTGCGAGCAGGGCGTCACGATCCGGTTTTGACGGCGGGTCAGGGTGTCTTTTGAACGCTGGGAACCCTGATTTATCCTTCGAGGAGATGTCCCCGCAGCGCAAGACTCTCTCGATTGCCATGATCGCGATGAACGAGGAGGCGAACCTCCCTCGTACGCTCGAGAGCGTGAAGTGGGCCGACGAGATCATTGTGGTCGATTCCGGCTCGCGCGATCGCACCATTGAAATTGCGGAATCCTTTGGCGCCCATACCAGATATCACGCCTTTGGCGGGCATGGCGAACAGAAGAATGTAGCTCTCGACCTGTGCACCAGCGATTGGATTCTCCTGCTTGATGCGGATGAGGTGCTAACGCCGGAGTTGCAGCAGGAGATCCGCGAACTGCTGGCGGGCGAGTCGAGATTCGATGCTTACTGGATTCCGCGGCTGAACTTATATTTCGGCAAGTGGATCCGGCATGGCGGATTTTATCCTGACCACAAGCTGCGGCTCTTCAAGCGGGGCGCGGCGCGGCTAAGCGAGGGCGTGGGACCGCACTCGACGCCGCAGTTCGTAGGACCACGGGGCAAGCTGCGCGGCGACATGTTGCATTATGCCTATCCCACGATGGGCATCTATCTCGAGCATATGAATCGCTACAGCTCAGAGATTGCGGAGTTGCTCCACAAGCGGGGCAAGGACAGCCGGGCTTTGCTGCCGTTTATCTGGAACGCGGTGCTGAATCCGACGGCGACGTTCGTTTATAACTATTTTTTTCGACTGGGGTTTCTGGATGGGCGCGAAGGGCTGATTCTGCACATCAACCATTCGGTATACATCCATTGGAAGTACATCAAGGCGTGGCGGCTGGGCCAGGGGAAGGAATAGCCGGATGTTGCGCTTCCGTGGACTATGAGCGTACGAGGATGGCAAGGCAAGCGTTGGTAAAACGAAACTGAAGGGAATCGATCGCACATGCTGGATGTTCATGCGCCCCACGGCAAGATTCATGGATACGGGGAGTTCTTTGTCCACATTTTTACGATCACCGTGGGGCTGCTGATCGCGACACAGATCGAAAGCTGCATGGAGTGGCGTCACCACGTTCATCTTGCCGAAGATGCAAGGACATCCCTCCACTGGGAGATCTTGCGCAACCTCGCGGATATGAAGGATGCGCAGTCAGGCCAGACGAAGTGGAGGCAGGAAGTCGGCGACGATTTGAAGGCGTTGAGCAGGATCCAGGATCATCCCAACGATCCCGATGCGCAACATGCCAAGCTGGCTTTCAATTTTCACTCAATTGATTTACGGGACACGGCGTGGAGAACAGCACAAACCACCGGAGCGCTGGCGTATATGCCCTATGAAGAAGCGCAGCGATACTCTGAGATTTACCGGTCGCAGGATCAATTTCTCGCGACCCAGGAAAAGCCCAGAGACGACGTCGCGTATCTTATCGGGCTGCTGACGCGATTCAACTGGAATGACAAGAGCAAAATCACGGTCGACCAAGCAGGCCAGATGGCGGAGCGGCTGGGCCAGATGAAACTGCACATCGTCACTGGCGACTTGCTGCTGAAGAAAAGCATCGAGAAAGCCGATGCCTTCCTTCAAAACCGCCCTGCCCGCGAGGACTTCACGGAAAACATCAAATGAGGTATTCCGACTGTCAAGCTTAGATGTGGCAGCTGGCCTGGCCGCGCTTTTCGAGGTACTTCTGGTGGTATTCTTCGGCGCGCCAGAAGGTTTGCGCTGGTTCGACCTTGGTCACGATCCGCTTGGGCGCGAAGTGGCCGGATGCCGTCAGCTGCTCGATCTTGGCCTTGGCCTGCTTTTCCTGTTCGGGCGAATGGAAGAAGATGGCGGAGCGATACTGTGTGCCCCAGTCAGGTCCCTGGCGGTTTAGCGTGGTGGGGTCGTGCAGTTCGAAGAACGCATCCAGAATCTGCTCGTAGCTGACCTTTTCCGGGTCGAAATCGAGCTCGACGACCTCGGCGTGGCCGGTTTGATCAGTGCAGACATCGCGGTAGGTGGGCTTGTCGAGCGAGCCGCCTTCATAGCCCACTGCGGTTGCCGTCACGCCGGGGATGGCAGCGAAGGCAGCTTCGACTCCCCAGAAACAACCTGCTCCAAATGTCGCTTTTTCGATGCTCATATTCATAAGATGCGCGAGCTCCCGGATTTGTTTCGAAGGCTATCGCGTTGGAAGTTCAGACTTTTGACCGGAGAAGATGACAGCTTTGGCATTCGCGTCCCCGGGCAAGACTGCGGAGGCCCGGGATCGAGAAAATGTGTCCGCAGCGGGGGCAGCGCCACAGCATAAAACGAAGATACAACAGAAAGAACAGGAGAACAGCGCCGATCAGCGGAAGCGGGCTGGTTTCACCCCGCGGTCCGGCCACCGTGAACCATAGGGCCAGGGCAAAGATCAACGTGCCTGCCCATGCCAGTGCCCACCTGCGATCGTAAGCTTCCCAGGCATCGCGGTACTTGATGTTGGGCCGGATCTTCTTCACGCGATCACGCCATCTCCCTCGAATCCGGCTTGGTTGGACTCATTTTTCCACGTGCGATTTGAGGCGGGCGAGCGTCTGGTCCCATTGTTTGGAAACGGAGCTCAAGTAGGCTTGCAGGCCTTCGATCGGTTCGGGGTCGAATTGAAAGATGCGCTCGCGGCCGGCGTGGGAGCTGCGGACGATACCGGCGCGCTCGAGTACCCTGAGGTGCTTGGTGATGGCCTGGCGGGTAATCTTTGACTCCTGGGAAAGCTGCGAGATCGAGCAAGGCTCGCCGGAGCAGAGCGTGGCCACGAGAGCGAGCCGGGTTTTGTCGCCGAGTGCGGCAAAGACGCGCGCCCGGGCCTTCGGTTTGGCGGTGATGCGCTTACGGATTTTGTGTGACATGGCTCTCAATATTCTTCATCTGTTCGGTCCAGCCGCCGTCGTTCCTGCGGAATGCCTCTGGCCGCCATTCGGCGGGAATGCTGTCGAAGCCGGACTCGGTGAGTAGGAGCAGTGTACCGATGTGAATGGGTTCAAGCCGAAATTCGACAAGGGTGCGGGGTGCGCTGGAGTAATCAACCGGGTTGCCGGTCTTTTCGAAGGATTGCACGTGGGGCCAGTAGAAGGAAAACAGGTGCTCCGGTTCCATTCTCTCGACGCGCGCCTCCCAGGTGATGTGTTCATAGCCGGGATAGGTGATTTGGCCGCGGGAGACCTGTCCGGGGATGAAGGGGCCGTGCAGTTTCACCTTAAACCACTCGCCAAACTCGCGATAGTCAGTGAGGGCGCGCCAGACGCGCGAAGCCGGCGCCGCGAGTTCGATGCGTTTTTCGATCCTGCTGGACTCCATGAGCAACCTCAGGGTTGCATAATAAGCCGATTCCCCTGAAATATGCAACGCAATGGTTGCGTATTATTCGTGAGCGCTGCTGGTCAGGTTGTAAGTCAAACCGTAGCCATCGCGAATATAGCAACGTGGAAAATCGGGTTCGTCCTTGACCACCGTGCAGCCTTTTGCGAGGAGACGGCGCTTGGCGGCCTCCACGCTGTCCACAGTCACTTCGAGAACGGGACCGAGCGGCGGCCCCTGCTCGATGAAAAGATTGATGTTGCGGCCCTTCAGGCAGACCATGTTGGGCTCTTCGCCGGTGACTTCGAAACCAAGGCTGTCGACGTAGAAGGCGGCAGCGCCCTTGGGATCGGGCGCCTGGATCAGGATGTCGGAACTGAAGGTGTTGGCCATGCAGACTTTCTTGCCGCCCCAAAGATCAGGGCGGACGAATGGGACTCGGGAGGTTCGGCACTCAATCTAGCATGCGACGCGCAGGTACGGCATCGGGGAATCTTCGAGCGTCAGCTTCGCTTCTTCCCTCCGGGCTTTCCGCCAGGGCGTTTACCGCCGGGCCTTGGTCCCCTGGGTCGGCCTGCGGCCGGCTTTCGTCCGCTGCTTTTACCCGATTTTGAAAATCCGCCGGGTCCGGCGCCAAAGGCTGGCTTTGAGCGGCCTCCGGAAGAAGATCGACCGGCACCGCCGGGCTTCGGTTTCCACGCGGGCTTACCTGTCGAGGATGGCCCCGAGCGTTTGTTGCTGGGTCGGGCCCCGCCGGCGCGCGGTTTGCCGGTGCTGGTGGTGAAGGGCCGCGAGGAGCGGCCGCCTTCGACGCGAGCGGGGCGGCCTAGGCCGAACTCCCGGGAGTTTGCTCGCCCGGGGCCGCTGGCCGGACGTGGACCGGTGGTCCGGTCGGATGAGGGGCGATCAAAACGGGGGCGATCTGATCTCGGCCGGTCGGATCCTGGTTGGTCCGGTCTGGCCCGGAACTGGCCGGGACGGCTTTGGCCGGAACGACCAGCGCTGGGCCGAGCGGAGCCCGCTCCACGAAATGGCGGCCGGCCTGTTGCGGGGCGGCCGGCAGAGGGGCGCGTCGTGCTGGGGCGTGAGGTGGATTCGCGTTCCGGCTCGACTGCTTCGATCTGCAGCCTCGGAGGTCTGGGTGGCTTGAAATCCTCACCAGGAGGAGCAGCATCCCGCCGCGGTCCGGCATCAGGCTTGAACGGCGGACGATCAGAACCGGGCTTTTTCCACGGCTTCTTCTCAAAGGGGCGACCTTCGCCAGAGCGGCTACGTCCGGCAAATCCCGCGCCTGGCCGATCCTCACGCGGCGGGGTTGATCCAAACGGAGCCGGACGCTGACCGGAGCGCGGCGGGCGTTCCCCGAACCGAGCCGGCGGACGGGCAGCGCGATCGTTCTTTTTCCATGCCGGTCGTTCAACGCCGAACGGAGGCGGCCCAGAGCGCGGCGAGCCAGAACGGGGTGGCCCGGAGCGCGGCGAGCTAGAACGCGGTGGACCGGATCGTTGTGGACCGGGTCGCGGTGAGCCGAAGCGGACCGGGCCGGTTCCAGAGCGTTCCGGCCGGGGACGGAAACCTTCAGGCTCTGGGCGCGAAGGCCGGTCCATTCCAAATTGTTTCTTCGGCGGAAACTCTCGACGGGGTGAGAAGGCCGGGCGTTCGGCGGCTGGAGGAGCTTGCGGGCGGGCGGGGCTCGGCTTCAGCGTCGGTAATTGCGCATCCATTGCTTTCCGCCTGCGGATGTCTTTCAATTTCGGCTTGCGCAACTTTCCGTCGGCAGCTTTTCTCAGGTCTTCAAGTTCTTCGGGCTCTAACTCGCGCATCTTGCCCGGCTCGATATCGAGCACCAGGGGACCGTACCCGACGCGGCGAATCTTTTCGACGTAGTGGCCGATCTCCTCGAACATCTTGCGCAACTCGCGGTTGCGGCCTTCGATGATGACAACTTCGTACCAGGGATTGTCGCCATGGCGAACTTTGCGAACTTGCGCCGGCGCGGTCTGCACACGGCCTGAGCCAGGCTTTCCGCGTTCGATTCCGACGCCCGCCCGCAAGCGGTCCAGCTCTTCTTCGGTGGGCTCGCCGCTGACTTTGACGAGGTAGGTTTTTTCCACTCCAGCAGCGGCGCGGGTGAGCTTGTTGGCCAGGTCGCCGTCGTTGGTCACGAGCAGGAGGCCCTCGCTCAGGTAATCGAGGCGCCCGACAGGGTAGAGGCGCTCGCGCAACTTCGCGAAAAACTCCATCACGGTCGGCCGCTTCTCGGGATCGCTCACCGTGGTTACAAAGCCTCTGGGCTTATTCAGCATGAAATAGCGCAGGCGCTCGGAGCCTTGCAGAAGCTTGCCATCGACGCGGATGTGGTCGCGGGCGGCGTCGGCCTTGGTGCCTAGTTCGGTGATAACTTTGCCGTTCACCTGCACCCGGCCCTCGGTGATGAGGTTTTCGGCGTGACGGCGGCTGGCGACTCCGGCCTGGGCGAGGATCTTCTGCAGGCGTTCGAGCTTGCCTGGCAGTTCCGGCTCGGCGATCTCTTCGTCCGTTTCCGGAGCGTTCTTTCCGGCTGCGTCAGGGTTTTCGACAATGAGTTCGGGTTCGGCGTCGCTCGCTTGCTCGAACGTGTCGTTGGCCGCTGCGGCCGTTACTTCGTCGGCCGCTGCGGCATCATTCTGGGGGCCATCGAGGTCAGGCTGGTCGGGATCGGGGCGCACATCGTCGCTCATGGAGACAATCTCGGTTCTGCCTGCTACGTTTCCGGTCAGGCTCGGCAGGCGCGGGCTTGGGGGAGAAAGTCCGGCTATTCAGCCGGTTCCGTCTTCTCGTCAGTTTCGCCTACGGCCGCTGGAGCCTGCACGATGTTTTCAGCCGTAGAAGGCGAATCGTTATCCGGCTCTTCCGGCGCGTTTTCGTCGAGTGCGGGTCCATTGGTGCCCTCGGCCTCGTACGCGGCGGTCGCGGCATCGGCTTCGTCCACCGTTGCCGGCTCGGCTTCTTCAAGTTCGTTCGCCATCTTCTCGAACTCGTCCATCGAGGGCAGTTCCGAGACATCCTTGAGCCCGAAGCGCATCAGAAATTCCTTGGTGGTCTTGTAGAGGATGGGCCGGCCAATGACCTGCTTGCGGCCTGCGGTGGTGATGAGCTTGCGCGCCAGCAGCGAGCCGAATACGCCGGATGAATCGACGCCGCGAATCTCGTTGACCTCGGGCGCGGTGACGGGCTGCTTGTAGGCGATAACGGCCAGCGTTTCGAGTGCGGGAAGGGAGAGTTTCATCGCAGGCTTGAGGCTCTTGATGAACATGCGGACAGCATCGTGGCACTCGGGCTTGGTGGCCATGCGATAGCCGCCGGCGATCTCACGGATCTCGACGCCGCGGTCGTCGGAGGCGTAGTAGGCGATCAATTCGTCAATTAACTGGCGGAGGACGGCTTTGATGTCGCGATCGCGCTGGCGTGCGGCCCGTTTGGCCTCGACTTCAGGGTCGAGCGGGGTTGATTCGTTCTGGGCTGATTCGCCCAGAGCCACTTCGGCGGTCAGTTCTGCGGCTTCCGGCTGTCCCGCTTGAGATGCAGCCAATTCTCCGGCTTCTGACGCGGCCTCTGCAGCGGGTTCAGGCGCGCATTCGGAAACGGGCTCGAGTGGAGTGGCAAATCCCGGGTCTGCAGATTCCGGCTCTCCCAGCAGACGGCCGTCTTCGGTGCGAAGATCGAGATACTCCAACCCTTCGGCAATCATCGGTTGGGAGGTGCCGCCATCCAATTGGGCCGAGGTTGCGGCGTCGGCTATGGCTTTCTCTGCAGCAGCTTCCTGCGCGGACTTCCAATCCAATGCCTCGGCGGCAAAAAGAGTCGCGAGCTGGGTCAGGGTGACCGGCTCTTCGGCGGCGTAAATAACGGCTTCCAGCTTGGATTTAAGGCTCATGCAGTAATCAGTACCTTCTGTATGGTACCGGACAAGACAGGCAGATGCGTCCACAGAGTCGCGCCGATCTGAAATGCAGAAAAAGAAAGGGCGTCCGGAAACCGAACGCCCATCGCTCACAGTGCTGCCCAGGTAACTCGTACAGGAGTTCTACGCCATTTGACGGAAGAGCCAGAACAACGTGCCTGAGAGTAGTGCTGCGGCGGGGAGTGTGAAGACCCAGGCTGCAGCAATGTTGCGGATTGTGGACATCTGGAGGCCGCTCCGATTGGCGGCCATGGTTCCAGCCACACCTGAACTGAGCACGTGGGTTGTACTGACTGGCAGTCCGAAGTTGTCCGCGGCAAAGATGGTGGCCATCGCGACCAGCTCGGCAGTGGCGCCCTGCGCGTAGGTAAGGTGCTCTTTGCCGATTTTTTCGCCAACTGTTACAACAATGCGTTTCCAGCCGACCATCGTACCCATTCCGAGCGCCAGGGCGACTGCTACTTTCACCCAGGTGGGAATGAACTTGGTAGCCTTGTCGACCTTGGCCTTGTACGCCGTCAAGACCGTATTCTCAGCGGGGGTGAAGACCGGGTCGTGGTTTTTCTGCATGAGGCGGATGGCCTCGCTTGCGACGTACATGTCGTTGCGCACGTTGGTCTGCTGACTTGCCGGAACAGCCTTGAATTCCTTGTAGAGCGCGACTTCGTGGCTGAGATCTTCAACCAGCTCGCGCAACGCCAGCATGGTGTCAGGCTGTAGTTGCTTGGTGCGAATGTAGTCGGTCACCGTGGTGCGGGCGTCGGCGCCGAGGATGCCGGTCTTGTCCACGTGGGCGTCAAGTACTTTACCCGCGTTGTCAGACGCGACGATGAACTGCTGCACGTCGGCGGGTGTTACGGCATGATTCAAGGCGTAGGCGGTGGGTACCGTGCCGATCAAGATCAGCATGATAAGTCCCATGCCCTTTTGCCCGTCGTTTGAACCGTGGAAGAAGCTGACACCGGTGCATGTGAGCACGAGAAGCGCGCGAATGGGCCAAGGCGGAGGCGTGCTGCCTTTTGGCGCCTCATAGAGGCCGGGGTACTTGATGGTCGCCTTGGCAAGCACGAACAAAAGTGCAGCCGCACCAAAGCCGACGATGGGCGAGATCAGCAGCACCTTGAAAACCTTGGTCGCCTGCTCCCAGTCGACGCCTGAGGTACCGGTATGCACACTCATTAACTGGTTGGCGACGCCCACGCCAATGATGGAACCGACCATGGTGTGCGAGCTGGACGCAGGAAGACCGAACCACCATGTGCTCAGATTCCAGATGATGGCGGCGATCAGCAGCGCGAAGACCATGGCGTATCCGGCTCCGGAACTCACTTGCAGAATCAGCTCGACGGGCAAGAGGGTAATGACGGTGAAGGCAACCGTGCCGCTCGAGGTAAGCACGCCGGCAAGGTTACACATTCCGGACCAGACAACGGCCATGTTTGGCTCGAGCGAGTGGGTATAGATGACCGTGGCCACGGCGTTTGCGGTGTCGTGGAAGCCGTTGACGAACTCAAATCCCAGCGCAATAAGCAATGCAACAACCAGCAGAAAATAGGGCCACGCGCTGCCCATGGTCACGCCACTGAAGTCCTGAGAGATGTGGGTGGCGATGAACCAGACCCCCACAATCACGGCGATCAAAACGACGCCCCCGCTGATCATGGCGTGGGTCGGATGCATCTTCTTCTCGAGCAATTCAGCGGCAGGGGGACGGGCTGCTGCTACAGCGGTGGCCGATTCGGACATGAGACTGGACTCCAGGTTGCGGTTGGATTGGTCTTGGCGCGAGGGAACGGAATTTGCCCGGACGCAGCAAGGAATATCCGAGACAGATGAACGCGAGATGAACGGGAGATGAATTTGCGGAGGCCGCGGACCGACATGCGAGCAAAAAGAAAAATGGCTGCGCCGAGGTTCAGCCGCAATCAGAAGAGGGGGTTCGAGTTACGAGATATGGTGGAAGAGCCAATACAGAGAGCCGGAGAGTAGTGCCGCGGCCGGGAGCGTGAAGATCCAACCCGCAGCGATGTTGCGAACTGTAGAGAAGCGCAAGCCGTTTCCGTTCGCGCATATGGTACCGGCCACTCCCGAACTGAGGATGTGCGTTGTACTGACCGGGAGTCCAAATTTGTCGGCTGCGAAGATGGTTCCCATGGCGACCAGGCCGGCGCTGGCACCCTGCGCGTAGGTCAGGTGATCCTTGCCGATGCGTTCACCCACGGTGACGACGACGCGCTTCCAGCCAACCATCGTGCCCAGTCCTAGAGCCAAGGCAACGGCAACCTTTACCCACGAAGGAATGAATTTGGTGGCTCTGTCCAGGTGACCCTTATAGTTCTTCAGCGCCGCTTGCTCCTGATCCGTAAATGCCGGATTGTGCGCCTTGTCCATCAGGCGGAGAGCCTCGCTGGTTACATACATGTCGTTGCGGACATTGGCTTGTTCCGGCGGGGGGACAGCCTTGAATTCCTTGTACAGGATGACTTCGTGATCGAGATCTTCGACGAGTTCACGCAGGGCGAGGATAGTATCGGGCTGCATCTGCCTGGTGCGAATGTAGTCGGTCACCGTGGTGCGCGCGTCAGGACCAAGAATGCCCCTTTGATCAACGTGGCGATCGAGAATGTGCCCGGCGCGTTCCGACGAGGCGATGAAGTCCTGCATCTGCATCGGGCTTACGGCGTGATTGAGTGCATAGGCCGTGGGCACGGTGCCAATGAGAATAAGCATGATGAGACCCATGCCCTTTTGCCCGTCGTTCGATCCGTGGAAAAAGCTGACGCCGGTGCAAGTGAGCACCATGAGCGCACGAATCGGGAGCGGCGGGGGCATGTTGTCATTGGGGGCTTCGTAGAGTTCTGGGAATTCGGCAACCTGCTTGGCGAGCAGGATGAGCATGCCGGCAAATACAAATCCGATAAAGGGGGAGATGAGCAGGGCTTTGAGAACCTTCATGACCTGCTCCCAATCGACGCCTGAGGTTCCGCTGCGCATGCCCATTAATTGGTTGGCTATGCCGACGCCGATGATGGAGCCAACCATTGAGTGCGAACTTGAGGCCGGCAGACCCAGCCACCATGTTCCCAGATTCCAGAGGATTGCGGCGATGAGCAGCGCAAAGACCATGGCGAAGCCGGCCCCAGAACTTACTTGAAGAATCAGTTCGACGGGAAGGAGGGTGATGACGGCAAAGGCCACGGTGCCCGAGGAGAGAAGCACTCCAGCGAGGTTGCAGATGCCCGACCACACAACCGCGACATTCGGCTCGAGCGAGTGGGTGTAGATGACGGTGGCAACGGCATTGGCCGTGTCGTGGAATCCATTGACGAATTCAAAGCCCAGTGCAATCAGCAAAGCCAGCGCGAGCAGGCCATAGGGCGCGTAGCTGGTGATGGACGCGGCGTCGAGATCATGGGCCACATGAAAAACAATGTAGAGGACCCCGGCGGCGAGCACTACAAGGAATGCAAGAATGCCGGACCTGCTCGGCGTGCTCTTGAGCTTGCGGTCGAGGAGTGAGGGTCCGGGTAAGGCAGTTGCCGTCGTTGCCGCCATCAGATCTCCCCAGTTGCGGCAGACGATTTCCCGCGCATTGAGGAGCAGACCAATGCGGAATCGGCTAAGAGCTTTTTATTGAAATGGAGATTGGACGATCTGGGAAAGCTGCAGAAGGGACAATCAAAAAAGGATTGCATAAAACCCCAACAACTGAATACGTGCCGCAGTTGTTTGATGCGCGACGCCTTGCCTCAGGGTCCCGCACTATTGATTTTACACGAGTTAACATAAGGGGATAGGCCAAACGGGGGTAAAGCACCTAGCTAGAATCGGGTATAAATCCATTGCCATCATTTATTTAAGTAAGTTCAGAAGTTCGAATAATCTGAAGTCAATTTACCGGTGTTTTGCACCGTTTTATCACCAGGGGCCGCCGCTGCTGCAGATCCTCATCCGCAACGCAGAAAACTGCGTCTACGATAGCGGAGAACTGCAACCAAACTATTGCATAATATTCTGGCCTTTCGGTCATGCAACCAATAGATTGCATTTAGCGGAAGGCAGAATTCCGATGTCGGAGAGGGGCTGTGAAGGACCAGGAAACTTCAGAGTCAGGCGAAGCAGACGGGAATCTGAAGCATCCCGTTCACCAGCGAGTGTTGCGCGCGAACCAGTCGGCGAGCTGGTCTTCAGAGATATCGCCTGCGGCGAGCCCGAAGAACGTCAGGTAGGCGTCTTCCTGACTTGCGATCATTTCGAGGCCGCTAACTTCGCAGAACGCAAATGAGACAACGAGGGCGGTTCGCTCGTTTCCATCCGCGAAGGGATGGTTCGCGGAAACGCCGAAGGCGTAGGCTGCGGCCAATCGATGCAACGAGGGACGCGGGTCTGCGTAGTTCCAGATGTTCTTTGCTCGCGCCAGCGCCGACTCGAGCAGGCCGCGATCTCGAACACCTTCCGCGCCTCCGTGGGCTGCGAGTTCGGCATCGTGCGCTATGACCGCGTCGCCGATTTCCATCCAGATTGGCTCTTCCATTACTTAGCCAGTTTTCGAAGTGTGTCGCGGTATTTCTTCATCACTTTCTCGGTAGCTTCGACTTTGCGATGGAATTGCTCGTCGTAGGGCGTCAGATGTGCGCCGTAAGGAGTTTCGGAAAGACACACGGTGTCACCCTTCTCCAACTTCAATCGAGCAAGAGTTTCTTTCGGCAGAATGATCCCGACGGAGTTTCCAATGGAGATGATTTTGGCAGTGTTTGGTATAGCTCTACCCGCAAGCCTCATTATAACAAATGTTATAACTTACGTACAGCCCGGCCTTTTAGCGCCATTCATCGGTGGAGTTGGTCAGGCCTTCGTTGACGACGCTGTCGAAGCCGGAGCTCTTTTTGATGAAGATTTCTGAGAAGGCACGGTCCTGTCGGAGGAGGATGGCCTGAAGGCGAACCAGTTCTAAAAGCGCGAGGAACATGGCGACGAGCGCTCGTGAGGATTTGGAATGGCTGAGCAGCTTGCGGAGTGCCAGCGGGCGATCTTCCATGGCAAGGCGGCGGGTGAGGAACTGGATCATCTGGCCGACGGTGATGGAATCGTCCTGCACGTTGAAGGTGGGACGCTTGCGAGCACGTTCGAGGATGTCGCGGAAGACGCGGACGAGGTCAACAGTGTCGGCCTCGATTTCGGGTTCGGCCGCGGCGTCATCCTTGAATTCGCGCACGCCGGGATTGGACCACGTCGCGGCTTCGAGCATTTGCTTCTGTTGCAGCATCTGGGCGGCATTCTTGAAGCGTTCGTGCTCGAGCAGGCGCTCGACAAGTTCGCGGCGCGGATCGTCGGCGGCGTCATCGGGCCCGGAGGGTGAGCGCGGCAGCAGCATCTTGCTCTTGATGTGGATGAGCAATGAGGCGGTGTAGATGAAGTCACCGGCGACGTCCATATCGGTCGACTTGAGCTGATCGACGTAGGCGAGGAACTGGGCGGTGATCTTCGCGATGGGGATGTCGTAGATGTCGATGTCCTGCTTGCGGATGAGGTCTAGCAGGAGGTCTAGCGGACCGTCGTAGACCTGGCCTACGGTGACTGAGAAAGGCGACTGCTCAGCCTCTTGTTCCGGCTTTTTGGGCTTTGGGGGGGCAGCTTTGGCGGGCTTGTCTTCGGGGATCGGCTTGGAGGTGAGAACAAGAGGCGGAGCGGTGTTGATGCCCGGCTCCTTCGGAGGCGGATCGCCGTGTGGCGGCTCAGGTGAGCCGGGCTCAGGCTCGGGGTCGGGCTGAGGATCGCTGATGGGACCGCGATGGCTGGGGTCGGGATCCTCGACTGGTTTTGGCACCGGCATCGGCTCTTTGATTGGCTCCTGGCTTGGATCCTGCGCGGGATCGATGGTGGGCTTGATCTCCGGATTTTTGTCGGCTTGGCTCAAAGGCGTCTCTGCTTCGGGGGACTTGCTTGCCTGGTTCTCTAGTTTGCGGGTGTCAACTTCATTGCTGCCCGGACCTCGGTCATGGTCTGCTCGGACCGTGTGCGCGCCCGGCTGGAGCCATCCTTGAGGATATCTTCTACCTCCCCAGGGGTGAAGCGCGCTCGTCGTTCCTGGATGGGATTCAGAACCTGGACCAGGGCGTCCGCTGCCCATCCTTTGCACTCAATGCAGCCGATGCCGGCGGATCGACAACCGTCATAGACCTTTGCCAGTGTTTCCGGCGTCGAGAAAACTTTGTGGAGATCGCCAACGGGGCATTTGTCCGGGTCGCCTGGATCTTTGCGGCGGATGCGGGCCGGATCGGTGACCATGGTCTTGAGCTTCTGGCGTACCACGGGCTCGGGGTCCGTGAGCATGATGGTGTTGCCGTAGCTTTTGGACATCTTGCGGCCGTCGGTGCCGGGGAGCTTAGGCGATGGAGTGAGCAGGACGTCGGGCTCGGGGAGCACTTCGCGGCCATCGAGCTTGTAGAGGTTGTTGAAACGCCGGGCGACTTCGCGAGTCAACTCCACGTGCGCCGCCTGATCCTGGCCCACGGGAACAAACCTGGGCTGATACATGAGGATGTCGGCGGCCTGCAGCAGCGGGTAGCCGAGAAAGCCATAGGTGCTGAGGTCCTTGCCGACGAGATTCTCCTGCTGCTCCTTATAGCTGGGCACGCGCTCCAGCCATCCGACCGAGGTGATCATGCTCAGGAGCAGATGCAGCTCGGCATGTGCCGGTACATGGCTCTGGACGAAGAGCACCGAGCGCGCCGGATCGAGCCCGGCGGCGAGATAGTCGAAGATCACCTCACGCGTGTTGTCCAAAAAACTGGACGTGTCAGCGTAATCGGTGGTCAGGGCGTGCCAGTCGGCGATGAAGAAGTAGCATTCGTACTGGCTGCTGTCCTGGAGCTTGACCCAGTTGACGAGGGCTCCCATGTAGTTGCCCAGATGCAGTTTGCCCGTGGGGCGCATGCCGCTCAATACGCGGGGGCGAGAGGATTTATTGGAAGTGTCCGACATTCTGTTTTCGATTCCGGGATAAGGCCGGGATTGTCAGCCCAAGTTTGATCAGCAAGGTCAAGTGAGGCTGGTTTCATTGTAGCGGCTGGATGCTGGTCAAAGTCTCCGGCACTCAACCACGATCTCCATTACTCACCCACGGCTCAACACGAGTACCACCACTGAGAAAGCGGGGATCAGGAGAAGACGCATGATGTAGCCGCCTACCAGGATCATCAGAATCCAACTTACCCAGAACGGAATGCGGTCGTAGGACTGGACGGCGTTATAGGGCAGCACATTTCTGAGCAGTTGGCTGCCGTCGAGGGGGGGGATGGGGAGCAGGTTGAAAAACAAGAGCGCGAGATTGATTTGGACGGCGGCAATGCCGAGCAGCACGATGGCCTGGACCGCTGGCGGCACGCCGGGCAGAAGAGCTCCGTGGAGCGTGAGGTTGACGATTTCGCGGCCGCCGTTCACCGTGTGGATGACGATGAGAAGCACCACAACGGCGATGATGGCCAAAAGCAGATTCGAGGCTGGCCCGGCCAGGGTGACGAG
>Ga0210386_10002646_pt1 | contig 15287 bp, 12 predicted proteins | sample IncBWH32OmetaG_FD_160091 | JGI IMG/M metagenome (GOLD analysis project Ga0210386, IMG submission 160091) | Forest soil microbial communities from Barre Woods Harvard Forest LTER site, Petersham, Massachusetts, United States - Inc-BW-H-32-O ... | reverse complement strand
CACCCGCACTTGCTGCAGCCGCAGTTGCAGCCCAAACTTAGGGTACTAAGGTTTAGTACCCCCAAGTCCAGGCCGTCGCTGTCGGAGAAGCCGTCCTCGATGTCGACGTCGCTGTCGTCCAAGTACACGATCGGCAGTTCCTCGAGCGCTGCGGCCATCCCTGTCCCGTCTCTCGGGCTTGGCATTCCTCCACCTTCCTTTCTACAGATTGCCCGGAAGGAGGAAACCGGGCCGTGTAACCATTAACGAGCGCCGTGCCGAAAGGTGCTAGCCAAGTTAGGCAGCAGCATGGATCTAAAGGCAATGAGCGTCTCGTACAGGAAGTACGTCTTTATGCTCGCATTGAGAGGTTCGTAGTGTCAACTCGCGTCAAGTCAGTACATCTGATGCGTTGCCGAGGTTGTATGCGGCCTTGAACGCGACAAGGCTCCTGCTATGACGTATGCCTGTGCCCCGAGGGAAACGGACATAAACCGAGAAGCGGACACCCGTACAGTTGGTAATCAGCCCTCAGGGTCGGAACCGTGGATAGCCTTACTCTCGCGCACCTATGGCCACGGTAAACAGGTGCCTGAAGCCGCATCCCCGCCGCGCGCGAATCGCATCCGAGATTCCCCCATGAGCCCAACCGAAGACACTTCCATCCAAGCCAATTACGTTAGCGGCTAGCCAGGCGGTGTACCCCGAGCATGATGCGGCCAAGAGCGCGGAACGATAATCTGACCCGCTTGACATTACGCGGCCAGAAAGCAGCAGTATTGCAGGCGCCGCGAGATAGCTCATATGCAACTGCGAGAGAACAGTAAATCCCACCGGGAGTTGCCTGTCAGAAAGCCCGCCGGCATCGGCCTCGAATACTCCAAGCCTCCCCTCTCCTTCGAGGGGTAGCACGACATCAATGTCAGGCGTATGAGATGGCCCTGTCGGTGCCGCTCGACGTGCTGAACGAATAATATAATCAATCTGCGCACGCGAAATCTGCTTACCGCTGAAACTCTTAGTGGATTGCCTTCTTGCAATAGCGGCATCAATCTCCGACGGTACCGTGGACGTCTCCCGATCCGTTTCCCTGATTCCGTTAGCGAGCGCCAAGCAGTCTTGCCAGGCCTCTGCTGGAGAAAAAAATACTTCTTGCCCCGTTGTTTGCCCGCTGTCCTCCGTCAGCATTCCGAATATCTTTTCTGCGCTGCTTTCATTCAGCAACGACATCTAACCCGCCTCCCTGAATTCAGCGATAGCAGCGATCATTTCGCCGCGTTCTGCCTCAATCTCAAGCACCTTTGCTAGGTGACCAGGCCAGGACGTCGACAGCCTCATCTCCAGGTTGTGGACGGCAGCCAGGGCACTCAATTGCGCCAGAGCACATCCAGCGTCCAGGAGCCCAAGCCGTGCCGAGAAATTTCCATACCTCCCATAGAGGCGCGCCAGCGAGACTGTAACGATAATGGTCCAGGTGCCGAAGTTCTCGGTATGCGCGGAGAGCAGGCTCAAATCGTAATCACTCAGTGGATTACGTGCGAGCAATAGCTCATGCGACTCACCGTCGTACTTGAAAATCGATCCCCGGGGCCAGCCAAGCACAGATGCCTCTGATATCATGTAGAGCTGGACCGACCCGCGATTACCGCCACTTGCGGCCCATCGGCGTGAATCACCCGCTGTCCGCTTGCCCGCCGATCTTTGCAGCAGATCCGCGAGGACCTCCAGGCGATCGCGGTGAACTTCTCCATGGAAATGTGAAGCCCGTCTCTCTGCCGGAAGTTCCGGAAGAGGGATCCGCGGACTTGACTCGTACACGGGATCAACCGCAAGGGCATCCAGTACTTCATCGCGGTAGCTAGGTGCCTGGATTGGCCCGGCATTCTCGGCTTCCCTCGGAGAGAGCTGCACCTCGTATTCATAGACGTCGGCTGGCCCGCCTGTTCGAGTGCAGTCACCTGTATCTTCGTCGCAGTACCGCACTGGATAGCATGTGTCACAGTCCGTATTGGGAACAGCCAAGTAAACCTTCGTCTTTAGCAGCGGCCAGTCTGTTCTCTGGATTGTCCGCACCGATGTAACCTCGCCCGCGAGGCCGAGAATCGCCATGGCCTCACGGGCCACCTCAGCCGAGCCCAATTGCAGCAGAGGTACTTCCAGTTCACCGGTACGCAGTGGAGGCAATTCTCCGCGGACGCGCGCACAGCGGAAGCATGGCTGCTCGGCCGAACGCTTACCAGGGAAGAAGACCGGCCCAACCTCCACTGTCGAATTGTCGACGTAGTAGCGGAGCACGGGTATTCCCGTGCCGTCAACGCCAGTTGACAGTAGTTCAGCGGCACGCTCCGCCGCGATCTCACCGTAGTCGTCGAGCACTACCGCAAGCCGCCGCGTATAACCTGCGAGATCTTGTCGGCCGGGCAGGTCGGCCTGCGGCCCGCTCACAACCAGGCCTACGCCGCTGTCACGTAGTACCTCGCATGCTGCCTCAGCGACTGCGGCCGGGGGCGCGGCGACAACGATCAGCGTCTTAGATAGGGCTTCCAGCGTTGCCCGCGTGCCTCTCGCCCCAGCGCCGAATCCCGTCACCACGCTCAGGAAGGAGACGAGTGCCGTCGGCGCGTCACGGCGCGGCTCTTCGTAACTCTCATGCTCGAGCAGGTTACGCTCGTCTAGCGTATGGAGTACGGCCGCCGCCACCCCGCCATCCAAGCCCGTTGCCGCGGAAACTTCTGATAGGCTGCGCCACCGATCCAGCTGACGTACTACCGGCACCAATGCTGTCGGGCCGTCGCGTCCGCTCAGCTTTTTATTCCACGAGCCCCAGACGAAGATAACTCCGTCGCTCTCGAAGATGACCGCCAGGCCGCGTCGAATCCGAAATCGGTCCTTCGATAGGTGGCCGAGTCGGTTGCCCGTGCCTACCGCCAGGCTCATTCCGCTTCACCTACAGGCAAACATTCAAGCAGTTGATCCTTATCGAGCTCAAGCGGCACCCGATGGCATCGGGGGCAGCCGTGGCGTGCGACTACCCTGTGCCTGCTGAACACGCCAGTCAAGAGATCATAGCGTATAAGGTCGGGAACGCTTTCCATCTTACCTTCCACAGCCTTCTTGATTAGTCCACACGCAAGCTGCACATGTCCGGGCAGATGCCCGTAGCCGCCCCACTCTGGATTAGAATCGTACGCCTCGCGAATTCTCGCACGACGGGATCTCGCTGCGGTGTGCTGCGAGAGGCGAGTTCCCATACAGCGGAAACACGGGCCGTCAGGAGGAACTAGCCATGGCCCGATATTGAGAAAGGGATGATCCAAAACCATCGGGAACCATGGAATGCCGGCGCTAAAAGCAAAGTCGTCTACTTGCTCACAGTCGGCATCGAATGGGCGCCACATTACAAAGACGATGCCGTTCAACTCCAGTTCTTCAAGCTGATGGCGCGCTGCAAGCGAGCCAAACATCTCAAGCTGAAGAGGATGAAAGATGGCGCACTCATGATCAGCAAGGTGTGCGCACACATCGCGGCCGAATTCTCCGGTCGCGATCACGCCAATGGCCACAGTCAACTCTTCTCTATGCGAACGGCTGGGGAAATTGGTTAAGCTCGTGCTCTGCTAGGACGGGAAAGTGCATCTTTGCAGGGGCGGAATAAAGCCTCGGGTGTGCGCGAAACTGGACGAAGGGGTTGAGTGACATCGGTTGCAGCTTAGGAACTATAACGACCACGGCGACCAGCCCGGCGGACGCCAGTTCGCGAGTTGTGCGGTTGACCGCTATAACCTCCATCGCGGCGTCGCCCAATATTCCGACTAGCCGACGGAGTCCCTGTTGTTCGTTGCGCGCGAACGCGACATTTTTGTCCGACATTCTTCGAGCGTCATTGTCATTCGTGAGGAAGTTGAAAGCGGGCTGCATCTCCGGGCGCGCCATGAATCGAGCACCGTCTTCGACCTCCACGATCTCTGAGATGGTGGCGGGCGGTGCGCTCATCGAACTAGACAGTCCCAACTTGGTGGCCACCGCATCAAGCGCTGCCTTCCACGCCGCTGACCTCAGGGTGAGTCCTGTAGCGCAGGCCACGGTTGTAGCCATCCGACGGTCGTGCGGTGCGCGCAGGAGTGCATATGCTGCTGGCAGTGAGATGTCAGTGGTCGCATCGTAGAGATGCAGCTTCATAAAGTGGCTTTCGGCCCAGCTGACGAGCGCCCTTGTCTCGGTATCCTCTACCGTCTCCGCGAGTACAGGAAGCGGAAGTTGCTGCATCCAGGTAATAGCGATTGCATCTCGCTCCACGACTTCAGAAACAGCCCGGAAGAGCGCGCTAGTAATGTTCGTGTGAACTGCGTAACCGGTCGAAATCTGATACCAGAAATTTTCGCTCGGCAGCGGTTTCATGCCCCATAGTGCCATGACAGCCGGCAAAAAGAATTTTCGGTTTGAGTAGAGATCAACACCCTGGACCCAGCGCATCGGAAGCTGCCAGTCCGGAGGGCTAAGTTGGCAGCCAGGCTGGTTATACTCTTCTTCTGAACAGCAAGGAACAGAGCTTAGGTCAATTGTTGGTCCTGGAACGGATTCAGCATTGCACGTTAGCATCGGTTGATTGAGGAACTCGCTGCCCGCATAGCGCTCGGCTGCTTCAGCTACCGCGATTGCGCGGGCCGATTTCCTACTACCTAGTGCACGCCCGATACCCTGCACAGGCCGAGCTCTGGAAAGCTGATTTCCCGGCAGTACTGTTCCCGCATCAGCAATACAGTTGTTGAGGTCTGGTAGCCCGCGAAAAGCATACGGTGTAACTTCTGACACAAGCCCGAGGCGCGATACCAGCAAATCGATGTTGTCTCTCCAATCCGGATTGGCGTCCATATCACCGGATTGCGAGAAGTCTGCGTGTGCTATCCTCCGTTGCAGCCGGGAGCCGCCAATGAGTTCCATTGACCCTGTGGTCGCCGCCATATGGGTGCCTGTTCTCTCGCGCCGGTCATGGAGTCCACGTGGGATGCAAATTAGCACCCTACATTCCTGGCGACAAGGCCAAGCCTGGCTATATGAGTGCACGTAGGGGTGGAACGCCAGAAGCGACTGAACCAGGGCGGCGTTCGACTGGCCAACCTGGCCAGTTGGACACTTGAGCGTTTTGGACACTTGAGCGTTTTGGACACTTGAGCGTTTTGGACACTTGAGCGTTATGACAGGATGTACGCGGAGTTCTTCAGCGTGAGAAACTAGGAGAGCGCGAGTGCGGATGCGAGCTGTGGGCAGCAAAGCGCGTCGGGAGGTCATGCTGAGTGGCGATCGACTATAGCGCGCTCGCGCGGGACCGCCCGTGGAAGGGGCGAGCTGGTCTGCGGGTGATGTATGGCTACATTCGGCCGCGCAGGTTCGCATTGCTCGGCGGTGGTCTTCTGAGCCTGGCGACGGGCGTCACCGGATTGCTGCTGCCCCTGGTCGTGCGGGCGCTGATCTCGGATTTGTCCAGCCATCGCGGCCTGTCGGACCTGATTGTTCTGTTGTGCCTGCTGATGGTCGCCGACGCGGCTCTGGGAGCACTCGGTAACTATCTTCTGCTCAGGATCGCGGACGGCGTGGTGCTCCAAACGCGCAAGAGCCTCGTCGGTCGGCTGCTCAGGATCACCGTCGGCGCGATGGACGATAACGAGCCTGGCGATCTGATGGCGCGGGCGACCGTGGACACGACGCTGGTGCATGGTGTCGTCAGCAACGGGGTGATCCCCGCGATCACCGGCGCGCTGACGGCACTGGCTGCGCTGGTGCTTATGGGAATTGTGGACGTCGCGATGCTCGGCGTCACCCTGGGAGTAGTCAGCCTCATAGCGGTGCTGGAAGGCGTAGTGATACCCCGGATCGGCCGCGCGACCCGGGAGACACAGCGAGCCGTGGGGCAGATGTCGGCCGCTCTTGAGCGGATGCTCGGCGCATTCCGCACCGTGAAAGCATCCGGTGCCGAGGACCGGGAAGGCGCGCGGGTCAACGAGGCCGCCGAGCAGGCCTGGCGGGCGAGCGTGCGCGCGGACCTGTGGTCCGCTGTAGTTGGCAACAGTACTGAGCTGGCAGCGCAGTTCGCCTTCCTCGCCGTGCTCGTGACCGGAGGCGCCCAGGTGGCTTCTGGCGCGATCAGCGTGGGCACGCTCGTCGCCTTCCTGATGTACCTGATATACCTGCTCGGCCCGATCAACCAGCTGACGAACGCCGCCCGTCTTTATCAGACCGGTGCGGCGGCGGTCTCCAGAATCGAGGAGGCTATTCAGCTGCCGGTCGAGGCCGTCGGCCCGGCCACGCCAGCCTTGTACGCTGCGGGCCGCAGCCCCGCCAGCGTGGAGTTCGCGAATGTGCGGTTCAGGTACGGCGCCGATTACCCTGAGGTGCACCATGGCGTCAGCTTCGTCGTCCCGCCGGGCGGGATGACGGCATTCGTTGGTCCTTCAGGCGCGGGCAAGACAACGGTGTTCTCCTTGATCGAACGGTTCTATGAGCCGGACTCGGGGCAGATCCTCATCGACGGGATGGACACCCGCGACTGGCAGCTCGGGCCGTTGCGCGCGGCGATTGGGTACGTCGAGCAGGACGCGCCGGTGCTGTCCGGTACGCTGCGGGAAAACCTGCTGTTCGGCGCGCCCGAGGCACCATCCGAAGAACTCGACGCCGTGCTGCGCACCACCAGGCTGGCCGACCTCCCGAACCGGCTGCCGGAGGGACTGGATACCTATGTCGGGCACCGCGGGGTCCGACTGTCCGGTGGTGAGCGGCAGCGCGTCGCCATCGCCCGTGCGCTGCTCAGACGGCCACGGCTGCTGCTGCTCGACGAAGCCACCTCCCAGCTGGACGCGATCAACGAAGCCGCGTGCCGGGAAACGGTCGCCGATGTGGCCCAGATGATCACGGTCCTCGTCGTCGCACACCGGCTTTCCACCGTCACGATGGCCGACCGGATTATCGTGATGGACAACGGCCGCGTCGAAGCGACTGGGTCACACGCCGACCTCGTGGCGACGAACCCGCTCTACGCTGAACTCGCCACTACCCAGTTCCTGGCCACCGGGGTGTAACGGCCCGCTCGGTGGGAATGAGTCGTGCTCAAGGAAGTGCTGACGCAGATCGCAATTGACGATCGATAGCGGATGGCTTGGCCACCAGCATATTCACCTGGATGGCCAGGTTTCTCCTTGCCTGCAGCTCGGCCAGCTTCTGGTCGTCCTGCCTAACCGTCGCGACTGCCTGGAAGACACGACGTTGCCAGCGCAGCCGACGCTTAGCCGCCACGATGGCCTGACCAACCTCGGCTGGCACCCGCAGGTCGGCCCGCAGGTACCCGCCGCGGACAGCGCCGTCAGCCCAGTGTGGCAGCAGCCAGTCGCGATACGCGCGCGACACCGCGGCGCAGTGGGCGACGTGATCCCACGGGTCCTCGGTGATCGCGTCAGTGAGCGCCTCCGCCGTAATCAGGCCGAGGCTCATCCCCCGGGACGTCAAGGGCTCAATGGCCATGAGCGCGTCCCCAATCTGATGCCCTCCGTCGGGGAGCTCGGACTGCAGATGACTCAGGAGCCGGAGCCTGGTGCGGCCGAAGCCAATGCTGCGGATCGGGCCAAGCGGTTCCGCGCTCGCCAGGTACCGGCTCAGCTGCGGGTCGGTCCGCATCGCCTGGTAGGCGTCCAGCACGGTGCGCCCATCGGGCGTGCCGCTTGCGTCACCGGCCACGCCGTCCAGCACCACTAGCAGGGTGGCGTACGGCTGGTCATGGAAAAACAACCGGGCGTGCGTGACACGGTCCGGTGTGCTCGCCGACCAGTCCGAGGCGGCCCCGCGGGCCGCCGCATACCCGTCCACGGTCAGCTTGAGCGGCTGGGATGTGTAGTAGAAGAGCGATCGCAGGTCGACATACCCGGGGCGGGGACCGCGCAGAAGGGCGCGCGCCTTACCCGTCGTATCGATGACGATGCCAGCGGGCAGTACCCCGGTGCGGGTGCGGACACCAGCCACCCGGCCACCGGCCGCGACGACACCGTATGCCTGCTCACCGAAGCAGATGGCGGGCCCGCCTGGGCGAAAGGCCTGAGCGAAGTACGCTTGCTCGAGCAAGCTGCGCCGCATCGAGACCGCAACCTTGACTTCCTGGGCATCGCCAGGCAACTCGACGGTGTCTCTCCCCCCAAGCGCGTATAGCTCGGCCAGCACGGCGGGCAGCGATCGGCGCAGCACATCACGGCCGCCGGCGGCCAGAGTGTGCGGATGTTCGGCCTGCGGCGCGCCCCGCCGCAGCCGCGGCGGCTCACCGGGAACCCGGAACGCGGTTCGATCATCGCGTTCCAGTACGTTCACTGGGAAGCCGCGGGCGGCCAGCAGGCACGCAGTCGCCATCCCGGTCAGCCCGGCCCCAATGACGATAACTGGCGGAGCGTCGGCATCCCTGCGCCGCCTTGTTACGAAATCGGCCATGACGACTCTCCGATCAGACGGTCTCTTCCTTGAGTTGCTGGCGTCGGCTTAGAGCGGCCTCTATTATCGCCCATACATTGTCACTTTGGCGCACCCAATCACCCCCATGCCTGCAGCCGTCGGGGGCAGAAATGTACGCTTCACTGGAGTCCAATATCAACGGGGTACCCAAGCGCTCTAGTACGCGCTGCAATGCTTTGAACCGAGGCCGTGTCAGTACGGCCTCAAAGTCAAAGCCGAACCTGGCGCGGAATCGCTCGTAGTTAACTGGGCGGCCAGAAGTCACTAGCGACCCAAATATATCGCCGAGCGCGTCGCGTATGCTCATTCTTCTGACTTGGTCGAAGGCCGTGGGCGAGGAGATGTACCGGGCAAGGTTTCCTCGGTTGCAACCGAGACCGTGATGGGCGAGGACGGAGTTTGCGCCGCTGCCGAATCCTATGTAATCGCCAAGCCAGTCGAAATAGTAGGATTCCCCCGAGAACTGGTAACCGGGGGTTATCGAGTAGTACATCGGCATGTAGTCGGTGTAACCGCTCTCCGTCAGTGCTTCGTATACATAATCCTGGGCTATGGCGCGCTGTTCGGTATTAAGGCCAGATCTATAACCCCGTTTCAATTGGCGTGCCATTACAGTTTCATTCACGATGTAGTAGCTGTACGCCGTGACGTGCTCTGGGTGCAATTGTACTGTTTTCGCGATCGTTCGCTCAAGAACGTCTGGGCTCTGGCCGGGGAATCCAGTGATAATATCGACATTGAGGTTTCTGCAGCCTTGCTGACGCACTAGCTGAATCGCTTCTTCCGCTGTACGCGACGAGTGCGCTCTCCCGGCTCGATGCAGCTCGTCGTCATCGAACGACTGGACTCCTATGCTCAGCCGGTTCATTCCGGCCGCTTGCAAGGCTTGGATCTTTTCGGCGGTAAGTGTCTCGGGGCTTGACTCCACAGCATATTCGTAGACGCCGGACAGATCGAAATTCTCCCGCAGGGCATTGCCGATGCTTGTCATCTGCGCAGGACTTAGTATGGATGGCGTACCGCCGCCCCAGTAGACGATCTCCGGAGAATACCCAAGAGTCATGAGCCGCGGCGCATAGTATTCGATCTGGCTTAGCAGGGAACTTACGTATTGAGCGCGAATATCATCCGCGCTGCGGAGCTGCGGAGCTGATATGCCCGCTACCCAGCCGCAGAAGGTGCACTTCGACGAGCAGAACGGAATATGTACATAAACGAGGAGTCTGCGTCGAAGGTGATTTCGGCCGAGCTCTTGGCGGATTGCATCAAGCACTTCCGCCCCCGCCACGTTCTGCCTGATGACGCCAGAAACGCCATTGTCATTAGCGGCTTCCTTATGGCCCGTACCCGGAGCACCAAGGGCTTCCTTATCTGCGGTCATGATCGTACCCTCCGATGGTTATTAGATGTCGTGCCAGACGGATCGAGAGAGTGACGATCGTGAAGGTCGGGTTCGCGAAACCCCCGGTAGGGAATACAGAAGAGCCGACTACGAAGAGATTAGTCATGCCATGCACTCGGCAATTTCCGTCAACAATGCCTGATAGTTCATCATCGGCCATGCGTGTCGTGCCGATGTGATGGTTCCCCCAGGTGGACCACGTTCTGAACCCTGGAGGAATCGGAGTCCATGGCCAGGGCCAGCGGCGATCGATCAAGATCTTGCTCTCTGCTCCCCATTTCCGCTCAATTTCTGATACCGCGATTGAAACGGATTCAACAATACTTTCCCAATCTCGGATGACAGTATTCCAGTGCAGTTCAGCGCGGCGGCGCCCTAGTGCATCCTTGTCATCGCTTAGAACGACCATACTTTGCGGGTTCGGAGTTTGCTCGCTTCTTACGAAAATATCGCATTCGACTTCATCGTCGAGACGTATTGCGTTTTCAATATCAAGGATTTCAAGATCCTTTGCATTAATCTCGATGCTAGTATTGAGAAGATGTTCTTGACGTTGTATATCTTCGCTAAGAATGATAGTCCGCGACATCCCGTGCTCAACCGCCGGACTATAAAAGGCGCGGAGATACTCGCGCCATGCGCGTGCATGCGGAATCCGAATCTTTCCCGCAAGTACGTGAAAATGCTCTTGGAAGTACCGTCCAAGGACATCTCTGTTTGCCGGGATGTTCACTTGTCCGCTCTCCGCATTCAGCAGCAGTATCCGTGCGTTTTCGATGCCGCCTGCCGCCAGCACCGTAATGTTAGGCTCGACTTGGATTTCTGAACCGTCTGCCCCGACCGCCCGTACACACTGAACCTGTCCGTTATTGGCGATAATATCGAGTACTGTTTTGCCAAGTTCGGCCTCGAAATTCGGATATTCCAAAAGAGAAAGAAAGTGATCTCTTAGAACCAAAAAATTTGATGGATAATGATACGTGTGCGCCGCCAGGTGCCCATCCTCATAGTCAAGGCTGTCGAGTGGTGCCGCTTGCGAGATCGCAAAGGGAGAAATTCCAAGTACTTCCGCTGCCCTATCTGTGAATGGTGCGAGGTCGGAAGCCTTGAGTGGCCACCCGCTCTCGTGTACCCATTCTCGCCGTTGGAAGTCGAGAGGAGTCAGTTGCGTGCAATAGCCACCCCATCGTGAAGCAGAACCGAGAACTCCGGCGTAACGTGAAGTCGCAAGATATTTCGGGTAGTTTTTTATAACGGGGCCAACCGCGCGGCCGCCGAGAAGTGCATGCGCGAACGGATCCGCTTCTAGGCGCCCGCTCTCCACCATAACGACTTGGAGTCCCGACTCAACAAGCTCGCGTGAAAGTGTGATGCCCGCGGGACCGCAGCCGATGACACAAACATCACATTGTAGTGAGCGCCCAACCATGTTGATCGATCCTTCACAGTATTGGATCCCATGATTAGTAGATCGTGGAGGTAATCTCGTGTCAAGGGCGATGGTAACCGTTCGTGCCCATTCATCCCTGACGGAGCGAGCCAGTATCAAACAGGGTTTCGCGGGAGGACTAGCGGCAACGCGCTCCGGCTACCGACCGCAGGCTGCACTGGGCGAGGGAGACGGTGATCTAAGCGATCGCCGGACACCATCAGGAACGTGAACCAGTCTGGAGCATGTCCTTGTAATCAGGTATCGTCAGCCGCGACGGCAAAGTTTTGATGACCCGGCCGCACGCGGCACACCGCAGTCGCCGCTTGATCCGAGGAGAATTGATGGCTGCAGACTTGGTCATCGAGGATTTCATTCCCGATCTTCCTCAATTCATGCAACAGTCGTTCGGCTTGCAGCCGGCGCTGTACCGCGGTGCGATGTCGAAACACGCGGACCTGTTGCCGACTGCTGACATCGTCGACGAAATACTGCGGCTTGACGTGCTTCCGCTCGACTACATTCGGCTCTCACGATCTCATCGGACGGTGCCGCGCAATGCGCACATCCGGTTCGTCGGAGACATGCACCAGGTCCCGCTAATCGACAGGACCGAAGTGTTCAAGGCGTTCCGTTCCGGTGCGACGTTGACTATCAGCGGCTTGGACAAGGTATGGCCAACCGCGCGTACGATACTCCGGCCCTTCACCCATACCTTCGCCTGCCGCACGGACTTGACGCTTATCGCCACTCCCGCAGGTTTTCCTGGTTTCCCGCCGCACGGGGATCCGGTCGGTGTGGTGATCGTGCAGTGCGAGGGCACGAAGGACTGGCGCGTTTGGCCTACCGATATGGACGGGCCGGCTACGCCAACAAACACCGACGACGCTAGCCTCGGCGCGCCGTTGCTGCAGGTGACGCTGGAACCTGGCGACGTGCTCTACCTGCCCCACCACACACCGCACACCGCCGTGGCTAGCCGTGTGCAGAGCGTCCACCTGACGGCAGGGCTGCACTCTCGCGGCTGGGATGACATCATCGCCCGGCTGGTGTCCGAACAGCTGAGCTCGTCCCATATGACCGAGGCCCCTGCGCTGACCGAAGACAACACACCTCATCTCGCAGCCGAGCTGTCCCGGCGGCTCGCCGGGCTGTGCGACTCGCTGCGGAACCTCGACACCGAGTGCGCGCTGCGCGAGCTGCGCGCGCAGCTAGTCAGCGAGTTGTCTGACGATGCAATCGGAGGCCTAGGCGAAATGCACAGGCTCGACTCGCTCAGCCCTGGTCAGCTGTTCCAGGTGTCGAGGACAGATTTCGAAGTGCTGGACCGCAGTGATGAGCACTGCCGAGTGCGTATCGACGGGCTCGTCATGACAGTGCCGACGATCATCATTGAGAACATTACCGCGGAGAAGTGGCACGTCGGCCGCGAGGTTACGTGCCGGCAGATCTATCCTGGCGTCTCCGATGAGCGGGCGATGTCGGCGGCAAAGCAACTTGCACGCGCCGAGGTGCTGCGTATCGTCCCGATGGGTTCGTAACCCGAATGCACCAGGAAGCGAGTCTGGCCGCAGTGTGCGGCAGCTTCGCGGGAAGAGACGGCAAGGCATGCTGACCGCGATCGTGGTATTCCTCGGCCCGTACCTGCTCTGGGCCGCGCTGCGCGCCTCGGACCACGCCTGGTCAACGCCAACCGTCGGCGAGTCCATCCTCAATTTCTTCTTCGGAACGGGGATTCCGTTCGCGGTCTATACGGCCTGGATGCTCCTGCTGGTGTGGAGCTGGGCCATCGTGTTGACCGTCCAGCACCGGACACGCCCGGCCCGCAAGCGTGGCAACGACAGGTCTTTAGCGCTACCCCCGACGCCATCCCCAAGGGCGCTGGCGTTTCTCCTTCGGATGCATCAGGCGGATTGTCCCCATGTTGCTGAACGCGCTGAGCCGCACCACGGGAAAACCCGGAATCGCCTCTTCGAGGGTGCCTTTGACAGCGGCGCTCCTGCGTACCTGCCGGACGTCGAGACCCCGGGGAGCGATGACGGTGATCGATCCCATGCCGGTGTCGACCACGATCTCGACATCCCAGTCATCGAACTCAGCTTCGGTTAGGTCAATGGTCACGGCGCCCATGCCCGTGCCGATCTTGGTGAGACGGCCCACCTGCCAGCGGCCCTTGAGGCGGACATCGCCCATCGACGTGGAGATCACCAGCGGTTCCTGGCGCCGCCGGGCGGCCGGAGTGAATGGGACAGGGGGCGGCAGGCTGCGGACCACGGTGGCGAAGTCGGCATAGGTGCGGGCCCGCAGCAGCCCATCAAGGGCTATCTGGAAACGCTCCAGATCCACCTTGCCGTCGGCCAACAGCCCCTGCAGAACGTCGATCCCACGCTGCCGCAGTTCCTCGGAGATCAGCGATTCGGTCTCGGCCGGGAGCCCGTCGTCGTCCACGCCAGCACACTATCGCCGGATGCCCGTGCTGCCGCGCGGCCGCCGCGGCCAGGCGCGCCATCCCACCGGGGCGGTCGGCGCGTACCACCAGACGCCCGAGGCGGGGAAGCGAACGGGGAGTAACGCCGAGGCCGAGGAGTTGTTCCGGCACAGTGCAATACGGCCCGTTCGGGCGCATAGTTGGTCTTGTGGAAGGAGTCTCGGCGACGCTCAACTACATGGACCCATCGTCGCAGCGGAACCGGCTGTACGTCGCGCCCGGCGGGCACGTGCGCACGGCGTGGTACACCCCGCGGACCGTGCGGATCCGCGACGGGCGGCCGTTCCGCGACGACTTCGGCCTCGACCGGAGCGGGTTCGCGCTGCTGGACCACGACAGCGCGGTCACGGACTTCAGCGACCCGGGCGAGCTTGACGGCCGCTACACCGGTGAGGCGACCGGCCTCGTCCGGGAGGTGACCGGGGCCGACGAGGTCGTCCCGCTCGGCTGGGTGATCAGGCGGGCGGGAGAGGACAAGCGCGGCGCCCAGCCGCCCGCGCCCGACGTGCACGTCGACGTGCACCCGGGACGCGCCCACGACAGGATGATCGCGGCCGCGTCGAAGGGGCGGCCGTTCCGGCGGGCGATCATGACGAGCCTGTGGCGCGCGTTCAGCCCGCCGCCGCAGGACTGGCCGCTGGCGATCCTCGACTACCGCAGCGTCACCGACACCGAGGGCGTGCCGAACCTGCTGCTGTTCGTCGACACGCTGCCCGACCTGGACGACGTGCCCGGCATCCCGGACCCGGACGACGTGCCCGGCATCCCCGACCCGGACGACTTCCCGGCTGGGGCCGTCTTCATCTGGCGGCCGGAACACCGCTGGTGGTACTTCCCGGGCATGCACGCCGGCGAGACGCTGCTGTTCAAGCTGCACGACACCGACCACTCGGTCGCCTGGCGGGCCCCGCACACCGCGTTCTACGACGCGGGCGCCTCCGGCGCCCACCCCCGCGAGAGCGTCGAACTCCGCACCGTGGCGTTCTTCTACTGACCGTTCCTTAACACCGAGCGATAGAGAGTATCGGCTCGGCGGGCGGCTGCGAACGGCAGTTCAGACGCGCCGCTGGCTGTCAGAGAACAAGCACGCTGAAGATTTGGCGGTCGATCCCTCGGTTCGCGTGATCACGGGATGGCGGATCGGCTGAGGCCCTGGAGCCACCGCGGGTCCGTTCGGGCTAGTTGTCGAGCGGGTGGACCGGCTCCTGCGGCCTTGGTGAGCGCCTGTGCCGGAACTGTTCCGGCAGACTTCCTGGACCGGCGACGGGTTGGGTTGGGAGTCTGGGACCCGCGCGCGACGCCCTCGCTTGATGACGGTGGCCAGGACGGCGTATGCGAATTTCGGCTTCCTACACAAGGGGATATGCGTGTTCACACGTACTCTGAAGGCTAAGTTGCTGATGGCCGGCGCGGCGCTGGCGGCGGTGGGTGCCCTGATGCCACTAAGCGCCTCGGCGGCGACTGCGGCCCAGACCGCGACAGCAGTTGCCGCCTCACCGGCCACT
>Ga0210386_10002644_pt1 | contig 15288 bp, 15 predicted proteins | sample IncBWH32OmetaG_FD_160091 | JGI IMG/M metagenome (GOLD analysis project Ga0210386, IMG submission 160091) | Forest soil microbial communities from Barre Woods Harvard Forest LTER site, Petersham, Massachusetts, United States - Inc-BW-H-32-O ... | reverse complement strand
GGGTCAAGGACAAGATCACACCGGCTGATCTGCTCTCGCGAACCCAGCATGTCATCGGCAAGCAAGCCGACGTGGTGCGCAATCAGCTGATGCGCAACCGGGTCGATCTGATTCCCGGGCAGGGCCGGTTCCGCGACGAACACACCCTGCTGGTCGAAGACCATTCCCGCGGTGAGCGCACCACGGTCAGCGGCGAACGCATCATCATCGCCACCGGCACCAAACCGGCCCGCCCCGACGGGGTGGAGTTCGACGAGCAGCGGGTGCTCGACTCCGACGGCATCCTCGACCTCAAATTCATCCCGTCCTCGATGGTCGTGGTCGGCGCCGGCGTGATCGGCGTCGAGTACGCGTCGATGTTCGCCGCGCTGGGCACCAAGGTCACCATCGTCGAAAAACGGGACGCCATGCTGGATTTCTGCGATCCAGAGATCATCGAGGCGTTGCGTTTCCACCTGCGCGACCTCGCGGTCACGTTCCGATTCGGCGAGGAGGTCACCACCGTCCAGGTGGGCGCGCAAGGGACCGTGACCAGCCTTGCCAGCGGCAAGAAGATTCCCGCCGAAACCGTGATGTATTCGGCCGGTCGCCAAGGCCAAACCGAGAACCTCGATCTCGAGAACGCGGGCCTGGAAGCTGACAACCGTGGACGGATTTTCGTCGATGAGGACTTCCGGACCAAGGTCGACCACATCTACGCCGTCGGCGACGTCATCGGCTTCCCCGCCCTGGCCTCGACCTCGATGGACCAGGGCCGGGTAGCCGCCTGCCACGCGTTCGGCGAGCCGGTCCACGGCCTGACCGCACTGCAGCCGATCGGCATTTACTCGATCCCCGAGATTTCCTACGTCGGCGCCAGCGAGGTTGATCTCACCAAGGACGCGGTGCCCTATGAGGTGGGCGTGGCCCGCTATCGCGAACTGGCCCGCGGCCAGATCGCCGGCGACTCCTACGGCATGCTCAAGCTGCTGGTTTCCACCGATGATCTGAAGTTGCTCGGGGTGCACATTTTCGGCAGCAACGCCACCGAGATGGTGCACATCGGACAGGCCGTGATGGGCTGCCATGGCACGGTCGAATACCTGGTCGACGCGGTGTTCAACTACCCGACGTTCTCCGAGGCCTACAAGGTGGCCGCACTTGACGTGATGAACAAGGTGCGCGCGCTGAGTCAGTTCAGCTGACCGGCACTGCCCGGCTGCTTCTCTGCCGCTCCGCCTGCATCGTCGCCGGGCGGTCTTCAGCAGTCGTCGTCGAAGGCAGTCGGCGGCACGTCGCCCGGGCCATCGGCCTCGGCGCGCGCCAAGAGGTCGGTGATGTGCTGGTCGAACGGTGACGAGTAGGACAGATTCTCCGCGCAGCCGCCGGAGTGCAGACCGCCGATCACCCCGGTGACCGTCGAGCCGCTGATCCAGGGCGCGCCGCTGGTGCCCGCCGCCAGGCCTGCGCACGGCAGTTCCGGATAGCCACCATCGGTGACTCCCGTGCTGACCTGGCAGCCGATCGGCATGCCGCCGACGCCCGCAGGGTAGGCGACGATGTTGACCCGGCTGCCTTTGGCCGGGGCGGAACCCAGCGACAGCGCCGAACCGACCTGTGCTTCGACCGATCCGCCGTCGGCGCGGCTGACCCGGGCGATCGCGTAGTCGGCCCGCGGATCCTTGGTGGCTACCCACCGCGGATCCAGGTACACCACATCCATGGACCAGAGATCGGCCGGCGCGGCGTTGCCGGCGTAACCGGGAACGAAGGTCGCCGGGCCGGCGCCTAGGCAATGCGCGGCGGTCAGCACCAGATCGCCTGCCGCCGAGTGCAACACCGAGCCGGTGCAGGTGTGCAGACCGCCGCCGCCGAGGAAAACCGCGCCCACCCGCGGATCAGGGTTCACCGGTCCTGCGACGACCTGCTTCGCGGCCTCAACGACGGCTTGTTTGGGTTTGCTGGCAGGCGGTGCAGCCGGTGACTGGTGCCCACAGGCCGCCAATAACGAGGCAAGGCCGAGGGTCGAGCCCATCGCTGCCAGAATGCGCATCGCTGTCGATCATGCCCGATGGGGCGGGTGCAGGCGACGCAGAGCGGCGCCCACCTGGCGAATTCGGCCTTCCGCGAAACGGGCGCCTGGGTGGAATGCGGCCGGAAGCGACCGCGTTGCCCAACAAACAGGCATGCGATCCGGCGGCGGGGCCGGTATCCGTAGGCGGCCGAATTGAGAGACACTATCTGACACAGTGCGCCACACCGCACCGTGCGAGGAGGCAACAGCGATGGGCGACAACCAGCCCCCCGACAGAGACCCCCAGAAAAACCAGCGTTACCAGCCCGAGCAGAACGGCATGTACGAGCTCGAGTTCCCGGCGCCGCAGTTGTCGTCGTTAGATGGCCGTGGCCCGGTCTTGGTGCACGCTTTGGAAGGCTTTTCCGACGCCGGTCATGCGATCCGGCTGGCCGCCGGCCACCTCAAGGACACGCTGGACACCGAACTGGTGGCCTCGTTCGCGATCGACGAACTGCTCGACTATCGGTCACGGCGGCCGCTGATGACGTTCAAGACCGATCACTTCACCCACTACGACGATCCCGAGCTCAGCCTCTACGCCATGCATGACAGTGTCGGGACACCGTTTTTGCTGCTGTCCGGCATGGAGCCGGACCTGAAGTGGGAGCGGTTCATCACCGCGGTGCGGCTGCTGGCCGAGCGTCTGGGTGTCCGGCAGACCATCGGCCTGGGCACCATCCCGATGGCCGTCCCACACACGCGACCGGTGACGATGACGGCGCATTCCAACAACCGTGAGCTGATCTCCGACTTCACGCCGTGGATCTCCGAGGTCCAGGTGCCCGGCAGCGCGTCGAACCTGCTGGAATACCGGATGGCTCAGCACGGCCACGAAGTGGTCGGCTTCACCGTGCATGTCCCGCACTACTTGGCGCAGACGGACTATCCGTCGGCCGCCCAGGCGTTGCTGGCGCAGGTCGCCAAGACCGGGTCGCTCCAGTTCCCGCTGAAGGCGCTGGAAGACGCGGCGGTCGATATCCAAGCCAAGGTCGACGAGCAGGTTGAGGCCAGCTCGGAGGTCGCTCAAGTGGTGGCTGCGCTGGAGCGACAGTACGATGCCTTCATTGCCGCTCAGGAGAACAGGTCGCTGCTGACGCGGGATGAGGATCTGCCGAGCGGCGACGAACTCGGGGCAGAGTTCGAGCGATTCCTCGCTCAGCAGGCCGAGAAAAAGTTCGACGACGACGATTCGACCTGAGCGCCCCTCCTGGGCCCGACAGCGAAGTTGGCGACATGACTCAGCGGAAGCCCAATCTGCGCTCGGTGCGGGAAGTTGTCCCTTCGCTGCAGTTTCGGACGGTGCACGGCTACCGGCGCGCGTTCCGGATCGCCGGCTCGGGTCCGGTCATCCTGCTGATTCACGGGATCGGTGACAACTCCACCACCTGGGAGACCGTTCAGGCCAAGCTGGCACAGCGGTTCACGGTGATCGCCGTCGACCTGTTGGGCCACGGACAGTCGGACAAGCCACGCGCGGACTACTCGATCGCGGCCTACGCCAATGGGATGCGCGATCTGCTGTCCGTCCTCGACATCGAGCGGGTCACCGTGGTCGGCCATTCGCTGGGTGGCGGGGTGGCGATGCAGTTCGCTTACCAGTTCCCGCACCTGGTCGAGCGGCTGATCCTGGTCGGCGCCGGCGGCGTCACCAAGGACGTCAACATCGTGCTGAGGCTGGCGTCGTTGCCGATGGGCAGCGAGGCGCTGGCGCTGCTGCGGCTGCCGTTGGTGCTGCCGGCTCTGCAGCTCTTCGGGCGCGCGGCCGGCCTGATGTTGGGATCAACCGGTGTGGGCCACGACCTCCCGGACGTGTTGCGGGTGCTGGCCGACCTACCGGAGCCGATGGCGTCGGCGGCGTTCACCCGGACACTACGGGCGGTGGTGGACTGGCGTGGTCAGATGGTCACCATGCTCGACCGATGTTATTTGACCCAGTCCGTTCCGGTGCAAATCATCTGGGGCACAGACGATGTCGTTGTTCCCGTCAGCCACGCCCGGATGGCGCACGCCGCGATGCCGGGTTCCCGTTTGGAGATTTTCGAGCGCTCCGGGCATTTCCCGTTCCACGACGATCCCGACCGGTTCATCGAGGTCGTCGAGCGCTTCATCGATACCACCGAGCCCGCCGAATACGACCAGGCCGTCCTTCGCGAGCTGCTCCGCAGCGGCGGCGGGGCACAAACCGTCTCCGGGCCGGTCGACACCCGTGCCGCCGTGTTGGAGGCGATGGGCGCCGACGAACGCAGCGCCACCTGATCCTCGCCTCAACCCGAGCCCGTACAGTCGATTTCATGAGCATCGATGTCACGGTGTTGCGCGTTTTCACCGATGCGCACGGCAACTTCGGCAACCCACTGGGCGTGGTTGACGCCGCCACCGTGGCGCCTGGGTATCGCCAGCGCCTGGCGACCCAATTAGGTTACAGTGAAACAGTTTTCATCGATTTACCCAGCGCCGGATCCACCACGGCGCACGCTCGCATCTACACCCCGCTGACCGAATTGCCATTCGCCGGCCACCCGACCGTCGGGGCTTCGTGGTGGCTGCGTGCCAGCGGTACGCCGATCCGCACGCTGCAGGTGCCCGCAGGCATTGTCCAGGTGAGCTACGACGACGACATCACCGTCATCAGCGCCCGATCGGAATGGGCACCGGAGTTTGCCATTCACGATCTCGAATCACTCGATGACCTCGCGGCCGCCGATCCTGGTGACTTCTCCGACGATGTGGCGCATTACCTGTGGACATGGATCGACGAGCCCGCCGGAGCACTGCGCTCTCGGGTATTCGTGGCCAATCTCGGTGTGACGGAAGACGAAGCGACCGGATCCGCCGCCATGCGGATGACCGAATACCTCAGCCGCGACTTGACCATCACCCAGGGCAAGGGATCGGTAATCCAGACCACCTGGAGCCCGCAGGGCTGGGTTCGGGTTGCCGGTCGCGCCGTCGACGACGGTGTCACGCACCTCGTCTAACCGTCCAGGTTGACCGTCACAACAAGACCGTCGGAATCGTCGGCCATCAATGCTTCTACGCTGGATCACGTTGGTTAGACCGCGTTTTCGATATCCGCGTTGTTGTTCCCTTCAGTCCTTTCGGTGCAACACCGCGGCGAGATGGTGTTGCACCGGTTGTCCGACCGCGCCCATCCGCAGCGAATACGACAGCTCGTCGCCGTCGACTCGGAAGCGGCGGCCAAGGGCAGTCACCTCCTTGGCGGTCGGTGTCAGACCGACGTCCGAGGTGGTCATCTCGATTTCGATCGTCGTGCCGTCGGCAGTGTATGTGCCCACCTCGATTTCGGTGATGCCGCTTGGGTGTGCGAGCACCAGTTCGACCTGACCGGGCCGCGGTACCCGAAGGTAGCCCGTCTCGGCATGCAGGGGCGTCCCATCCGTTGCGGCCCTGGTCTTTTGCCCGTACACCAAAAACGGCTTCCCCACATGGGAGAAGGTGACCTCTTCCAGGTAGTCGAACGGCTCGATGGTGGGGTATTCCCCGGAACCACGACCCGCCCATACGCCGAGCAGCGGAGCGAGCTCTTGCAGGTTGGGGTGCAGGTCAGGCGCCATTCGGCCAGCCTAATGAGCGTGGATGTCCGGCGTGCGGACATGCTCGGGGCGGAAGCCCCGACCGACGATGATCGGCGGGATGAACTGCAGCGGGCCCCAGCCAACGATCTTCGGGATATGGACCGGCGACAGGTCGCCGGTCAAAAACGGTTCGACGGCCTTGTCCTGGATGAGCACCTGACCGGCCTGGATGATCCGGGCGGGTAGCTCGCGTCGGCGTTGCACCTTGGCGAGGTCGGCATCGGTCAACCGACCTTCGCGCAGCGGGCCACAGAGAATGTTGGCCGCTGCCACCGCGTCGGCAACAGCGAGATTGATACCGACTCCCCCGGCCGGCGACATGGCATGCGCCGCATCGCCTATGCACAGCATGCCCGTACGCCACCACATCTTGAGCCGATCCACCCGCACATCGAGTTGGCTGGTGTCGTCCCAAGAATGTAGGTCGTTGACATGGTCACGCAAGTTCGGCGACACGGACGCCAGACGCGCTTTGAATGCGTCGAGTGAGCCGTCTCGGGGATTCTGCCCCTTCGGCACGAGATGTGCGACCTGCCAGTAGTCACCCCGGTAGATCATGGCCATCAGCATGCCCTTGCGGAGGATCCCGTAGAGCTCTTGCGGGTCGCCCGGACGCCACTTCAGTCGAAACCACAAGACATCCATCGGAGAAGCCGCGCTGGCGATCTCCAAGCCCGCCGCGGCCCGCACTACCGACGCGCGCCCGTCGGCGCCCACGACTAACTCGGCACGCACCTCCAACTCCGGCGTCCGCACCCCGACGACCCGATCGCCGTCGAAGATCAGATCTTTGACCTCCGCGTTACGGATCAGGGTGAACTCCGGATAGGCACTTGCCTTTTCGGCGAGAAAGTCCAGGAAGTCCCACTGCGGCATCAACGCGACGTAGGGCTGTTTGAAGCCGAGCCATTTGAGCGCGCTGAAATTGCCGAAGGTGCGAAGCGAGCCGTCGGTGTCGAAGGCAAGTCGCGTGATCTGGGTGTGGGGCAGACGCAGGAACTCATCGATGAAGCCCAGTTCGTCCATGATCCGCAACGTGCTCGGATGCACAGTGTCGCCGCGAAAGTCGCGCAGGAAGTCGTTGTGCTTCTCCAAGACAACAACCTGTACTCCGGCGCGGGCCAGCAATAGAGCATGGATCAGGCCCGCCGGACCGCCACCGGCAACGCAGACCTGGGTTCGCAGAACTCGGGTCACGGCCCGACACTACCCGCGCGCAGCTGACTCAATGCAGGCTCTCGGCGGACCGGTCAACCGGACGCGGACACTTCGCGGTGAGCGCGCAGCGCCTCGATCTCGCGCTCGAAATCGTCTGCAGACGAAAAGGACCGGTACACCGAGGCGAATCGCAGATAGGCCACCTCGTCGAGATCTCGCAGCGGACCGAGGATCGCAAGGCCGACCTCGTGGCTGGGGACTTCCGGTGATCCGCTGGCCCGCACCGCGTCTTCGACCTGCTGGGCCAACAGGTTCAGCGCATCGTCGTCGACTTGGCGGCCCTGGCAGGCCCGACGCACACCGCTGATCACCTTCTCGCGGCTAAAGGGTTCGGTGACACCGCTGCGCTTGACGACCGCCAGCACCGCGGTCTCCACAGTGGTGAATCGCCGCCCGCACTCCGGGCACGACCTGCGGCGCCGGATGGCCTGACCCTCGTCGGTCTCGCGTGAGTCGACCACCCGGGAATCGGGATGGCGGCAGAACGGACAGTGCATGACCGCTCCTTCGCCGCGCCGACAACGGGATGTCTGAGACCACCCCGAGCGTACCTGCGCACTCCCCCGCGGGCCTAGCGTCAGCGGAGGTCGTGCCCGATATCCGCGACCGTCACGGCATTCGCCGATGACCATTGAGCCATGCGGGTTTCGGCGCTGCACGGCGGAGCCGTCAGCCCACCGGGGCGATGAGCGTCTGGCCGGCGGTCACCGTCGCGGAGTCGAGATCGTTGAGCTCGCGGATGCGTGCGGTGACCTGACCGGTCGGCGCATCGGGTGCGACCCTGGCGGCCAAGTGCTGGAGCGTCTCCCCGGGCTCGACCCGCACCACAGCGAGCTGGTCGGGCATGTGGCCCGCCGCCTGGTCAGAGCCGCCATGCAGCATGCCACCGAAGTGCGCCACCAGCCCCAGCCACACGGTGATCAGCGCCGCGAGCAGGGCCAGCGCAACCGTGGTCGCCGGCGTGATCGGACGTGGCCGATGTGGCGCCGTCGACATCAACACTCCGGTACCCCGGTAACGCGGGGGCGCAGCGACCGGTCTCGACGGCTGCGGACCCCGGCTTCCGGGCCGACCACGACGGCCTGCCGGTCGCACCCGGACCGGCCGGCACCGGATCGGCGCGCTCGGCGAGATCGTTTCGATGGGCATCATGTGCGTTCCTCCAGTCGGCTAGTTCTCGATCACTTGTTCGAAGCATAATCGATAGTGTGTTCGAATTCCGAACATGTGATCGAACTGTTGCACACGAAGCAGACGGTAAAGCACCCCACCGACAACTTTCGCAGCCGTAACAGGGGCAACATCGCGACACGCCTCGAACACATGTTTGATATCGGGGCTGGATGCGGCTACATTCGTCCGTATGAGCGACAGCGATACACCCGGCGCCGACCCTCAGCGCGGTGCGCGATCTGGGGATTCAGGGCTCACAGAGCGCCAACGCACGATTCTGGACGTGATCCGCGCTTCGGTCACCAGTCGCGGGTATCCGCCGAGCATCCGGGAAATCGGTGATGCGGTAGGGCTGACGTCGACGTCCTCGGTGGCTCACCAGTTGCGCACACTCGAGCGCAAGGGGTATCTCCGCCGTGACCCGAACCGCCCACGCGCTGTTGATGTTCGCGGCGCCGACGACGCCGCGAGGCCGACGGTCCTCACCGACGTCTCGGGCTCGGATGCATTGCCGGAACCCACGTATGTTCCTGTTTTAGGACGCATCGCGGCGGGCGGCCCGATTCTTGCCGAGGAAGCCGTCGAGGACGTCTTCCCGCTGCCCCGCGAACTCGTCGGCGAGGGGGCGCTGTTCTTGCTCAAGGTGGTCGGTGACTCGATGGTCGACGCCGCGATTTGCGACGACGACTGGGTCGTGGTCCGTCAGCAGAACGTGGCCGACAACGGCGACATCGTGGCAGCGATGATCGACGGGGAGGCCACCGTCAAGACTTTTAAGCGCACCGGTGGTCAGGTTTGGCTGATGCCGCACAACCCGGCCTTCGACCCGATCCCGGGCAACGACGCCGCCGTGCTCGGCAAGGTCGTCACGGTGATCCGCAAGATCTAACTACCGCGGTCCAGTTGGCTACTCGGCCTTGGTGAACCCGTTGGCTTTCGCGATTTCTTCGGTGGCGAACCAGATTTCGGCGAACGTGTCTTCGTATAGTTCGCTGTCCGGCATGTAGTAGAGGCCGAAGCTGGCATTGGCCTTAACGGGGTATCCGTCGGGAACCCGGTAGGGATCCTCCATCGGAAGGTGAATCGCCAACTGACCGGGCGCAATTGGCGTAGCCGCAGCGAAATGAGTGGTCTCGGCTTCGGCGTCCGCGGCGGCATGTCGCCCGCTTCGCACTTCGCCCGGTGTTGGGATCCGCGTCGGAGCTGTGTCCACCGCGTCGGGATCCTCGTCAAAGGGCTCGTCGAGGTGCTCGACCAAGTGTTCGTCGAGGTGCTCGTCGAGGTGCTCGACCAAGTGTTCGTCGAGGTGCTCGTCGAGGTGCTCGACCAAGTCTTCGTCCAAGTCGGAAAACTCGGCAGAATCTCCGATTTGGTTGACCAGCGGCTCGTCGACCAAATCGGCACGCCCTGGTGACATCCAGTCGCCGGCCGGCTGACTGGGCAGCCGCACGGTCCGCGGACGCGGCGCCCGGTAGCCGTCAGACAAGGTCGACGACTCGAGATTGCCGTCGGCATTCGGTGGCCACCGTGAAACAGACTCGGTGACGGCCTCATAGCCGGTGTCGTCACCACCGCCAGGTCCGGCGGCTTCGGTCTTAAGCCCGGCGGCGCGGCGTGGGCGCCCTCTCGCGGCCACCAGCAAGGCCACCCCAACCAGCAGCAGCAGCAGCGCCACGGCGACGCCGACTGGCAACCACAATCGATGCCAGTTCAGCAGGCTCCCCCTGCCGGGGGTCGACGCCGAACCGGCCGGCATCTTCTGCCCGGGCACCTGCAGGCCGGACAATGCCGACGCCAAGTTCGCTGGTTGGGTGCTGAACGTGTTCTTCGCTTGATTCCAGGCGATTTGGCCACCGGCGAACTTCTGCGTGATCACGTCCTTATTCGTCGTCTGATCGCCGACCGGTGCACCCAGTTTGCCGGTCGGTCCGAGGAGTTTGTCCCACGCGGCCTTGATGGCGCCGCGAATCACAAACGCGCCGTGGTCGGGCGTCCAGAAGATCACCGGATTGTCGTTGGCGGCAAACGCGCTCACCCGGCTGGCCGGCTTGAGACCGCCCTCGGCCTCATTGGCGATCGGGAAGCCGAGCGTGCTGCCGCCCGGGCCGCCCAGCGACTCGTATTTCGCCAGAATGTCACTCTCGACGGCGTTGGCTCCGGTGGCCGGGCTGAAGAAGACCTTGCCGCCGGTGAAGTTTTGGCCCAGCCCGTCACTACCCACCGGATACTGATCGCCTTGTTTGGCACCCAACGGGCCCGAGGGGCCGCCTGATGCGCGCCACGCCATGTTGATGGCCGCGGTCGGATCGATGGGTGCCTGCAGATCGGTGAGCTGGCTCGCCAGATTGGGCGGAGCGGTGGAGAACGCTTTGGTCAGCCTGTTCCATGACACCTTGCCGCCGCTGAAGGCCTGGGTGGCGACTTCGCCGTCGTAGGTTTCGTCGCTGACCGGGACGCCGAGAGCGCCACCGGAGCTGCCCAGTTTGTCCCACGCGGCGTTGATCGCCCCGCGCACGACGAACGCGCCGTGCTCGGCGGTCCAGTAGATCAGCGGCTTGTCGCTGGCCGAGAAGGTGCTGACCCGGCTGTCGGGGCCTGCCAGCCCGCGTGCTTCGTTCATCGTGGGAAAGCCCAGGTCGCTGGCCGCCGGGCCACCGAGGGCCTCGTACTTGTCCAGGATGGCGCCCATCATCGACCTGGGGCCGGTAGCCGGCGTGAAGAACATCTTGCCGTGCACGAAGTCCTGGGCGAATCCTGCGCCGGCGGCGTACGCCTCACCCTGTTTGGCGCCGAGATCCGAATTGTCGGCGCCGGCGGCCTTCCACGCCGCGGTCATCGCGTCGTCGGCCTCGCCCAGTGGGGATGCCGACGCGACGGGTGCCAATAATGCCGTGCACACTCCCAAGGCTGTCGCCAGTGCCACCAGACCGAGCACCGCGCGCCCAATGACGGTGCCCGATCGACCTTGCTGCCCTGCCATCACACCTCCCAGCGGCCGCCCCACCCGCAGTCTGTGGCTAGTTTCGACCGCACGGCGGGCTGGCACAACTGCGGTCGAGCCGACGACATTTGCGGAGTCATTATCCAAGACCCTACGGAACCGTAACCCGTCGAGGGCGAAATGATGTCCACAACGTTGCTGGGGTGTCGCATTCGACCCATCCGATTCTGCGTTACGGTCCCCGATACCGGGGTGGTCCCCGTGGCGATGTGGCACACGGAAAGGCAGCGGAAATTGGGTGCTTCCGGACCGGTCTGGTCTCTGATCGTTGCCCTAATCGCGGGGCTGGTCCTGTTCGACTACGTGTTCAACGTCCGCCGCGCCAACACCCCGACGTTGCGCGAAGCGGTGGTGTGGTCGGCCAGCTACCTCGGAATTGCGATCATGTTCGGCCTTGGCGTCTGGGCTTTTGGCGGGATATCGATGAGCGTCGAATATTTCGCCTGTTATGTCAGTAATGAAGCTCTCTCTATCGACAATCTGTTCATCTTTTTATTCATCGTGAGCCGCTTCGCTGTACCGCGGATCGCCCAGCAAAAAGTGTTGTTATTCGGCATTGTATTGGCGCTGGCCGCGCGCACCGGATTCATCCTTATCGGCGCCGCTCTGATCACAATTTTCAACTGGGCGTTTTACCTATTCGCGATCGTCTTGCTCATCATGGCGACCAACCTCGCAAAATCGTCGGAATCGAAACGCGGCGATACGGACACGGTGCTTATCCGCATCGCCAGACGGTTGGTGCGCACCTCCAAGGACTATGACGGCGACCGGTTGCTCAGCGTCGAGCACGGCCGGCGGGTGATGACACCGATGTTGCTGGTCATGCTGGCGGTGGGCGGGGCGGACATATTGTTCGCATTCGACTCGATCCCAGCGCTGTTCGGCCTGTCCCAGAACGTCTACCTGGTGTTCTCGGCGACCGCATTGTCGTTGTTGGGCCTACGGCAGTGGTATTTCTTGATCGACGGTCTGCTCGACCGGTTGGTGTACCTGTCCTACGGTCTCGCGGCGATCTTGGCTTTCATCGGTGTGAACCTGATGCTGCAGGCCCTGCACGACAACAACATTCCGTTCATCAACGGCGGCAACCCGGTCCGCGTCGCAGAACTGAGCACACCGCTGTCGTTGACGCTGATCATCGTCATCCTGCTGATCACGACGGCAGCGTCATTGCTGTCACCACGCGGACGGGCGCAACACGCGCTCGCCGAGGCCCGCCGGCACACGGCGGAATGTCTCAATCAGAGCTACGTCGCCGCCCAGGCTGGACCGAATGGCCTCGCCTAGACGCCCATGCTGCGACCGATGATTTCCTTCATGATTTCGGTGGTCCCGCCGTAGATCGTCTGCACCCGCGCATCGAGATAGGCACGCGCAACTGTGTATTCGCGCATGTAGCCGTAGCCACCGTGCAGTTGCAGGCAGCGATCGATCAGGTGCACTTGCTTCTCGGTCGAATACCACTTCGCCATCGCAGCCTGCTCGGCAGTCAGCTTCTCGTCGAGGTGCAGGCGGATGAACTCGTCGACCATGATGCGCACCGCAGTGGCCTCGGTCGCCAACTCGGCCAGCAAAAATCGGCTGTTCTGAAAACTTCCGACCGGCCTGCCGAAAGCCTTGCGCTCCTTCGTGTATTGCAGAGTTTGCTCCAAGACGGCCTCCATGGCTGCGGCCGCCATGATGGCAATCGAAATGCGTTCCTGCGGCAGGTTTTGCATCAGGTAGATGAAGCCCATGCCCTCTTCGCCGAGCAGATTCTCGGCGGGAACTTTGACGTCGGAGAACGACAGCTCAGCGGTGTCCTGGGCCTCCAAGCCGATTTTGTCCAAATGCCGGCCGCGCTCGAAGCCCTCCATGCCGCGCTCCACGGCGATGAGGGAAAAGCCTTGCGCGCCTTTGTCCGGATCAGTCTGGGCCACCACGATCACCAGGTCGGAGTTGATGCCATTGGTGATGAACGTCTTCGACCCGTTGAGTACGTAGTGGTCGCCCTGCTTGACCGCGCGGGTTTTGATGCCCTGTAAGTCGCTGCCGGTGCCCGGCTCGGTCATGGCGATCGCGGTGATCAGCTCGCCGGTGCAGAACTTGGGCAGCCAGCGCTGCCTTTGCTCCTCGTTGGCCAGGCGCAGCAAATAGGGCGCGACGACGTCGTTGTGCAGGCTGAACCCGATGCCGCTGAAGCGACCGGCGACGGTCTCCTCGACGATGATCGTGTTGTAGCGGAAGTCGGGGTCACCACCGCCGCCGTACTCTTCGGGGACCGCCATGCCCAGGAAGCCCTGCTTACCGGCCTCCAACCACACCCCACGGTCGACAATCTTCGCCTTCTCCCATTCGTCGTGGTAGGGGGCCACGTGACGTTCCAGGAACGCCCGGTAGGACTCACGGAACAATTCATGCTCGGGCTCGAACAGCGTGCGCTGATACTTGACGGCGCTACCCATGGATGACCTCCGGCGGGGTGGGGACTCTGCCGCCCAAGATATACCAACCGGATGGTTGGGCGATCTGCGTACCCATGCGGGCTTACAGTCAGCGAGGTGGACGAGACGATCCTGGTGGAGGAACGCGGGCAGCTGCTCGAGTTTTCCTACACCGACATGCTGTGCTACGCCGGGCCATACTCGCCGGCGGGTGTGGCCAATGCGTTCAAAGTGATGCAGCGGGCATTCGCGGCGTTGTCCCCGAACCAACCGCCGCAACGGCGCTCGATCGTCATCCGCACCGCCTTCCGGGGACCCGGGGCGCGCGACGGCTTCGAAGCCGTGACCCGAGCGGTGACCGACGGCCGCTACACGGTCGACCTGGCCCTGGCGCGACCCGACCGCGGCCGGCTGCTGCAAAGCTTCGTCTTCCAAGTCATCATCGCCGGGCGCACGGCGACCTTGCTACTGCGTAAAGGCTTCGTCAGCGCCGAATTCATCAACCTCGCAGGCAAATCCGACCGCAGCCAGGCGGAAGAGGCGCGCCTCGACCAGCTCAAGGCCGACCTGGCGCAGCGGCTGCTGGCCGCACCCGCCGAAGACGTCTACGACGTGGCCGACTGAGTCCGGCCCGGGCGAAACTCCAGGTTTCCTCAAGGCTCGCTGAAAAACGTGCGCTGTCGTTTGGTCCCGCTGAGTTAGCCGGGACGGGCCGTGACCTCGAGCCCGCCGGAGCGCGCCCCCCAAGTACAAGGTGACTGATGGGCGGGTCCACTCAGTAGACCGGTGCGGGGCGGGCCGGCCAAAACGAAACCCCCGGAGTGATCCTCCGGGGTTCGTTGCCGAGCAATTACTAGAACGGCGACAGGATGTCGAAGAACCAAGACAGGTCGGCCAGGCTTCGCTCGTGAAGAGGGAGTTCAGCGACGTGATCTCACTGTCGGCAGTTGACGTGATGTCGGTGGGGTCTGCGGCCGCAAGCGGTGCGAACGCCACTGCCGCCCCGACCGCGAAGCCGCGACCACAGCGATTTTGCGAATGTTCATAGTTATGCCCCATTTCTTATCTCTGCCGGCGGCCGGTTACGTACCGCCAGAGGTCCCCCGGCACCCCGGCTAAAAACCTGAGCGGGGCCTAACAGATAACTATGTTGCGGAGCCCTTTGCGCTTATGACAATCTTAAGTCGCGTGCGTACTTCACGGAGCCTTCGGATCCGCGAGCCGCTCACCGGCGGCCGAGCCGCCGTCCACCCCCAGCGTTTAGTTAATGGCCAATGAAAATTTACTCAGCACCCACTTAATTGGCTCAAAAGTCCGATTAATCAGCTGAAAATTCCGGCCGACGGGATTAGTCGGCCACGTCGTAGACGTCTTCGGCGCGTGTGGCCAGCAGCCGCTGCCGACCAGATGCCCGATGCGCGGTGGGCGCGCCGTCGCGGGTTACCGGACGGCCCGCGGTAATCTCGGCCGCTGGTTCGGCCGTGCTGTCGACGAGCACATCGATGCCGATCTCGATGCCACGCTGGATGCTCTTTTGCATGGTCGGCGAGTTCTGCAGGTCGCGGATGAACTTCGGCGCGTCATTGAACACTTGACTGACTTCACCCATACTCCGGGTGCGGACTTCGACACGGATCTGCTCACGCCCGCTAGCGCAGCGTTTGCCAGCGCGTCTGCGGACTTCTCAGGTTGGCTGTCCGATCTGCCCACAAACTCGGCCGGTCTCCTCTAAACGCCAAACCAGAAGCGCCGGAACCTGGAGGTTCCGGCGCTTCTGCTATCCGGGGCAGTTTCAGGTCGCCGAGAACTGGCGCAGGC